>Ga0070665_100000554_pt1 | contig 52151 bp, 36 predicted proteins | sample KBSS13metaG_FD_65862 | JGI IMG/M metagenome (GOLD analysis project Ga0070665, IMG submission 65862) | Switchgrass rhizosphere microbial communities from Kellogg Biological Station, Michigan, USA - KBS S1-3 metaG | ecosystem: Host-associated > Plants > Roots > Rhizosphere > Soil ...
GCTCCAGCCGCAACTGCTGGTTCTCTCGGCGGAGCCGGCGAAGCTCCTCGCGCTCTTCACCAGACAACTCTCCATTGTTCCCCCCGCTCGCCTCCACTTTCGCCTCCTGGATCCAACGGCGCAACGCCGTCTCCGTCAGATCCAGATCAACCGCCGCCTGGTACACCGTTTTGCCTGTGCTCCGCACATGCTCCACCGAGGCTGCCCTCTGCTCTTCGGTGAACACCCGCCGCTTCCTTCGACCCATGGATACCTCCCTGGCGCATTCTCGCGCCTAAGTCTGGTGTCCACAAAATCCGGGCAAGCCCAAGATGTCTGACGTGGTTTCTTCGAGCTTCTGTCTAAAGTAAAGGACGCCTAGAGTCTAAAGGACAGAGGCGTCGTCTACAACCTGGATAGTCTGCTTAGCCTGGGGCGGGGTGCCAGGCACTTCTTCCGGCGGTACCGATGACTTCAACTCTGTCACCGATGGCCGCTCGGCGGGCTCAAGATCCCGCCCTCTGAGCTGTTTGCCGAGCGTCCGTGATCTAGCGTCCGCCGAGTGGCGGGTACATGGCCGGCGGGCGGTCGAGGTAGATCTGCTCGACGTCGGTCCAGGGCACGTACTCGGGGCGCTGACAGCCGTCGACGAAGATCAGCAGGCCGGCGTTCCCCTAACCGAGATCGCCGGTGGGCTCGAGTTGCAGCTCCACGCCGTTCTGGAGGGTCACCCTGGCAGGCTGGGCGCCGGGGCCGCGGCCGGAGGGCAGATCGAGGCGATCAGGCCGAAGGGGAGGTTGTAGTCCACACCCTGGGAGGGGGCGTCGAGCGTGTCGGTGGTCTCGCTCTCGTCGAGGTCGTAGACCAGCCGGCCGGCGAGGCGGCGGCCGTTGCGGGTGGTGACGCTGCCCGTGAGCGGGCGCCCCGGCGGGAAGTCGTCGTAGGCGGGGCCGCTGCCGCCGGGGCTGAAGTCGACACGCTCGAAGGCGTCCCAGAAGATCAGCACCCGGCCGTAGCGCGGGTCGTCGACGTAGATCCCGCGGTTGTCGCGGCCGACGTCGGCGGTGCCGGAGAGCATGATCTCGCGGCCGTCTAGCAGCGTCACCAGGGAACTGTCGCGCGAGCGGCGCGCGATGGAGCGGAGGGTGTCGAAACGCAGGCGGCTGCGCTTGCCGTCGGCGGTGTGGCCGTCGAGCTCGTCGAGGCCGACGCACTCCTCCCGGTCCCACTGGACGAAGCCGGTAAAGTCCCCCTGCCGCGTGCGGACGGTACCGTGCAGCCGGGAGGGCATAGCGCCCAGCGGCGGGGTGGGGAGGAGCTCGATCGCGCGGATCCGCAGACTGTCGAGGTCGACGACGCCCCGCCTGCCGTCCCACACCCGCACGCCGTCGTCGAAGAGGAAGTGGATGGTTCTTGCGGCCCGGATTTTTCCTCCTCCACCCGGAACGGGGGGAGGCCAGGAGGGGGGGGCTTTGCGGAGTCCGCGGGACCGCTCCTTGTCTGGGTCGGGCCCCCTCCTGGCCTCCCCCTGAAGGGGGAGGAAAAAAGCCGCTTCCTCGCTACCATCTGCTCGCCTGCCGAGTTGCCGAAGCTGAAGGAGGACGACTCCAGGGCGGGTTGCCCATAGGGTGTGCTGTGCACACTGTGACGCCTTGAAGGTGCGCACAGCCCACCCTACGGGCTCCACCGGCCCTGAAAGGCCTCGCAGGCCACGGATGCCCTGATCCGCGACTTGGATATAAAAGAAGCCGGAGGGAACGACCCCGCTCCCGTTCCCCCGGCTGGGTCCATCAATTGTCAAAGAGCTCGGACCGTACTGCGGGAGAACCACCGGATCGCGGTCTCGACGCTTGGTGCGACGGCGGAGTCCTTCGATCGGTGGAAATCCCCGGCCCTTTCGCCGCCTGAAGAGCACCTCCTGAGGAAGCCTCTGGACAGATTTCGATGATGTACATAATATAGGCGCCAGGGAATGAGCTGTCAAGTCTCTCCGGCGAGGATCTTCGGGCCGCTTTGATGGAGTCCGCAGTGAGATTCGTGCCTTATTCCCTTATGGATGAAGGGTTTTACCCGGGGGGAAGGAAAGGCGAGCGGTGGGGAATGAAGCGTTCCCCGGCATTCATGGAATGTTCCCCGTGGGGAATAATTCAATCAGTATAATGCGCATAATATATATAGGCTAGCGCAGAACGTTCCCTGTTCTTTGGGACACGCCTTGCGGAGGAAAACGAAGCGTTTCTGGCCTCCGGGAAGCGCGGGGCGGGGAAGGCGGCGGCGGGCGTCCGCGGTTGGTTCCCCGGAGGGAGTGGGAGGCGGGTGCGGGGGAAGGCTTCGGGTGGCGGCGTGGAGGGAGCTTGGGCGGCGGGGAATGCGGCCCGGAGTGGCTTCGGGCTCTTTGAAAACTGAATGAAGGATGTCCCGGGCGGGTGACGGGGCTCCCGCGCCTTGCCGCGGGAGCCCCGTCCTTTTTTGCCATCTGGGGCGCAGGAGGGCTGTGGTACCTTCGGCGGGAGCGGATCGACATCAGGAGTTTTCGGATGGCCAAGGACGGCAAAGAGGACGATTACCCTCCGGGCGGCGGCATCTCCCGCCGCGACTTCCTGCGCGGCGGCGCGGTCGCCGGGGCGCTCGGCTCGGCCGGGCTGCTCGCCGGCGAGATCGCGGAGGCGGCGAGGAAAAATCCAGCAGCGGCTCCAGACGGCATGGAGGTCTGGGGGCCGGGGCCCGTGCCGGTGCGGCTGCGAGTCAACAACAAGGCCTATGACCTCAAGGTCGAGCCGCGCACGACTCTTCTCGATGTGCTGCGCGAGGAGCTCGAGCTGACCGGCGCCAAGCGGGTCTGCGATCGCGGCACCTGCGGCGCCTGCACGGTGATCCTCGACGGCAAGGCGGTGTATGCCTGCAGCCAGCTCGCGATCGATGTCCAGCGCCAGCCGATCTGGACGATCGAGAGCCTGGGCCGGCCGGGGCGGCTGCACCCGCTGCAAGCGGCGTTCGTGGAGCACGACGCCCAGCAGTGCGGCTTCTGCACCCCGGGCTTTGTGATGGCCGCCAAGGCCCTGCTCGACCAGACGCCCAACCCCACTCTCAAGGATGTTCATCATGGGCTTTCAGGCAACTTTTGCCGGTGTGGCACTTATGCCGGCATGCGCCTGGCGGTTCTCGCGGCGGCTCCTTTGATGGGGGAGGAGGAGGAGGAGGAGGAAGAAAAGGACGTAAAGGACGGCAAGGACGAAAAGGATCTGCAGGGGGACGGAGTGGAGCCGGAGATGGGGGGGCGGAAGAAAAATAAGAAGAGGAGGCGGAGGAAGGGCCATGGCTGATCCGGTGGATCCCACGGTGCCGGCCTGGCCGGAGGCGGCGGACCGCAAGCTGATCGGCCAGCGGATCGCCCGCCTGGACGGCCCGGCCAAGGCGAGCGGCAACGCCAAGTACACCTACGATCTCAAGCCCCAGGGGATGCTCTGGGCCAAAATGCTGCTCTGCCCGCATGCCCATGCGCGGATCAAGACTCTGGATGTCGCCGCCGCGAAGGCGATGCCGGGCGTCAAGGCGGTGTTCGTGATCCAGAAGGTGGGCGCCGAGATCCAGTGGGCTCTCGACGAGGTGGCCGCCGTGGCCGCCACCTCGGAGGCCCAGGCTGCGGACGCGGTAAAGGCGATCAAGGTGGAGTACGAGGTGCTGCCGCACTTCGTCACCGAGGAGAAGCTCGCCGGCGCTCCCAAGGTCGATCCGGGCGAGGAGGAGAAGGAAGGGGACGCCGACGCCGCCCTGGCCGCCGCCGCGGTGCGGATCAAGGGGAGCTACTCGATGCCGTCCGTGGCCCACAACTGCATGGAGGCCCACGGCCAGATCTGCCACTGGACGGAGCCGGACCACCTCACCGCCTGGTGCTCCACGCAGGCGGTCTCGGGGGTCGCCTCGCAGTTCGCCGAGGGGCTCGGCATCCCCGCCGCCAATGTGCGGGTGATCGCGGACTACGTCGGCGGCGGCTTCGGCAGCAAGTTCAGCGTCGATCGTTGGGGGATCGTCTGCGCCCAGCTCGCCAAGATCGCCGGCGCGCCGGTCAAGCTGATGCTCGACCGCCACGCCGAGCTGACCGTGGCCGGCGACCGCCCCTCGGCCTTCGCCGAGATCGAGGTGGGGGCGAAGAAGGACGGCACGCTCACCGCCTGGGTCTCGAAGTCCTGGGGCTCGGGCGGCCCGGGGAGCGCCGGCGACCCGCCGCTGCCGTACGTCTTCCAGATTCCCAACCGGCGGCATCAGCACTCGGCGGTGCCCACCCACAAGGCGAGCTCGCGCGCCTGGCGGGCGCCGAACTCCCCGCAGGGGTGCTATCTCTCGATGAGCGCGATCGACGACCTCGCCCACGCGCTGGGGATGAACCCGCTCGACATCGTGCTCCAGAATCTGCCGCTCACCGGCCGGCTGGAGAAGATCTACCGCGAGGAGCTGGAGGTCGCCGATCAGCTCATGGGCTGGCGCCAGCGCTGGCATCCGCGCGGCGACGCCGCCCGTGGGCCGGTCAAGCGCGGTCTGGGCCTCGCGATCCACACCTGGGGCGGCCGCGGCCACCGCAGCAACTGCGAGGTGACGATCCATCCGGACGCCACCGCCGAAGCCAAGATCTCCACCCAGGACATCGGCACCGGCACCCGCACGGTGGTCGCCATCGTGCTCGCCGACACGCTCGGCCTGCCGCTCGACGCCGTCCAGGCCCGCATCGGCGACAGCCGCTATCCGGCCTCCGGCGGCTCGGGCGGCAGCACCACGGTGGGCGGCGTCTCGTCGGCCACCCGCCGGGCGGCGCTCAACGCCCTCGGCCAGGTCTTCGCGAAGGCGGCGCCGGCGCTGAAGGCGAAACCGGAGGAACTGGAGGCGGTGGAGGGGAAGATCCGCGTCAAGGGCGCTCCGGAGCGTTCGATGACCTGGAAGCAGGCGATGGCGCTCTTCGGCCGCACCCCGGTCACCGCCGCCGGCGCCAATCCCGGGCCGGGCGAGCTGACCACCAGCGGCGTCGGCGGCGTGCAGATGGCCGACGTGGCGGTGGACGTCGAGACCGGCGTCGTCAAGATCCAGAAGATGGTCGCCGTGCAGGACTGCGGCCTGATCGTCGATCTCCAGACCACCGAGAGCCAAGTCTACGGCAGCCTGATCATGGGGATCTCGACCGCTCTCGCCGAGGAGAAGGTGACCGATCCGGTGACCGGGATCACGCTCAATCACGATTTCGAGACCTACCGGATGGCCGGCATCGGCGACGTCGGCGAGCTGGTGGTGCGGATGATGACCGGCCCCGGCTATGACGAGCGCGGCGTGATCGGCGTCGGCGAGCCGCCGATGGTCTCGCCGCTGGCGGCAATCGCCAACGCGGTGGCCAACGCGGCCGGCGTCCGCGTCCCCTGGGTGCCGCTCACCCCCCGGCGGGTGCTGGACGCGCTGGCCGCGAATACCGGGAAGGGGGTGGCCTGATGCACCCGATCGAGTACGCGAGCCCGAACACCCGCGAGCAGGCGGTCAAGCTGCTAGGGACCGATCCGGCCGCCGCCGCGCCGCTCGCCGGCGGCAGCGATCTGCTGGCCCTGATGAAGGACGGCGTCGAGACACCGAAGCGGCTGGTCAGCCTGAAGGGGATCGCGGGTCTCACCGGCGTCCGCGCCGAGAGCGGGGGACTGCGGATCGGCGCCTTGACGATCCTCGACGATCTGGCCGCCGACGCCGGGCTGGGGTTCGAGTATCCGGCCGTCACCGCCTCGGCCGGCCGGCTCGCGGGGCCGCAGATCCGCAATGTCGCGACCCTCGGCGGCAATCTGCTGCAGCGCCCGCGCTGCTGGTACTACCGCAACGGCTTCGGTCTGCTCGCCCTGAAGGACGGCAAGTCGATGATCCCGCAGGGGGATTACCGCTATCACGCCATCCTCGGCAACGAGGGGCCGGCGTACTTCGTCTCCCCTTCGACGCTGGCGCCGCTGCTGGTGGCCGTCGGCGCGCAGGTGACACTGTTCGGGCCGGCGGGGGAGCGGCGGCTGGAGCTGGAGAAGCTCTACCGCATCCCGAAGACGGAAGGGGAGCGCGAGCACGATCTGCGGCCGGGGGAGATCCTGACCGAGGTCCTGCTGCCGCCGGCCGCCGGTCGCAAGGTCGCGAGCTACGAGGTGCGCCAGCGCGAGACGCTCGACTGGTCGCTCGCCACCGCCTCGGTGGCCCTGGAGATGAACCCCGACGGCACGGTGGGGCAGGCGCGGGTGGTGCTCGGCCAGGTGGCGCCGATGCCCTGGGTCTCGCTGGAGGCCGCCGCTCTGCTCAAGGGGAAGCGGGTGGACGCCGATCTGGCGGCGAAGGCGGGGGAGGCGGTGGTGCACAACGCCTTCGCGCTGGAGGGGAACCGCTACAAGATCCAGCTCGCCCGCGTGGCCGTGAAGCGGGCGCTGATCGCCGCCGCCGGGATTATCATGGATGACGAGGAAAGCTGAAGAGGAGGTCTGACGTCATGGATCTCGCGAAGAATCCAAATCGCTCCGGCCCGAGGCTCTGCTGCGCGCGCCTGCGCTGGAAGGGGATGTTCGTGGACGTCGAGCCCGATCCGCTGGTGCCCAATCCACGGGACGGCTTCTGCTGGTGCAGCCTCACCATGACCTGCCTGGGCCCGGATGGCCGGGTGGCGGACGAGAGAAGGTGCGGGGCGGGGGAGCGGGGGTGTTTTGAGGAGGTGTAGGCCCTCATCACCTGCCGTCATCAGATTTCCGCCGGAGAGATTTCCTCTACCCGGAACGGGGGGAGGCCAGGAGGGGGGCTTTCCGGAGTCCGCGGGACCGCTCCTTGTCTGGGGCGGGCCCCCTCCTGACCTCCCCCTGAAGGGGGAGGAAAAAGACTGAATACGAGGACGTAGCCAGCATGAACCGACACCGCATCCGCCAAGCCCTCTTCCTCGCCACCCTCCTCCTCGCCCTCCCTGCCTTCCCCCAGGAGCCCGCCCCCGAGCCGGGGAGCCTGGAGGCGAACAAGGCGGTCGTCAGCCACTATCTTCAGATTCTGGGCGGCGGCTCTCTCGACGAGCTCGATCAGGTGATCGGCTCCGACTTTCTCGACCGCACGCCGGGCGCTCCGAAGGTGCAGGGGCCGGGCTCGATCCGCGATTCGCAGAAGCGCGCCCGCGAGCTGTTCGAGGGGATCCGTTACAAGGTCGGCGATCTCGTCGCCGAGGGGGACCGCGTCGCCGCCCTCTATACGGTGCGGGCCACCCGCAAGGTGGAGGGCGGAGCGGGCAAGCCGGTCGAGGTGATCGGCATCACCCTGTTCCGGATCGCCGACGGCAAGATCCGCGAGACCTGGATCGTCAACGATCAGCTTGAGCTCTTCAGCCAGCTCGGCTTCACGATCCAGGCGCCGGGTGCGCCGCCCAAACCGGCACCCGTCAAGCCGCCCGTCAAGAAGCGCCAGCCCTGAGCAGGTCGACTGCCTCCTCCCGGGTGCGGATCTTGCCGTCCACCTGAGCCTGCCGCACCGCGGTGAGGGCCCGCCCCACGTGCGGCCCGGGGGGAACCCCCAGCAGCTCCTGGATCTCGACGCCGGTCAGCAGCCGGGGAGGATCGAACAGCGCCTTGCCCTCGCGGCGGGCGAGATCCACCAGCGGCCGCAGCGTGGCCCGCCAGGGCTCGAGGGCGGCGGTGCCGGTGGCGCGCGCGCCCAGCGAGGCGGCGACCGTGGCCCAGAGCGGGCCGGCGCGGTGGAGGAAGCGCCGCCGGCCGAGGTCGCTGACCGGCAGTTCCTCCCAGCCGAGGACGAGGGCGACCTTGGCGGCCTCCTGGCGGGTGAGGTAGCCCGCGTCGCGGAAGCGCTCCAGCCGCTGGAGCGCCCCGTTACCGTTCCGGGGCAGATGGACGAAGGTGGCGGCGAGGCGCGCGGCCGGCGCGTCGACCCCGTCCGCGGCGCCGGTGTCGAGCTGCCGCAGCTCGCGGACGCGCTCGGGCAGCGCCTCCAGCTCGGTAAGCGCCCCCGCAGAATGCCCCGGCTCGCCGGGCTGAGCCAACCAGAGGCCGGGGTAGACGTCGAGCGCCATCAGCAGGGCGAGCCCGCGATGGATATCCGGGTGGGCGAAGAGCATGGCGATCTCGTCGCGCACCCGCTCGGCGGCCACGGCGGCGAGGCCGGGCGCGGAGCGGCGGGCGAGAAGGAGGGTCTGGGAATCGGCCGCGAAACCGGGCAGGCGCAGCAGCAGGCGGGGGAGGCGCAGCACGCGTAGCGGATCGCCGGTGAAGCTCGCCGGGGTGGTCGCGCGCAGCAGGCGCCGCTCGAGGTCGGCGATGCCGCCGAAGGGATCGATCACCTCCTCGCCGCGCGGATCGTAGGCGAAGGCATTGATCGTGAAATCTCGCCGCGCGAGGTCGTCGTGGAGCGGCGTGGTCTCGCGGTCCCAGAGGTCGACAGTCAGGTCGCCGGCGACCAGCCGGTAGGCGGCGAACTCCTTGCCGCCGAGGAGGACCAGCCGGGCCGGCAGCGCCGCGGCGAGCCGCTCGGCGATCTCCCGGCCATGGCCGGCCACCACGGCGTCGACGTCGTGGATCGGCAGCCCCAGGGCGCGGTCGCGGAGCACGCCGCCGACCAGATGGCACTCGACCGGCGGATCGAACGCTCCCGGGCCGCAGGCGTCGAGCAGCGCCCGCACGGCGCGGTGGTGGAGAAGCAGGCGGAACGCCCGGCGGATCATCAATCCATTCTATGCGGGTGGTACACTGAAAAGGTGATGCTTCGTGGAGTCGCGGTCCTTCTGGTAAGCGGTTTCCTCGGCCTCGGCGCGCCGGCCCGGAGCGCGCCTCCTGACCCCCAGGTTCCTTCCGAAGAGCAGCCCCCCCAGTTCGAGGGGGAGATCGACGTCTCGCTCTCCACGATCGTGGTGCGGGCAGTCGACACCTGGGGCGCGCCGATCCTGAACCTGCGGCCGGAGGACTTCCGGGTGCGGGCTGGGAAGCGGGAGATCCCGGTGGTGGCGGTGGACTGGATCTCCGGCGAGGCGCCGGCCCCGGCCGCGCCCCCTGAAACCAGGGAGGAGACCCAGGACATCGCGGTGCCGGCCCCGCAGCCCGCCGGCCGGCTGGTGGTCTTCTTCGTCCAGGCCGACCTCAACCCGACCCGCATCAGCGGCCAGCTCCGGCTGCGGCTGCACACCCGCGAGCTCCTCGACTCGCTGCGTCCAGACGACCGGATGGCGGTGGTCTCCTACGATTCGCACCTCAAGCTCCGGCAGGACTTTACCCGCGACCGCGACGCGGTCTACGCCGCCCTGGATCAGGGGATGCTCTGGGGGGAGGAGCCGGACATCGCGCCGGACGGCCCCGAGTCGTTCGCCGGGCATTTCGACTTCGCCGCCGCCCGCCGCGTGGCCTCGCCGGAGCGGGCCCTCGAAGTCACGGCAAAGGCCCTGGAGCCGTTCCCGGGCGAGAAGACGATGATCTTCCTCGGCTGGGGCCTCGGCCGTTTCGGCAGCGGCGGCGTGGACATGGTTCCCGCCTTCGCTCCCGCCGTGCGGGCCCTGGCCGCCGCCCGCACCTCTGTCTTCGTGCTCGACGTCACCAGCGCCGACGGCCACTCCCTCGAGGTCGGCCTCCAGGGGGTCGCGGATGCCACCGGTGGGCTCTACCTGAAGACCTTCCGGCTGCCGAACCTGGCGATCCGCACCCTGTCGCAGGCGATCTCCGGCTACTACGTGCTAACCCTCGATCCGTCGCAGCTCCCGGAGAAGGATGGCCGGGCGGGGCACCTCGAGATCGAGCTGCGCGACGGCAAGCGGGGGACGGTGCTCGCGCGGCCGGTGGGTTGGCGGGGGTAGGGGTAGGGGCGCCTCCGGGCAGGCTGCCGAGCTTCAACCATCCGGACACTGCGCCGTTGAGGGCGACCGCAGGTCGCCCCTACAACCTCCGGCGCAAGGTATACGTGGGGCGCAGGTTGTAGGGGCGACCTGCGGTCGCCCTCAACGGCGCCGCTACCAGATCTCCTCCCTGTACACCCGCCCACCCCCTGTTTGCGTCAAATCCCCCAACGGGGCTAAACTTCAACTTGAAGGCTATGGCACTAACCCACGAAGATGTAAGGAAAATCGCCACCCTGGCCCGGCTCCGTTTCACTCCGGAGGAGGAGGCGCGGCTCACCGGCCAGCTCGCCACGATCGTCGACTACATCGATCAGCTCCAGGGCTTCGAGGGCGCGGCCCCGGACGCCGCCGCGCAGGGCGTGCGGGAGGCCGCGGATCAGCCCCAGGATTGTCTGCCGCGCGAACGGTTCCTGGCCAACGCTCCGGCTTCGATGGACGGCTTCCTGCTGGTGCCGGAAGTGAAGGGGGGCGGCGGCGATGCCTGAACTCTGGGAGCTCTCCGCCGAGGAGATCGCGGGTCGCGTGCGTTCCCGCGAGGCGTCGGCGGCCGAGGTCCTGGAGTCCTGTCTCGCCCGCACCGCCGAGATCGAGCCGCTGATCGGCGCCTACCTGGAGATCTTCGAGGAGGAGGCCCGCGCACGCGCTGCCGGGATCGACCGCCGGATCGCCGCGAGGGAGGATCCCGGGCCGCTCGCCGGCGTGCCGGTGGCGCTGAAGGACAACCTGAGCCTCGACGGGCGGGCGCTCACCTGCGGCTCGCGGGTCCTCGCCGGCTACGTGGCCCCGTACACCGCCACCGCCGTCGAGCGGCTGCTCGCCGCCGGCGCCGTGCCGTTCGGGCGGGCGAACATGGACGAGTTCGCCATGGGCTCGTCGTGCGAGAACTCGGCTTATCAATTGACGCGCAACCCGTGGGACCTCGCCAGGGTTCCCGGCGGCTCGAGCGGCGGACCGGTGGCGGCGGTGGCGGCGGGGAGCGTGCCGCTGGCGCTCGGCTCGGAGACCGGCGGCTCGGTCCGCCAGCCGGCGGCCCTCTGCGGCGTGGTGGGGGTCAAGCCCACCTACGGCCGGGTATCGCGCTACGGACTGGTGGCCTTCGCCTCGTCGCTCGACCAGATCGGCCCGATCGCCCGCAACGTCCGCGACGCCGCCCTCGGCCTTCAGATCATCGCCGGCGAGGACCCGCGCGACGCGACGTCCGCGGCCGAGCCGGTCGGCGACTATCTGGCGCGGATCGAGGGGGGGATCGCCGGCCTCAAGATCGGCATCCTGCGCGAGATCGACGTCGCCCGTCTGGGCGGCGACATCGAAGGCAACTGGCGCCAGTCGCTCGACCGGCTCACCGCGCTGGGGGCGGAGCTGGTCGAGGTCTCGGCGCCGAGCGTCGAGGCGGCGATCGCCATCTATTACGTGATCGCCACCTCGGAGGCCAGCGCCAACCTCGCCCGTTTCGACGGCGTGCGCTACGGCCGGCGGTCGCCGGAGGCGGACGATCTGATCGACCTCTACTTCGACAGCCGCGGCGAGGGGTTCGGAGCCGAGGTCAAGCGGCGGATCATGCTCGGCACCTTCGCCCTCTCCTCCGGCTATTACGAGGCCTACTACGGCCGGGCGCGCGGCGTGCTGGAGCGGATGCGGCACGAACTCGACGCCGCCTTCGGCAAGGCCGATCTGCTGGCGACGCCCACCACCCCCTCGGCCGCGTTCCGCCTGGGGGAGAAGGTGGACGATCCGCTCGCTATGTACCTTTCGGACATCTTCACCACGCCGGCGAACCTGACCGGGGTGACGGCGACCGCCGTGCCCTCTGGCGCGGACTCCGACGGCCTGCCGCTGTCGCTCCAGATCCTCGGCCCCCGCTTCGGCGAGGCCGGGATGTTCCGCGCCGCGCGCGCCTTCGAGCGCGAGATGGGCTGGACGGTGGCTCCCGGCTTCCGGGGAGCGCTAATGAACCTGGAGAATGGGGCTTGAGGATGCGCCGGGCCGCCGCGCTCTGCCTGCTGGGCCTGCTGTCCGCGGCGCCTTCGGGGACCGCTTCGTCGGTCGTCTCCATCACTTCCACCCCCATCGTCTCTCCGGCGCCGGGCGCGCGCGGACCGGTGCGGGTGCCGCTCGAGGATGGGGTCGCCGTGCTGCTCTCCGACGAGAAGGGGATCTCCGTCGAGGCCACCCCCCGCCGCGGCGAGGGGATGGGCGCCTTCGCCACCCGCCTGTGCGGCGACGCCGGCGCCGCCGCCAAGGTGGCCGAGGCGAACGGGGCCACGACCCTCCAGGTGACCGCCCGCTACTCGATCCCCTTCGATCTGCTCTCTCCGGAGTGGCAGCTCAAGGCGGCCCGCGCCCTGTTCGAGGACGACCGCGGGGAGGCCGACGGCTGGCGCCACAAGGTGCGCGGCACCGGGCCGCTGCAGCGGGAGAGCCTGTGGACCCTGGCGGACTGGTTCACCGGCTCGGGGGAGAACTTCCGCGCCATCCGCGAGTACAACGAGCTGATGGATGACGACGTGTCGCGCGGCACGGCGGTCTCGATCCCCTCCGAGCTGCTGCGCCCGGCCTTCCGCGCCGCCCTGCCGGTGCCCGAGAAGCCCTACCTGCTCCAGTACGGATCGGACAAGGACGGCGAGTTCGCCATCTACCGCCTGCGCCCGCACGAGGCGCTCTACTCCTCGGTGGTGGTGCGCTTCACCGGCCGCGTCTTCGCGGTGGACGTCAATGGCCTCGCGGCGAAGATCGCCAAGCGCAGTGGCATCCCGGACGTCACCGACATCCCGATCGGCTACCGGATCAAGATCCCGTTCGACGTCCTGCAGCCCGAATATCTGCCCGAGGGGCATCCGAAGCGCAAGGAGTACGAGGAGAGCCTGCGCCAGAGCGCCCGCTTCAGCAACCAAGTCAAGGCCCGCGGGCTCGCCGGCATCACCATCGTGCTCGACGCCGGCCACGGCGGCCAGGACGCCGGGGCGACCCTGGGCGGCGTCTGGGAGAGCCTCTACGTCTACGACGTCGCGATGCGGATCAAGAAGCTGCTGGAGACCCAGACGGCCGCCCGGGTGCTGCTCACCACGCGCGACGGCGACGACTTCCGGGTCCAGGACGCCGACGTCCTCCCCTTCTCGCGCGGCCACGCGGTGCTGACCACGCCCCCGTATCCGATCGCCGACCCCAAGGTGGGGGTCAACCTGCGCTGGTATCTCGCCAACAGCCTCTACCGGCAGGTGACGCGGACCGACAAGGACCCCGACAAGGTGGTCTTCCTGTCGATCCACGCCGATTCGCTCCACCCGTCGCTGCGCGGCCTGATGGCCTACGTGCCGGCGGCCGACATGCGCGACGGCAGCTTCAGCAAGAGCGGCGGCGTCTATGCCTCGCGCAAGGAGGTCAAGGAGAGCCCGACGGTGAGCTTCCCGCGCGAGAAGCGGGTGGAGAGCGAGGGCCTGTCGCGCGAGCTCGCCAAGCAGGTGGTGGCCGCCTTCCAGGGCTCCGGCCTGCCGGTGCATCCGTTCAAGCCGGTGCGCGACCGGATCATCCGCGACAACGGCGTCTGGGTGCCGGCGGTGCTGCGCTACAACTCGATCCCCGCCAAGGCGCTGCTGGAGATCTGCAACCTCGCCAACGACCAGGACCGTGCCCGCCTGCAGACCCGCGTCTACCGCCAGCAGATGGCCCAGGCCGTGGTCAAGGGGCTCCTCGCCTACTATGGCCAGGGCGCCGGGGCGCCCTCGCAGGTGGTGGCGGAGACGGCGAAGTAGGGGCCCTCATCACCCCGGCCCTCTTCTCCCGTCCCCTCCCACCCTCCCTCACCGGGAGAAGAGGGAGAAAGTTAGTCAAAAGAAAAATCAGTCTCCACGCTCCAGTCTTGAGCCCCCTCTCTCCCGGTGCGGGAGGGTGGGAGGGGACGGGAGAGAGGGGGTTGGGGGAGTGAGGGTCCGGGCGGGCGCCCTCCGCCCACGCGTTTGGTGCTACCCTTGATCTCCCTTGAAGAAACTCGGGAACTTTTCCGAGGCCTCCACGGTCTATGACAACAGGGCGCGGCTCGATCCGCCCTGGGAGGACTCGGTGGGCGTCACTACGGTTTATCCCGTCGTTCAGAATGATGTAGCCCTCGACGTCGCCCTCGTCGAACGCCATCGCCGCGGCGATCTCCAGGCTTTCGACGAAGTCTATGAGCGGTTCGGCGAGATGGTCTACAACCTCGCCCTGCGCCTCGCGGGCAACCGCGAGGAGGCCGCCGATCTCACGCAGGAGATCTTCCTGCGCATCTATCGCCACCTGGGAGGCTTCGGGGGCCGTTCGACCCTCAAGACCTGGGTGTTCCGCATTGCGCTCAATCACTGCCGCGACCGATTGTCCCGCCACCACCCGGCGATGCAGTCGATCGACGACCAGGCCGAGGGCGGTGGCATTCCCATCGCCGATCCCGGCCGTGGTCCGGAAGAGCTGGCGGTCGCCGCCGACGAGGGGCGCCGGGTCGCCGAGGGCCTGTCCCGGATTCCGCCGGTTTTCTGCGAGGCAGTGGTATTGCGAGACCTTGAGGGTTTATCCTATGAAGAGATTGCCGAAGTGCTGGGGGTCCGGGTGGGGACGGTCCGTTCGCGGATCGCGCGGGGAAGGGACCAGCTTCGGGTTCTCCTGGAGAAAGAACCATGATCCGTCACGTCTCTACTGAGCAGCTTTCAGCCTATCTCGACTCCGAGCTCGGGGCGGCTGAGAGCCGCCGGCTTGAAAATCATTGCCAGGGGTGCCAGGAGTGCGGCGCGCGCCTGGCCTCGATGCGGCGCTTCGTCGCCGGTCTCGGCCGCGTCGAGCGCGCCGTGCCGCCCGCGGCGCTGCGCCAGCAGATCCGCCGCCAGGTGATCACGCAGCAGCCGACCTATGGCTTGCGGAAGGCTGTCGACTCGTTCTGCTTCCTGTTCTTCCCCGTCCAGGCGGCGCGGCACACGGCCGTGGTGATGGGCCTCGCCATCATGGTGGGCCTGGTCGCCCTCAATCACCAGGCCGAGAGCATCATGCCGCCGCCGACGCGCGGGGGGCAGGAGATCGTCACCGTCCAGGCCGGCGCGCAGACGGGCCAGCTCCTCACCACCAGCGAGGTGGCCGACCGGGAGTTCATCTGGACCGACAGCGGCTGGATCCAGAAGGGGCTCGAGGGGCAGACCCCGGTCGCCCGCGTCGACGCCGGCAGCCCGCAGGGCCGGGCGCTGCTGACCCGCTACTCGGATCTGGCGTTCCTGCTCGCCGACGGCCAGCCGGTGGTGCTCCGCTACAACCTGGAGACCGTCGAGATCCACAAGCTGCCGCCGGCCCGGGATTTCGGGTTCGAGGCCCAGCCGGTGACGCATGTGCACGGGCGGACGGTGACGACGTAGAGGCAGGCTTTGGGACGGCCTCGACGCCCGGGCATTGATGCCCGGGCGGGGGGCCTACCGCAACGGCTCGATCTTCTCGATCGTCCAGCTCTCGCCGGACAGTCTCACCATGTCGCCGGGCTTGCCGCCGAGGAGATCCTTGGCGAGGTCGGACTCATAGGAAATGATGTCCTCCTCGGGCTTGCTCTCCCAGGGGCCGAGGATCGTCATCGTCCGCTTGCCGCCGGCGCCGGTCAGGTGGGCGACGGTGCCGATGCGCACCTCTGAGGTGTCCATGCCGGTCGGCTCGATCAGGCGGACGCGCTGGAGGTCGCCGTTGAGGCTGGCGGCGCGGGCGTTCAGGTACTCGTGGCGCTGGCGGGCCGACTTGTACTCGAAGTTCTCGCGCAGGTCGCCCATGGCGCGGGCCTCCTCGATCGCCTTGCGGTTGGCCGGGATCTCGACCGACATGATCTGGTGCAGCTCGGCCCGCTTGGCCTCCACCGACTCGATCATGGCGTAGATCGGCGGCGGTCCGGACTCCTTGCGCAGCCCCTGGAAACGGAGATGGATGGCGTTGATGAGCTGCTCGCGCTGATAGGGCTCGAGCGGCGCGGCGCGCTGAATGGCGTCTTCGGCCTGGGCGGCCTGGTCCTCGGTGAGGTGGCTGAGCAGGCGCGGCACCGTGCTCCCCGACTCGGAGAGGGCCAGCAGGCGGACGCGGTAGGGAGCGAACTCGTCGCGCGAGAGGGTGGTGAGGATCTGCTGCAGCATGCGCAGCGGATTGCGGGTGCGCATCGTCTCGTCGACCGCCGCCCGCTCGGCCAGCCAGACGAAGGCCGCCGGATTGCGGTGCGGCTGGGCGAGCAGGCTGTCGAGCAGGCGGTCGAGCTCGCGGGGGCCCCCCTGGGCCAAGCCGTCGGCCAGCAGGTCGAGGGCGCGCGGATCGGACTCCTTGCTCATGGCGTCGCGGTAGATCGCGGGCCAGTCCTCGCGGCGCTCGCGCACCATGGTATAGGCGCGCTCGCGCAGGAGCCGCTCCTCGATGCCGGAGAAGAGCCGCTGGTGCTGGTCGGTGAGCAGATCATCCGGAGTCCAGTCGACCTTGTCGACGATCTTCGAGCCGCTGCGCTCGATGGCGAACCAGATCTCGAAGGCGAGGCCGGGGTCGCTGTCGGCCACCTGCTCGCCGACGATGGCGAGGTTCTCGGCCATGCGGTCGCGCAGCCCCTCGTCGCGCGCGCCCTCGCGGCGCAGCCGTTCGATCTTCTTGCGCGGGGTGGCGCGCTCGAAGGCCTTCCAGACCGAATCGAGGGCGTCGCCGCTGCTCTCGGCCCAGCGGTAGGTCTGGCGCGCTCCGCTGCCGCTCGCCACCAGTTGCGGGTGCTTGCGGGCGGCGGACCACCAGGCGGTCCACTGCGATTCGGAGACCAGCCCGGCGAGGATGTCGCGGACCTCGCCGGCGGTCAGCGGCTTGTCGTAGCTCTGGAGAACGGTGCGCAGCAGCTCGGGCGGGGTCAGCGCCTTGAGCACGGCCGGCGCCTCCAGCTTGCGGCGCAGCACGTGCTCGACCGGCAGCGGGCGCAGCAGCTTGGGCGCCGCCTTGAAGCCCACCGTCAGGCCGCGGATGCGCTCGAAGTCCACCTTGAAGCTCTCCAGCCCGAGGTTGGCCTCGACCACCCGGCCGACCCCCTTGCCCTCCATGGCCACGACGGTGCCGACGTCGAAGGCGAGGAGCCCCTCCAGGCGGTCGACCTTCTCCCAGGTCTTGGGGATGTCGGTGGTCGCCTTGTGGAGCCCCACGGCCTCGAAGAGAGCCTTGTAGGTCGACCGGTCGCTGTAGAGCTTGCCGAGGGTGGAGGAGAGGGTGGGGTAGAGCTTGTCGGCGGCGACGAACAGGGTGCCGGCGCGTTTGAGCAGTTGCAGGCGTAGAGCCCAGCGGCCGCTCTCGCGCAAATGATCGTCCAGCAGCTCCAGCAGCGAGCGGGCTCGCGCCTCCTCGCCGGTGCCGACCAGGGCGCGCGCGACCCCTACGTAATACTCGAGATCCGAGGGGTCTTTTTCGATCCGCGCCAGCCAGTCGGTCTCGATGGAGTCGAAATCGCTCTTGGAAAGTTGGGTCTGGGTAGTCCTGGAAATTGTCATAGGGAGGAAGCAAGATACCAGATTCTCTGAGAACGTGTCTTCTGAACCGGCTAAGCTTGCCGCATGTCCGACCTGCCGGAGCTCCACCAACGCCTGCGCGAGGCGGGCGAGGAGGAGCTGCTCGCCCTGCTGCGCGAGCACGCGGCCGAGCTCGGCGTCCCGGACCTCCGCCACGCGCTGCGCAACCCCTACTGCACCGCCGAGGCGATCGAGCGGATTTCCGGCGAGGAGCGTCTGCTCTCCTTCTACGAGGTGCGGCGCGACCTGACGCTTCACCCGCGGACGCCGGAGACGCTGGCCGCCCGCTTCGTGCCGACCCTCTACTGGCGCGACCTGATGGTGCTCTCGCTCGACAGCCGCCTGCGCCCGGCGCTGCGGCGCGCCGCCGAGACCCACCTGGCGGCGCGCCTGCCGGGGATGGCGGTGGGGGAGAAGATCTCGCTCGCCCGCCGCGCGAGCCCGGGGGTGATCGCCCAGCTCCGGCACGATCCGAGCCCGGCGGTGATCGCGGCGCTGCTCGACAACCCGCGGCTGACCGAGGGGGCGCTGGGGCCCGTGGTCCACGCCGCGAGGACGCCGCCCGCGATCCTCGAGCTGATCGCGGGCGACCGCCGCTGGGGAGTGCGCTACCCTCTACGTCTGGCGCTGGCGCGCAATCCGGCGACGCCGCTCCAGACCGCCTGGCGCCTCCTGGAGACGCTGCGCAAGGCCGACCTCCGGCCGGTCGCCGCCGACCCGCGGCTGGCCGAGCCGCTGCGCCGCCGGGCGCGCGTCTTGCTGGGAGACTCCACGTGAAAGTGAGCCATGAAACGCAAGAATTTGACCCCGGGGCGGAGCGCCGCGTAAAGTTATGACTCGCGTGCCAAAAAACGTGTCCAGAGGAGAGAGATTGCCGCCCCGCAAGACCGAAGACGCCGCCCCGGCCGCCGATCCGGCGGGAGGCGCGGGGGGCAAGCGACCGAACCGTCAGCCACCTTGGGAGAAGGAAGCGGTGTCTACCGAGAGCAGCTCTTTTGGCGACTGGCTCCGCCGGCAACGCGAGCTGCGTGAAATCAGCCTGCGCGACATCGCCGAACGGACCAAGATCAGCCTGCGGTATCTCGAAGCGATGGAGGCGGACCGCTTCGATCTCCTGCCCGCGCCCCTGTTCGCCAAGGGCTTTCTCCGCGAGTACGCCCGCTATGTGGGGCTGTCGCCGGACGACGTGGTCAATCACTACCTCTCCGTGCATCACCCGGAGGAGCTGGCGGACCCCAAGGAAGACACCAAGGTGCGCTCGCGGCCGAAGCCGGTCGATCCCGGCCAGCCCCCCATGCGCCGCAACTGGAGCTGGGGCCTGCTGCTCGCCCTCGCGGGCCTGATCCTGCTCGTGCTGGTGGCTCTCGCCGCCTACTTCGCCGAACGCCGGCACGCCGAGCCCGCCAACGTCGGCCAGGCACCGCCGATGTCCGCGCCGCCGCAACTGGCCGCGCCGGGGCCGGAGCAGACGGCCGTCCCGGCCACCGTCGCCGCGCGTTCCGCGCCGCCGCCGCCGAGCGCGCCGATTCAGGTCTCCCTCGACTTCAGCAAGGATTGCTGGGTGGAGGCGGTGATCGACGGCGGTAAGCGCCGGTTCTCCGAGCTGCGGGTGCAGGGGGAGTCGCTGCCGCTGGAGGCGGAGAAGAGCATCGTGCTGACCCTCGGCAACGCCGGCGCGGTGGATGTACAGGTCAACGGCTATCCCCTCGAGCTGGACAAGAAAGAGGGGGACGTGGTGCACGATCTGACCATCGATCTCAGCACGGTCGAGGCGCTCAAGGCGAAAAAAGAGGCTCGCTGACCTTGGCCGAGAGCCCGTCCTTCGCGCTGCTCGAGCAGATCCGCTCGGGTAATCGGCAATTTCAGCTTCTCGCCGCCGAGGGGGTCCTCCCCATCCCTCCCGAGGACCTGATCCCGGTCCAGGTCGATCTCGCCCACGGCGACGACGAGGAGATCGCCGAAAAGGCGCGGCACAGCCTGCGCACCGTCGACGTGCGCCTCGCCCGGCCGTTCCTCGAGACCCAGGCCGGGGCGGAGGCGCTCGCCTTCTTCGCCGAGGAGAGCAGCCATCCGGTGCTGATCGAGGCGATCCTGCGCCGGCGCGACGTGCCGCGGTCGATCCTCGCCCGCCTCGCCCGGCGGCTGCCGCCGGACCTCCAGGAGATCCTCCTGCTGCGCCAGGACGCCATCGTCGAGGAGCCGGTCATCCTCGAGGCCCTGGAAGAGAACCCGCAGATCTCCTCCTACACGCAGCGGCGCATCGCCGAGTACCGCGAGCACCTGCTGCCCCGGGAGCGCACCATCGCTCCACTCCCCGAGATCGAGGAGATGGACGAGGCCGCCCTGGCGCGGGAGATCGAGGTCGCGCGGGAGCTGCCGCCCGCCGGCGAGTTCGAGCCGGAGAGGACCCAGCTCACCGAGGGGCAGATCCGCGGGTTGCCGATCCCGGCCCGGCTGAAGCTGACCCGCGGCGCGCCGCGCGGCCTGCGCTCGATCCTGCTGCGCGACTCCAACCCCCAGGTCGCGGTCTCGGTGATCACCAACAACAACCTCTCCGACCAGGAGGTCGAGCAGACCGCCGCCAACCGGTCCGTGGTCGAGGAGGTCCTGATGGCGGTCGCCAAGCGGCGCGAGTGGGTGAACAAGTACAATGTCGCCAAGGCCCTGGTCCATAACCCACGGACGCCGATAGGAATATCGGTGCGCCTGCTGAGCAAGCTGGCGGTGAAGGACCTCCGGGACATCGGCCGGAGTCGCAATATTCCGGACGCGTTGCGCTCGACGGCCCTGCGTTTGTATAGAATCAAGCAGAAATAGAGATCAGAACGATGGCCAGGGACTTTTATAGCGTCCTCGCGGTGCCGCGCAACGCCACCGAGGACCAGATCCGCCAGCGCTTCCGGGAGCTCGCCCGCACCCGTCACCCCGACCGTTTCCAGGGGGCGGAGAAGCTGCGCGCGGAGAAGGAGTTCCAGGAGCTCACCCAGGCGTTCAACGTGCTCTCCGACCCCGAGCGGCGGCGGCGGCACGACGGCGACCTCGTGCGTCCCGAGGAGAATTCGGCCGATCCGCGGCAGCTCTTCCGGGTCTATCTCCAGCGCGGCGTCAAGGCGTACAAGGAGAAGAACTACCTTGAGGCGGCCAGCAACTTCGATCTCGCCACCCAGGCCGATCCCAAGAGCGGCCAGGCCTGGCACCACCTGGCCCAAGCGTGCAGCCACCAGCGCAACTGGCTCTCCCGGGCCGTCGACGCCATCGAGCGCGCCTGCCAGCTCGAGTCGATGAACCCCGGCTATCTCAAGCAGGCCGGCCGCATCTGCGCCCTGTCCGGCCAGACCGAGAAGGCGATCCAGTATTACCGCCAGGCCCTCGAGTGGGGGGATGACGACGCCACCGTGCGCCAGGCGCTGGAGGAGCTGAGCGGCTCTTCGTCCTCCTCCGGGCGCCGCGGCCTTTTCGGACGGAGCTCCTGATGCGCGTCAAAGCCTGCGGACTCTCGGATGTCGGGCTCACCCGGGCTCACAACGAGGATTACTTCGAGATCGACCCCCAGCACAGGCTCTACGTGGTCGCCGACGGCATGGGCGGCCACAGCCATGGCGAGGTCGCCTCCCAGCTCGCCGTCAACTCCATCCGCGACTTCATCGCCAAGAGCGCCGACCGCGACACCACCTGGCCGTTCGGCATGGACACGGACCTGGCGCGTCACTCGAACCTGCTCAAGATGGCGGTGCGGATCGCTCACGACCACGTCCTGCGCGCGATCAGCAAGGACGGCTCGCTCTACGGCATGGGCACGACCGTCGTCGGGCTCCTGCTCTCGGGCACCAGCGCCGCCGTCGCCCACGTCGGCGACAGCCGCGCCTACCGGCTGCGCGACGGCCGCCTGGAGCAGCTCACCCAGGATCACACCTGGGTCAACGAGCAGGTGGTGGCCGGCTTCCTCTCCCGCGAGCAGGCCCGCACGCACCCGCTCAAGAACGTCGTCACCCGCGCCCTCGGCGGCGAGAGCGACGTCCTGGTCGACGTGCGCGAGATGGAGGTCCAGCCCGGCGACCTCTTCCTCCTCTGCTCGGACGGCCTGACCGGCATGCTCTCCGACGCCGACATCCGCGAGCGCCTCGACTCCGGCCGCAGCCTTCCCGAAATCTGCCGCACCCTGATCACCGACTCCAACGCCCGCGGCGGCATCGACAACGTCACGGTGGTGCTGCTGGCGATCGACGGCGAGGGCGACCCAGACCCCGAGGAGTGCGAGGCGACGAAGTCGGGGGTAGAAAAAGCCTGAAGGACGAACACGGACAAGCAAGGACAAACACGGGCGCCGGAAAAACGAGATCCTGTCCTTTTTGTCCGTGTTTGTCCGTGTTCGTCCCTGTTCGTCCTTTCCTCCGAATAAACTCCCCCCATGACCCGAATCGCCGTCCTCGGCGCCGGACCGGCCGGCGGCTCCGCCGCCCTGGCGCTGGCCCGGGGCGGCGCGGCGGTGGATCTCTACCTGCCGGCCCGGCCCGGGGAGAAGCCCTGCGGCGGGGCGATCCCCGAGCACGTTCTCCCCGAGATCGCCGGCTTCGATCCCTTCGAGCTGCCGGCCATCGCCAGTCCCGAGGCCCTGCTAGAGAACGCCCGCGGGCACCGGCTCACCCTCGATCTGGCCGGCATCCGCGTCTTCCGGCGGCGGGATTTCGACCGCGCTCTCGTCAAGGCGGCGCTGGCGGCGGGCGCGGTGCCGCGGCGGGTCAAGGCCGAGGGACTGGAAGCGGTGGAGAAGGGGGTCCGGGTCATCGCCGGCGGCGAGGCTCGCACCTACGACTGGATCGTAGGCGCGGACGGCGCCCGCGGGCTCTCCCGGCGCTCGCTCGGGCTGACTCCCCAGGGGGACAGCGTCGGCCTCGGCGGCTCCCTCTCCGGGCTCGACTGGCGCCGCCTCGTCCTCGCCTTTCCGGAGATGGCGGACGCCTATCTGTGGATCTTCCCGCGCCCGGACGGCGCTTCGGTCGGCATCGCCTACACGCCGGGCCGGCTCACGGACGGCGCCGCGCGGGCCGCGCTCGACGGGTTTCTCGACCTGCATCTGCCGGCGGGATGGCGGAACCTGCCCGGGCCGCGCTACCGCTATCCGATCCCGGTCTTCGGGCCCTGGACCCTGCCGGCGGTGCGCCGGGGGCTCGGCCACCGCATCCTGCTGACGGGGGACGCGGCGGCGGTGGCCGATCCGCTGACCCGCGAGGGGATCCGCTACGGCCTGCTAACCGGTCTCTGGGCGGCCGAAAGCCTGCTCGCGGGGCGGCCAAATGGCTACCCGGAGCGGTTGGAATCCGAGCTGGAAGGGGAGATGGAGAGGGCCACCCACGCCCGCGATCTCTTCTTCGAGGGGGCCATCGGACGCTGGGCGGTGCCGGTGGCGCGGGCTCACCCTGGAATCCGCAAGGTCCTCAACGACCTGCTCGCCTGCCGGCAGCCGTATGGGGGATTGCGAGGGCGGCTGCTGCGGGCGGCGGTGGGGAGGAAATGAAAAGGGCGCCCACACAGGGGCGCCCCTACATGCCTGGACCGCGAAACCTGACTACTTCCCGTACTCATACCCCTTCCGGGCCTTGACCCGGAACTCGGGGTTGGTGGTGGTCACCGTGACGTTCTGGAAGCCTGACTTGCCGGCCGGCTGCTCGCTCTGGTAGCTCAGCAGGTAGTAGCCGTTGTTCTCCTTGGCGATCTGGTCGAGCGGCGTCGAGAAGTTGGTGACGTTGAAGAAGTAGCGGCCGCCGGTGTCGTTCGACATCAGGTTCAGCGAGTCGCTCAGCGTGTGCTCGACCGCCGCGGGCGTCAAGTCGAGCGAGTAGACCGCCACGTTGTTGGCGTTGAGCGCGTCGACCGTCGGCAGGAAGTAGCGCTTGTCGGGGACGAACTGGCCGAACGTCGTCTCGTTGGCGGGGAGGCCGAAGGTGAAGAGCAGCAGGTTCTTGCGCCCCCGGATGTTGCCGGCCGAGCGGGCGATCACCTGCAGCGCGTCATAGATCTTCGGCGTCTTGTTGAGCAGCTCCCGCCCCTTGGGCAGGCCGGCGAGCAGTGAGGGCTTGCTGGTATCGATGCGCGAGGGGTAGTTTCCCTCCGGGTCCTTGGCCTTCACGGCGTCGCCGATCGCCGCCACCAGCGCCTTGCGGTCGTGCGTGAAGTCCTGCTGCACCTTGAGGCGGGTGTCGTAGCTCACCACCGCCACCCAGTCGTTCGGCAGCATCTCGCCGTCCACCCAGCCGCGGGCGCGCTTGGCGGCCTCGAGCTGCTGGGAGAGGAGCCGGGGCGCCTCCTGGGCGGTGTCCTTCTGGTCGTCGAAGAAGATGATGAAGTAGCGGTCCTCCGTCCCCTGCTCGGTGCTCACGCCCTGCTTGGCGAGCGTGGAGTTGGATTCGAGAAGCCGGCGGTTGCTGTAGAACGTCGCGCCCGTCAGGTCGACGGGGTTGCCGTTCTCCTTCACCACGAAGTCGCTCTTGTCGAGGCCCACGATCACGTTCCCCTTGGCGTCGGTGACCAGGACGTCGAGGAGCACCTCGTTGACGTTCACCTTGCCGGTGAACTGCCCCTGAGGATTCTGACCCTGTGCACCCTGGCCCTGGGGAGCCTGATCCTGAGCCGCGGCAGCGCGCCCGAGACCACAGAGCGCGATGAGGGCGATGGCCGTCATCCGCATGATTCGATTCATGATTTTTCTCCTTTAGGAGGTCCGGACTGGGGAACCCCGCGGTCCAGCCCATGGATAACAGCAAGGGCCGGGCCAGGAAAATTCCAGGCGCCCCGGAAGTGGAACGGATTGATTTTAAAAGGGATTGGGGAGGCGGGAACGGGAAGGGTGTCATCGGGCGGGGACGGGGGGCGTCTCTGGCGGGGTGCGTTGGTGGCCTCACCCGCCCGGGATTGAAATCCCGGGCTACCCACGGCCGTCCCATCCGGGACTCCGAGCCCGTTCCTTCCAGAGCCCCGGGAAGGGGCGACTGTCGGTAGCCCGGGATTTCAATCCCGGGCGGGGCTCCCCGAAGGGAACCGCGCATAGAACCCCCCCGCCTCCACCGTTCCGCGCAGGGCATCGGAAGGCTCGAAGCGGTCGCCCACGGTGCTTTCGAGGCGCTCCAGGGTGGCCACGATCCGGCTCAGGTTCTCCTGGTCCGCCCAGCGGCAGAGGCCGCCGCGGAAGGGGGGGAAACCGGTGCCGAAGATCAGCGAGAGGTCGAGCTCGGCGGCGCTGCGCACCACCCCCTCCTCCAGGCAGCGGGCCGCCTCGTTGACCATCGGCAGCACCATGCGGTCGGCGATCAGCCCGGGGTCGGGATTCTCCACCCGGGGTTGCAGACCGAGAAGGGTGTAGATCTCCGGGTCCGGCTCCTTCCGCTCGCGCCCTTCGTAGCGATAGAACCCCTTGCCGTTCTTCGTACCCAGCCGGCCGCTCTGCGGTGCCTTGTCCAGCCAATCGGGCACCGGCAGACGGTCGCTGAAGGCGTCGTGCAGGATGTGGGCGACCTTGGTGGCGACGTCGATCCCCACCTCGTCGGTGAGCGCCATCGGGCCCATCGGCATCCCCCAGTCCGCCATCGCGCGGTCGACGTCCTCGATCCTGTACCCCTCGTCGAGCAGCCAGAGGGCCTCGGTCGAGTAGAACATCAGCAGGCGGTTGACCAGGAAGCCCGGGGTGTCCTTCACCAGGACCGGCGTCTTGCCCAGCTTGCGGGTGAAGGCGAAGACCGTGTTGACCGCCGCCGGGTCGCTCCCCTCGGGGGCGATCACCTCGACCAGCGGCATCTTGTCGACCGGATTGAAGAAGTGCATGCCGACCACCCGCTCCGGATGCGGGGTTTTCGAGCCGATGCCGCCGACCGACAGCGACGAGGTGTTCGAGGCGAGGACGGCACCCTCGGCGACGTGCTTGGCGGTCTCGGCGAAGACCTCCTGCTTGACCCCCATGTTCTCGACGATCGCCTCGATCACCAGGTCCACCGAACGGAAACCCGTGTAGTCGAGCGTCGGGTGGAGCAGGCCCATCTTGCGCCGCGCCTCGGGGGCGGCGAGCCGCCGCCGCTCCACCTGCTTGGTGAACAGCCGCGACGCGTGCTGCATGCCGCTCGCCAGCGCCTCGTCGCGCACGTCCTTCATCCGCACCGGCAGGGCGGTCTCGGCGGCGATGAGCTGGGCGATGCCGCCCCCCATCACGCCGGCGCCGAGCACGGCGGTCGAGTGGACCTCCCGCGGCGCGGCGCCGGGCAGGCCGTTCTCCTTCTTGGCCTCCTCGGTCAGCCGGAAGACGTGGATCAGATTCTTCGCCGTCCGCGAGGTGGCGAGCTCGGCCACGGCGCGGGCCTCGGCGTCGAAACCGGCGCGGGGGCCGTCCTCGATCCCCACCCGCACCACCTCGATGGCGCGCAGCGGCGCCGGGTAGTGCCCGTGCGTGGTCTCCAGGGTCTTCTTGCGCGCCTGATCGAAGAGGATCTTGCGCCCGAACGGGTTCTTCTCGAGGAGCATCTCTTTGAGGTCGAACTCCCCCTCGTCGCGGCGCGGCTTGTCGACCCGCTCCAGGGCGAAATCGCGCAGCGTGTCGAGGAAACGGGCGTCCGGCAGCAGGGCGTCGATCAGCCCGAGCTTGAGGGCCTTGCGGCCGACCACCGTCTTGCCGGTGAGGATGAGATCGAGCGCCTCGGCGATGCCGATCCGGCGCGGCAGCCGGGTCGAGCCGCCCCAGCCGGGGAGGATGCCCAGCCGCACCTCGGGCAGGCCCATCTTCGTATCCGGCCGGTCGCTCGCCACCCGGTAGGTCGAGGCGAGCGAGATCTCGAGCCCGCCGCCCAGGCAGATGCCGCGGATGGCGGCGACCGTGGGGAAGGGGAGCGCCTCCCAGGCCGAGAACAGCCGGTGGCCCACGCGCGAGCCGGCCTCCGCCTCGACCGGATCGGTCACCCGGGCGATCTCCTCGACGTCGGCGCCGGCGATGAAGCTCCCCGGCTTGCCCGAGAGCAGGATCAGGCAGCCGATGTCCTTGCGCGCCGCGAGCTCGTCGATGACCCGCTCCAGCTCCTGGAACGCGGCGCGGGTGAAGACGTTGACCTTCCTGTCGGGCGAATCGAACGTGAGCGTCGCCAGGCGGTCGGCGCCGACCTCGAGATGGAAGATGGATGTCACGGTGATGCCTCCTTGGAAGAAACCCGCCCGAAGGCGACTCAGCCCGGGATTGAAATCCCGGGCTACCGACATTCGCCCCTTCCCGGGGCTCTGAAAAGAAGCGCCTCTTGGAGTCCCGGATGGGACGCCCGTAGGTAGCCCGGGATTTCAATCCCGGGCTCCGAGGCTACCCCCCGTGCTTGTCCGCCTCGGCATAGAGGCGGTCGATGACGTTGCCGTACTTCTGGTTGATCACCCGGCGCTTGACCTTCAGCGTCGGCGTGATCTCGCCCGTCTCCAGGGTGAACTCGTTCGGCAGCAGCTCCCAGGCGACGATCTTCTCGAAGCCGGCGAGGTTGGCGTTGACCGCCGTCACCTCTTTGCCGATCAGCTCGCGGACCTTGGGATCGGCGATCAGCTTCCCGTTGTCCGCCACGCCGATCCCCTGCTTCTCCGCCCAGGGCTTGAGCGCCTCGAAATCCGGCACCAGCAGCGCCGCCAGGAACTTCCGGCGGTCGCCGATCACCACCGCCTGGCCGATGAAGCGGCTCCCCTTCAGCGCGTTCTCGATCGGCGCCGGCGCCACGTTCTTGCCGTAGGCGTTGATGATCAGCTCCTTCTTGCGGTCGGTGATCCGCAGGAAGCCTTCCGGATCCACCTCGCCGATGTCGCCGGTGTGGAACCACCCCTCGGCGTCGATCACCTCCGCCGTTTCCTTCTCCATGCCCCAGTAGCCCTTCATGGTGTTGGGACCCTTGGAGAGGATCTCTCCGTCCTCGGCGATCCGTACCTCGATCCCGGGGAGCGGCTGGCCGACGGCGCCCATCTTGACGTTCTCGCGGGTGTTGACCGAGATCACCGGCGAGGTCTCCGAGAGGCCGTACCCCTCATAGATCGGCAGGCCCGCGCCCCAGAAGAACTCGGCGATGTCGCGCGCCAGCGGCGCGCCGCCCGAGATGGCGAACTCGAAGCGTCCGCCCAGTCGCGCCTTGATCTTCGAGAAGACCAGCTTGTCGGCGAGGCCGAGCTGGACCCCCAGCCAGCCCGGCGGTTTTTGCCGCTTCAGCCGGTAGGGGAGCGCCTTGCGGCCGACCCCGACCGCCCAGGCGAAGAGCTTCTGCTTGATCGGCGAGCCCGCCGCCACCCCCTCCTGCACCTTGCTGTAGACCTTCTCGTAGACGCGCGGCACGGAGACGAAGACGTGCGGCTTGACCTCCGCCATGTTCTGCGACACCAGGGCCACCGACTCGGCGTAGGCGATCGTGCACCCCTCCAGGAAGTAGCAGTAGTCGACCGTGCGCTCGAAGGAGTGCGACAGCGGCAGGAACGACAGCACCACGAAGTTCCGGTCGAGGCCGAGCACCGAGAGGCCGGAGCTGACGTTCGAGGCGATGTTCCGGTGGGTGAGCATCACCCCCTTGGGCGTGCCCGTGGTGCCGCTGGTATAGATGAAGGTCGCGAGGTCGTCCGGCTGCACGGCGCGGGCGCGCGCTTCGAACTCCGCGGCGTCGGCGCCGGCCCCCTTCTCGATCAGCTTGTCGAGGGTGATCACCCTGGGATCGCTCGACGTCCCCTTGATCAGCACGAAGTGGCGGACGTCCGGCAGCTTGTCGATGTTGGCGAGGAACCCCTCCAGGTGGGCGGCGGTCTCGGCGATCACCACCTTGGCGCCGCAGTTGCCCGCGATGTAGGAAGCCTGGTCCGGCAGCAGCGTGGGGTAGACCGGCACCAGCACGGCCCCCGCGCAGAGCGTCGCGAAGTCGACCGTCGGCCAGTGCGGGCCGTTCTCCGACATCAGGGCCACCCGGTCGCCGCGCTCGACCCCGAGCTCCAGGAGCGCCTTCGACAGCCGCCGGACGCGGTCCACCAGCTCCGCGGTGGAGATCGGCTGGTAGGTGCCGCCGATCTTGGACAGGAGGCAATCCGGCTTGTTGTAGCTCGCCGCCTTCAGGAAAAGCTCGGTAAGGGTAGAGACCGACGTAGGCATGAACGCCCTCCCGCTGAGGTTAGGCAGCGGATTCTATCCCAAGGGGCTCAAGGCCGCCTCTGAGGGGGAAACAGGCGCGCTTTTACCTTTTGAGGCAACCTTCTCTATGGGGGCTCCAAGCTCGCGCCGGCATGCCGCCGCGTCCGAGATCCGCCCCCGGAGGATCGAACCATGTTGCCGAACCGTTCTCCGCAAAGCGTTTTCACCGTCTTCGCCCTGCTGGCCCTCCTCGTCCTCGCCAGTCTCCCGGCCCAGGCCCGGCCGCTCCGCCATCCAGCGGCGGGTCGCCATGCCGTTGCCGCCTCCGGCGAGAACAGCCTCACCCGGATCTGGAGCTTCCTCGTGAACCTCTGGCCCCAGGGGACGAAGGAGGGGATGACGATCGACCCCAACGGTGCCACCGCTCCCAGCGGGGACCCTGACGACGAGGGGATGACCATCGACCCTGACGGCCGGACGTAACAGGTTTCGATGCGGGCCGGGGACCTCTCCGGCCCTTTGTTGTTTCCAGGTGTCACGAAGTTGCGTCCTGGTGCGACTATAAGAAGTAAGGAACACCTGGAAGGGAGAATTGGATTGGAAGACGCGCATCTGTCTCTGGAGACGCTGGCCAAGTGGCTTTCGGGAACCCTGGAGCACGACGAGACGCTCCGCCTCGTCATTCCTCACTTCCTGGCGCGCTGTCCGGTTTGCCGGGAACGGCACGAGGAGATCCTCAGGATTCAGCAGGAGGTCGGGCACTGGGATCCGGAGATCTCGGTGATCGAGGGTCAGCAGGCGCCGGAGCTCTGGAGCCGCCTTGCCGAGCGTCCCTACGCCGAGCAGCTCCGGGAGGTCGAGACGGATGAGGACCTGCACGCCTGGGGTCTCTGCCAGCTCCTCCTGCAGAAGAGCCGGGAGGCCACCTTCAGCGATCCTGCCCGAGCCGTGGAGCTGGCGAACCTGGCGCTCCGGGTCGTCCGGCATCTGGGCAAGGCGTATGACCCGAACTGGGTGATGGAGCTGCGGGCCCGGTGCTTCGCTTATCTCGGGAATGCGCGCCGGGTCCTCGGGGAGTTGAGGAGCGCCGAAGATGCTTTCGTCAAGGCGGAAGCCTGCCTGATCCGGAGCACGTCCGGAAATGTCGAGGCTTGGGCGGAGATCCTGGACCTGAAATCCTCCTTGCGCCGGGCTCAGCGGAGACTTGGTGAGGCCCTGTCGTTGGCTGAGGAGGCGCTCTCGACGTATAGGGATCTCGGAGATGGCTATGGGATCGGGAAAGCTTTGTTGCAGCAGGCGAAGATTCTCGAGGAGGTCGACGATCTCCCCGGGGCGATCAATCTCCTGAGGGGAGCCGTCGACGAGATTAACCGGCTCGAGTACCCGCGTCTCTTTTTCTACGCACGCTATAACCTGCTGGGCTGTCTGGTCTTGGCAGGATTATTCGTGGAGGCGGAGCAACTCCTTCCTGAAATCAAAGGGCTCTTTGGCGAGCTCTCCCAGCCACTCGATCTCGTCCGCTTGCGCTGGGTGGAAGGAAATATCGACCTTGGCCTCGGCCGTCTCGGACCCGCCGAGGCCGCCTTTCGGGAGGTCCGGCGGGAGTTCCTGGAGCGGCAGATGGGCTATGATGCGGCGCTGGTTTCCCTGGACCTCGCCCGCCTCTTCGCCCAGGAAGGGTGCACGGAGGATCTGAAGCGGCTCGCGGCGGAGCTGATGCCCATTTTCCAGTCGCGGGACGTGAACCGGGAGGCCATTGTGACTCTGCTGATGTTCCAGCGCGCCTGCGAGGAGGAGCGCCTCACCGTAGACCTCGTGCGCCAGTTCTCCGCCTATCTGCGAAGAGAGAGGCGGGGGAACGGAGGCTGAATACGTTTCTGGACCCGCGGTCCGCGCTCTCGGACCCGTGAATCGCGAAGTTGGACCCGCGGGTCGGAGCGTCGGACCCGTGGGTCGTGGTTCCGGACCCGTGGGTCGGAGTATTAGAACCAGGGGTCGCGGTGCTGGACCCGTGGGTCAGAACGCCGGATTCATGGGTCACGGTCTCGGACCCGCGGGTCAAGGAGCCGGGCCCGCGGGTCGCGCTCCTGGATTCGTGGGTCACGGAGTCGGACCCGTGGGTCGCGATCCTCAAACCGTGGGTCCAAGAGCAGAATTCGTGGGTCCACTCTTGCGCGCCGCCTCGGGAAGCCTCCGCGAGCCTTAGCGGATGAGAGCTCTGCCGGGTCCGAACGCACGACGAAGATTCCCGCCCGTCCAATCCGCGGTTGTGGCCTCTCCTCTCCGAAGAGGCGTCACGCAGTCCCCGTGGCCTTCGCAGGGTGTCGCCTCCGCCGAAAGGGTGTTCCTGTTCGTCAGGCGCCGGGCCTGTGCGGATCGATCCAGGTGCGGTCCAGATAGGCGGGATAGAGCGGGTCGAAATCCTTGTCCGTGGTCAGGAGGTGGGCGCCTGCTACCGCCGCCGTCGCTGCGATCCAGATATCGTTCTGCTCTATGGACCTGCCCGACTCCTGAAGATAGCAGTCCATATCGGCATAGGTTGACAGAACCTCTTCCGAGTTGATGTCCAGTAGGATGAACTCTTGGAGCAGCTCTTCGAGAAGGCGGACCCTGGAGATCCCCCAGCGCCACTTTTTCGCCAAGGCCAGGATCTCTCCGACAGTGACGACGCACACCAGGGGGCGCTCCGGGCGAGCCCTTAGCTGAAACCGAAAATCAATGGCTTCACCGAGCCGGTTGGACCGGACCAGGTGAACGAGAATATTGGTGTCGAGGAGAAACCTTCCGCGGGAGATCAAGAGAGCTCTTCGAGCCGAGCCAGGACTTCTTCGTCGGTTTCATCGCCCGGCCACTTGCCCATAACGGCATTGAGGCCGGAGCCGGGGCCCTGAGGCCTGTCGAGAATTCGAGGGTCGAACTTCTTGAGAATGCCGGTCCGCAAAGAAGGCTGTGCCTGAAGAAGCTCCTCCCCTTCATGTGGGATCTCTTCCCTGGGCAACGTCGGTTTGTGAGATGCCATCGGCTCATTCTCCTCTCCGGATGAGAATACCAAAGAAGGGCCCGGTATCGCCATCCCATGTCGCCGTCGCGGCAAGCTGCGATCTGAGGAGGACTGGGGGCAGCCTCGAAGAGGCAGAACGCCCAGGGGGGTGCGTGGGTGTAGACTTCCCCCGGAAACGCCTCAGGAGGAATCATTTGGCCTCTCCCGAAGATCCTGACATCCTGCGGGAGCCGCTCTCCGCCGTCGATCACGCATGGCTGCGGATGGACGAGCCGTCGAATCTGATGATCATCAACGGCGTGCTGGTGATGGACGAGCCGGCGTCGTTCGACCGCATCAAGGCCATCCTGCGGCGCCGGCTCCTGCCGATCCCCCGGTTCCGCCAGCACATCATCCACTACCAGGGGGATCCCTACTGGGAAGAGGACCCGGAGTTCGATCTCGATCAGCACGTCCACCGGATGGAGCTGCCGGCGCCGGGGGACGAGAACGTCCTGCGCGAGGTCATCAGCGGCCTGATGAGCGAGCCGTTCGCTCCCCACCGGCCGCTCTGGAGCTTCCATCTGCTGGAGAACTACAAGGGTGGGGGCTCGGTGTTCATGGGGCGCCTCCACCACTGCATCGGCGACGGCATGGCCCTGCTCCTGGTGCTCCTGTCGCTGACCGACATGACGGCCGAGACGGCCGACGATCTCGACAGCCCGTTCACCGACTTCTTCCGCCGGCCGCCCCAGGAGCACGAGGCGGCCACGCGGCTGGCCGAGCGGATCATGCCCGACGGCATCCGCCTGATGCGGCAGTCGGCCGAGGCGTTCCGTTCGATGAACGCCCTGGCCACCGGGGTGGCGTCGACCGGCGCCTTCAGCCGCCTGGTTCTCCGCCTGCCCGATCCGCCGACGATGTTCAAGGGACCGCTCGGCATCCCGAAGCGGGTCGCCTGGTCGGAGCCGATCGCGATCGACGACGTCAAGGAGGTGGGGCGCGCGCTCCAGGGGACGATCAACGACGTCCTGCTCTCGGCGATGACGGGGGGGCTGCGGCGCTATCTGGACCACAAGGGGAAGCCGGCCCGCGGGCTGAACTTCCGGGCGGCGATGCCGGTCAACCTGCGGTCGCTCGACGACATGTCGGATCTGGGCAACCAGTTCGGGCTGATCTTCCTGTCGCTGCCGGTGGGGATCGACGACCCGGTGGAGCGGCTGGCCGAGCTGCACCGGCGGTCGGTGGCGCTGAAGCGCTCGGCGGAGCCGATCGTGGTCTACGGCATCCTGAAGATGCTGGGCATGGTGCCGCTGGCGGTGCAGAGGATGGTGGTGAAGATCTTCGCCGCCAAGACGACGGCGGTGATGACCAACGTGCCCGGCCCGCGGGAGGAGCTCTATCTCGCGGGCAAGGCGGTGCGGGAGATCTTCTTCTGGGTGCCGCAGTCGGGGCGGGTGGGGCTCGGCATCAGCATCTTCAGCTATGCCGGCCACGTCCGCCTGGGGCTCGCCTCGGACACCGGGCTGGTCCCCGATCCGGAGCTGATCGTCGAGGGGTTTCACGAGGAGTTCGAGGAACTGCGGGCGCGGGCGAGGCGGGCCTGACCGGAGTGCCTTCTCTTTGATCGGCAGCACGATCTCGCACTACCGGATTCTCGATCGTCTCGGGGGCGGCGGCATGGGCGTCGTCTACAAGGCGGTCGATCTCAAGCTCGACCGGCCGGTGGCGCTCAAGTTCCTCGCCGGCCAGCGCGGCGCCTCGGAGGAGAGCAAGCAGCGCTTCATCCGCGAGGCCCGGGCCGCGTCGGCACTCGACCACCCCGCCATCTGCACGATCTACGAGATCGACGAGACCGGCGACGGCGCGCTGTTCATCGCCATGGCCCTGTGCGAGGGGGAGACGCTGCGCGACCGGATCGAGCGCGGGCCGCTCCCCCTGGCCGAGGCGGTCGCGATCGCCGAGCAGATCGCCGCCGGCCTTGCCCGCGCCCACGAGAAGGGGATCGTCCACCGCGACGTGAAGCCGGCCAACATCATGGTGGCTCCCGACGGCCGGGTGAAGATCGTCGACTTCGGCATCGCCAAGCTCGCCGATCAATCCCGCATCACCCGCGCCGGCGCGGCCGTGGGCACGGCGTCCTACATGTCCCCCGAGCAGTTCCACGGCGAGCCCGCCGACGCCCGCACCGACGTCTGGTCGCTGGGGGTGGTGATCTACGAGATGGTGACCGGCCGGACGCCCTTTCCCGGGGAGTCGGAGATCGAGATCGCGCGGGCCATCCTGGGGCAGAGCCCGCGGCCGATGGTCTCGCTCCGCTCCGGCGTGCCGCCCCCCCTCGAGCGGCTGGTGCGGCACGCCCTGGCCAAGCGGCTGGAAGACCGTATCGCGAGCATGGAAGATCTGCGCGCCGGCCTCCGGGACCTCGCCCCGGCGCTCGCGGCGCCCGCGTTCTCGACCGACGACGACCGCACGCTGCTCGATTTTCCCGGCGCGTCCACGCTTCCCGGCGAAACCGGGCTCCTGGTCTCCGCCGGCCCGCCGGGGGACAAGGTCGGCCCCTACGAGATCCTGGAGATCCTCGGCGGCGGCGGCATGGGGATCGTCTACAAGGCCCGCGACACCCGGCTGGCGCGGATCGTCGCCTTGAAGTTCCTGCCGCCGGAGCTGACCCGCGATCCGCAGGCCAAGGAGCGGTTCGAGCAGGAGGCGCGGGCGGCCTCGAGCCTCGACCACCCCAACCTGTGCACCATCCTGGAGCTGGGGGAGACCCCGGACGGCCGGCTCTATCTCGCCATGCCCTGCTACGACGGCGAGACCCTGCGCCGCCGGATCGAGCGCGGGCCGCTGCCGGTGGCCGAGGCGGTCGACATCGCCCTGCAGATCGCCCGCGGCCTCTCGAAGGCGCACCGCAGCGGCATCGTCCACCGCGACATCAAGCCGGCGAACGTGATCGTCACCACCGACGGGGTGGTGAAGATCCTCGACTTCGGCCTCGCCAAGCTGGCCGGCACGGCGGCGATCTCGCAGACCGGCTCCTCGGCCGGCACCCCCGCCTACATGTCGCCGGAGCAGGCGCGCGGCGACGAGGTGGACCCGCGGACCGATCTCTGGTCGCTCGGCGTCGTGCTCTACGAGATGCTGGCCGGCCGGCGGCCGTTCCGGGGGGAGCGCGAGCAGGCGGTGGTCTACTCGATCCTCAACGAGCGCCCGCAGGCGCTGCGCGAGCTGCGTCCGGAAGTGCCGCCGGAGCTGGCGCGGCTGGCCGAGCGGCTGATGGCCAAGGAGCCGGCGGACCGCTACGCCAGCGTCGACGAGCCACTGGCCGAGCTGCGCGCCTTCACGGGGGACCCGGGGACCACCACATTTATGACGCTCTCCTCCGGGCGCAGGGCCCGGCGGTGGATCTGGGGGGCGGCCGCCGTGGCGGCGGCGGCCGCGGTCGCCGCCGGCTACCTCTTTCTGGCGCGGCCGCGTGGCGCCGAGGCGCCCGTCCACGCCACCTTCACCCGGCTGACCGACCAGGAGGGGAAGGAGACCTTCCCGAGTGTCTCGCCGGACGGCAATTTCTTCGTCTATGCGCGGGCGACCTCCCCCGACAATCTCGACCTCTACCTGCAGCGCGTTCAGGGGGGCAATCCGATCAATCTGACCGCGGACTCGACCGCTTCCGACACGCAGCCCGCCTACTCGCCCGACGGCGGCATGATCGCCTTCCGCTCCGAGCGGGGCGGCGGCGGCATCTTCGTGATGGGAGCGACGGGGGAGTCGGTGCGCCGGCTGTCGGACATCGGCTACAACCCCTCCTGGTCCCCCGACGGCAAGGAGGTGGTGGTGGCGACCGAGGGGATCACCTCGCCGGCCTGGCGGTCCTCGGTGAGCCAGCTCTGGCGGATCCGGGTGGAGGATGGCAGCCGGCGGCTGGTGACGCCGGGCGACGCCGTGCAGCCGAGCTGGTCCCCTCACGGCCAGCGGATCGCCTACTGGGGGATTCCGGACGGGAAGGCGCAACGGGATCTCTGGACGCTGCCGGTGGCGGGCGGTCGTTCGGGCGAGGGGCCGGTGCAGGTCACCGACGACGCTTATCTCAACTGGAGCCCGGTCTGGTCGCCGGACGGCCGCTATCTCTACTACGCCAGCGATCGGGGGGGCAGCATGAATCTCTGGCGGATCCCGATCGACGAAGACTCGGGGAAGGTCCGCGGAGCGCCCGAGCCGGTCACCACGCCGTCGGCGTCGAGCGGTCTGCCGAGCCTGGCCAAGAGCGGCCGCCGTATTCTCTACGCCGTGGACGACAGCAACGCCAACGTCTACAGCGCCGGCTTCGATCCTGCCGGTGCCGGCGTCGCCGGCGCTCCGCAGCCCGTCACGCAAGGGTCGCGCTTCATCCGCTACGCGGAGCCTTCGCCCGACGGCCGCTGGATCGCCTACGACACCTCCGCTCCCCAGGAGGATCTGTTCGTGATGCGGGCCGACGGCACGGGGCTGCGGCGGCTCACCAACGATACGGCCAAGGATCGCGTTCCCCGCTGGTCGCCGGACGGCTCCCACCTCCTGTTTTTCTCCAACCGTGGCGGGAAATATGAGGCGTGGGCGGTGCGGCCGGACGGCAGCGGCCTGCGGCAGGTCACCCGGATTGCCGGCGAGCCCGTGTTCAACCCTGTCTGGTCGCCCGACGGCCGGCGGATCGCGGCCGCTCTCGGCTTCGGCCGCACGGTGCTCTTCGACTGGCGGGACGCCGGGGAGACGTCACCGGTTCCCTTGAACCAGGGCGGCCTGGGCGGCTTCGGACCGAACTCCTGGTCGCCGGACGGCCGCCGGCTGGCCGGTACCGGAGATGAATCCGAGCTCCTCGTCTACGCGCTCGATTCCCGCAAGCTCGATCACCTGGGCCACCGCGGCCGGGCGCCGTTCTGGATGGCGGACAGCCGGCGGCTCCTGTACCTCGACCAGGGGAAGCTCTTCGTCCTCGACACCGTCACCCGGGAGACCCGGGAGGTGCTCGCGCCGCCGCCGAGCTCCACCTTCCTCCTCGCGAGCCTCAGCGCGGACAACCGGACCCTCTATACGGTCCGTGCCACCGACGAGGGGGATATCGGGATGATCGATCTCGAATAGATCTTATATACTTCCTTCATCGCGTTCATAAATTTTCCTGGCATTTGGGGTCTTCCCCAGGGAGGTGAGCATGGCTTTCGTGTCCAGGGACCTGATGGTCAATGTCCTCTACAAGATGACTGAAGGCGGAGGGGAAGGCGAGAGGACCGGCTGCACGCCGAGCCCTACTCACGACGACGACGATGGCGGCGGCTGTACCCCCAGCCCGCCGGACGGGGACTGCACGCCGAGTCCGCCGGGGAACTGCACGCCGAGCCCGCCGGACGGAAACTGCACGCCGAGCCCGCCGGGTCAGGGCTGCACGCCTAGCCCGACCACGGGATACGGAGATGAGGACGAAGCCCCCCGGCAAGCCCTCGCCTTCCTGCGGCAGCAGCTCCGCGAGACCCTGGCTCAGGCCTGAGGCCGGAAACGCCATGGCGGTCGGGATTGCGGAAGGCCTGGCGGGAGCTTCGCCGGCGGAGCTCCTCGGGCGGGTCTTCCGGGCCAATCCAGAGTACGAGCTGGTGCTGTTCGACCGTCTGTCCGCGGGCGAGCGGCACCGGCTCGAGGGTTTCCGCCGCGACCCCGGCTTCTACGGCGTGCTGCGCCCCCGCGGCCGGCAGGGGATGGGCGTCAAGGCGGTCGACCGCGAGACCGCGCTGCTCTTTCTGACCCTGCGCGAGCCCGGGCTCCTGCCCGCCTACGTGCGGGAGGTCCTCGGCGAGGGCACCGCCAGGACCATGGCGCAGCTCCTGGCCGACGGCGTCCTGGAGGTGGAGCACGAGGGCGCCTTCGTCTCCGGCCCGGCCGCCCTCGCGCTGCTCCCGAGCGGCCCGGCGGGGGAGCCGCGCGGCCGCCTGGCCCACCTCTCGCTCGCGGCGCTCCGCCACGGCGAGGCCCTGGCGCTCGACGATCCGCTGCGACTCGCCTGGCGCCTCTACGCCTACAACCGCCTGCCGCTCACGCCCCGCTGGCAGCGGCTCCTGCCGTCGGCCGAAGCCGTCCGGGATTTCCTCGGCGTCGGGCCGGGGGGGGCGAACCGGCCGTTCCTCGACCGCGTCTGGACGCCGGGAGCTCCCATGGACGGCTGGCTAAGCTGGACCGCCCGCGGGCGTCGCACGGAGCCCTTGAAACCGGGCGGCACCACCTACAAGCTCTACGTGAGCCCAGCCCCCGAGTGCCTCCGCGAGGGGTTCGGCGCCGTGCTCGAAGCGCTGGCGGCGGCGCGCGCCCGCCAGTTCAAGGTCGGCGACGGCGCCGCCGGCCTGCTCCGGCCGGACAAGATCGTCGCCTACTTCCCCGATTTCGAGCGCCTGGCGGAGGCCGCCGACGCCGTCCTCGCCCGGCTCGCCGGTATCGCCGGCATTGCCGCCCAGGGGGTTCCGTTCACCTCCGAGATCGGCGGCGACGGACTGCTCTCCTGGGGTGTCGATCCGCCGGCCGACGAGCGCTCCTCGCTGTGGGACGGCCGCGAGAGCTGGCGGCTCTGGCTGAGCCACCGGCTGGCTCGGGCACTGATCGACGCCCGGGCCGCCGAGATGCCGGACAAAGCCGGGGTCGAGCCCTGGCGCTTCGCCCTCGAGCGCGTCCGCCTCGATGGCGTGGACACCACCACCTGGACGCCCGGCGCCCTGCTCTGGAAGGGGGACTGAGGAGCGGATGGCGATCACCGACCCCCTGGTGCTCCCGGCGGACGTGCTGCTGGTTCCGGTGGCCGACCTCGCCGAGGAAGTGCGCCGCCAGTTCCCCCATGACGAGGGGGACTTCGCGATCAGCCGCCCGCGCTCGCGGTCGACCTCGCGGGTGCTCGACGCCGGCGCCGCGGCGCTGCTCGAAGAGTTCCGCTCGCCGCGGACCGTCGTCGAGGCGGTGATCTCCTACAGCCGCGCCCGCGAGGCCGATCCGGAGGCCGTCCTCGAGCAGTGCTACCCGATGATCGAATCCCTGCTGGCCGCCGGCTTCCTCGCCGAGGCGGGCTCGGCGGAGGCGGACGACATCCAGCCGTCCCTCGCGCCCGGCGAGGAGATCGCCGGCTTCGAGGTGCTGGGCTGCGTGCAGACGCTCGAGGACACCGAGCTCTACCAGGTGCGGGCCGGCGGGCGGGCCGCGGCCCTGAAGATCGAGCGCTCCGCGGCGGCCGGACGGGAGGGGCACGGCGGCACCCTCTTCGAGCGCGAGGCGGCGATCCTGCGGCATCTCGACGGCGCGGGCGCGCCGCGCCTGCTGGCCACCGGGGATTTCGACGGCAGGCGATGGCTGGCGACCGGCTGGTGCCCAGGGATCGACGCGGCATCGGCCGCCGCCGAGCTCCGCCGCGGCGAGCCGGATAGCGCGGGCCTGCTGGCGCTCTGCCGGGCGATCCTCGCCGCCTACGCCGGCCTCCACGAGCGGGGGGTGATCCACGGCGACGTCCATCCGAGGAACATCCTGGTGGCGGGGGATGGGCGGGTCCAACTGGTGGATTTCGGTCTGGCGCTCTGGGAGGGAGAGGGGGAGCTCGGCCGCCCCCGCCGCGCCGGCGTCGCCTTCTACTACGAGCCCGAGGCCGCCGCCGCGATGCGGTCCGGCGAGCGGATGCCGCCCCCCTCCCGCGCGGGCGAGCAGCACGCGCTGGCCGCCCTCGTCTACCAGCTCCTGACCGGGTCCCACTACCGCGACTTCTCTCTCGAAAGGCAGGAGATGCTACGCCAGATCGCCGAGGAGCCGCCGCTCCCCTTCGCCGAGCGGGGCGCCGAGCCCTGGCCGGAGGTGGAGGCGGTGCTCGCGCGGGCTCTCGGCAAGGAGCCCTCGGCGCGTTTCCCCGGGATCGGCGACCTGCTCGCCGCGCTCCCGGCCGCCGCGCCCCCGCCGCGGACGAGGCCGCGCGCGGGAGTCCCTCCGGCGGAGGCCCTGCTCGCGCGCGTGCTCGCCCGGGTCGGCCCCGGCGGCGACCCCTTCCGGGAAGGGCTCCCCGAGCCGCCGCGGATCACCGTCAGCTATGGCGCCGCGGGGATCGCCTGCGGGCTCCACCGCATCGCTCTCGCCCGCGAGGACGCCGAGCTCCTCGCCCTCGCCGACCTCTGGGCTCTCCGGGCCGCGCGGGGGCGGGGGGACGAGGGGGACGTCTACTCGGCCTCCATGGAGATCACCGCGGAGACCGTCGGCCGGAGCTCCATCCATCACTCCGCGACCGGAGTCCACTGCGTGCGGGCGCTGATCGCGCAGGCCCACGGCTTTCCGGCCGAGCGGCGGCAAAGCCTCCAGGCGTTCCTGGAGGCCGTCCGCGAGCCCTGCCCCGAGCCGGACCTGACGCTGGGGCGCTCGGGATTCCTGCTCGCCGGCTCCTTGCTGCTCGACGTGACCCCCGAGGACGCCCCTGAAGCCAAGGCGCTGATCGAGAGGGGCGAGGAGATCCTGCGGGATCTCTGGCGCGAGCTCGACGGCACGCCTCCCCCCTGCGCGGACGAGTCCAGCCTCGGCATGGCGCACGGCTGGGCGGGTTTCCTCTACGCCGCCCTGCGCTGGTGCCGGTCGGCGGGGACCTCCCAGCCGGAACGGCTCGCGGAGAGGCTCGCCGAGCTGGCTGCCTGCGCGCGGCCCTGGGGGCGCGGGCTCCGCTGGCGCTGGGGGCGCGGCCGGGAGGAGCGGTGGGGGATCTCCTCGATGGCCGGCTGGTGCAACGGCAGCGCCGGGTTCGTCTATCTCTGGACGCTCGCCCATCGGGTCCTGGGAGATGAGCTCTACCGCCAGCTCGCCGAGGGGGCCGCCTGGAACGCCTGGGAGGCGCCGGACGCCAACGGCAGCCTCTGCTGCGGCCTCGCCGGCCGCGCCTACGCGCTCCTCCACCTCCACAAGCACGGCGGGGGAGAGGAGTGGCTCACCCGCGCCCGCGAGCTCGCCGGCCGCGCCGCGCTGGCCATCGAGCGGAGCGAGGCGCCGGACAGCCTTTACAAGGGCGCCATGGGCGTCGCCGTCCTCGCCGCCGATCTCGCCCGGCCCGAAGAGGCGGTCTTCCCCTTCTTCGAAGAAGAGGGGTGGTAAAGAGAACCCTGGACGTTTCCCTGCTTCTCTCCGTATACACTTCCTTGCCGTTCGATTTATAAGGAAGTGTGCATGAAAAAGCTGCCGTCGCTGGCGTCCCTCCCGCTCTGCCTGCTGCTCGCCGGAACCGCCCTCGCCCAGGGAAGCCCTGAGAAGCCCGCCCCCCGGATCGCCTTCGAGGAGTCGGGCGTCGTGGCGAGCGGGCTGACGCCTGGAAAACAGGTGGTCTGGTTCGCCGTCGAGCACCGGATCGGCGCGGATTTCGCGGGGACGATCGCGGAGCGCTACGACGCGGGCACGGCAGCGGCGGACGGCACGGCGCGCCTCGACCTCCAGCAGCCCGCCGCGCCGAGCTCCTTCTGGGTGGCGGTGGATGTGGACAGCGGCACCTTCGCCGTGGCAGGACCCGACGGCTACCGTCTGCGGAAGCCGGGGCGCCCCGCCCGTCTCGGGCCCGGAGCGGGAGAGGCGTCCGACGAGATCCTGGACGATCACCCTCTGCTGGTGGGGCTGGTGGTTCGACCCGCGGAAGGAGCCTGGGCGTTCGCGGTCGGCGATGGCGGCCCGAGCGACGGCGACGGCGTCAACGACGGCCACCTCCGCTTCGCCCTCGACCGGCTCCGCCCGCTTCCCGGGAGCCCGGCCGCGCCCTCCAGGCTCGGCGGCAAGGATCTCTGGTTCATCGTCGATCCGCTGGCCATGGAGATCGCCGTGCACAAGGGCGGGGTGGCGCAATGAGTGGCCGCAAGCTCCTGCCGCTCCTGCTTCTGATCGCTTTTCTCCCGCTCGCCCTGGCCCTGCCGGGCGCGGCGCAGATCCATCCGAACACCGCGGCCGGCTTTCCCGTCGAGCAGTCCTTCCACGTCGGGGATGTCGACAGCGTCAACCTGTTCAACGGCGCGCTGACGCTGACCATCCCGATCGGCGGCTCCTATCCGGTCAACGGCGGCTTCTCCTACAACCTGAAGCTGGTCTACAACTCCAGCTCCTGGCAGTTCAAGACGGCCGAGTACACTTTCCCGGGCAACCCGACCCTCTTCCGCACCCAGGCCTATCCGAGCCCCTGCTCCAACGCGGGCCTCGGCTGGCGGGTGTCGTTCGGCAGGTTCAATCCACCCTGCCTGTCGGTGGACCCGCTGCCGCCGGGGGTTCTCGACTATCAGGACGAGAACGGCACCGATCACGTCTTCTATCCGACGCTGCACGCCGGGGACGCCGAGGACGCCCCGGTCGCCGGCGTCTCCGATGTCGAGTACACCCGCGACGGCAGCTACCTGCGGCTGAAGGTCTACACCGCCGGCTACCGGGAGATCGAGTTCCCCGACGGCTCGGCGCGCCGGTTCGACTCGACCGGTATGCCGACCGAGCTGCGCGATCCGTTCGGCAACAAGATGTCGATCAGCTACGCCACGCCCAACCAGTGGGTGCTGACCGACACCCAGGGGAGGACGCAACGGATCTATTTCCGTGCCGACCTGCCCAACTACGCACAGACCGTCGATCACATCGACCTGGTGACCTTCGGCGGCGTCACGGTGCCCTACCAGTTCACCTACGCCACCCAGACCATCGGCCGCATCTGCCCCAACAACGACACGGACCAAATGGGGAGCCTCGGGGCCACCGTGACGGTGCCGCTGCTGACCAGCGTCGCGCTGCCGGACGGCTCCGTATGGAAGGCGGCGGCGAGCGACTACGTGACCACACTGCCCTCGGGCACCTGGCCGGACAACGCCTGCACCCAGCACAGTGGCAACCTTACCGCCCTGACCCTGCCGACTCTGGGCCGGATGGAGTGGACCTGGCAGACCGTCTTCTTCCCGACCGGTTCCACGGCGAAGTCGTTCGCGCAGATCAACTCCGGGGTGGCGACCCGCGCGATGCGCAACGCCGATGGCACGCTGCAAGGGGCCTGGAGCTACGTCCACGCGCCGAGCTCCCTGCCGGCCACGAGCCCCGAGCACTCCACCACGGTGACCGATCCGCTCGGGCACAGGACGGTCAACTACTTTTCGGTTTCCACCCAGCCCGTCTACACCGGCTGGAGCCAGTACGACTACAGCTTGCCGTTCACCCGCAACCAGACGCTGAACGTCGCTCCCGGGGTGGACCTCAACCTCTCGCGGCAGACCTTCAACGCCGCCGGTACGCTGCTGCGCTCCGAGTACGTGCTCTACGAGCGGGACCCCGCCTTCGGGTCGGGGCCGCCGGACAGCTACAACACCAACCGGCGCATGCTGCGCAGCCGCACGGTCTACAACGACGACCCCGGCATCTACAGCGGCGTCGTCAACTCCGGTTTCGACGGCCTGGGGCACTACCGCACACAGACGACCGAGGGGAACTTCCCCGGCTCGAACGTCCGCACCCACTTCGGCAACTACAACCCTGCCCAGGGGACCTACACCGTCAACGCCGGCGCCAACACCGGCTCCGGCTACTCCCTGTTCCCGGCCGGCTCGCCGTGGGTGCTCGAGACGCCGTCCTATCTCACCGACTCCGAGGGGGGCGCCACCGCTCAGACCGACCTCTGCTACGCGCCGGGCTCGGCCGCCGTGACCCGCAAGCGGAGCCACCGCCTGGACGGAGCGGCTCAGAGCGCGCAGGACCTGGTCGCCGTCTACGGCCTCTCGCCGCAGGGGAACGTGACCAGCGAGAGCTCCTATGGCGGTGATGACAAGGGGGGTATCCCTACCGGGGGGAGCGATCTGTGCACGATGGGGCTGCCGGCCTCGCCCGAATTCCAGGTCACCCACACCTACGCCTCCGGCGTGCGGGCGACCTCCCAGTATGCGAGCACGAGCTTCTTCGCCCTCGACCAGACGATCGACCCGAGCACCGGCTTGGTCTCGGCGAGCCGCGACAGCGCGGGGATCCAGACCGCCTTCGAGTACGACAAGCTCGGCCGGATGACCTGGGCGAAGCCGGACGTGGGGCAGGGCGGGTGGACGCAGTACGTCTACGCTCCGGCGAATCCGGTCGGGCCCGCGCAGGCCCTCGTCACCGTCCGCCGCCGCGACAACGGCAGCAAGACGGCGGCGATCCTCGGGGTCAACCTCGTCAGCTTCGACTACTTCGGCCGTGTCTACCAGGAGCAGCGGCGGCTGCCCGGGGGCGCCTTCAACAAGCGCGAGACCCTCTACGACGGCGCCGGCAACAAGGCGTCCGTCTCCGAGCTGACCACCGGGACGCCCACCAGCAAGACCTCGTTCCTCAACTACGACCCCTTCGGCCGGCCGGGCACCATCCAGCCGCCGGACGGGGCCGCCCACAACGTGACCCTGACCTATAGCGGCGCGCGGCAGATCGATCGCGCGGTCAAAATCGCCACCGCCGTCGGCTCCGAGACCTCCGCCACCACCACCGAGGTCTACGACCGCCAGGGGCGGCTGCTCTCCGTCACCGAGCCCTCGGGGAACGCCGGCGCCAACGTCACCACCAGCTACGGCTACGACGTCGGCAGCCGCCTCGTCTCGGTCTCCACTCCGGCGACGGTGAGCGGCAGTCCGGTGACCCAGACGCGGAGCTTCAGCTACGACCGGGCAGGGCTGCTGCAGTCCGAGACCCACCCCGAGCTGGGGGCGGCCGGCAACGGCTCCACGACCTACCCGCTCTACGACTCCCGCGGCCACCTGCTGAAGCGGATCGACGGCAGCAACAATCTCACCTTCGCCTACGACTCCGCTGAGCGCCTCTTCCAGGTGAAGGAGACCGGAGGGCGGACCCTCAAGTCGTTCACCTACGCGGGGGCCAACGCCACCTTCACCGATCCGGGCACGGGCACCACCTGCACCGACTACCGCAAGGGGAAGCTCAGCGGGCAGTCCCGGTTCAACTACGTGACGATCTTCGGGAGCCCCTACAAGGTTGAGATGCGGGAGGCGATGACCTACTGCGGGCGCGACGGCCGCCTGTCGCGGCGGACGCTGGAGAACTGGGTCAACGACGCGGTCAACGAGACCTTCGTCCTGCCGAACGCCACCTACGACGCGCTGGGGAACGTCATCTCGCTGGGCTATCCGCAGTGCACCCACTCGGCCTGCGCCGCCCCGTCGCCGCGCACGGTCAGCTTCGCCTACTCCGACGACCTGTTGAGCGCGGTGGGCACCCCGTCGAACGCCGGCTACTACGCGAGCTCGATCACCTATCACCCGAACCTGCTGGTGAACCAGGTGGTGCACACCAACAATCCGGCGGACGCAACCAGGAGCCTGACCGACACCTACGCCAACGATCCGAACCTGATGCGCCGTCCGGCCTCGATCATCGTGACGACGCCCGCGAGCGCGGTGCGCTGGTCCACGGGGGGCTACACCTACGACGGCGCCGGCAACGTCAAGGCGATCGGCACGCACACCTTCACCTACGACAAGGTGAGCCGCCTGACCGCCTCGAACCAGTACCTGGAGCCCACGGGCTCGGCGACGCTGCGCACCCAGACCTTCACCTACGACCCCTTCGCCAACCTCCTGGCGATCGGCGGCAGCAGCGCCCGCAACACGCCGACCGCGCCGTCCACCAACCGCCTGACCGGGGCTACCTATGACGCCTCGGGCAACGTGACCGCCTGGAACGGCAACGCCTACACCTACGATCCGTTCCACCTGATGTGGGACTACAAGACCCCGAGCGACGAGTGGATCTACCTCTACACCGCCGACGACGAAAGGGCCTGGTCCTACAAGACCGACAACACCTCCCTCTGGACCCTGCGCGGGCTGGACGGCAAAGTCCTCCGCGAATACACCACCAACGGCACCTGGAGCGTGGCGGAGGATTACATCTACCGAGACGGCCTCCTCCTCGCCGCCGAGACTCCGCAGGGAATCCGTCACCTCCACCTCGACCACCTGGGAACCCCGCGCCTGGTCTCCGACAGCCTGGGCCAGCAGAAGGCCTACCACGTCTACTACCCCTACGGAGAAGAAGCGACCGCCTTCAACCAGGACACCGTCCGCGAGAAGTTCACCGGCCACGAAAGGGATCTCGGAAACCCGGCCGGGGCGGGGGATGATCTGGATTACATGCACGCGCGGTTTTTTAATCCGCTGGTAAGTCGATTTACAAGTGTGGACCCGATGGAAGGGAGTCCTCGGAGGCCGCAGAGTTGGAATTTGTATACCTATGTCACAGATAATCCAATACGATATACGGATCCGGACGGCCAACAATCTCAAGCCTGGGTTCACCAATATGCTCCAGCCGGGATGGCCCCAGGTGAGTCGGGCATAGGGTTCGAACTGACGGTCACTGGCGCTGCGTGGAAAGGGACCACTACAAATCCTAATACCGGTCTTTGGGGGGCTAGCGCTCTAGCCTCCGGAAGACTGTTCTTCAGTTCCTTTTCGGGCAGCGCTAGCATTGATCGAATGATCGCTGGCGTGCGAGGGTACTATCAGCAGCGGCTAGATCAGATGGCAGTAGAAGGCAACGACTTCGCTGCCTTTGTGGATTGGTTCGGCTTGGAATTTGTGTTGCCACAAAACGCAAACGACCTTGGTCTACAGCTTGGCCTGGCATTTGTTCCTGAGCTCAAGCTCGAAAAGACAGCGGAAGAGTTGATTCATGCAACCCTCAAGAGATCCCCCTCGTTTAGAAGTGAGTTGGCCGATAAGACCTATCAGCAAATTTTGAAACTAGCGAAAGGCAAGGGGCCGGAATCGCATGCAGCTAAGGGAATGAAGAAGCTTATCGAAGGGTCAAAGCGGTTAATGGAAAAGCAAGGAGGAAAACCTTGAGCAATTCTATTAAATTATCCGAAAGAAATGCTGACGAGATGCTGGCAAAAATTATTGAAATTGAAAAAGAGCGCCCTCTTTCTCCGATGGAGCTGGTCTGGAAGGGACGTTACGTCCAAATGGGATCTGGGGAGGTAATTTCTGACTATCGAGAAGCTCAATTAGCGTTTCGTGCGGCATTAGATATTGATGAAAGCTTCGCACCCGCCCTTCTGGAACTCGGCTGGTTTTATTACGCGGTGGAGGATAGCGCGACCACCGCATTGCCCCTTTTCGAAAAAGCGCTTGCCGTCAGCTTGGAACAGATGAAGGAAGCCACGAAAGGCATAAGGGATTGCTTGGAGGATCTCCAGTCAAGCCGGGCGGTAACTGAAGACTTCCTGCACAATATCATTAGGGCCGCTCTCGAGGAGGAAAACCTTCCCCGAGATCTGCCCGAGGAAGACTAAGCATTTTGAGATTGAGCGATCCATCGCAGTGGCTTCTAGCCTTTAGATAAATACGTGGAAGTGTATGGCCCGGCTGCCGGGATGTAAGGTTCGCTAGGGGCAATCATCGGGGCAAGGTAATGAATCTATAGATTATGGATGACTATTCTAGGGCGCCTCATCTCTTTTATTGGCTTGGCGGCATCCCCAGAAGTGATCTCTACGATTGGATGGCCCAAAGAAAAATCAGCCTGCCTGACGACCTCGTCGATCTGTGGCACGAGTTGGGTGGAGGAGATTTGTTTGAAAGTGAAACCATCTTGAGCCCGTTTGGTAGCTCTGCTTTGGGCGACGACATTCAAGGCGTAAACGAGTTGCACTTTAGGCAGGGTTTGTCACCTGAATATCTTTTGTTCCATAAAGGCTTGTATTTGTCGGCAGTCCGGCTAGCAGACGGAAAGTATGTGGCTCTTTTTGATAGCTATGTGCCATTCAAGGAATACTCTTCCTTGGAAGACTGGTACTCTGACTTGCGTTCTGAGTACGCAGCGCTCTACGGCCTTCGATGAAGAGCATAGCTTGCGGCCGCTGCGCGGCAGAACAGGAATAGGTTGAGGTGAGCAAGAACAGGCCAACTTTGCGCAAGTTTGATTCTGCCTACTACTATGGAGCCAAGAGGGTCGAAGGGCGAAGAGGATTGCCGAAAGTTTAATTAGAAGCTGCCATTGTTGAAAGATTTGATATGTGCCGGAACCATGCGTACGCTCTAGTGACTGCAATGCTGTGTGTTAGTTGCCTTCCGGGACAGGCTTTCACTAGCGCCCCATCGCCAGGGCAGCAGGATATTAAATTTCTGGTCGGCATTAGCGGTAGCGGTAAGCCGCTGCCGGGGGCGGAGGTGATTCTCCTTTCTTCAGGCGAGCGTAGCCTTGGGCGAACTGATAAGCTGGGGGCTCTGAGCGTCAATGCGTCTGTAATTAGGAAAAATAAGGCTCATGCATTGCTCTTCTGTGCAGAGTACTTCTTCTGCGGCGCAATACAGGTGAACGAAGATCTTTTCGGGTATTCAGAGAAGTATATTGAGCTGGCTCCTCTTGCGGTGCGCTGACCGCTGAAGAATACGACACATAGATTCGGCCTTTGAGAGGTCGTCAAGTCATGAATGATATCGAGCTCGCGCAAAGTGATATAAAAGTGTTTTTGAAGAGCGGTGCCTATGGTAACTCCACTCAGCATCGATCTGATGACGTTGCTGAGATTGTACGAGATCTGAGATTTGTACTGTCAGAGGAACCAAACCATGAGTCCTGATGAAGTGTGTGAAAACTATTCTGGCCGCGATGTTCGGTTGTCAATACGAGTTCTTGAGGGTGATGTGGTCTTGCTGGAAGGCGACAGGGTGTCTCTGGAATTTTTGGCTGAGCTCATTAAGGAGCAATCCACGTTTGACAGGGACGATGGCTTTTCGATTGCTCCGAACGGAGCTGGGGGAGAATTTTTTGCAAAGTCTTCGAGGCTTGGGATTTATATTCGCCGTGTCGACGAGGTCGCTGCTCCTGAGGTGCCAAACGCTTGAAGAAGGCAAAGGTTGAGATGGCAAGGAGAGCAACGGGTCAGAGTGAAGAAGAGCTATTTTGCAAGGCGCTTAGCTTGCGAGGTCATGGGGACCACGCAGGAGCTGTCGTTGTGCTTGCGATGCTTCTCTCTAAAAATGCAAATCATAAAGATGCTTTGTTTTTATACGGGGCTTCTCTCTTCAGTCTTAATAGGTCCGAAGAGGCGGCAGATGTTTTTCGGAAATTCCTAGTCACTCATCCGAAGAATGAGTACGCTTCTTTAGGACTGTTCCACTCGCTGTGGAAGTTGAACGCTCGGCGCGAAGCCTTTAAGAGATGAAACGGTTTATGACCATTGCCGACTCTCAGGAATATGAGCGCTTGCTTGCTGATATCGACGCTGCATTTTTAACTGCTGGTAAAGGATGATGGCAGTGCTTAGAACCGCTGATGAAGAGTGACAAGCAACATGCTCACTGAGCAGTCGCTAGGTATCTTCTGGTATGGAGAAGAAGTGGATGGCCTGTTGCTCTATGCCTTCTGGCCGGGCTTGCCTGAAGCAGATCCCCTTTTCCCGAAGGGAATATGGCCTCCTGGAATCGAGGTGCAGAGGAGTCGCTTGAGCGGGCAAGGGTGGACTGTTCTCAAGTGGGATGTTCTCATCTCCCAGTGGCCACTGAAGGAACAGTGGGGACCCTTGCTGGAGGAAACGCTGAAGTCGCTTTGCCGGGCAGGCGCGATTGTCGCCTGGTGTGGACTCGAAGGGCATTTTGCGGATCCGCCTTCACTCTTCGACCCTGAAGAAATGTCGGAGGGTGTTTATGCCTATTATATCCCGCAGGTGGGATTTAGGTGCGCTGCTTGGCTGGGAGAGAAGTTTGCGACCATTGGCGATGATGAGCTCTTGAATCTGCATCGTCTTGTTGATACGGCCATGGGAGCCCATGATGGGAAGACATAATAAAGAGGGTTGTAGAGCCTGGGTGGAACTAGAGTCCTCTTTCGGATCGGCAAGGAGCGTTGAATGAGAATAGAGCTTACCGATCTGCGGAAGATGTTTGAGGTTCTGGCCGTTCACATGGATAAGACTGGGCAGTCGTCTGTAGAAGTAGCTGAAGATTTCTACTGGGAAATTTCCCCGGAGGAACGCTACAATCCCTACTCAGAGCCTGGGCAGTTTAGCCTGGGTCAACTCTCTAGCGACTGGAGCGAGTTGCTCAAGATACGTGATGGAGAGATGCCCGCCGTGGGGTACGCCCTCGTCTGGCTCTCGTCTATTCTGCGCTCAGTTGGGGAGGCGGCTAAGTCGTAGGGTCTTGTCGGAAAGGTCCAAGTGAACAAGATGGCAGTTGTGAGTAACTCTGACGAAGTTCGAAGTGCCATGTCTCTGATGAGGCGCTTCTTGTCCGGTCCGGAGATGCTCAGATCAGAGCTCCTGGGTAGTAAGGGCTGGACAGTTGTGCCCGTCGAGAGTGCAAGTCACTTTGACTCTCGGGATGTGAATCGATTGATCCCTGCTATGAGTTCCCTTGGCGTGACGGAGTTTCTATCCATTATTACAGATGAGATCAGTCAGGGTCATTTGACCTATAGGTTTCCGGTAACCGAAGACGGTCTCCTCAGCTTCAGCAAAGAATGCCTCGGGTTGAATGTTCTGCTTGTGCCTGACGATGAATCTTTTGCCATTTTGTGTACTGCCGATGATTATTATGTGGTAGCGGGGCCGTACAGCTTTGTCTCCAGTGCCGTCGGGGGCGACATAGCCGCAGCACGCGAAGCCTTTTTTTTCTTCGCGAGCGATGCCGTCTGGCCCGACGATGTGCGTAGCTTTCTCATGAACATAGCTTTGACTTACTCTTCGTTCTAAGGTCAAGTCATCTCCTGATAAAACCCGAGATTTAAGAGGTATGGCAAACGAGCTATCCAAGGCCCCGTGCAACGTCCACTGGATCGATTCCCCAGGACTTGATCCGGCGAATGACAACATAGATGTCTATATCGAATTCAAGGACGGGCGTAATTATGTGGCCACTGGCGATGACGGGCTCGGCCATGGGTGCCGAATCATGAGAGGGCGGACGAATTGACATCATGAAGTTCCACAAGCCACAGAACAGGGCGGAACGTGAAGCTCTGATCTCGGTCTTTGAGAGAATCAGAGAAGAATGGGGGTTTGCGACAAGCTTTAAACCCTCAAGGCTTCTGGAGAAATGGAAAAGGTTCGTCCTGGAGGTTGAGGCTGGCTACCGATTGTCGATTCACGACTACGTACATGATCTTTACATGCGAGACCTCCTTGAGGAAGTCAAGGAGGCAGTCCCACCCAGGCTGCGCGAAGAAATAGACGTTGTGCTTCGGCCGTGGGACGAATTATTTCTTCTTGTTACTCAGCCAAGCATCAATCCCATCGACACGGAAGTTGAGGAAGGTGCCAGGGATTGGTGGTTCAGGATTCCGTGCCGCTCCGGACCGGAGCTTCAACGTTATCTCCTGGAGATGGGCTTGCTGGGTCGCCGATAGGATGTGCGGGCGGATCACTGGAGGAATTTAGCCCATCCCTCGCTAAGGAAGGCCTGCCTTCCCGACCCGCCTTCGTGGCCTTCTCCCGGGAAGTGGCAGAGGGAGCGGCCAGCGCTTCGAGAGACGTCTGGGGCTATCTCGCCGGCCTGAAAGGCGAACCCCGTCGGCTCCTGGCCCCACCCCCCGCCGGTTGCCCGGGTCGAGCCCTCCAGGAGTGGCGTCAGGGGGGCGGAAACGGACTTCCGGGGAGGGGGAGGCATCCGCCCCGCGGGAGTGATAGACTGTTGGCGATCCGTTTCCAGGAAAACTTCTCGTTGATCGGCAGCACTATCTCCCGGTACAGAGTCCTCGAACGTCTCGGCGGCGGCGGTGCGGGGGTCGTGTACAAGGCGGAGGACCAGAAGCTCGAGCGGCTGGTCGCCCTCAAGTTCCTCTCCACCTACCGCAACGCCAACGAGTCGGACAAGCGCCGCTTCCTGCGCGAGGCCCGCGCCTCGTCGGCGGTCGATCACCCTAACATCTGTACTGTCTATGAGATCGACGAGACGGAGGACGGCCGGCTGTTCATCGCCATGGCCTTCTGCGAGGGGGAGACCCTCAAGCGCAAAGTCGAGCGCGGCGGCCTGGCGATCGCCGAGGCCGTCCGGCTGGCGGCCCAGATCGCCTCCGGCCTCGCCGCCGCCCATACCAAGGGGATCGTCCACCGGGACGTCAAGCCGGCCAACATCATCGTGGCTCCCGACGGCCGGTTGAAGATCGTCGACTTCGGCATCGCCAAGCTGGCGGACCAGTCGCGCCTGACCCGCGACGGCACCGCCGTGGGCACCGCCGGCTACATGGCGCCCGAGCAGATCCGCGGCGAAACCATCGATCCGCGCACGGACATCTGGGCTCTCGGCGTCGTCCTCTATGAGATGGTCACCGGCCGGACGCCGTTCCCGGGCGAGACCGACCACGACCGGATCCGCGCCATCCTGAGCCGCGACCCCGAACCGATGGCCGTCCTGCGGCCGGGGGTGCCGGCGCAGCTCGAACGGATCGTCGTCCGGGCGCTGGCCAAGCGGGCGGAAGAGCGCTACGCGAGCATGGAGGCAATGCGGGATGATCTGCTGGCCCTGAACGCCACTACCGGCACCTTCGGCATCCCCGTGCTCGACGAGAGCCTCGACCCCACGCTGCGGGACATCCCCTCCTCCCCCGCGGCCGCGACCACCGTCTTCGGCGACGCGGATCACCTCGTGGGGCGCATGATCGCCCACTACCGGGTGGTCGATTACGTCGGCGGCGGCGGCATGGGGGTGGTCTACAGGGCCGAGGATCTCCGGCTCGAACGCGCGGTGGCGCTGAAGT
>Ga0070665_100000555_pt1 | contig 52113 bp, 35 predicted proteins | sample KBSS13metaG_FD_65862 | JGI IMG/M metagenome (GOLD analysis project Ga0070665, IMG submission 65862) | Switchgrass rhizosphere microbial communities from Kellogg Biological Station, Michigan, USA - KBS S1-3 metaG | ecosystem: Host-associated > Plants > Roots > Rhizosphere > Soil ...
CCTTACTCGCTTCGAGAAAACAGCCAAAAATTTCGGGGGCATGCTCAAGCTCGCCTTCATCCAACAATACTTGCGATATCTCGGATAGACGGTTTTGAGACAAAGCCTTAATGCTCATGCGACTTCCCCGAGGACGCGAAGTGATCGACAGAGAAGCGACCAGCGGCCACGCCTATGCCGCGCGACGCTCGTAATGTCTCAACAGTCCGCCGAGCCGCTCGCGACAATTCAGATTTCCCAACGAGGGAACGTCATTGCTCGGAGCGTTTCGGGCAATGATCAGGCGGTTATCCAAGCCTTGATGCGGTCGTTCCGTCTCAAAGTGCGCAACGTATTCTGCAACTAAGTGATTAAGATGTGCCTCGCCAAACACCATGAAATGGTCGAGGCACTCGACCTGGACCGACTGGATCCAGCGTTCTACAAAGGCATTCAGGTTAGGCGACCTTGGTTGCAGACGGCGCGGCTGCACGCCATTCACCGTCAGTGACTCGTCGAACGCCGCGCCGAACTTGCTGTCGGCGTCATGAAATACAAGTTCCACCGACAGCTCCTCACGGCACGCGTGCTCAACAAATGCCTTGGTCTGCTCGATAACCCATTCTTGGTTGGGATGCGCCGTGGCCGGTGCCACGTAAACGCGGCGAGTTCCAACATTTAGGAATACAAGCAAATACAAGCCGCGCAGGCCATTGAGCGTCCAGCTCTTTTTGCTCAGAAAGTCACACTGCCAGAGCGTGGCGCCGTGGATCTTGATGAACTCGTCCCAGGTCTTCTCGCCCCGCTTGGGACCTGGATCGAGCCCCGCTTCGCGCATAATTTTGGCTACGCTCTGACGCGAGATTTTCTGGGTGGTCAGCTTGCGGACCTCGCCCAATACCCGCGTGTAGCCCCAATCGGTATCTCGGGCGATCTTTAGAATCAGCCTGCGCAGGGCTGGCCGCTTCTTGGGCCGACCACGCTTACTGTTATTAGACCGCTTTTGCTTCGCTTCACGCACCCAACGAGCGAACGTCTCCGGAACAACGATCGTAATAAGTTGATTGATCGCGGCCCCCAAGGGCTTGCCATACTTCACCAGTCGAGCACGCTCTTGCAAAGTGATCGTGATGCGCTTCGGTAGCTTGTCTCGCAGGATGCGGTTCTCAGCCTTTAGATACTGGACTTGGCGGGCGAGTTCTTTTTCAGTCGCGGCGGCCAGAAGTAGGAGGAGGGCTTGGACCAGGTTGGGCATCGCGATAGAATCCGCAAGTCGGTGTGCGCAGGGAAGATGACGTCATTTTTGTACACCGGATGAGAGGCCGTTCAAGGCCTGCCAGCGCCGAGGAAAACGCTCGGCTGCTCTGTCGCCCGAAGACAGACCTGCCGCGCTACAATCCTCTCCGTCTGATTCGGTCCCTACCGACTCTCTGCGCCAACTCTCTCCCCAAATCGCTCGAAAGAGTGCTTTCCAGGGAGCTGAAAGTCGGTTTTCGAGCCAATCCGACCCGGAAGTGAACAACGGACGCCGAGGCGAGAGTCGCCTCGGCGTTTTCGTTGCGCTACCACTTCTCCGGGGATTTTGCCGGCTCGCGGCGAATCATGCGTCGATTCGCGGTGTCGAACTCCGACCCGTATCGCACAGCCGAGAGGGCCACAGTGTGTTCCGGGCCGACCGCCCTTCCCCCGATTCTGCCCCAAACTCTCGCCGGTAGGCCCATGGCAGCGACCCGGGAGTTAATAGTCTCCATTCTGGGTACTTCGCCAAATATCTGCCATTTCCGATAACGTAGAGACTCGATCATCGGTCGATGGTCGTGCGGACCACAGGCTCACCCGGTTTACCGGAATTGCCAGTTCCAATGGGACGGGTCGCACCGAGGTCTAGGATTAGGCGAACCTAAGTCGGCCAAATTCAGGCGGCGCTATCCATTACCAGGGCGCGGACTAGCCTCGGTCATGAAGCAGCGCCGATCGGCCGGACACACCTCGATCGGAGATCGGGACGTTGCGCTATTCACGCCGAAGGTCCGACGATCGCCGATGACGCTCGCACAGATCGAGCGTCCTCTCATTCAAGAAAGGACAAAAGCAGGTCTGGAGGCAACACGCGCCCGTGGTCGCAGGGTGGCCGCCCGCCGATAATGGCCGATGACCGACGGATCGTTCTTGCCAACAAGCTCTTCAAAGACAAGTCGATCAGCCTGGACGACATCTGCACAACTTTGAAGATGTCGAAGAGTACGCTGTACCGTTACGTCGGAATCCAAAGAAACGGTTCATCGAACGCCATAAACCCATCGATTTCCTGACACGCGATTGAGCGTGCCGGAAACTCCAGCCATTGATGAGAAAGCCGGCTTGGCGCGTGGTCTTGGCAGTATCGCTCGGTTGGCGGCGCCGACAAACCAACCATTTCTGGGGTTGCCCTCTCAACCAGATCAGAGCTTTTACAATAGCTCTGCTGCGGTCACTGGCTTATGCTTTGCATCATGTTTTCAAGATATTTCGACAGGCATCCACCGCGTTCGGATCCTGCCGCAATCCACATTCGACTCGCGTTGCGTAGGGTGGGAAATGGACTCGGCTATTACGATTAAGATATTACAACGTGGCGACGAGGCCGTGCTCGAAAACGTCACGGCGGATGTTTTCGATGGCGACGTTTGCCATCATTTGACCAAAGAGTTTCTTGACGATAATCGGCACCACTTGGTCATCGCAGAGAAGGGCGGAAAGGTAATCGGCTTTGTGTCGGCAGTCCATTACGTACACCCCGACAAGGGCCCGGAACTTTGGATTAATGAGGTTGGCGTTTCACCAACTCATCAGGGATGTGGAGTTGGGAAGGCAATGTTGTCAGCGATGCTCAAGATTGGGCGCCAAATCGGTTGTGCCGAAGCGTGGGTCCTGACCGATCGATTGAACACGCCGGCGACGCGGCTTTACGCGTCGCTTAACGGTAAGGAATCGGAGGCAGTTATGTTTACATTCAAATTGCGTGTAGACCAGTCTTAAAGATTCCAATTTGTTCCGAGTCGCCAATCGCATTCGTTTTCACGAAGTCCCGAAAATCATGTCGCCCCGACTCGGTGGGATGCGATTGACGTTCCCGTCGAAGGGCGCTCAGCGCGCTTTAGACGGCTTTGGACCCGCGGCGTTGCGACCGCAGAGCGCCAATCCGATCAAACCCACGATCGCCAGCACTGCCGCGCTGGGTTCCGGCACCGCAGTAAATCCCACTTCGGCGCTGGAGGGCAAAATCAACTGGTCGCGTACTCCGCCCAACTGGAACGAGAAAAATGCGCCGATCACTGGATTCACGAACGGGCCGGGAATCAACGTCGGGCCGTGTCCGAACACGGGATACGGAAGCGTTCCGCCGCCGGCCGGCAAGTTTGGGTTCGGAATCGGCGGCGGAGTGCCGAACTGATTCGTGATGATCGCGCCGCTGATATAGCCTTGCCAGGTGGTAATCGTGTCCTGACTGGCTGGCACCGCATTGCCCGACGCGTTGTTGAAGTAGGTTGCCGCGCCGTTTCCATTTGCCACCTCCGCCGTGATCACGTCGGCCACGTTGACCGCAGGCGCGGTGCCAATCACGGTATCAAAGAACTCGATGCTGGTGATTCCACCAATAGCCGACAAAGGCCGGTCGGCGACGAAGTTCGTGAGGGTGACGGCGCCGGTGATCGGAGTAATCAGCGACGAGAGCGATGGACCGGCGGTGTTTTGCACGGTGCCTTTCACGTCGTAGCCGGACGCGATCGTGAAGGGATTACTCCCGATCGAATCAAAATCAATGATGCCAATGGCGAGGTTACTATCCAGCGGACCATTGTCTGTGATAACCACTGCGCCGCTATCGAATTGGATCCCCACCCCAAGAGCGGTACCGGGGAACATGAGCAAGCAGGCCGCGAGGGGCAACGCAAGAGAAGGGCGCAAGAGCGAATGCAAGCCTGACATGGGAAGCGATCCTTAAATTAGTCGCAAGAGCGTTCCTCGGAATGAACACGAGTTTCAATCGCGGACAGAATAACCGCTTCGAGCGGCAAATGCCAATAAAAATTAAATAGCTTTTGCGGATATCTGCAGACAGATCCCCCCGAAAGGAACCACTTCGAAACAATGCGCGCCTTGGGGGTGCCGCGGGAATGAGAGCAGCAACGAGACTTGAAGAGATCGAGCCCATCCAGCTCCCCACGTGAGATCTAGAGATGATGCGACACCAAATCTTCCCGTCCAAGCATTCGTGGTCCCAAAAACTCTTGCGAAGCGCCGTGATTCTTGGGAACACCGAACAAACGACCGTTTTCTACTCGCTTTCTTATCGGGTCGGCGACACTGTTCGATTTTGCGCACGTCCACTCTTGGTGTTTCGCCTTGCAGAGACTGAACAGGGACGGTGCTGCCGGTCCGATCATTAGAGGTTGTCGCAGACGCGTTCCTGAGCCATCAATCCTCGCACTTTCTGAGATCGGTGCTCTAGTTTCACTTGCCTTCCAATCCAGGCGCCGACGGATGTAGCTGATGAGGCTGCAGTTTGGACTCTCTGCCCTGGATCAACCGGCTTCAGTTCCCTATCGCGCGGCAAAGGACACTGGCGCCGTGCACTCCACCCCCGGCGGAGACCACTTGCCGCTGAGTATTTCTTCATCCGGCCAGTAGACTCGTAAATACAGTGAGAATTTACCCGCTGGGGCGGGAAGCCAATTCTCCTGCCCTTCGCTATGGGGCGGGTTGTGTTGCACTATGATCGTGATCGAGCCGTCCGGTTCAGTTCGAATTTGCGGCGTTAATGACCCGAACGAGTGCCGGTTTCCGGCATTAGAATGCAAGACGTGGTTTTCGTCATACAGCGTCAGTGACCAGTGACCATTGGTGGGTGGGAGTTGACCAGGCGCGAACGTGATGCGATAGCTGTTATCTCCAGCTAGCCGTTTTCCCTGGGAGTCCAAATCCTGATAAAAGTACCGCGACTCTGCTGGCTGATTTACGAAAATATTCGACTTCGCAATGGCGGTGCGTGTGAGATAGTCCGTGCCGAACACGGCGCCCTTGTCGGTGGTTGTCCAATAATGCTTTGCCGCTTGACCGATACGACGAAATTCGAACAAGGGCTCGATCAACTCCTGTTCCGCCTCAGCAGCGACTTCAGACAGCAATTCGCGAACGCGCTCGTCACGTTCGGCGTGTCGGAGTAAATCTCCAAAATACGCGTAGAGAGGTTCCTCTCCAGGCATCGGAGGAACCGTCTTCAGCACTTCGGGAAGTACCTCGAAGAAATTCTTCGGTACGACACGCCCTCGCGACTTGCCACCGGGGCCGGATACGTTGGGTAACCAGCGGCTACGCGACCAGTCGCAGACTCGGACACGACCACAAAACTGGCTTTGCGGATAGAGCATGAGCTGACCGGCGGTTTGTTGTAGCGAAACCCGCTCCAACGACTCATCCGCAAGTAAGATTCTCGGCAATACGTATCCGAGTTGCGTTGGGCAGCGAAATACCCCAGCTACTTCGGGCGGCGCAACTCCATGCCAGTCGGGGCCAACGATTAAGTAAAAGCCGGGCTTTGTTCCATACATCTTGCCAACCTTGGCAAAGCCGTCGGTGCGTTGGTCGCCGAGTTGGATCAACCAAAAGCGCTCACCAAAATCCGGAATCTGCAAGATGACGGGGGTCTCTCTCAAATCCAAGATACCGAACCCATAGATCATGTCAGGATTCACGCAGGGGACCATATTCATGCCGGATTTCACTCGATCCGTGAGCATGCAGAGACTATTGGGCGGCGCCACGGGACCGCCTCCGCTGATGCCGCGCGACCTGAGCCGCGAAAGCGAAGCATGGCAGTTCCGCACGTAGACCATCGGCCACGCCCAAAGGTACGCTTGCCGAGCCGCATCGCGCAGCGCGGCATCCGAGTCCAACTTCGGAAAGTCACGTCCAGCGACAAATCGCTGAAGAGATTCTGCCACTTCCGTGGCAGCTATCGGGCGGTCGGAATTAAGTTCGGCAGCGATGCCGGCAGCAGGCAGCTGACAGAGCGCCAAAATCGTCAGCATCGAGTGCGAGATGCGCAGATGCATGGCAGCAGTCCTTCGTGAAATTAGGAATTTTCGCTCGCTAACACTGAGGGCGCAGGACGCGCGGTTTTGTTACGCGCTCTGCTCGCCCCCGGAGTGCGGCCGTCGGGACGACCAACAGGCGAAAATGATCGGAATTCCGTGGACTGAATCTACTACTGCTTGTGGCTCGCGACGTCGGAGGCGGGGCTAATCGCCCGGCACAGTTTGAGACGCACCAAATCACGCCGCCAGAAATAAAAAAGGCGTCGAGTGACGAATCACTCGGCGCCTTTTCGCAGATCCGGACGGCGAACTACTTCGCCCGCAGAACGTCGTTCTTGTCCAAGCCTGCCAGGTTGTTGTCGCGATTGGCGTCGTTGATCTCTTCTTCGCGGTCGATGAAGACCAGCAGTTTCGAGAACTGTGTCGGACGACCTTCCGTCTCGCCGGTCATGTTGAACACGGTCGGCGGCAGACGCATGTCGACAAACTTCGTTTGGCCGGTCGGAATCGAACCCACGCGGACCAACGTCTGGGGCAGACCCTCTTCGATCTGCATCTCGGTCGAAGCCATCATCGTGATGTTGAATGGCTGGTCGATCGCAGTCGAGCCGTTGTTGCGGAAGCTAACGCGATAGCGCGGGCCTTGCTCGTTCGGCTTGCCGGCATCCAGCATTCGGACGTCGATCAGCTCGAGGTCGATGCCCTTGGCCAACTCGACAACCTCGGCGGGCGATTCCTCTTCCGCCGTCGGCACTTGAGGTGGAGCCTGCTGCACAGCCACCGGCTCAGAGACGTAAACGGTTTGTACCGAGCCACCGCCACCACCGATGAACTCCGGTTGTTGGTTGAAGCCTTGGCTTGCGATCACCTGAGGCAATATCGTGCCGACCGTTGTCCAGAAGTTCTGCTGAGGCGTGACCGTTCCTGGAGGAGTTACAGGGGGCGTTGCCGGCGGAGTCCCCGGCGGAGTCCCGGGCGGAGTTGCTGGAGGCGTGCCCGGAGGAGTCGCAGGCGGTGCGCACGGCGGAGTTGCCGGTGGGACGCCAGGGGGCGTCGCTGGCGGAGCGCCAGGAGGAGCGCCAGGAGGAGCGCCAGGAGGAGTGCCAGGAGGAGTGCCCGGTGGAGTTCCTGGTGGAGTTCCTGGTGGAGTTCCTGGTGGAGTTCCTGGTGGAGTTCCTGGTGGAGTTCCTGGTGGAGTTTGCTCAGCCTGCTTCTTCGCCTCGTCAGCGATCGCCTTGTCGATTGCCTCTTGCTGCGCTTTGGCAGCGGCGCCAATATCAGCGCCGATGTCAATACCCAAGATGTTCCGCTGTGGGCCAACCACGCCGGCGTTGTTTGCGGCCAACGCGTCGGTCGGATTCGGAGTCGGCGTGTTGCCGGCGCCGAGCAACTTGTCCTTGAGGTTCTGTTTGTGCAACAGGGCGCTGTCGCGGACTTCCACCAGCTTGTTGCTCATCCCAATATTGCTGGTGGACAATTGCTTGAACTCTTGCGCCTTGGTCGAAAGCTTGCTGCTGATATTGCCCACGTGCAGCTTGTTGGAAACGCCAGCCATTTTGTTGCTGAGGTTGATATTCGAGAGGGACTTGTCGAAGCCCTCGGCCTTCGCGGAAAGCTTGCTGCTGATATTGCCGGTTTGGAGCTTGTTGGAGACGCCAGCTGCCTTGCTGCTGAGGTTGCTGCTGGAGAGCGACTTATTGAAGCTCTGAGCCTTGTTGGACAGCGAGCTCGTAATGTTGCCCGTCTTGAGTTTGCTGACTGTGCTGGACTGCTTCACGCTGCCCAGCGCGCCAGAGACGCTCGTGCTAAGCCTGCCGCCGCTACCCTGTAGGTTTGTTGCGCCTTGTAGGCTTTTCGAGAACGAACCGCCGGCGTTCTTCACGCTGCTGCGGACCTGGCTGCTCGAAACCTTGTTTGTAATGCCCGATAGCGCTGACTTGCCGCCGCCGCTACTGGCGCGACTCATCGCGCCACCGGCGGCCGATTTCATCGCTCCGCTCAGAGCGTTGAACCCGGGACCGGCCATCGCCACTTGATTCATCGTCGACGCGGCCGCCAGCGACGCAATCGCCGTGGCCAGCACTGCTTTCCACTTTTTCCCAGTCATTACCATTGTTCTCTCCCTTGATGTTAGAGGGTCCCAAAAATCGCCACCCCCTAGCCACAGGCGCAGCCGGGCGAGAGTTGTTACCAAATAGTTTGGAATCGGCCGGAAAGGCGATCCCACTGGCGCACATGGCCCAATTGCAGAACATGCTCGACTTTCCCACGGCGCCAAAACTGACGGTCACCGGGCGTCTCGACCCAAACAAAGCTACGCGTAGCGAAGTGGCCGGTGAAAAACTGTTCTTCGGCGGAGCCCAGTGCGCAGTATGCCATCCTGCTCCGTATTAACTCGACTATCAAATGCACGATCTGCCGGGTCATGACGCGATCTCGCGGTTGGAAAAGAGACAGCCAGAGAGTAGTGGGTTACCATATGCGTACCCTGTCTTGCGCTCGTCCGTTCACGCATCAAAACCGCCCCTCGGTAAACGATGCTGTTGGCTTGCCGCGATCGTGATGGAAACTTGCGTTTCACGTGCCCCGTTGAGCGTGTCCATCGCGCGAGCCACCCAACATTCAAAGAGCTTGGAGTTCTCGAAATGATTGCCGAACGAAGCCATGCCTCAGCAGTGGGCGCCAGATCGCTAATCATAGTGCTCTTCCTGACGCTGGGGGCATTCAGCGGCTGCGATCGTACACTGCCAGGGAGCGCTGAACTGGAAGTCGTTCCGAAGGTTACCACCACTGACGTCGTTCAGCAGGAGACGACTGACTTCGATGAGTACACCGGTCGGACCGCGGCGTCCGAAGCAGTCGAAGTTCGCGCGCGGGTTTTTGGCTACCTGAAATCGATCGAGTTCCATGACGGTGACTTTGTCAAAGAGGGTCAGACCCTCTTCACCATCGAGCCAGATGAGTACGACGCCATTCACAAACAATCGTTGGCCAAGATTGCGCTTTGGGAGTCCAAGTTAGAGGTCGCTCAGGCGAACCTGGCTCGCCGCAAGCCCCTCGTGTCAAAGGGGGTAGTATCCCGTGAAGAGTACGACGAGCATGTCGCAGCAGTCCGCGAAGCAGAGGCTGCTGTCGTTTCGGCAAAAGCGGACGCCAATCGAACCGACTTGGATTTGAAGTACACCATCGTCAAGGCTCCCATCAGCGGGCGAATTGATCGCGCCTTTGTCACCAAGGGAACTCTACTCACTGGCGGGCTTTCGTCAGGGACGTTGTTGACAAAGATCGTCAACGAGCAACCGATGCACGTGTACTTCGACGTCGATGAGCGATCACTGCTGCGCTACATGCGCGAGCGCAATCAAACGCGAGAATCTGCCCCTGGCAGCCTCCGGCAGTTGGACGTGCCTTGCTTTCTGCAACTCGCCGATGAAAAAGAGTTCAAACATCAAGGCAAGCTGGATTTCATCGAGAGCGAAGTGACAGCCACAACGGGCACAGCGCGGCTGCGTGGTGATTTTGCGAACCAGGATCATGCGCTGGCAAGTGGGCTTTTCGTACGCGTGAGGATTCCAGCGAGTAAGCCCTACCCGGCAATCCTAATTCCCGAGCGTGCCTTGGCGACGGATCAAGACACCAAGTTTGTCTACGTCGTCGGAAGCGACGGGATTGCGACGCGTCGAAAAGTTGATTTAGGCGCCCAGCGCGGTGACTTGCGAATTGTAAAGGATGGGCTAAAAGCCGGCGAGCAAGTGATCGTTAAAGGTTTACAGCGCGTGCGACCAGGTCAGAAAGTTGAAGCTGAGCCGATGCCGGCGCCGATTGCAGTGAACTCAGTTGGCAATCCATCCGACGAGAAAAAGCCGATGGTTCACCAGCCGCAAGACGCGAAAGGGGAGCAGTAGTCGGCATGGCCAAATTCTTCATCAGTCGCCCTATCTTTGCGGCGGTCATCTCGGTTGTGATTATGCTCGCCGGCGGCATCGCTGTGATGCTACTTCCGATTGCTCAATACCCGGAAATCACGCCCCCGACGGTCCAAGTGAGCTGTACGTACCCTGGCGCCAGCGCCAAGGTAGTGAGCGAGACGGTTGCCGCCGGAATAGAACAGCAAGTCATCGGCGTCGAAAACATGCTCTACATGAGCTCGCAATGCACCAATGACGGCGGCTACAACTTAACGGTGACCTTCGAGGTCGGGACCGATCTCGATATGGCGCAGGTCCTCGTCCAAAACCGCGTAAACCTCGCCCTGCCGTCGCTACCGAACGAAGTGAAGCAGACCGGCGTGAGCGTCAAGAAGAAATCACCTAGCATCTTGCTAGTCGTCAATTTGATTTCGCCTACCGGGACACACGATCAGCTTTACCTCAGCAATTACGCCACAATCCGCTTGCGCGACGAACTGGCACAAGTGAAGGGTGTAGGAGACGTGACGTTCCTCGGCCAGCTCGACTACAGCATGCGCGCTTGGCTTGACCCGGATCGAATGGCCGCCAGAGATTTGTCGGCCAGCGACGTCGTCGCCGCGTTACGTGAACAAAACGTGCAGGTTGCTGCGGGATCGCTCGGCCGCCCACCCGTGCCACTGGGTCAATCGTTTCAATACACGTTGACCACGCTGGGAAGATTGGTCGATCCACAACAGTTCGGCAATATTGTGGTGAAGACTGGCGATGACGGTCGACTGACCCGCTTACGCGATCTTGTCAGCGACGAGCGTCAGGAAGAGGGGAGCCGCGCTGTCGGTGGTATCCAACTCGGAGCCAAGAACGAGGACACGTCTTGCAGTCTCGATGGCAAGCCTTCGGTCGGCTTGGCCATATTTCAGCAGCCCGGTTCCAATGCGCTCGATACGGCGGCCGGTGTGCGGGCGCGGATGGACCAATTGAAGCAGAACTTCCCGCCTGACGTGGACTATGCGATCGTCTACGACACTACGCCTTTTATTGCGGAGTCGATCCAGGAAGTGTTCAAGGCGTTGCGCGACGCGATCATTCTCGTCGCGATCGTCGTATTGGCGTTTCTGCAATCCTGGCGAGCAACTTTAATTCCGCTGATTGCGGTGCCGGTTGCAATTATTGGCACGTTCGCCGTGATGCTGGGCTTGGGATTCAGCCTCAACAATCTTTCGCTATTTGGCTTGGTGCTGGCAATTGGCATTGTCGTTGATGACGCCATTGTGGTCGTCGAGGCCGTCGAGCATCACCTTGCGCATGGTCTATCGCCAAAAGCCGCTGCCGAAAAAGCAATGAATGAGGTCTCGGGGCCGATCATCGCCATCTCGCTCGTGTTGATGTGCGTGTTTGTGCCATGTGCGTTTATCACAGGGATCACAGGGCAGTTCTTCCGCCAGTTTGCTTTGACGATCGCCGTCTCGACGTTTTTTTCGGCGGTCAACTCGCTGACACTCAGCCCAGCGCTGTGTGCCTTGCTGCTCAAGCGGAAGGAGGATCAGCGAGATCCGCTGACATTACTGCTCAATCTGGTGCTCGGCTGGTTCTTCAAGCTTTTCAACGTTGCGTTCGAGGCGACTGCGAATGTCTACGCTCGCGGGGTCGGGCTGTTATTGCGAGTCAGCCTTATCGTCTTGTTGATTTACGGAGGGTTGTTGTACCTCACGTATCTTGGGTTCACGCGCGTGCCGACTGGGTTTATCCCTCCGCAGGACAAAGGCTATTTGTTGGTGGACGTGCGGCTGCCCGACTCGGCGTCATTAGCGCGAACGCAGGCAGTGATGGCGCAGGTCGAACAGATTGCCCGCGGGAATGGAACCCACGAGGGCTCCGCGGAGAACGGCGGCATTGATGGCATTGCACATACCATCGCTATCTCAGGCCAATCGTTCGTGCAGAATGCAGTTGGCTCGAACTACGGGTCGATTTATGTGATTCTCGACGATTTTCACCATCGTCACGGCGATGACATGGGCGCCGATGAGATTGCAGCGCGACTGCGGTCTGCCTGCTACCGCGAGGTTCAGGAAGCATCCGTGGCCGTTTTCGGGGCGCCTGCCGTGGACGGCTTGGGCAACGCCGGTGGGTTCAAGGTCATGGTGCGAGACGTTGGCGATCTGGGCCTTGATACCTTGCAGGAAACTGCGGACGACCTGGCCGCCAGTGGTAATAAGCAGCCAGGGCTGGTGGGACTTTACAGCGCCTTCCGCTCCCAGTCTCCGCAGATGTACGTCGACGTGGACCGGGAGCGCGCCAAAGCGATGGGTGTTCCGCTCAACGATGTCTTCCTGACGTTGCAACTTTACTTGGGCGGCTACTATACCAACGATTTCAACCAGTTCGGTCGCACTTGGCAGGTCAATCTTCAGGGCGATCCGAAATCTCGGTTGACGCCCGATCAGGTTCGTCAGCTCAAACTTCGCAATGCGAACGGCGAAATGGTTCCGCTTGGCAGCGTTGCCGAAATCAGCGCCATTGGCGGTCCGGCGATTGTCAGCCGCTACAACGGAGTGACCGCCGCGGCCGTCAACGGTGGATCATTGCCTGGCGTCAGTTCCGGCGCCGTGATCAAGTCGGTCGAGCACGTCGCCGAACAGGTGCTGCCGCAAGGCATGAACATGCAGTGGACTGAGCTGACCCTCTTACAAATCCGGGCGGGTAATACGGCAATCCTCGTTTTCGCACTGGCCGTGGTGCTGGTTTTTCTCGTGCTTGCCGCGCAATACGAAAGCTTAACCTTGCCGCTGGCCGTCATCCTGGTAGTTCCGATGTGCCTGCTATGCTCCACAGTCGGTGTGGCGCTGGCAGGCATGGACATTAATATCTTCGTGCAAATCGGCTTCATCGTCCTCGTCGGCCTGGCGAGCAAGAACGCCATTCTGATCGTCGAATTCGCCAAAGAAAAATCTGCCCACGGTGTTCCTCCCCACGAAGCGACGGTCGAAGCCTGCCGGTTGCGCCTGCGGCCGATCATCATGACGTCACTGGCGTTTATTCTGGGCGTGGTCCCGTTGGCGCGGGCCGTGGGCGCGGGCGCGGAGATGCGTCGAACGCTCGGGATCGCCGTCTTTTCCGGCATGCTCGGAGTGACGTTGTTCGGAATTTTACTGACGCCCGTCTTCTACTACATCGTTGCCCGGTTCGGAGGATCGGGCCCGTCCGCGGCGCCAGCTCAAGAAGCACAGGGTACGAAGGCTCCGCCGGCGTAAAACGATATACATCGAGTCTGCATTAGTCAGCTCGTGCAACGTCTTAATGGCACGTCGTTCGGCGATCTACGCTCTGGCAAAGGTCCGAGCCGGCGATGTAGCGACCCTTCACCCGACCGATGTTTGTCGACAGCACGGTCCACATCACTATGCACCTGTGCCTTGAATATTAAAACTGAACAAACTCTCGTCGCTGTCATTATTGCCGATTAAGACCAGAGCGGTGCGCAGACCGGGAGCACTAGGCCTGAACGTAATCTGGAAAACGGTGTAGCCACCCGGGCCGATTGACGAAGTCGGCGGTACATATGTGACTGTGAAGTCGCTGGAGTTGGCCCCGGTGATCTGTACGAATGGATTGCCCGTCAGAGTTAACGCGGCATTCCCTAGGTTTACGATTCCATACGCATTTGTGAGCGAACCCGACAGGAAGCTGACCCTACCAAAATCAGTAGTGTCGGTGGCGGAGGGGGTTGTATCTCCGCTGACGATCGTAAACCCGCCGCCGCGCACGTCGATTTCCGGCGCACCTAGAACACCCGTGCCTGTTCCCTGAATGCTGAAAGTAAATAGACTTTCATCGCTATCGTTGTTGCTTATGGAGACGGTCGCGCTGCGCGGGCCGTTCGCTCTGGGATCGAATGTGATCTGAAAGACCGTATAGCTACCAGCGGCGATCGACGAGGTAGCCGGGACGTACGTAACGCCAAAGTCGGAAGCACCTGTCCCAGCGATCTGAATGAATGGGTTGCCCGTAAGCGCCAAGACGCCGGCACCCACGTTCACAATTCCATAGGACGTGACGACGCTTCCCGCGTTGACATCAACATTCCCGAAATCGGTGGCGTCCGCCGCGGAAGGAGTGACATCTCCATTCATGATCGAGATTCCGCCACCGCGCACATCGATTTCAGGAGTCGACAATACACCTGTGCCTGTTCCCTGAAGGTTAAATGTGAACAGACTCTCATCGCCATCGTTGTTGCTGAGCGAGACGGTCGCAGAGCGCAGACCTACGCCGCTCGGATTGAATGTAATCTGAAAGATCGTGTAATCGCCTGGTACAATAGACGATGTAGGCGGAACATACGTAACTGTGAAATCGCTGGGATTCGCCCCGGTGATCTGGACCAATGGACTGCCCGTTAGAATCAAAGCGGCATTTCCCAGGTTCACAATTCCATACGACGTAATGACAGTCCCTGTGTCGACGTCAATATTGCCGAAATCGGTGGCGTCCCCGGCGGAAGGAGTGTTATCTCCGTTTGTGATCGTGATCCCGCCGCCACGCACATCGATTTCAGGAGTTACCAGAGCACCGGAACCGGTTCCCTGAATATTGAAACTGAACAAACTCTCGTCGCTGTCAGAATTGCTGATTAAGACCAGTGCGGTGCGCAGGCCGATATCGCTTGGTTTGAACGTAATTTGAAATACCCCATAGCTTCCTGCCGCAATCGATGAGCTTGGCGGAAGGGACGTGACCGTAAAGTCACTGGCATTGGCTCCGCTGATCTGGACCAATGGGTTACCTGTCAGAGTCAATACCGAGGCGCCCAAGTTCACAATTCCGTAGGACGTGACCGCGGCGCTCGAATTGATGTCGACGTTGCCAAAATCGGTAGCGTCCGTTGCCGAGGGAGTTGTGTCTCCATTGAAGATTGTGATCCCGCCGCCGCGCACGTCGATTTCGTCCTGAGTGGCGTCGGTGTTAATCGTCAGTGAGACAGCGCCCGCTCCCTCCAAGTCCGTTCCACTCCCTGTCCGATTGCCACTAGCTTCCAGGTCACGCACTGCTCTGGCGCTCGGGACCGAGAAGAGTGGCGCCTTCTCGCTCGCCACTTCAGCGGCATCAGTAGGTCCAATTGGGTAATCTTCATTGGACGTATCGAGCTGTCCGGCGGCTGATAGCATGTGCCGTGGTTCTAGCCCTTCCAGAACCATTCCACGCAGTCGCGGTATTCGCTTAGTTTTCCGGGCGCCATCGGCGCGATGGCTCTTAAGGCCATGACGTATCAACGTCCACCAATTATTTTGCATTGCCACAGCTCCCCTCACGACCCCCGACGCTTCGAGACGGGCAGCACGAGGCTGCGCTTGACTCGACCACTTGTTGCATTACCTAAAGCCATTTACGGCCCTGGCTCATGCGAAGGGCATCGCTTTCTGCGATAGCGCATTCACCGGAGTATCTAGCAACTGAGTCGTGGATTTCTGGATCGAATCTAACTCCGCGAGACACACGTGTTCGCCGAATCTGTTAGCGGTAGGTCAGTAGCAAATAGCGCGCCGAGACCAGTATTTGTGCCGGCTGTAATCGTTCGGCGCGATGTCACGGAGGTTTTCGCCGAATAGACCTGCCCTGCGCAATCAAACGCACGTACACATAATGAATTGGTAGGGGCCGAATCAGGCGAGAGGATTTGTGGCGAAATAGAGCCGGGGCCCGCATGAAAGAAGCCGATCGTTTACGGCTCTCGTGCTGAACGGTCCGCCGTACTGTCTAAAAAGCAAACTTGCCGGATTTCGCAACTAATCTCGGATCCTTGAGCGCGCTTGAGTATGGCGTGGGCACTTTCGCCGACCTCGAACTATTTCAAGAGCCGCGCCCGCTCGGCCGGCGACGGCGGCTGCCAAAGTCATCGCCGAAAACGCAGCTTTTCCAGAATCTCATACGAACTATGAGAAGTCCGAACAAACGACCGTCTTACGATTTCTGAGAAGCGCCAGAAATGGAAGGTTCGCCGAATTTGCTGCAATTGACGCTGTTCATGCATGTCATGCGCACGTTCACGGTCTTGCGAGCAATGCCCGTCACCACGATTGTCGAGCGTAACGTGCTTCAACTAACTAGTACCGCCCGACCACTATGGTTTTAGTATGGCAATTGCGATTCCGCCGACTTAGGATCTGGATCAAGACACGAATCCGTGCACGGGGAGGAAACGATGAGGCGACGGCAGTTCCTACAGACCTCGACTTTTCTGCCGGTTGGATTGCTCTCGACACCGGTTCTAGCCCAAGTTGAGGCAGTGGACGGCGCCCGCAGGATTTTGGTCGAACGAGGACGGGAAACGCCGATCACGCATGAAGCGGATGTGATCGTGGTCGGAGGTGGTCAGGGAGGCCTCGGTGGCTGCTTCGCCGCAATTGCCGCGGCGCGAGCAGGCGCAAAGACCATCTTTGTGGAGGAGGGCGGGCACATTGATACACACGTGCCCATCGGCCTGGGGCCAGTGCTTGGCGTTCCAGGCTGGAAGCCGACAATTCGTGAGGGGTTGTTTCGCGATCTGGCGGCAGCGATCGTCAAGACGGGCCAACATGCCACGCAGCCAACAACGCTAGAGGAGCTGTTCACGCGCGGCGAGTTGATCATTCGCTACCACGACGTCGTCACGACAGCGCTGTTGCAAATGATGCAAGACGCAGGCGTCGAGATGCTCTTTCACACGAAGTTCGCGGATGCCGTGGTTGTCGATCGGCGGCTGCAAGGAATCATCGTGCAGAGCCCGCAAGGCCGACATGCGCTATCGGCAAAAGTGCACATCGACAGCACGGGACTCGGCGAAGTGGCAGCAGCGGCGGGCGCCCCAATGCTGCGCGAAGAGCCCTACATGGGATTGCAGGCGTACCTGACAGACGTCGACGAACAGAAATTTGATGCCTGGACGCAAGAAAACAATCAGCCACTTGACGGATCTCATCGCGCGTGGCTGGAGTCGATCGTTGGTCCGTTTGCAGAACTGAAAAATCCCTGGGACCAATGGTGGCCGGAATTCTTGGGCGACCGGTTTCCGCCAGCGTATGTTCGCCAAGCAATGATAGCGCAGGGCAAAGGCGATCTCGTGCTATTGAATCGTCGAAACGAAAATGGCATTCTGGCCATCCCTGAAGGGCTTAAAATCGATCGGGACATCGCTCGGCCACGGACGTACATTACCGGATTGGATGCATTGAACGTCGGCGATGTTAGCTGGGCCGAGGTCACCAGCCGACTCATGCTTGCTCAGTTTCAGCGATTCTTGAAGAAATACATACCGGGCTTTGAGCGCTGCGTGATCGAGCGGATCGCCGACTCGATTGGTCTCCGCGGTGGACGCCATCTTGACGTTCCGAGCTGGCCGCAATCCAAATTCAGAGGCGGCGCCAAAGCGCTCGACGCGATCTTTCTTATGAAGAAGGGAAACGACGACCCTGTCGAGATTCCATTCGCCGCGTTGCTGCCCGAGGGTGTCGATGGGCTGCTTGTGGTGGGCAAATCCACGGCGGGTGGCCGCACGCTCGGCACGGCCCATGTCGTCCTGTTCCAGGGACAGGCGGCAGGTATAGCCGGCGCCATGGCGGCGCGGCAAGCGATTGCGCCGCGCAACCTGGACATCAAGCAACTGCAGAAGGCACTTAAAGACGATGGGTTGGAGGTCCCATAGGGCTCGCCGAAAAACGAATGCGATCAGTACTTACTGTCGCACGACTGCCTCAAATTAGGTCTCGATCGCATCCACAAGGCATTTCAGCGCGGATCCAGAGCGACTCAGCCGCTGCTGTAGGTTCGCAGCCACTTCGCAGGCGGCTCAGGCAGTTTTAGTCGGGCTCGCTCACGAAAGACTTTTCGTCCGAGCCTATCGTTGGGGGATCGCTCGAACTTGCACTTGGCTGCGCCGACGCATCATGGCCAAAAGCCCGCTGCAACCGATCGCGCCGAGAACGATTGTCGAAGGCTCCGGCACGGCATTTAAACTGGCGCCTCCGCCTCCTTGAAGCCAGTGATTCGCACTCAGAGTAATGTCTTGGATATCAACCACTCCATCGCCATTGGCGTCGCCGGCGGGGCCGGCCGAGAGCCAGTTATTGGCGATCGACGTGATGTCTTGGATATCCACAACGCCGTCCAGATTCACGTCGCCGTCGAGCGTTGGACGAGCCTTCAACACGAGGCTGTTGCCCACGTAGCTGGCTTGCAACGTTGTATTGCCGAGGTCGAGGCCGGCATAGCTATCGAAATCGCCGACGCGAGAACCGAAGGTCATCACCGTGAAAATTTCGTTCAACGTCGGCTCGAAACCACCGATCGCATCGAAGCTAATCGTCCCGGCCAAGGTGGCCGCACTGGTGATCACAACCTGATCGTAGCCAGTTCCCGGGTTGCCTCCCCCCAGGTTGATTTGCATGCCGGCGCTCGATCCTTGCGTATAAGCGCCGAAGATAGTCGTCAGCCCCGCGGATGCGTCTTGCCCTGGCGAGAGCACACCATAACCATTGTTCATGAGGTTAAAAGCCGTTACCGGAGTGCCAAATGTTTGTGTGTGGAGTGTGCCAGCGCTCCAATTGAAATGGCCAGCTCCGGAGCCCTGTTCGATCGACTGCGCGGTGAGGACTCCGCCACCGAAGTTGATCGTCCCGTCTCCTGTTCCTTGTCCCAGCACGATCTGCGTGGCATCCACCTGATTGTTATTGTTTCCCAGCGTCAACGTTCCCGTCGCTCCACCTGATCCACCGCCAGTTTTTTGGCCGATCAATACATTCCCTAGGAAGGCGTTCAATGTCGTGTTCGTCAGGTCCACTGTCCCCGTACTCAGCAGATTGGACTGGGCGTTATTGTTCGCGATGAAGAGGTCAGTGCGAGCGCCGGAAGCGCCTAGGTTGAGCACGCTATTGCTCGGGCCACCAAACAGCGCCGCGCTACTGCGCTGTCCCCCAACGGTCAGGATGGCCGTTTGAATTGTGTTCTGAACGCCAAGCGTCAGCGAACTTGGCTGGCCAGACAGGTCGGACACGGACGAGGCGCCAATCACAATCGAATCCGCATGGATGTCGGCATTTTTTGCCAACGTGACAGAACCACGGCTGGTTCCTCCGTTCGCCGTGCCGATCGAAAAGTCATGGACGTTGATCGAGAGGTTATCGAGCGATCCAAAGTTTGCGGTCCCGTTGGAGCCTCCGGCGTCTGCCGCGCGACCAACGACAAAACTGGTGGGCGTCGCGGCGGAGCCAATGGACACAGAGCCGCTATTGCCGCCGGTAAAGCTACCGGTAGCCACGCCCGCTCCGCCGCCGGACCGATCTCCGACGATAAAAGTCCCCCATATTCCGTTCAGATTTGTCCCGCCGAGATTGATGTTACCGTTCGAACTAAACGTCGTGGAAACATTCTGCTGAGCGACGATGATATTTGTTGGGTGGGCGGCCGTCCCCAGTTGAATCGACGCGCCGTTTGGAGCGTTGACCTGGCCCAGCGATAGTTTACCTGCGACCACTAACTCATTGGCAGCGAGTGTCGTGTTTGGCCCCAGAGTCAGCGTGCTACTGGCAGTCGCTCCGTTGACGGTCGAATAGCCGACACGGACGCTACCCGCCGTAATGTTGTTCGTCTTGGCCAAAGAGAGCGTTCCCGAGGCCGTTCCACCTTCAGCGGCGCCAATATAAAGATTTTGCAGATCGGCGGTCAGGCTCGTCTCTCCGCTGAAATCGACAGTGCCGTTTGCTTGACCGCCGACGCCCGAAACTGCGATGTGGCCAACCGTCAGATTGCCCGGCGCCGCAGGGCTACCGATCGTAATATTGCCAGAAGTTCCGCCGGTTAAAGTCCCCGTCGAAGTGCCGTTGCCGCCGGTTCCCAGACGCTCGCTGACAGTCAGGCTGCCCAGCGTGGCATTGAACGCGGCGCCGTTAAGGTTCATCGTTGAATTCAGCGAGATGTCCGAGTTCAAGTCGGTCTGCGCAACCGCCAGGGTTGTTGGCACGGCAGCCGAACCCAAGGTGAGAGAGCCCGCTACGGGAATCGTTAGTGCGCCGTTCGAGTACCGGCCGCCGATAGTCAACGCCGGCGTGATAATCGTATTGGATTGACCAAGCGCAAGCGTGCTGACCTGAGTCTGAATCGCCAGCGCGTTGCTGCCGACGACGATGCTGTTGGCCGTGATGTTGTTGCTGACAGCGAGTTTCATCGTTCCATTGGCGGCCCCTCCCTCCGAAGTCCCGACCTTCATATTCGTCACGTTGGCTGTCAGGCTCGTCTGGCCACTAAAATCTACGATGCCAACTGCTGACGCCCCGGTTCCGCTTACAGACGTATGCCCGATCACGATGTTCCCAGGCGCTGCGACGGACCCAATTGTGATTGCGCCAGTGTTTCCACCGGTCAGAGTCGCGGTCGTCGAGCCACTTCCTCCGCCGCCGAGCCGCTCGCCGACGATCAGACTGCTGAGATTCGCGTTGAACGCCGCGCCGCTGAGATTCAAAGAAGAAGCCAGCGCGAAGTTGGTGTTCAAGTCAGTTCGTCCGACCGTCAGATTCGTCGGCGTCGCCACAGAGCCCAACGCCAACGCTCCGCCAACCGGGATCGTGACGGAGCTGCCGTTGTATCGTCCGCCGATACTGAAATCAGGTGTGACGATTGTGTTGTTCATCCCCAACGCCAATGTGCTTGATGCGGAAATGAGTTCCGTGCTCTGCGCGCCGACACGAATCAGGTCTGCGGTGATATTGTTCGAAACGGCCAGCTTCAAAGTGCCTGTGGCGTACGCGCCCTCTCCCACTCCCACCAGTATCTGGCTGACATTCGCAGTCAAAGTCGATGCCCGACTAAAGTCGACCAAACCGTTGGCGGCGCCGCCCCCTCCAACTCCATGGGCGACCACGATATTTCCTGGCGTCGCAACCGAGCCAATGGTGATGGCGCCGGTGTTACCGCCATTCAAGGTCGCGGTTGTCGTGCCGCTTCCAGAGGCCCCGAAACGCTCGCCAACCGTTAGGCTACTGAGATTCGCGTTAAACGCCGCGCCGCTGAGGTCCAAAGAAGAAGCCAGCGCGAAGTTGGTGTTCATGTCGCTTCGGCCGATCATCAGATTTGTCGGCGTAGCCACCGACCCCAACGTCAGCGTCCCGCCAAACGGGATGGTGACGGAGCTGCCGTTGTATCGTCCACCGATACTGAAATCAGGCGTAACGATCGTATTGTTCATCCCCAGCGTCATCGAGCTCGGCGCAGAAATGAGCTCGGTCGAAGACGCGCCGATATGAATCAGGTCTGCGGTGATATTGTTGGAAACGGCAAGCTTCAAATTCCCCGTAGCGTAAGCGCCGTTCCCCACCCCCACCAAGATTTGACTGACGTTCGCGATCAAGGATGGCGTTCGACTGAGATCCGCCGAGCCGGTGACGGTTCCTCCCCCCGCAGAGCTAGCTACCAAAATCTGTCCAGGATTGGCAATGGAACCTATCGTGAGGGATCCTTGGTTGCCGAGTGTCAATGTTCCCGTCGCAGTTCCCGATCCTCCCAGGATTTTCTCGCCAACGATCATGTTGCGCAAGTTCGCATTGACGGTGACGTGAGACAAATCGAGTGCGGCAGTGAGGCTGAAATTGGAGTTCAGCGTATGTAGCCCGACGGAAAGGTCGACCAACGATCCCGGCGCTCCCAGATTGAGAGTTCCATTTTGAATGGTCGTCAGCGTGGTATTTAGCACGTTCGAATTGACGTTCAGGTTTCCGTTTTCTTGAAGAGCGAATCCACCCAGGTCAAGCGTGTGAAAGTTCGTGCTCGAATTCTGAAAGCTCAGCCCGCCAATTGTGCGGGCAATGTCGAGTACGCTGGTGGTCGTCCCGGGGACAGTCGAGGCGCCCAAGTCGGCGAACACAACATCGTCACCCGGAAGTGGAATGGTGTCGCCGGCCCAGTTCAATGAGTTGCCCCAACTACGATTCGCGCCACCCCCGGCGTCCCAGTTGGCCGCATGCGATAACTCACATCCGAAGGCAACGAGTATCAGTAAGATTCTGGCAAGGCAACGTGACATGGAATCATCCCCCTGACGATCTACCGTTCGAGCGAAACAGAGCGCGGCCGGCGACAGGTTGATTGACTGGCGTCAAACCGATGCGGCGCAGTAAAATTTGGAAAGGATGCCGGCAAGAGACTGGCGTGGCCGGTTTCGCCCGTGGGGCGATTCAGCGCTGCCGGCTTGAAGATGGTCTCAGTAGCAGTCAGTCGGGTTACTTAGATGTTTCCAGCATTCAACGGTCTCCCGGACGAAGGTCGACCATCGTTCCTCTGTCAGTATACCCTTGCCGGGAGGTTTAAACACCGTCCGACTGACACCCCCACAAACTAGCCGCGAATGGAAAACGTCCCAAAATCACCGTCCTGCGGGACGCATCTGTCACGCCCTGTCGGCTGAGGTCACGGCGACCGGATACAACGACGCGTCAAATCGCACTTGCGAGTCGCCTTGAGATCGACGCTTCGCGAATTCGTGGCCTGCCGCTTGAGATCCACCGGCACATGTTCGTCAGTAATTCACGTTTAGTTCCAGGTCAACGAGATCGACAAAGCCGACACTTTTCGGATCGGCCTTGGTGCGTGTGACGATCAGTGGTCGAATGCTGTCACTTCCTTGTCGTGCATTCGTTCGTTACATGGATTCGGCATCGCGATCGAACTCTATCAATGGTCGACCGGCAGACAGCACGCCTCTCGTGGTTCGGTCGTCCCGGTTCCGAAACATTTCGTTGCGTTTATTTGGCTATCACTGTACGCTGATCGGCATCGGATGCGGCGTTTGGGGTAACCTGCAACTCGAATGTTCGGCGCCATCATGGATCGATTCTCTGCGGCGCCGGCCGCCTGGTATTTCTTTGGCCTAGCGCGCGAGCTGCGCAAGGGGCCAATCTCGAAAGAGATGCTGGGCAAGCTGATCGTCGCCTATCGGACCGAGGCCGGTCGAGCTGTGGTGATGGACGCCCGCTGCTCACATCTATCTGCAGACCTTGGCTGCGGCAGCGTGGTGGGTGACGTAATCCGCTGTCCGTTTCATCATTGGGAGTATGGGCCGGATGGCGCGTGCCGCCGCATTCCCGCGGAAGATCAGATCCCTCGCTTTGCCCGCCAACGCACGTACCCAGTCGAAGAACGACATGGGCTGTTATTCTTTTTCAATGGCCCGGAGCCACTATTCCCACTGCCATTTTTCTTTGATCGTTTATCGCAAGATTTCGTCGCAGGCAAACCGTTCTCGTTCGCAAGCGATCTGGATTGGTACATGGTCGCTGCCAATGCGTTTGATGGGCAGCACTTTCAGGCCGTTCATGACCGTCGCCTGACCCGCCCGCCCAAAGTGGATTGTCCGGCGAAATTTGCGCGGCGCATTCGCTTCAACGCCGAGGTGGTCGGCGATTCGATCTTCGATCGTTTGCTGCGCCGGTTCGTCGGCGGGGTGGTGGATATTTCCATCACCTGCTGGGGTGGACCGATGGTGCTGGTGACGGGCTTTTTTCAAAAGGCCGAAAGTTACCTGCTCATCTCCTTGAATCCCCAGGGCCCGCTGTCCACCGTGACGAGCATCATCGTGTTTACGCAGCGCAAACCTGGGAAGCCGGTGCGCAGATTGCTGGAGCCGATCAGCCTGTGGCTGCGGCGGATCTTCACGCAAGGGTTCATGCAGGACGATCGTGATCGGCTGCACGGCGTGCGCTACAATCCGGCAACGCTCATGCCCAGCGATCAGATGATGCGTGACTTCTTCGAGTGGCTGGAGGAACGACATGTCGACGCGCGAACGTCGCGATCCAGGCAGTCGCCATGCGGCGTGGGAGCGAACATCGAATCGAATGACCTTCGCCCAGTGCACGATAACATCGCGGGACCTCGCCCTTGAAATGGCGCGGCGCCTCGCCACAGTTGAAAGGAGTTTCTGTGGGCAAAGCTGCAACCCTACTGGTGCTGGTTGGCTTCTGTCTGGCGCCACAAACGCTAAGAGGCGCTGACGAGATCGTCAACAATCCGCAGGATCCAGCACACGACGAGCTGCGCGCGTTGCGCGCCACCTTGATCGAGGCGTATAACGCCAACGACATGGATCGACTGTTATCGCATTGCACGCCGCAGGTTGCCGTGACATGGCAGAATGGCGAGACCAGCATCGGCCGAGACGCCGTCCGCGCTTACTACGAAAAGATGATAAAAGGACCGAAGCCGGTCGTCGCCAAGTTAACGGCCGACCCAACGGTGGACGCCCTGTCCGTCATCTATGGCGACACGACTGCGGTGGCCTGGGGCAAGATGAACGACCATTACGATCTGACCGATGGCAAGCAGTTCGATTTCGATAGCCGGTTTAGCGCAACGGCGGTCAAAGAAGTCAACGACTGGCAGATTGCAAGCTTTGCACTTTCAGCGAACGCGTTCGATAACGGCTTGTTGCGCCTCATGATGCGATACGCCATGCTGTGGTCGGCCGGGATTGCCGGCGCTGTGGGCCTGGTCGTTGGGTTTGTGGCAGCGAAATTGCTGAACAAGTCTCGCACGGAAAAGGCGTAGGACTGTGCAATGCCGTTAAAAGTATCTCAACTCCCGAGCGAGGAACACGCGTTGCTGGAGCGCGCCGCACACTGGCCGCGTTTGCGATCACTGTCGGAAATCTCGATTGAATCACTGCGGCAACTTGCACAGTCCGAAGGCGCCGACTTCGCGACGGCCGTGGCCTATGACCGTCTCTGCCGATCCGACGCGCATGGTCCGGCCATTGCGCGGCTCACGGCGATCGATACGGCGGCAGTTGACCAACCTACGATGTCGCGTGGCACGGTCGTGATTGTGCCTGGGGCGTTTCATCGCGAGCGGGCTCGCCAGACAGGGGCTGACGGCCAGGTAGTGCGCGACGAGGCCGAGCGTCTGGGGTATACGGTTGTCGTCGCGCCAACGCACAGTTTCGGCTCGCTCGAGGAAAACTCGGCGATCGTTCGCAGTTGCCTGGCCCAGGATTTTGCCGAGCCTGTCGTGTTGGTCTCATTGAGCAAAGGAACCGCTGAGATCAAGTGGGCTCTCGGCGAAGCAGCGGCCACGCAAATGCTTCGCCAAGTCTCCGCCTGGGTGAGCCTGTCAGGCATGTGGTGGGGTAGTCCGCTGGTGGGCTGGCTGCGTGCTCGGCCGATACGCAGTTGGTTCGTGCGACAGATGCTCCGCTGGAACGGCCAGGACTTTCGCGTCCTTGAGCAATTGGCATATGGGCCGGCAACGCCGCTGGCGCGCGAGGTCGATCTGCCCGAGGGTGTGCAGTTGTTGCACGTGGCCGGATATCCGCTCGAGCGCCACTTGTGCAGTCGCATGGCGCGGCGCGGGCATCGTCGCTTATCGGCCTGGGGACCCAACGATGCGGCGGGGTTGCTCTTGGCAGACGCGGGCCGGTTGCCGGGGACCGTGTTTCCGGTCTGGGGCGCGGACCATTACTTGCGTCCCGCGCACGAAGACCATCGCCAGCTAGTGCGGCGCGTGCTCCTCTGGTTGCATCAGCCGCGCCAAGTGAAACGACTTTCGACGATCGGGGCTGAATCATGAAAGTACAACTCCTGCTCCCGGCGGGTGAAATTCACCGCAATACGACTGGCATCTTCAAACGGTCGTTGCGCTACGCGCCGCTGACGCTGACCACGCTCGCGGCGCTGGTGCCGGACGATCTGCAAGTAGAGCTCACCATTCAGGACGAAGGGGTCCAGCCGCTGGACCTCGATTTTGACGCGGATCTGGTCGGCATCAGTTGCATCACCGGCACGGCACAACGCGGCTACGCCATTGCCGATCAACTTCGGGCGCGCGGTCAAACGGTCGTGTTCGGCGGAGTCCATGCGACGCTGCTACCTGACGAAGCCGCCGAGCACGCCGACGCGGTAGTGACCGGCTACGCCGAGCAATCGTGGCCCCAAGTGCTGCGAGATTTCGCCGCGGGCCGGCTGCAGCGCAGATATTTCATGCCCACCGGTCGGCACTTAAACAACGTTCCCCACGCGCGGCGTGACCTGCTGGATAAGAAGAAGTATTCCACGGTCAACAGTATCGAAGCCACGCGCGGCTGTCCTCACAAGTGTGACTTCTGCGCTGTGCCGGCCGCCTGGGCCAACACCTACGCCCATCGACCAATCGAAGAGGTCGTCGCCGAACTGGCGACATTCGAAAAACGGCACGCCTTGTTCATTGACCTGAGCCCCGTCGAGGACGTGGCTTACGCGAAGGCGCTCTACCGCGCGATGATTCCACTGCGGATGCGCTGGGTTGGCCTGGCCACGACCAGAATTGCCGAAGACGAAGAACTCCTTTCGCTGGCGGCTCAAAGCGGCTGCAAAGGGCTGTTGATCGGTTTCGAGTCGGTCAGTCAGGCAACGCTGAACGCGACGCACAAGCAATTCCATACCGCAGATCAATATGCTGACATCGTCAAAAGATTGCACGATCATGGCATCGGCGTGCAAGGTTGCTTTGTGTTCGGATTTGACAACGACGATGAGAGCGTGTTCGAGCGCACGGTCGAGTTTGTCGATCGCGCCAAGATCGATCTGCCGCGCTACGCGGTGATGACTCCCTTTCCGGGCACGGGCTTGTTCCGTCAGCTCGAGGCCCAAGGACGACTACTACACAAGAACTGGTCGTTATATGACGTGGAACACGTTGTATTTCAGCCGAAGCAGATGAGCCCCGAGCGGCTGCAGGCAGGGCTCGAATGGTCGTGGCGGCAGAGCTACGGCTGGGGCTCGCTTGCGCATCGGCTGCGTGGCGCGCCGTGGTCGATCTTGCCGCTGTGGGTGTCGCTCAATCTGGGCTATCGCTATTACGCCCACCATTTGCCCGCAAAAACTGGCGCGATCTATCGAGACGAACAATACCTTGCCGGGCTACCGAACAAGCCGCGAGTTGATCCGGCCTGCGCATCGCACGACGAACCGGTGGCACTGACGTCGAACCTGAAAAACAAGCAGACCGCCGCACCATGAGACTCACGCTCGTTTATCCATCCGTCGGTCGCAAGGAAAACAAGCCCTACGTGCGCGCCTGGCAAATGCAGCCATTGTCGATGGCGCTGCTGGCCGGCATCACGCCGGCAGACGTCGATGTTCGGTTCTACGACGACCGCATGGAAGAGATCGACTTCGATGAGCCGACCGATCTGGTGGCGATGAGCGTCGAGACCTTTACAGCGTTACGGTCGTACAAGATCGCCCGTCAGTTTCGCGCGCGTGGCGTGCCGGTCGTGATGGGTGGATATCATGTCACTTTGCTGCCGGAAGAAGCGCAGCGCGAGGCCGACGCCATTGTGATTGGCGACGCCGAACCGATCTGGGAGCAATTGCTTGATGACGCGCGCCGCCACGCTTTGCAGCCGGTGTATCGAGGCCTGGGCCGACGCACGCTCAGCGGCGTGCAACCGCGCCGCGAGATTTTTGGCGACCGTCCCTATCAAAATATCACGCTGGTAGAGTTCGCCCGCGGCTGTAACTTCAAGTGTGATTTTTGTTCGATTACCGCGTTTCACTCCGCCAATCAGAATCATCGCCCCAGCGAGGAAGTTGCAGCCGAGATGGCGGCGACCGGGAGCGATCGGTTTTTTATCGTGGACGATAATATTGTCAGTCAACCAGCCAAAGTTCGCGAACTTTGCCGCACGATCGCGCCTTTGGGGATTCGCTGGGTAGGGCAGGCCAGCATTCACATTGCGCAGGATGATGAACTACTTGAGTTGATGGTCGAAAGCGGCTGCCTGGGCGTCTTGATCGGCATGGAGTCGCTCGATGCCAACAACCTGCGCGACATGGGCAAAGACTGGAATCTTGCCGCTGCGTCGTACACGGACAGCCTCGCGCAGTTTCGCAAGCACGGACTGGCGGTGTATGGGACGTTTATCTTCGGGTACGACAACGATGATGAGCGCGTCGTGCAGCGCAGCGTCGATTTCGCCCGTGAACAAAAGCTGTTCCTGGCGGCGTTCAATCATGTCGTTCCCTTTCCTGGGACACCGCTGTATCGCCGGCTGGAAACCGAAGGACGACTGTTGAAGCCGCGCTGGTGGCTCGATCCGGATTGCTGTGTGGGGGACGTCGTCTTCCGACCGAGCAAGATTTCAGCAACCGAATTGCAAGCGTTGTGCCTTGATGCGCGTAAGCAGTTTTATAGCTGGGGTTCCATCTTCGGGCGGCTGCGCGATCGTCAGGCGAACGCGGCGAGCCTGCTGATGACTGGCGTCTACATTGGTCTGAACATCGGCGCCCATTTCGATATTGATCTCCGCCAAGGCATGCGGCTGGGTGATGGCCTCTCTCAATGGAAAGCCTGCGATGAGCCGTTACCGGTTTGATCTGGCCACGCCGGCTGACGACGCGCGTTTGCGGCGGATCTTGGTCGAAACACCGATGCCAGGAAATATTGCCGTCAGTTTTTGCCGGGAGCCCAGCTACTTTCAGGCAGCCGTGGTCGATGGGAATTATCGCCAGGTGGTCACGGCGCGCGACAGCCAGGATGGCGAGGCCGTCGGCTTCGGCTCACGATCTGTCAGCGAACGTTACGTGAATGGCGAGTTGCTCTCAATCGGTTATTTAAGTGGGCTGCGACTGCTCGCGGCGCACCGCAATCGCGGACTGGTTGCCCGTGGCTACGCGTATTTTCAAAAACTGCATCAAGATGGACGAACGCAGCTATATCTGACCACGATCGCCGAGGGAAACGAGACCGGCCAACAAATCCTGACTTCCGGCAGAGCCGGCTTGCCTGGGTACCATCGGTACGGAAGCTTCCACACGCTGGTGATTCCGTTGCGCCGCAGCATGTGCGCCACACTGGCTAGGGATATGCAGATCCGACCGGCGACAGTCGCCGACGCGCCGCAAATCACAACCTACCTGCGCGAGCAAGGTCCGCGCCGCCAATTCTTTCCGAACTACGAAGTGCACGACTTATTCAACGAACATGGCGTATTACGCGGTTTGCAGCCGCGAGACGTACTGCTGGCCCATCGCGATGAACGACTTGTCGGGATCTTAGCTGCCTGGGATCAACACGATTTTCGTCAGAGTGTTGTCCATGGTTACTATGGTCGAATGCGCTGGGTCCGTCCGATCTACAATCGTTGGGCCGCGTGGCGACGGCTTCCGAAGTTGCCCGATCCTGGTGAGTCGTTTCGCTACCTGACTGCGGCGCTATGCGTTGTGGGTGACGACGACCCCGCGGTGTTCGAGTCGCTTCTAAGGTCCTCGCTCGCGAGCGCGGCAAGTGGCCCGGCAGATCACCTGATGCTTGGGCTTCACCAGAGTGATCCACTGCTGTCGATCGCACGACGGTATCAGTCAGCGTGCTACACAACGCATCTTTATCTGGTGTGCTGGGAGGACGGCGAAGCACTCCGCGCGACGCTCGATGGCCGGCCTCCTTATTTGGAACTTGGCAGTCTCTAGAAAGCAACTCCATGACACTTAGCGGACAACTTGCGCAAGTAAGCGACTTATCGATCACGGAAAAGGATCAGATGTTCGCTTTGATGGATCGGCACTACGAGAATCTCTCGCGCACGGTGTTCGACGCGGACCTGGCCGAAAAGGAGTGGGTAATCCGCGTCGTCTCGCGCGAGACGGGAGAGTTGTGTGGATTCTCAACACAAATGCTGCTCGACGCCACGGTCGCAGGCCGGCCGATCAAAGCGTTATTCTCCGGCGATACGATTATCGACCGTCGGTATTGGGGCGATCAGGCGCTGACGCACATCTGGGGACGACTCGCGCTCCAACTGATGGACCAGTATGGACCAAACGATCTGTATTGGTTTCTGATTTCGCAAGGGTATAAGACATATCGCTTCCTGCCAGTGTTCTTCTACGAGTTCTATCCGCGGTTCGGCGCGCCAACACCCGGCTGGGCCTGGCAGACCATTGATTCGCTCGGACGCCACAAGTTCGCCGAACATTATGATTCCGCCGGGGGCGTGGTGCGATCTCATCGGCAGCAATATCGGTTACGGTCGGGCGTTGCGGACGTTACGCCCGCGCGCCGTCAGAACCCTGACGTGCGATTCTTCATTGAACGAAACCCAGGCCACACCATCGGCGACGAACTCTGCTGCCTGGCGCCGTTGACGCGCGAGAACTTCACGCCCGCGGCCTATCGAGTGATTGGTTCGGATGAAGTGATCTCGGCCGCAAAGTCGCCCGCGCCGGAACTGTCCAGCGCAAGGTCTGCCTTATGGCGTTGACCTCTTGGCTGAATACGGCTTGGATGTGGAAATGTCAGCCAGAGTTGAGTGCATTCCATCGCGCAACTCGTAGCGTTGCGCAGACACAGGCCGATGTTCTGCAGGCCATGGTTGCGGCGAACCGAGACACCTGGTTCGGTCGACGTTTCGATTTTAGCGGCATCGCTAGCGCCGCAGATTTTCAGAAACGCGTGCCCCTCTCGACGTCCGACGATTACCAATCCGCTGTCGAGCGGATTGCCAACGGCGAACCAGGCGTCCTGACGCGCGAGCGACCGCGGTTGCTGCAACCAACAAGTGGTTCGAGTGGCGCCGAGAAGCTGATTCCCTACACCGCGACACTGCAACGACAGTTTCAGCGTGGAGTAGCGACCTGGATTGCGGACCTGTTCCAAAACCGTCCGGCGGTCCGCATGGGACGTGCCTATTGGTCGATCTCGCCACAACTCGGGGCCAGACGTATCAGCAACGGCGGCGTCCCCATCGGATTCGATGACGACGCCGCGTACCTGGGCACACTCGAGCGTTTTGCACTCGCGCGGTTGCTCGTGGCGCCATCCGCGATCGCCAGAGTCACAGATATTACTGCGTTCCGCTATTGCACTCTGCTCAAGTTATTGCAGGCGGAAGATCTGTCACTAATCTCGGTCTGGAGTCCGACATTCCTCAGCAGTTTACTCAGTTCGTTGGAATGTTGCCTTGAGCAGATTATCGACGATATCGATCGCGGTAGCTTGCGGGGCGCAGCGGCATTGCCTGCAGAATTGACCCTCGCTCTCACCGCGGGTGGACGGCCGATGCCCAATCGTGCGCAACGCCTGCGGGAGATCTTCAAGCAATCCGCTCCCTTACACCGCAAATTCGCCGAAGTCTGGCCGAGGCTTGCGCTGGTTAGTTGTTGGGCCGACGCCACGGCGGCCCTGCCACTGAACGAGCTGCGTTCCTATTTCCCAACCGTCGAGATTCAACCGAAGGGTCTGCTCGCCACCGAAGGTTTTGTTTCGCTGCCACTGTGCGATCAACCCGCGCCGGCGCTGGCATTGCGATCGCATTTCTTCGAGTTCATTCCATCTTCGCCGGCTCCGCTGACCGCTAAAGAACCGCTGCCGGCGGTGCTGGCGCATGAACTCGATCGTGGCGCCACTTACCAGGTTGTGCTCACAACGGCCGGCGGGCTCTATCGCTATCCATTGCATGACGAAGTCGAGGTCGTTGGATTTCTCAACGAATGTCCACTGCTAAGATTCCTGGGACGAGCCAATCGAACATCCGACCTTGTGGGCGAGAAGCTGAACGAGCCTCACGTTCGCGCAGTGCTGGAACAGGCGTTTCGGTCGCAACAAATTGCGCCGGTGTTTGCGCTGGTCGCGCCGGTGACCGGATCGCCGACATACTATCGACTTTACGTCCAACTGCCGCAGCACACTCGAAAGATTGATAGTGGGCAACTCCGTTCGCAGGTCGAATGCGGATTGAGCGAAAATCCGCATTATCGGTACGCGCTGGGCCTCGGTCAGCTGGGACCATTAGCCGTTTGCGAACTAGACCCATTCGCTGAGTGCGCCTGGCGCGTAGTCGAACGCCGTATGATCGAACTTGGGCAGCGAGTTGGCGACATCAAGCCGATTGCGATGGGGGTGGGGACGCACTGGCCTGCGTTGTTGGCGGAGCTGGAGGTGCCGCAACAAAACACCAGGAACGATAGCCCCAGCGTTCCACGCACCATCCCAAGAGCAGCCCACTGACGACGTCGACCAGATAATGCTCGTGGATCAATAAGGTTGACGCGACGATCGCGAGCCACCACGCGCCGAGCAGCAGCTTCGCGAACTTCGCTGCGTGTTCGCCGTAAGCCAGCACACAGATCGTTGCAAAGGCGACGTGTAGCGATGGAAAATAATTGTGATGCAGCGCAATGACCCGAGCGACATCGTATGCGGCGGTCCAACCTCGGAGCGAATGGACTTCGGCTGGATCAAATGCGTCGGCCACTGGCAGCGCGACAAAAAATACGCCGGCCGCTAGCGTTGTCACGAGGAGTGTCGCCGCGAACGCGACGAGTTCGCGTCTCGTTCTCAACACAAATGGGCAAATCCAAAACAACACGTTGAGCGACAAGTAAGCCACAGCTGCCTCTGGTAATAGTGGAATTGCCAGGTCCGCCGGCGTATGCATGCGCACTCGATAAGAGTGCTGATCGGTCAGCCAATCAGCGCCGCCATAGACGAATATGAAAACCGCGGCGACGATCGTGCTCAGCGCCAGCGCAAAGCCTAACTGCCGCCAACCGGGCCAAAACCAGAATCGCTGTGCGCTCACGCCCGCCTGCCGCAGTTAAGAATGGATCGAAAGTGGCAGCTCGCGCAAGGATTCCGGCGCCGGCTCGGTATTCAAACGAGGGCCACGCCATAGTCGCCAGTACTGCCGAATGTAGCTGGGCTGTGGATCGTCGGTCTCGCGGGCAAGCCTCGGCAGGTAATACCACGAGACTTCGGGGTGACGATGGTGATTCAGGTCCCACTGGCTGTTCATTAGCACCCAACTCATCACCCGATTGTGACGCAGGTTGTACGCGCCCTCGATGACATCCCGTTTAGTGAATGCATGGCCAATGTATTGACGCGTAGACCAATTGAAGGCAAAGCAGCCATAAAGGAATAGCGTGTTCTGCCATTTCAATCCGCCGAGCCAAAATAACAACCCAAACAGTAGCACGGTCGCCAGCACTTCCCAGCGAATTGCCCGGATGCGATCCTGCCGGATGTCGCCCACCAGGTAGCTTGCAGAACGGGCGCCAGTAATCAAACGAGTTCGCAGTATCGCCGGACAGCCAGCAAATAAAACGGCGCCCAGCGGCACGACCGGCCAGAAGAATCCGCACAGGATTCCATACCACTGCACGAATCGGACGACACGGCTCTCGGTGGCGTAGTACAGATCGAACATTTCATAATCGGTGCGGTTCCGCAGATGATGTCCTTGATGCATCGCCTCGATCATGCTGTAGGGACATGGAAACAACATCCCGGCCAATGTCCCCAGCAGACGGTTCAGCACGGGCCGCGAATGCAAATTATGATGGGCAGATTCGTGCAACAGCGCGTAGTTCGTAAGCAGCAGGTACGAAAAGAGCACTCCCACGGCCAGCACGGCCGGCCACCACTCGAGCCATGAACCAAGCAGCAGCAGCGCAACGCCAGCGCAAAATACAAAAATGGTGATCATCGCATTCAGCCGATCAGGAATCGGCATATCCGCCGGTGGCGCGGTTCGTTCGAGCTGACTTTCCATGTCCCCTCGCCAAGCAATTCGTAGGCACTAGCGGTGTTGCGACACTTGCGAGGAGATTGTAGCTGGTTTGATGTCATGCCGTCAGCGCGGTTTTGACTTCATCGTCGATATTCACATTCGATCGCAGCCTGAGACCGGTTCGAAAGCCGTCAGAGGTCTAATGGGACAAGCGACTCCACCCGCAGCGCGATTCCCTGCTTAGATTTCGTGAAACCAGTGACGCCATGCCTTGCGGGTAAGCACTGCAGCCGCAAGAATTTGTGCTGTAAAAACGTTCAAGGAGAACCGATGCGACTTGGCACACAGCGATTGAGTTTGTTCCAAGTAGCTACTGCCATGCTGCTGGTGGGGCTTGCGGATGTCGCCGTCGGGAACGACGCGGGCGCTGCAAGGCAAATAACCGCTGATTTCTTTGTCGCTGAGCATGGTTCGGATCAATGGTCAGGGCGTTTGGCTGAGCCCAATGAGGCGCGGACGGATGGCCCCTTCGCCACACTAGCCAAGGCGAGAGACGCCGTACGGACATGGAAGCAGGCGCCGGACAAGAAGGATATTCGCGTGCTGATCCGGGGCGGTGTCTACCGCCTTGAAGAGACCGTGATCTTTTCGATCGACGATTCGGCGCCTGTCGGCGGGACGATCACTTACGCGGCCTGTGGCAAAGAGACGCCAGTTTTTACGTCTGCCGTCCCGATCGTGGCGTGGCAGAAGCCGGAGCGCTCATCGCCCCTGCTGCCTGAGATCGCCCGAGATCGGGTGTGGGTCGCCGACGTTCCAGCAGAACTCGCGAATGTCTTGACGTTGTACGATCGCGGCAAACGCCTAACACGCGCAACCTCCAAACCGTTTGCGCCGCTGGCGTTCTTGCCGGCGACGGCCCCGCACGACGAGATTGCATTTCCTCCGGGAGCCATCAGGAACTGGCCCGATCTAAAAAACGGCGAGCTCCGCGTCATCCCTTCCTGCGATTACGAGATGTGTCTGCTACCACTGGCCCAAGTGGACGAAAAAGCCGGCATGGCCAGGACCGCAGCGCCGGCCTCGCGCACGATGGGCCGAGTGAAATTCATGGACCAGACCGCCTGGGTCGAGAATGTCATCGAAGTATTGGACGAACCGGGCGAGTGGGTCTTCAGCGCAGCGGAGCGGAAGTTGTATCTGTGGCCAAACGGCGAGAAGCCGTCAGACACGATCGCTGCACCGACGCTCACGGAGTTAATTCGCGTCGAGGGCACCATCGACCTCGACGGACCTACCGATACGCCGGTGACTGGACTGACCTTTCAAGGTTTGACCTTCACAGGCGCCGAGCGCAGCCCGTGGGACGGATCAACCAAAGGCGAGTTGCAACACAAGTGGGAACGCTTTGACGCGCCCACCGCGCTCATGCGTCTGCGTGGAACCCAGAACTGCACCGTGCGGGGTTGCCGGTTCGTCGATACGAGCGGGACCGGCCTACGCCTGGATCTCACGTGCCTGGAGAATCGCGTGATCGATAACGAAGTCGCGCATACCGGAGGCGTCGGCATTCTCCTCGCCGGCTACGGACCAGGCACAAAGGACGTCAATCAGCGCAACGAAGTCTCGAACAATTGGGTTCACCACATTGGCGAAATCTATTGGGCTTCGCCGGCGATCATGGTGTGGCAAAGCGGCCATAACCAGGTGACGCACAACCTGATTCATAACACGCCCTATTCGGGGATCACCGTTAGCGGCCGCACAGGCTGGAGCAGCAAGGCCGACGCAACGTTTCGTGCGTCGGAAGTCGACTTGCCGAAATACGAATCGTTACCCAGTGCCGCAAGTGGCTCGAATGCAGTCCACCGCGAATGGTGGGAAGCCCGCGAACGGTACATGCACGGCCGCAAAAACTTCGTGGCGTGGAATGACATTCACGAAGTGATGGAAACGATGGGAGACGGCAACGGCATCTACATCTCAGGTACCGGGAAAGAAAACAACATCTACCAGAACTATATTCATCATATCGATGGCGATGGCGTGGCTTCGGGCATCCGTTGCGACAACGATCAGTATGAAACGATCATCGATGGCAATGTCTTGTACAAAATCCGCAGCGCCCAAACCGGTATCTCAACGACAGAAGCAAACCACATCGTCGGGAATATCATCATCGACCTGATCCCCAGCCGGCGGCCGATCACCAAACCCAACATCGTCCACGGCTACATCTCGATCCCAAATCCGACCTGGCCGATCGCAGGGGCCCAGATCAAACACAACATCATCTGGTCGCCGCGCGCAGACTACTGGCCGATCGTCGAGCACCGCAGTCTGGCCACGGGCGCAGGAGATCGTTTAAAGGAAACGGACACGGATTTCAACCTGTATTACTGCCCAGCGGATCCGCAGTGGGGGCAGCGTCACATCGACGAACAGAAACCGTTTGGAGCCGAGCTTCACAGCATTGCGGCAGATCCGATGTTTGTCGACGTCGAACGCGGTGACCTACGACTGCGGCCGAATTCACCAGCCCGAACATTGGGGTATCAAGTTTGGGACATCTCCGCCGCCGGGCTCTTGCCGGGGCACCCGTTTCACAAGGCTGCGCACTGACGCAACGCTGGTCGGAAAGCAGCCATTTGCATTCGTGAGAAATGGCCAAATGGCATAGTCACGCATGCCCTCCCCCCAGTAGTGGCAATCGCGGACGCCTTGTTTGCGCGCGATTATCGTTTCGTCGCGTATCTGGATCGACAGCCGTTGCGCCGGGTGGGTATACTAGTCGCTCCACTAGCCCAAGGACTTGCCACTGCCCTCCTGCCGGGCGCAACCGCACTTGCTTTAGCAAGCACTAACACTTAGCCGTCCGTTAAACGACCGGCGAAGTTTAGTTCGCGGTATGCCGCCCTCCAACCGCTTTCCCCAAGCAGATCCCGCACGCACTCGATCCGATTGATCGCTTACGGGCCGTAAGCCGTCTTTAAAACATTCTGGCAACGTTAGAGTTGCAACAAAATCCTGTGAACACCTTAGGAAGCACCATTACGATGAAAAACTGCACGCGAATTTTCGGCCTGTTCCTCTCGATTGCCCTACTGGCGCCAACGCTCGCGCAGGCGGGCACGGTTGCTTACTACCGGTTTGACAACGACACCGTCGCCGGCGCTACGAACGATGAAACCGGCGTCAACAATGGCACAATCGTTGGTGGCGCGCCGTACGGCAGCTCGGTCGGCCAGAACCCTGTCAAGCAAACGGGCGCTGCCAACGCCACGTCATTGGGTCTGAACGGAACGACCCAGTTCGTCAGCGTCCCCAACAATAGCAGCCTCAGCTTCGGTAGTTCGGCCTGGACGATCGAGGCCTACATTAACCTCAACACGCTGCCCACTGCAGTCTCGGCTGGGCAATGGATTGCGCAGAAGAAGGACGCCGCTGCGGACGACTTCCAAGACTATGGTTTTCTTGTCGGTGGCAACCGCGGGGGGACATTCGGAACCTACGGCAAGTCGACCGGCATCACCGGGCATGAACTAGTTGTCGAACTTGGCAAGGGCGCGGGCGCAGGCTGGACCTCGATCACCAGCTCGTTGGAAGTTCCGGCCGCGGCCCAATGGGTGTTTGTCAGCGCTGCTTACGACGGTGGGACGTCGCTCCGTTTCACGCTCGATAGCAACTTGACCGACAACCTGCCAGGCGCGATCGAAACCATCTCCCTACCAGGCTTGGTCAATGTGACAAACACCGGACCGCTGATCCTGGGCGCCAAGCGCAACATGGCCGGCGGCACGGCGCAGTTGTTTGGCGGTTCGATCGATGAGATTCGGGTCAGCAGCGGCGTAGTTCCCGTTGCCGGACTGCTGTCGTCCACCGTGCCGGAGCCATCGACCTTTGTGCTCGCCGGATTGGCGGCGGTTGCTTGCTTCGTCTACCGCAAGCGTGCGAAGGCATAGCAAAATCGCGATTCGCGAAATTTTAAATGCAAAACGGCCCGCCATCACGCGGGCCGTTTTCGTTGCTGGCCGCTTTCGTTGCTGGATGGAGCAAAAGTTGGGACGAACGACGACTTGCTAAACGCGCATCAGGTCATCTGGCTTGAGATCCGACAGCTTCGGATAACCGTCGACGGCCATCAGCAGATCGGCTTCGGCCAACAGGCAGCGGAGGACATGCACCACGCCATCCGCGCCATCAAGCGCCAGTCCCCAGGAATACGGGCGGCCGATGCCTACGGCCGTTGCGCCGAGTGCAATCGCCTTGATAATGTCGGCGCCAGATCGCACACCCGAGTCCACGATCACCGGAGTATTCCCGGCGGCCTTCACCACGCCCGGCAACATGTCCAGGCAGCCCACGCCGCCGTTGGCCTGGCGGCCGCCGTGCGTCGAGCAGTAAACGCCATCGACGCCGCCATCAATCGCGCGGCGGACGTCATCCGGATGGCAAAGTCCTTTGAGCACGATCGGCAATTTGGTCAACGACCGGAGCCATGGCAGATCGTCCCAGGTCAACGATTTGCCGAAAATGCCGGCCCAATGAAAAATCGCCGATCCCGGATCTTCTTCCGGCGGCGCCGCCAGCCGCGAGCGAAAGACCGGATCGGTAAAATAATTGGCCAGGCAGTGCCCGCGCAATTGCGGGAAGCTCGAACGATTCAAATCTCGAGGCCGCCAACCGGCGATCCAGGTATCGAGCGTGACCACGATCGCTTTGAAACCCGCCTGTTCGGCCCGGCGGACCAGGCTTTCGGCCACTTCTCGATCGGTCGGCGTGTACAGCTGAAAGAAGCCGGGCGTCGCTCCAAACTCTGGCACGAGTTTTTCCAGCGGATCGACCGACAACGTTGAAGCAATCATCGGCACACCCGTGCGGGCCGACGCGCGGGCCACCGCCAGATCGCCATGACCATCCTGCGAGCAAATCCCCAGCACACCAATCGGCGCCATCAGGATCGGCGTCGGCAACTTCATGCCGAACAGCGTGATCGACATATCGCGGACGGTGCCGTCGACCATCATGCGCGGGATCAGCCCCCACCGCGAAAACGCCGTGACGTTCAGGTCCTGCGTCCGCTCGTCGCCGCAGCCTCCCTGCACATAAGAGACGATCGCGTCGCTCCAGGCCGCCACGGCCATGCGTTCGAGCGACGCCATGTCGACCGGCAACTTGGGCAGGACGCCGCGTAGGCCATTGAAGTAAATCTCGTTCTGGTAGTCTGAGAACGGCACGGAAATTGTCTCCTCGAGCGTGGATCGGAGGCGCCAGAACCTGAAATGTTGGTCCAAAGATACCACGGTTGTGGCCGGCGCAACATTGCCTTGCGTTGCCGCGGTCTGGACGCGCAAAAAAATCACTGCGGGCGCCACAGGGGGCTAGAGGCAGCACCCGTGGGCGTTGCTACAATCGTGGCTATCGCGAGCCTGGATTCGTCGCAGGCGCACACCCAAACAATCGTCAACGTCGGAAGAAAACCATGGCCTCTGAAGTGCTTGAGAAGAACGCAGAAGTAACGATCCCAGGCACGGGCTTCACCAAGGCCCATCAAATGTTTCGCGAATCGGTGCGCCGCTTCGTTGAGCAGGAAATCAATCCCCACATGGATGAGTGGGAAGAGGCCGAGATTTTCCCGGCGCACGATTTGTTCAAGAAGGCCGGAGACCTGGGTTTGTTCGGACTTTCCTACCCGGTCGAATATAGCGGATCGGGTGGCGACTATTGGTACAACCTGGCGCTGGCCGAGGAACTTTCGCGCTGCAACGGCGGCGCGATCCCGATGGCGATGGGCGTGCAGTCTGACATGGCGACTCCGGCCTTGGCCCGCTACGGATCGCACGAACTGAAAAAGAAATACCTCGAGCCGGCCATTCTCGGCGACATGGTTTGCAGCGTGGCGGTGACAGAAGCCACCGGCGGGTCGGACGTCGCGTCGATCCGCACCAAGGCCGAACGTAGCGGCGACGACTACGTGATCAACGGCAGCAAGATGTACATCACCAACGGCGCGCAGGCCGATTGGATCTGCCTGCTGGCGCGCACTTCGCCAGGCACAACGTTCAAAGGCATGTCGCTGATCGTCGTCCCGACTGACGCGCCGGGCTTCTCAGTCAGTAAGAAGCTCAAGAAGATGGGCAACTGGGCCAGCGACACCGCGGAACTGGTCTTCGACAACTGCCATGTGCCGGCCGCGAACCTGATCGGCGACGAGGGCATGGGCTTCATCTATCAGATGCAGCAGTTCCAGAACGAGCGGTTGGTGAGCGCCCTTGGCGCCGCCGCCGGCGCTGAAAAGATCTTACGGATGACGATCGAGTATTGCCGCGGCCGTTCGACGTTTGGCAAGCCGCTGATCGAAAACCAGTGGATCTATTTCAAGCTGACCGAACTGATTTCGGAAGTCGAGTTTCTACGGCAGATGTGTTACCACTGCGGACGGATCGCAGACCGTGGCGGTGATTACACGCGCGAGGCCTCGATGGCCAAGCTCAAAGCTGGCCGGCTCGTCCGCGAAGTGGCTGACACCTGTATGCAATTCCACGGCGGCATGGGCTACATGGAAGATTATCCGATGGCCCGTTACTACCGGGACGCGCGTCTGATGTCGATCGGCGCCGGCGCTGACGAAATCATGATGGGAATCATCGCGAAATTCGAAGGCATTGCCCCGCCGCGCTGAGTGTTCTCGCACAGCTAAGAAGCCATTTCGAAACGCTCTTCTGAAGATTTCTCGGGTGCCACTGCTAGCTTGCCTAGCAGTGTTTTACCGTGAATCCGGGCACTGCTGGACAAGCCAGCAGTGGCACCCACAGAGGGTTTTAAAACAATATCTAAGTTCATTCGGTGCCATGCTCACGCTTGCGTGGGCATGCTACCAGTCAAGTCGCAGGAAACGTCGCTCAGGCGTTAAACACCAGGTCGGCCAATCGGGCGCGATGGTAGCTGGCGTCGCCGAACAAGATCTCCGAGGCCTTGGATCGCTTGTAGTACAGCTGCAGGTTGTGCTCCCACGTGAAGCCGATCCCGCCGTGGACCTGCATGCCACGGTTCGCCACTTCGCGCGAGGCGTCGGATGTATAGATCTTGGCCGTGGCGACGGCGCGCTCCGCATTTTCTGGCTCAGCATCCAGCGCCCAGGCGGCGAAGTAAATCGCCGAGCGAGCACTTTCTGTCCACAACAGCATGTCTGCGCACATGTGCTGCACAGCCTGAAACGAACCGATGACTTTGCCAAACTGCTGTCGGGTTTTGGCGTACTCGGCCGTATTTTCGATAATCCACTGCATGCCGCCCAGCATGTCCGCGCAGACGACGAGTGAGCCGACTTGCATTGAACGCTCAAGTGCCGCCCGAGCAGCTTCGCCCGTGGCCAAAACATCTTCTGCCGCGACGGTGACAGACTCGAACGTGACATCGTAAAGCTTGCGAGTTGCGTCCAGCGCTGCGGTTGGCTTGATCGACACGCCACTGGCCTTGGCAGGAACTGCGAAGAGCGCCAGGTCACTACCAACTTTGGCAACGCAGACAATTAAATCTGCCACGCCGGCGTCGGAGACAAACGACTTGCGGCCGGTGATCTGAAAGCCGCCCTCGGTTTTGCTGGCCTGCAATTGCACATCGGCCGGATCCCAACTGGCGTCTGGCTCCAAGAGCGCAACAGCGCCCTTCGTTTCGCCGGCAGCCAAGGATGCCAGGTGTTTGGACTTGGCGTTAGCCGCGGAGATCAGCGTCGCGGCCCACACCGTGCCGAGAAAAGGTCCGGGAAAGCAGGCCCGTCCCATTTCTTCGGCGACGACGGCCAGGTCGACCATCCCAAGCCCCAAGCCGCCGCTATCTTCGTCCAGATGAAGGCCCAACCAGCCTTGTTCGGCCACTTCGGACCACAACGTTGTGTCGAGCGCGGTATCCGTCGCCATCAATTCACGAACTTGCTCGGCGGGACACGCGCGGGCGAACAAGTCTCGGGCAGATTTTTGCAGCAGCTTCTGAGGTTTGGATAAATCGAATTCCATCGAATCGGCGCCTATGTGCGTGTGTTTTTGAGTGTTGAATTTTGTTAGGTCGATGCCCGGCTAGTAGCTGCGCGGCAACCCCAGCACGCGTTGCGCGATGATATTGCGTTGCACTTCGCTCGTGCCGGCCTCGATGGTGTTGCCGCGTGAACGCAAGTAGTTGTAGGCGCCGCGTCCACCGTCGAAATCCGTCAACTGACCGTAGGGACCCAGCACTTCCATGGCAATCTGCACATTGCGCTGGTTCAACTCGCTCCAGTACAGCTTTTGAATCGAGCCTTCCGGGCCCGGCGCGCCGGTCTTGTTCAGTGTGCTCAACGCCCTGGTCGTATTCAGGCGAAATACTTCGAGGTCAACGTAAGCCTGCGCCAGTTTTTGGCGGAGCACCGGGTCTTCGATCACCGGACGGCCGTGGCGACGCAGCTTGCGAGCGTGCTCGATCACCACTTCCAGGTTTCGCTTGAAAGCCACATTCAGCCCAATGCCCAGATTTGCGCGTTCATTGCTGAGGGCCGTGATAGCGACATTCCAACCTTCATTCACCTTGCCCAGCACGCGATCAACCGGCACCCGCAGGTTGGAAAAGAAGATCTCGTTGAACTCCGCGTCGCCGGACATCATCTTCAATGGTCGCACGCTAATGCCGGGGCTTTTCATGTCGACCAGCAGGCAGGTGATCCCTTTGTGCTTGGGCGCCGCGGTGTCCGTGCGCACCACCAGCAGGCACAGGTCCGCGAAGTGGGCAAAGCTGGTCCAGATTTTCTGCCCATTGATCACAAAATGATCGCCATCGAGCACAGCCTTGGTTTGCAGCGAAGCGAGATCGCTACCGGCGTTCGGCTCAGAGAATCCCTGGCACCAGACTTCGTCACCTGAGAGAATGCCGGGCAAATAGCGCTGCTTTTGAGCCTCGGTTCCCACGGCGATAATCGTTGGCCCCACCAGGCTCAGGCCGATCGTGGCGGTTTCCGGCGTGTCGGCGACGGCCATTTCCTCCTGGAAGATCGCCTGCTCGATGAACGTCGCGCCGCGACCGCCGAACTCTTTCGGCCAGGCGATGCCGGCGTAGCCAGCGTCAAACAACTTGCGCTGCCAATCCCGCAACCGGCGATGAAAATCGGCCGCGTTTTCGCCCGAGTGAGACTTTGCCGATTGCTTCGCCGGCGCGTTGGACTTGAGCCATACTCGTAGCTCGTCGCGAAATTGCAGCTCGCTGGGCGTCAGACCTAGGTCCATGAACACTTGCCTTTCTAACGGATCGATCTCAGGTTAATTTTTTACGAGTTGTTTTCCGGCGGCGCGGCGTTTTCTACGGCTTGCCACAACAACTCCGCCACGTCCATGACCTGCACTTCGCGATCCCCTTTGCGGGCGTTGATGCCGTCTTCCAGCATCGTCGTGCAGAATGGGCAGCCGACCGCCACGATGTCAGCGTCTGTTTCCAATACCTGGCGAGCGCGCTCCTGGTTGACGCGCTGGTTGGGCGGTTCGTCGATGAAGCTCATCCCACCGCCACCGCCGCAGCAGAATCCGGTAGCGCGGCTTTGGGCCATCTCGATCGGCGCAAAGCTTGTCGAAAGCTGCACCAGTTCGCGCGGCGCGTCATACACGCCGTTGTGCCGGCCCAGGTAACACGGATCGTGGAAGGTGACCTTTTTATCGGTTGGCATCAATCCCGATAGTTTTCCTTCGCGAACCAGCCTGGCCAGGTATTCGCTGTGATGAAAGACCTCGTAGCGTCCGCCAAACTGCGGGTACTCATTACGAAACGTGTTGAAGCAATGTGGGCACGAAGTGACGATCGTCTTCACTTTGTACCGATCGAGCGTGGCAATGTTCTCGTTCGCCAATTGCTCGAACAAAAATTCGTTCCCAATTCGTCGCGCAGGATCGCCGGTGCATTTTTCCTCGCGCCCCAAAATAGCAAACGAGACGCCGGCCTTGGTCAACAGCTGCGCGAGCGACCGCACAATTTTGTGGTTGCGTTCGACCAGGGCGCCGCCGCAGCCGATCCACAGCAAGACCTCGGCGTCGCGGGCTTCGGCCATCGTTGCGATCGGCAGCCCTTGGGCCCAATCGACGCGGTTGAACGCCGTGCCGCGGAAGGGATGGCCCCGGGTCTCGACCGACGTGAGGGCTTGCTGCATCGTGTCCGGAAACTCGGCGTCTTCCATCACCAAATAACGACGCGTGTCGACAATCTTGGGCATCTGCTCGATCGACACCGGGCAGGCCTCGACGCAGGCGCCACAGGTGGTGCACTCCCACATCGCTTCGGCCGATAAGGCCGGCGTGACGCCCAAATAGGGCTGGGCGAAATCAGCGTTTTCGACATGCGCCAGTCGTTGCAGATCGAGAATAATATCCCGCGGCGAGAGGATCTTACCGACGCGGTGCGCGGGACAGGCATCGGTGCAGCGCCCGCATTCGGTACAGGCGTCAAGGTCAAGCAGGTCTTTCCAAGTGAAGCCGGCCAGTGAGTGGATTCCCAGCTTCCCTTCGGTCTCGAAATCAAGCTTGCGCAAATTGCCGCCGATGGGCGCCAGCCGCGCAGTGTAAATATTCAAGGTCGCCGTCAGCACGTGGGCCATTTTGGTATATGGCGCCCACGCCAAGAATCCAAAGACCAGCGCCAGGTGGAACCACCAGGTCGTTACATGCGCAGTCTTCATGGCTTCGACCGACATCAACGAGCTGGAAGCGCGAGCGACCAGGTTTCCGAACGGCGACCAGGCGGCCCAGGGATCACGGGTTGCCGCAATCCGCCACCCTTCGACCAGGAATCCGCTCACTAAAATGGCGAAGATGGCCACCAGTATGATCGAGGCTTCGCTTGTGTAGACAAGTCCTTTGGGGCGCGCGATCCAGCGCCGCGCGGCCGCCATACCAAGGCCGATGATCGCCAAGGCGCCGAACAGATCAGTGATGAACGACTGAAACACCAGGTAGAAGTAGCCACGCATGATCGGGATGCCGAAGTCGTAGTCGATCATTACGACCGTCGTGGCGATCGTCAGCACGATGAATCCCCAAAAGATCATCGCGTGCATGACGCCGGGATAGACCTCGCGCCAGGTGCGCAGTTGCAGCAGCGAGTTCTTAACGACCAGCATGATCCGCTCACGCGGCCGATCCCAGCGATTCTCGGCCTGCCCACGACGCCAGATGAGCACGCGGCGATAAATGCCGTAACCGGCCGTCGCCAGCGTGGGAATCAACAGCGCGTACATGATCCAAGCGTGCTGGATGTTCCACAGTACTTCGCGCGTTGCCAGATGCGGATCGTTCATGAGCGCCGGTTGAGCCTTTCGACCAGGGGACCGACGACTTTTTGGTAATCCTCGACGAGGCCAAACCGACAGTGCTTGAAGATCGGCGCGTCGGGGTCGCGATTGATCGCGCAAATCACTTTCGAGTCGGCAATGCCCATCACGTGCTGGCTGGCCCCTGAAATGGCGATGGCCAGGTACAACTCTGGAGCGACCTTTTTGCCGGTCTGTCCGACTTGCCAAGATGGTGGGACCCAGCCGGCGTCGCAAGCCGCGCGCGAGGCGGCCATCTGCGCGCCCATGGCAGTCGCCAGCGTCTGCAACTGCGCAAATGGTTCCGGTCCGCCCAGGCCGCGTCCGCCAGACACGATCAGGCGCGCCTCTTCCAGACGGACTCCCTCCTTGGCCTCGACATGTTTTGTCACCAGCTTGACGCGGCTGTCCGGCGCAAGCCCTAGCTGCAATCGCTCGACTTCGCCCGGCGTGCGCGCTTCGGCCGGGGCCATCGCGCGGGCGCGAACCCAGACCACGCCCGGCGACTTGGCCAGGGCGATCACGGCGGTCGCCTTGCCGCCGTACACGCCGCGCGTCACGCGGAGCTTGCCGTCCGCAATCGCGACGTCGACGGCGTCGCCGGCGGCGCTGCCACCAAGCCGGTGGGCAAGCCTCGCGGCAAGTTCCTGGCCATAAGCGTCGTTGCCCAATAGCACGGCCCGTGGCGCCAGCGTTTTGCACGCCGCGGTCAAAGCCGTCAGATAGTTCTCGGCGTTGTACTCGCCGAGCAGTTCATCTTCGACGACCACGACCGTGTCCGCCACGGCCTGCGCTGCGGTAACGAGCGATTCATCGGCCGGCCCCAGCACGACCGCGCGCAGCTTGCCTGGCAAGCTATCGGCCAGGCGGCGGCCCGCGCCCAATAGCCCTTGCGCCGCGCGATCCACTCCAGCGCGGCCCCACAAACAGATAACGACGTCCGACACGATGCGTCTCGCTTAAGGAGGGGATGATAGTTTTAGATCGAACGCACAATTTCATTCACACGTTCGGCAAAGGCGTCGATCTTGGCTTCCAGCGTGTCACCAGAGATAAACTCGCACTGCGTCTCTTTACGCGGAATCGACAGCTCTGCGATTTGGTAGTAGCTGGAACTAGTCGCCGGATCGACGCCCAAGTCAGAGAGCGCGAACTTGGTGAGGGTCTTGCGATACGACTGCATGACGTCGCGCGTTTTCGGGATCCGCGGGACGTTCTTTTCGTGGTTTGTGATCGTGATGACCAGTGGAGTCGCAGATTCGAATTGCTCCCAACCGCTATCGGTTTGTCGCTTGACCGTCAGTTTGCCTGGCTCCGCGGCCGGTTCGAAGGTCTCGGCGAACGAAATGCAGGGCACGCCCAACTCCTCGGCCAACAAGCCCCCGGTCTGCCCAGCGCCCCAATCGCCCGACTCGCGCCCCGCGAGCACCACGTCGAACGAGCCAAGCTTGCGAATGCCAGCGGCCAGCGCCTGAGCCACAAAGAGCGGGTCGGGATTCTCCGCGGGTGACTCAATCAGCACGGCGTCGTCAGCTCGCAAGGCGAGCGCTTTCCGCAGCACTTCTTCGGTCGATTCGCCGCCGCAGGTGATGACGGTGATCTTGCCACCATGGGCTTCGCGAAACTGCAGTGCCGTTTCCAATGCGTTCTCGCAAAAAATGTTCGTAACCAGGTTGGCGCCGCCGCGCTCGGCTTCGCGCTTCGCGCTGTCGACGCGAAAATCGCGGGCCGGGATCTCCGGGTCGAGGATCTGCTTGATGCAAACGATGATATCCATGCGCTACCGCCCTATTTCTTTCCCTTCAACAGGCCACCGACAGCGATGGCCACGATTTGTTCCACAACATACTCGCTCTTAAGTGATCCCGAGCTACGAAACCAACGCGGCAGCCAGAGCAGCGAGCCAAACATGCTGAACGCGGCCACTGTGGTATCCACGTCACGCAGCGCGCCTGCGGATTTCAATGCGTCGAGCGTGTTGCGAACCAATTCAAAGTAGGCGCGCTTGCGTTCGAGGATTTGCTTGCGGTGCTTGGACTTCAGCGCGTCGACTTCGTCGGTCAGGATCGTGATCGCTTTGTTGCCTTCGGTCAGCAACTGAGCGTGGCGAGTCACGATGCTCAGTAGCCGCTGGTGAGGATCTACGATGGCGCGTGACGGTTCGATGACGCTCGCTTCGAGCCGCTCCATGGCGAAGTTGATGATTGCGTAGAGCAGGTCTTCTTTGCTCTCGACGTAGTAGTACAGCCCTGCCTTGGTCAGCTCGACCGCCTCGGCAATGCTGCTCATCGACGTGGCGTCGAAGCCCTGCTCGTGAAAAAACTCGGCGGCCTTATTGTAGATTTCGATCGTGCGATCGCGCTCCGAGGCCGTCGGCGGTTTCCTGGTCGCTTTCACTTGGAACGCTCAAAAAGTTGATGAGCCGCCAGGTCAAAACCGGCGGCGCAGCGGCCAAAATCAGGACGCCCTCAAATTCTACCGACCGGTTAGTAGAATCACCCGGCGGGCGGTTTGTCAACTTCTACTTCTTAAATTCCTTCTGGACGAGAATTCCTGCCACTAGCGCCAATGCCCGTGTCCACTAGGCTGCGTTGTCTCTCTCCGAAACTCTTCCTTGCGCCGGCGGAAGCGTGCGTCCCGTGTCTCTTTGAGCTAAAACTCTTCTCGGACCATGCACGTTTGGGCCCCCCGAATGCGACCGGTTTCCTCATAAACTGGCCGGCGGATTCACATGGACCGGGATGGATTGCGCTGAATGAGAACGCTCAAAGCATCTACAAGTTGGCTGTGCCTCGCTTGTTGTTTGTCCGTAACATCCACTGCGGAGACGGTCAAACGGCCGAACATTGTTTTGATTTTGGCCGACGACCTGGGCTGGTCCGACTTGGGCTGTTATGGGGCAGACTTGCACGAGACTCCGCATTTGGATCGCTTGGCTCGCAGCGGACTGCGATTTACGAACGCCTATTCGGCGTCGGTCTGTTCGCCAACCCGCGCCAGCTTGATGACCGGTAAGCATTACGCTGGTCTGCACATGACGATTTGGTATGAGGCATCGCAAGATCCACCGCTTGACCGTCGCCTGATTCCGCCTCGCACTGTGAACAATCTGCCGCACGACGAGACGACGATTGCGAAACGCCTGCAAGCTGTCGGGTATCGGACAGCGCTGATTGGCAAATGGCATTTGGGCGACGCTCAACATTATCCGGAAACTCATGGCTTCGATATCAACATTGGTGGCACGCTCTGGGGTGCGCCGGCCAGTTATTTCTTCCCATATCGGGGCGCCGGCCGCTTTGGCGGCGAGTTTCGTTATGTGCCGCACCTCGAACTCGGTCGGCCAGACGAGTACCTTACCGACCGGCTTACGGACGAAGCCATCAAAGTGATTGACGCGGCCGGTGAACAACCGTTCTTCTTGTATCTCGCGCACCACGCGGTGCACACGCCGATTGAAGCCAAAGCGGATCTGACGACCCACTATCAGCAGAAGCTCGCGCCGGGCTTGCGTCACCAGAACCCGAAGTACGCCGCCATGACCGACAGCCTCGACCAAAGCGTTGGACGAGTCCTTGAGCGACTGGAACACAACAAGATCGCCGATCGCACCATCGTCATTTTTCTTTCAGACAATGGCGGGCACATCGGCAAGTTCGATGACGTGACATGCACGAATAACGCGCCGTTGCGATCTGGTAAGGGCTCGCTTTATGAAGGGGGCGTAAGGGTCCCACTGCTGGTCAGAGCGCCCGGCGTCACTACGAATGGCGTTGTGTGCAACGAACCGATTATGGCAGCAGATTTGCCAGTCACAATTGCGCAGCTAGCTGGGCTGACGCGCACACAGGACTCGCATGCATGGGATGGGCAGAATCTCGAGCCGCTGCTGCACGACCCTAACGCAAAACTCAAGCGAACTGCCCTTTACTTTCACTATCCGCACTATTACCCCACAACCACTCCGGCGAGCGCCATCCGAGCAGATAATTGGAAGCTGATCGAATACCTGGAAGACGGTCGAACCGAGTTGTACGACCTGGCCAAGGACATCGGCGAAAAAGACAACCTGGCCTCGTCCCAACCTGAACGCGCAACTCAGTTGAAGGAGATGCTGCACGCCTGGCGACAGGCGGCCAAAGTTCAGATGCCAGAACCGAATCCAAGCTTTGAATCAAAGCCGGGTCGCTAATCCACTGCACGAAACGGGAGCCCGTTTGATCACCTTCGCATCGCGGTGGGCAAAGCACCTGAATTGCAGACTCGCCAGCCGGGGCCGTGCGTCGTTCGCCTCGATAAGTTAAAACCAGTTTCAGGCTGTCGGCCATGACACTGGCATGGCCACTTCCCCGCGGCATAGTCCCGACTTTACTAGCAACAATGAGACGATAACGATGTACGAAGATGGGTTTTCGCGCGGCCTGCACTGGGCGACGCACTTGGCCGCGGATGCAGAACTGCGCAACTTGCAAGCGCTCCGCGCCGGCAAGTCCGCGGAGGAATGGCGGAATTGGTTCATCGGATCGCAATCAAACGGCGCGCCGGCGCTGCCAGCCTTCCGGCGGCTGGTCCCAGTAATTCGCCCGGAGAGCAATAGTCAGCCAACCGAGGTCGCTGGTTTCTGGCGATCGGCCGTGACCTTCGACGCGAACCTCCCGCAACGCGTGGTCCAAGACGCCAACTTCGTCCACGGCTTTGCCGACGGATCGCTCAAAGCCTGGGAAGACGCGGGCGGCGCCGGCGAACGGGGCTCCGAAACGCCGGACGAAGATTGGCTCGACAAAGAGAACGGGCCATCGACCGCGAACGACACGTAAGGCAAAATGGAGCAGTCGGACGTTCGATCGAGTTCGTCCGCATTGACTTAATCTTGCTAGCGTTTTGACATCGCCCATCCGATCGGACAGCAGACAGCATGACGAACGTGAGACTTGCTTCGATCGCCATCACGGTCGCCCTGGCATGCGGTGCGCCTAAGCGACCTGCGATTGCCGAGCTGCCATGGCCCGTTCGGAATGGCCCCTTGCACAACGGCTCCGCCGCGCCGAAAGACGCGCGCGGCGTGCCGACCGAGTGGGACGAATCAAAAGGGCAAAACATCGCCTGGAAGATCGACCTCGAAGGATTTGGGCATTCGACGCCGGTGATCGGTAATGGTCGTCTCTGGCTGACTGCTGCTACCGAAGATGGTAAGCAGCAGTTTCTTTACGCGATCGACACCGAAACCGGTCGAGTGCTGTACCACAAGCTGCTATTCGAAAACCCCGAGCCCGAGAAACTTGGGAACGCGGTCAACACCTACGCGTCACCAAGTTGCGTGTTAGAAGAAGACGCCGTCTACGCCCACTTCGGCACGTACGGCACGGCGCGACTCGATCCGAAAACGGCCGAAGTCGTTTGGGAGCGGCGCGATCTGCCCTGCCGGCACTTTCGCGGGCCAGGATCTTCACCGATCGTCTGGAAAAACCTGCTGATACTTACCTTCGACGGCATCGACCAGCAATATGTCGAAGCGCTCGACAAACGGACTGGTAAAACCGTTTGGCATGTCAATCGATCGACCGACTATCATGACCTCGGCCCCGATGGCAAACCCTCGGCCGAAGGGGACCAACGAAAGGCCTACGGCACGCCAGTCGCGGTCGACGTCGCTGGCAAGGCGCAAATCGTTTCGGTCGGCTCACGAGCCATCTTTGGCTACGACGCCGAGACAGGCAAAGAAATCTGGACCGTCACGCACAAAGACTTCAACGCCGCTGCGCCGCCGCTGGTGTTCGAAAACACAGTCATCATCAACACCGGCTCCGGCGGCGCCAGCCTGATGGCCATTCGCCTCGACGCAACGACGCAAGGCGACGTCACCGAGACGCACGTTGAGTGGAGCCGCACTAAGGGAAATTCCCGGCTGTCGGCGCCAGCGCTCGATGGCGACCGCGTCTGGATGATCACAGACAACGGCATTCTCTACGGCGTAGACGCCAAAACAGGCAAAGAGTTGGCCGCACAGCGGCTGGGCGGGTCCTTCGTTGCGTCACTCGTCGTCGCCGGCGAGCATGTGTACGCCTGCGACGAAAAGGGAATCACGAACGTGCTGAAGACAAGCGTTCCGCCCGAGATCATCGCGAAGAATCCATTGGCCGATGGCATGCGCGCCTCGCCGGCCGTGGCCGATGGCGCGATCTACCTGCGGACGTTTCAAAGTCTGTACAAGATCGCCGCCAAGCCGCCCAACTAATGCCGTGTCGGATGGAGGCTTTTTACACTAACCCGAAGCGCCAGCGAGGGTTCTTCGTAATCGCTACGTCCTCGAAGAACCCTCGCTGGCGCTTCGGGTTAGTATGACCGATGGTCATCCAGACGAGCCTGCTGCCATTCACGCTGTCATCATTAATTGAAGACCATCCGCAAAACTTCGACGAACTCCTGCGGATCCCAACTGACGTCGGCCGTGGCTTCGACGAAGTGCGCTCCCGCGCCCTTGGCGCTCGGCTGAACCTTCAGCGTCGCAAATAGCTGCAAGATCCGCTTGTGATACTTCGCCAGCGGCTCGCCTCCTTCGAGCAGTAGCGCCGGCCAATAGGCGACGGCCGTCATCGCCGCCAGGTGAACCTCTTTGACAGTTGCCTGATCCTCGCATGTGGCGCGTACCCGCAGGCCGGTGCGATTGCCCTGCTCGGTCCAGTCGAGGCCCACGGCGACGTACCTGGTTTTTTCGAACAGCGGCGCAAGCGCCGGCGGATATTCGGGATTGTCCTTGGGCAAGTCGAGCCAGCCAGCCTTGCTGTTATTGACAAGTAGAGTGACCACTCCGCCGTCGACGGCTTTCCAATCAGCCGCCCACTCTTGCTGTTTCGGCGTGTCATCGAAAAATCGCTTTAGCAGTTTCTCTTCGTTGTCCACTGGTCGGACGTCTTCGCGCGTGCCGAGCATGAAGATCAGCGTCTTTTCGTCCTGGACTCGCACGCGGATCGGAACCGGACCAACCGCCGGCAACACCGGAAACTGGACGTACTTCTTGCCTTCATATTCTTTGAGCGTCGCTCCTGGAACGGCTTTCAGCATGGCGTCCAGCGACACGCCTGGCTCGGTTGTGCGAATGACCATTCCGCCTGATCCCAACATCACTCGAGTGTTTGTCTCGCCTTTTCGTTCCGGCGCCTTGACGGTGAAGATCAGATCGCCCGCGATCCATTCGATCTCGCGGAAGTCGACTGCGCCGTTCATACCACTCACGAATTGCTGAACTGTTTCAGTGTAGTATTTGTTGATTCCGTCGGCGTATCCTTGCAGTTCCGGGTGGCGCATCAGTTCGCCCACGCGAAACAG
>Ga0070665_100000556_pt1 | contig 51954 bp, 65 predicted proteins | sample KBSS13metaG_FD_65862 | JGI IMG/M metagenome (GOLD analysis project Ga0070665, IMG submission 65862) | Switchgrass rhizosphere microbial communities from Kellogg Biological Station, Michigan, USA - KBS S1-3 metaG | ecosystem: Host-associated > Plants > Roots > Rhizosphere > Soil ...
AATTTGGTGCGACTTGGGGTTAGCCGCATGCCGATACCGCAGTACGATCCGATCTCCAATGTATTACCTCCGCACGATGGCAACCTCCCTTCCGGAGGGCCGAACTCTCTGTCGCCGTACGCATGCACAACGATGGAGATGTGCCAACGTTTTAACACCTCAAACGAGCGCGAAGAGATTCTGAAAGGGCTACTTGGACTTAGAAAACTTCTCATCGATTGTGGCATCCAATTCAGGCAGTGGGCAAGCGGAAGTTTCGTAGAGAATATCGAGGTGCTCGACAATCGCGCACCAAGGGACATCGACGTTGTGACTTTCTTTACCGACAGCGAAGCGGACTTCTTGTATTCGTTGGTTACGCAGGGTCATGCCGACCTGCTCGACCACGATATAGTCAAGGCAACGTACCATGTCGATCATTACTGGCTGCCGTTGAGCGCCTACACTGCTTGGCAGTTAGTAGGAGAAACGCGGTATTGGTATGGCCTGTTTTCGCATCGGCGTGACAAGACGTGGAAAGGTATGCTTCAATTCAGCTGCGACGCCAGCGACCATGCCGCTGCGTGCCAACTGATGGGAGTAACCCCATGAGTAACCTTGAGTTCATTCAGATACAGGTGCTGGAACTGGAGCGTTTGCTCCGGGATGCTGGCGACAGCAGACTGGTTCGATCGCAGCTGACTGAGAGGCTCAATGCTGCCAGGGGTGCGCTGGAAAACGCACTAAAAGATCCAGGAAACCTATTCCCGACAGAAGTTCTCAGCCTTGCCAGGGTAGCGATATTCCTTCGTGGTGATTCAATCGAAAATGGTGGAATTCGTCCTGCGTTCGCAGCGGCAGTACTTACACAGTATGAGCGAATGTTTGTCGCGCAGGCGCTTCATGATGAGCGTGAGGCTGCACTTCGAGCCGGGCGACAAAGAAGGCGTAGAGGGTCGAAACAACCTGAGCTAAGGTTCGTCGGTACGCCAACGGGATCATTCGGGTTAGAGTTCACTCCATTACCTTGCGAAGACAAGGCAACGAACGAGTCGCGGTCAGCCGCTATCGGGCGACTAGTTGATGCAATAGCGGCGGTTGGCGAAAGCGATGATGAGTCGCTAGAAGGAGCGCTGAAGCCGATTCCGGCTGGGGTTATTCAGCAGTTGCCAGCGTTCTTTACGACACTTGCCTCCTACCATGCTCAGTTGCGAGTGTCGTCGACAGTTGGGGCGAGCGTGGTCTTAGACACTGGTCAAATCGAGCGGACTGCTTTGCGCCTCGATCGAAACATTGTGGAGTCCGAAGAGACTTTGCCTGGAATGTTTCGCGGGGCAACGCTCGACTCTGGTCAGTTCGATTTTGCGGCTGATGATGGACAGCTTATTAGCGGCGTTGTCGACGAAGCTTATTCCGAAGAGGAACTGACGGGGTTGCTGGAGTATGTCAATGTACGATGTATCGCCAGATTTCGTAAAACCGCGATCAAGTCCCCCACCGGACTCTCAGCACCGACGTATGTACTCACGTCGATTGCGCCAATCGACACTCAGAAGGTACTGCCGCCATCTGGGCCGAGTGCAATCGAATAGCCTCTTGCCATGAGGCAGCACGCTGCCCCCGCCAACGATCGACCGCGAGGGCCTCGATGACGATCGACGAAGCCCACAGCCGACTCCACGCCACCGGCTGGTCGAGCGGTGACGTCGGCATCCTCGAAGCCGGCAAGCTGGTCTGGCAGGTCTTTGCGCACAAAGGCGATATCAAGCTTGTGGCGAAGTCGCACAACCGCATCGAGGCGTGGGTGGAGGCTGTAAGGATGGCGGCTGAAGCAGACCACTAGGCGCCCGCCAATCAGTACGGCTCGCCGAAAGCAATTTCCTGCAGTGAATCCTCGCCCTGCCACTGAGACCAGGTGGAACGCATGCCGGCGATGATGCGTTGCCATTCGTCGCACGCCAGCTCATCAGTCGCAGATTCAAGCGATTGAACGGCGGCGCGGTAGTCGGTGACCAACCGCTGGATGTCGGCATCGGAGGTAGGGTCGAAGGGATTCATTGCCAGCGCGGGAAGTGCTCTAGGGCTGGACTGCTTCGGGGACTTGGGACACGGGTTTTCTACCAGGTTGCCCTCTTAGGGCGTTGCCAAGCTTACCCTTTAGCATCTTGACGTACAGGTCGTCGGTCTTGGTCTGCGGTCCAAGCTTCGATTCCAAGTCAGAGATTCTTGCCTGCAACAACGCTTGATTCACGGCTAGTGCCGTGACGAGCATCATCCAGATCAGACTGGCGATGCCGAACTGAAACCAGCGACGAGATCTTGTGGGTGTGTTCATCACCCCGCAATTGTAGATCAGGCAGTCTGAGTGACGCAACGAAGGTCGCTGGCGGGTAGTGGGTGATTAGTGAGTTGGTCGCCAGCGGTCGGGCGCTAGGTTTGAATGGCACCTACATAAGAGGCGCTAGTCGCTTTCGCGGCTAGCACTGGATTTCTCTAACTTGGCTTTATTACGCGCATCGCGTTTGGCACGGAGTTTTTCTGACCAAGCCTTGTCGCGCGCGTCCTTAGCGTGATTTGGCGGACGCCCGGCGACGGTCGACGGGTGTCTGCTCCAGACCGCGAGTTTCGCTTCAGGAAAGTACGATCCGAACTCCTGACGATTCATTCCGCGTGGAATCTTTTCGTCAGGGTTTAAAATAACATTATCGAATGCTTCATCACCGAGCCAGCGGCGCCAAACTGGAATTGTCGCGATGCCTTGGGACGAATCAGCCTCACCGCCAGTGTAGCGTAGCCATTGCACTAGTTCGCGCCGATCACGGACTATTTTCAATTGTGCGCTCAGCAAGCCAACAAGCACGGCAAAGACCGTCACCACCACGAACATCGTTCGTAGTCCAAACCGAAACCAGCGGTGGGGTGGGGTGGACAAGTTCATAATCCTGCAAGTCTATTCGAGAAGGCGAATTAGTTGCATTGCAGGTCGGCGGCGGGTAGTGTCCGGATCTGGAAAGAACATCGGATCAAGGAGACCGACATTAATTTTCGCCTCCGGAAACAACCGTCTGATTCTATCAGCCTCTTGTATCTGCGGACTTGACAGTACTGGGTCCGAAATCTTCGCCTCCGGAGACAAGCGTCTGATTCTATCAGTCTCTTGTGCCTGCGCACTTGCGGAAGGAAAATAAACGTCGACCGACTGGTAGCTATAATCCCCGATTATACGTAGCGAAAACGGCGCCGTCTGCAATTCTTCGGGCATGCAAATTTGATAACCCTGTACTACTCGATAGCTGCGATCAATTTCGATAGTATCCCGTCGCTGCTGACGCCATCGAATGCTGTATGCAAGCCAGCCCGCAGCGCACGCCAAGACGGATACCACCACGAACATTGTTCGCAGCGAGTAGCGATACCAGCGGCGGCGGGGTGGGGTGGGTTCGGTCATAGGTGACGATTGAATCCCCTGGCCTATTGAACGTTCAAGGTGGTAACGTCGCCATCCAGAATGGACATCGGCAGCGGCGTGCCTCGCGGATAGATACCAGGCTTGATTATTACGTCGAACAACTCTGCGAATGTCTTGGCTTTTGGCACGGGCTTTAAACCCCGACCACCGGAACTTCCGGTCGATGTGCCGGCCTGAACAAGATAACGGAGCTTATTGGTACTTTCGTCAACGTCGTCCACTAGGTCAGCGACAATGAGAACACTCGAACGCCTCAGTCCACTTCGAGCCATGATCCTGGAGCTTGTCTTCCCGTCTCGTCCGCCCACGGTGAGCGATGCGTCTCCCAAAGTCTCGATGACAATCTCATACACCGCCGGCGGCAACGAATTCGATAGCTTTCGGACCTGAATACGAAAATCAGTGGGAGATAATTTGCCGACGCTGTCATCGAGTCCATGAGCGGCTGTGACGCTTCTCAATACGCGAATTTCGCGAGCCTGCCTGAATATCAGTAGGCAACAGGCCGATAAGAGGACCACGACAAACACAGTCCGCAATGAGAACTGAAACCAGCGGCCGGGTGAAACAGGGCTGGGCAATAGATCGCTCATATCGCAATTGTAGATCAGCTGGTCTGGTTCAAGCAACGAAGGCCGCCGGCGGCTCTGGGTGTCTTAAAGTTGTGTTGCTACGTGGCGAGGTTGATTCCTGCCAGCTTCGCAGCGTCAATGAAATAGGCTTCGATTTTTGCCCTGTCGGCTGTGGCTTTGGCGTGAGACGCGTCATTCGAGGCACCCATTAGCCATTCTGAAGTGGGGCCATACGCAAAATTCCAGACGCGTTCGATGCGATGATAATGCGCGGCGGCCGCCGCTTGTCGATCCGCAAATGGCACAGCTAGCTCAGCCCGATAGAGATTCAGCGACGCCTCGCACACGTGCTCGGCTGCACAAACGCTGGAATCGAATTCAGCGGCCGCGAGTTGATAATTTTTGCTGGCTACGGATGCCTGACGGATTCTTATCGGCCAATAGAGCGCGACTGCCAACACCGTCACCACCGCGAACATTGTCCGCAGACTAAACCGGAACCAGCGGCGGGGCTGTCGGGACTCGTGTGCCATCGTTGCTCTACTTTCGGTGTGGAATGATCAGCGACACGGCAGCGAGAATTAGCACCACGCCCCAGGCTGCATTTGCCACCTCGCCTTGGGGCAAAACTGACCAAAGAAGTCCGGCCGCCGTTAAAAAGGCAAAGATCCCAAATAGCCGGCGACGGTCAGAAGCACGGCGTGGTGAGGTCGGCATCGTCATATTCTAACTCCTGGCAGCCTCGCTCCAATTCACTTCGTCACCTTCGAGACTCGATGCAAGGCGGCGATGGTCTCCAAAGATTGGTCCTCAGCAACCCTGCGCGCCACTGGACGAAACTCGTGATCTTATTCTCGCGCGTGTCCAGATGGCACTCAGCTGCCACCCCAGCCAAACAACCAACAGCGTTCCGAGGACGAGCTTCGATCGCAGGCTGTGGCGAGACCGAAGGCGGGAAGTAATGCATGTTGTCATCATCCCGCCAGTCTATCGGCGACGGCCACGGCGATGCAACGAAGGCCGCTGGCGCGTTATGGATTTGCCTTTTCCGCTTGAATCCTTTTTTTGTCCAACTCAAGATTCCTTATCTCCCTCTCCAGAAAGCGCACCTTTCGGTCGCGTTCTCCTCGTGCGTTCTTCAGCTGTAACTCCAATGACATAATCTGGGGGGTCGTAACCTGCCTGAGCTCCGATTCCAACCTTTCGACTTCCGCTTCCAACCTCATCCGGTGACGATTCTCATTGGCGCCGTAAACAGCCAAAGCGACCACCAGTGTTAACAAGAGCAAGCTGCTCAAGCTGAACTGAAACCAGCGGCGGCGGGGTGCGGTGGGCATGGGGGTCGTAACTAACACAGTGCTGTTGGAACAAAGGCACGCAAATACAGGACGCCATGCTCAGACACTTCGTTGTCGGCTTGGTAGCGGACGAAGCGCCGGTGACCGACCGGGATGTCTGCAAGGACCATGAACGGCGCGCCGTGCGACGGACACTCAAGTAGTTTTCCCAGCAGCGCGATTGCCAGCTGTCGGTCAATAATGAGCGTGCGGCCGTCCCAGGCGCCGCCGACCCATTCTGCTGTTGTTTGGTCAACGGGCATCGGCGGAGGAGGTGTGGGCGTGTGGGTGACGGTGTACACCCGAAGATTATGTCTCGTACGTTTGGCGATTGCTACGGCGGAGCGTTCGCCATCTCGCCCCAGAATTACCGACACAGGAACCGAGCAACGTCTCTCACTGCACGGGTTAGCAGGGCTGCAACCTGGGTCGTCCGATGGGTGAAGTCGCGCTTTCAAAATCCTGGCTGACCACCCTGGGGTTCGGCATCCGCGAGTCGACGCTTTAAGTCCTTAATGTGTGTCTGGATTATGGCCAACTCAGATTCGAGTGCTGACCGATCGGCGACCGGGTACTTCTCGATTTTTTCGTGCAACTCTGCGGCCACAGTCTCAAATACCCGTAGGTTGGTACGCAATTGCTCGATAGAGGATAAGTTCATACTTGGTCTGGCCCTGGTCGTGAACATCTGCATTCGACCACCAAGTCATTGCATAAAGCGTGCCGCAGAAGGTTCTGGGAGCACGGGACGATTCATAGGCTCCGGGAGGACTTGACCCGAGACAACGCGAATACAATGGCGATCCACATCACACTCAATAGCATCGACATCTACGAGCTGCCCTTTGGTCATGGCACGCCGCGATCGGCGCGTTAGTCGCGCCGTCAGCTCATTTTTCCTGGTCTACATGACAGTCTGCTAGCAGAATAATCTGCATGCGATATGTGGCGGTTAGTTACTGCGCCAATGCCGGAAACGGTGGGTGTTCCAAAAACTCGTTGCACGCTGAATCGACGTATGCTTAAGTATGGAAGTCGCTGACGTTCGACAGCTGTTAATCGCGGAGGGCTGGCTTGGACGCGAGTTCATCGAAATACGTCCCCATCGCGGGATTTACTATCAGGTGATTTGTCGGCGAGGAGCGCATTGGATCATTGCTCGCGGCCAGGTTCGACTGAAGACGTGGTGCGCTGCGGTGACGATGGCAGCGAAACTTGAACGTTTGTAGCTCCTATTGCAGTGGTGCCACGTCCAATTAGCCCATTTGGACGAAACCGATTGCGGCGCGCGAAAAAACCATCAGGTGCCGCGCATCGACCATACGCGGCTACGGCGACTCGTCGGTCAGCTGTGCAATATCACGAGCTTTTGCCACAAGTTGTTCAAGCCGTGGAATCGCTATTGGCTTTAGCTCGTGAGCATCACAACCCAAGTTGAGTGCCATCTCGATACTGTCTTCGCCACCGATGCCGGTTAGCGCCACGACCAATGGCGGCTTGATCCCTTCGGCTGCCAGATGCTGGGCAATCTGATAGCCGTCCATTCTCGGCATGTGCAAGTCGAGGAACATCAAATGCGGTTTGAATTCGCGCACCGTCTCAATGCACTTCAGCCCGTCCATGCACGCCTTGGCGTTGCACTGGTAGCCAATTCTGAGCAACGTGGCGAGGGAGTTGGCGTTGTCTTGGTTGTCGTCGACAACGAGGACGCGCACGCGATCTTGCGCAGGTTGTGACATGACCGAACGTCTCCATTGCTTGAATCGGAAACCCACACAGTATCGTCCCCTTGCATCGAAGCCAGCGGCGTAGCGAGGGTTGCCACACTCATCATTCCGCAGGTCCGCTTCCTGGCTTGTGCGGGCCGCTGTCGACGATGTTGGTCAGGATTTGCATGGGCGTTCCATGAATCGAACCGCCGGCAGAGGCACCACGACGTGAGGCGCGCGATGCGCGTACCGGCGGCTTTGCTACCAGCCACGGAGTCTACGAGCTGGCAGCAGTTGGAGATGATCGCCGCTGAGCAATAGGGACCGCAACGGCGATCAGTCGCGGTGGGCAGTTCTACAGTGCTCGCGATAATCGGCTTTCCCGTTCTCTACCGTGCTGCCAATCGACAGGCCGTGCTTCGGCAAGCCGGACTTGGCACCACAGGAGCACTCCCACACCGCTTCGTGCGTGAGGCCGCAATAATAAACGGCCACTTCCGCCGATTCTTTGCCAACCTTCACCAGCTCACTGCAAACGTACATCCCCTGGCTGTGCATTGTCCTTTCCCCTGCGCTTCAAATGCTTCGATTGATGCCCCAAAGGACAATTATTTATCAGCGGATTTCTAGGTTTCAAGACCTTTAGTACCAAATCGATAGCGGTGCATGAAAAAGCCGTTAGGTGGGGGCAGGAACCTAACGGCCTCAGCAGCACCCCGACGGGCGCCACTGCCGAAATGCTAGCCGCCTGCGGAAATCAAGTCGTCTCGGCAAGCAGTTTAGGTTAGCCTGTTGCTGGCGGCAGGCTTGCTCGGCTTGCTGCCACTCGCGACCGGCCTGGCGGCCGCTATCCAATCCTGCCGCCAGGCATTTTTATTGACTAGCGGCTAGTCCTTAATCAAATGGCCAAGCCAGATCCCGACTGCGCCGCTGCCACATTCTCCGTGAACCTCAAGACGGATTGCCTAGTCGGCCTAATCGTCAGCTCGGTGGCGGAGTGCTCTCAACGAGATGGCGATTGGCGTTCAGGTATTGCTCGCCACCGTCTGGGGTTGCAAAGCTAGTTGCGATTCCCATTTGGCCTACCCATTCAGTGTTGCGCCAGAACCACTTGCACTTTATATAGGGCACCGCGCGGCTCCGCCCTTGTGAACCACGGCCGGCATACAGGACCTCGTCTAAGCCGATCACGAACCCAGGTCGGGTGTCGTCTTTGACTACTCTGATAGACATTGTGGCCCCGTTTGTTGAACTTGCTCACTGACTACGTGGAAGTGTGGCCGTCAATTGTTGACGATTCTTGCTTGTTGATCTCGCGATTTTTCGCCCTATGTTCCTCTTCGTCTAGATCGACCAAAAGTCTAGCGAGGACTTCCAGGCCCTCCTGAGAGATTTGCCCGACGCACGTCATCCCTGGCTTGGGATGTGGTGTTTGATTGCGGGCCATAGCGAACTTTGCTATCCATTCTTTTTGGAATCTTTGCTGGCGGGATGATCTTGAAGCCGAAGTAATCCGCCAGCCTCTGAGCCGTCTTCAGCCGAATATCAAATCCCTGCATGAACTTCCACAGTCCTGGTTGAGGAATTCCAGTCTGCTGTGCAATCTCCGTGAGCGTCTGATCGCTCTGTGTGATCGCCTGTCGTAATACTTCGGCAATGGTCATGGGATCATCACAGGCATCGCTCTAGGCTTTCTTTTTGCTGGCTTCGGCGGTAGCGAGGGTGGCATGCTCTTGAAGCCGAAGTAGGCGATCAGCCACCGGTCCGACGATTTTCTCGCGCGGCGTAGTTACCAGCCATGCCCCGGTGTCCCGCTAAGGTTTGTTTGTGATGGGTACTAGACTAGTTCCCCAGCGCCGCGTGAGCAACTATCTTGTCTCCCCTGTTCATTCTCATGTTCTCGACGTGGTACAGAGAGATGGCCGTCAACCCATGATCGACATTACGCACGACAAATTGCTGACACTGGTGGAGGCGACGAAACCGCTTTCTTGCGGGTGGAAGAACGGAGCCAACGTACCGTCACCGGAGGCAAATTCAATCGCGCAATTGGCATGTAAATCGCGGAAGTGCTGCCAGCTGGAAAGGAGGGGGATTGCTATGTCGCTTCTCGGAATCAGGCTCCCGATGGCCGGACGTGGTATCGAGATCGCGGAAAATAAGGCCTATACCGCCCATGCCTTTGACATGTCAACCAAAGAGTTGGCGGGCATCGGCCAAACGGGGCGACCGATGGCGTTCCGCTATATGCCGGCGAGTTAATCGTGGGCGCCATCGGCGTCTTTTTGTCGTTAGGTAAATGGAAATGTCCTCAATTGATCAATCGGCGAAGCGATCGCTCCCGAATGACCGCAGGGTAACATGTTCACGATCCAAATCCTCCTTCCAGTCCGTAACAATGCTGGCACGCCATTCCCCCGTAGTACGTTCGACCAAGTCTCTAGGACCCTAACCGAACGATTCGGTGGGGTGACAGCATATATCCGAGCCCCAGCGAGCGGCGCCTGGCAGGATGAAACTGGCCAAGTCAAGATGGACGACATAGTCGTCTATGAGGTTCTGACTACAGATCTCGACCGAGACTGGTGGAGCGACTATCGGAAGACATTGGAGGGGCTATTTCAGCAGGAAGAGATCGTAATTTATGGGCAGAAGGTGTGGAAGCTTTAGTCGGCGGGTGATTCATTGGCTCCGGGCTGACGTTGCAAGATCTCTTGTCGCTCGGTAAGCACGGGCTGAAAGTGCGGAATTGGCTTCGAATTAAATGGCCGCACGGGCCTTCTTCCGCTAGCCACATCGTGATTCCAGCGGTCAAAAAACTCACACCACACCGGAGCCTTGCCTGTCCGATGGAATTCGGTCATAGCCTCCAAATCTGCCCACATAAAGTTCGTGTACGACGGAACTTTTTCTCCCTGGCCAAGCTGACCTAGTAGCCACACCGCATGCTCCGACGCTTCCACTTCAAACCGGCGGTAGCTGACGATTGCGGTCTCTAATCTGCTGGGATTGTGGGCCTTTTCGCTTTTGGCATCGCGCAAGTCGTTGAACATTTGCTCAACTCCGGCTTTGTTGGAACTCCATAAAACGATGCTACCGAGCGCATGGATCAGATAGTAAAGCCGCTCTTCCGCTCCGTACTCGTGATTCATTGTGACAAGCCGTCCAGTAAATTCACCCGCTTTCCCAGGCGGCAATGCCTCTTCTTTAATCGCGATTCCATGAACTGCAGCCCATTCGCATACAGCCTGATAGCAAGGTACGAAGTCGCTTGTCATTCGACTCTCCAATGAAGTGCATTTCCGCGCTGGATCAAATTGTTGGATCTGACCTAACGGCTGGGGCCAAGCTTTGCCATCCTTCGTGACAATACTGGCTGATTTTGGATTTCGCTTTTGCCCAAGAATTCACGGCTAAGGCTCACTTGCGATCGAGCTTTTTGCGTTTCCATTTTGCCCATGGCAGCGTTCCCGCGTCATGCACCCCGGCTTTAAGAGACGCTCGCATCTGATCCAAAGCGTCTTGCGACAACTTTTCCGAATTCGCAGCGACACAGTCACCCGGGACACAGACGTGGTAGCCCCTCAAGAATGCGTCATTTGCAGTAAACAGCACGCACATGTTTGTTGCGAATCCTGTGAGAATCAATGTGTGCGCTTCTAAATGCTTGAGTAAGAGCTCAAGGGCCGTCGAATAAAAGCCCGAATAGGCCGGTTTCAGCACAAAGTAATCGTCCTCAGCGGGGCGTAAGAGCTCGACGACCTTGCGACCTGGGACATCGTCCTCCAGGCAGTGTTGCACCTGGCTATTGAAATCCGATCGCCAACGGCCGAAGTTGTCATTCACATAAATAGCGGCGCAGCCGTGATTTTTCGCTCTCTTCTTTAATTTTGCCAGACGCTTCGCCATCGGCAGCGCGTAGCGCATCAGTTTATCGCTGCCCGAAAAGTCGAGGTCGTTGATGACATCGATCAGCAGTAGTACCACGGGTGACTTGTCAGGGACGTTGCCATGGAGGGTCTCGCGAGCTTTCATCATTTGCTGTGCCCGAACAAAAGGTAGGACGTTAGAGGTATTTCGTCGGGAGAAGCCCACCCAAAAAAGAGAAGCGTCGCGACATTCGAAGACGTCGCCACGCTTCACGGGTTTTTGGGAAGACAAATAACTAGGGCCTGTCTGAAGTAGTCTCTGCTGCGGGATTGACTTCGCTCATCGCCAATTCCGTCAATTTCTCGTCGGTCTCCTTTTCTTCGTCAAGGGTTTGCTGCAACAGCTCCACCGCTTCATTGAGGCCGAGCAGTTCAGCGAGGGTTCGCGTAGTTCCATACGCGGCGATTTCATAGTGCTCAACTCGCTGCGCTGCGCCGATGAGAGCGGCGTCCTTGACCATCGCAGATCCTTCTTCTTCTAGCAGGTCAGCACCTTCCTGGACCAAGCCTTCCATTGCTTTGCAGTGTTCGGCTCGGGCAGCCTTGTCGACGAGCGTAAAGATCTTTTCTAGCCGTTCGACGTGGCCTTTGGTCTGTTCGAGGTGCTCTTCAAAAGCGGTTTTCAGTGCTGTGCTTGTCGCGCCCTTGGCCATTTTTGGCAGTGCTTTGACAAGCTGCTTCTCAGCGCTGAGCAGGTCCTTAAGTTCATGGACAAACAGAGACTCCAGAGTGTCGAGTTTCATGATCGTGATCCTTGAATGTTCGGGGTGGTCACTAACGAACCAGAGCGCTAGGCTTGGCGGCAGGTCAGGCACTCCCTTTCCGGTCGCCCTTATCACCTTGTCCCGGTTTGACGTTGGTTCTGGCCTTCCTCCGTTGGTCTTGTGATAGCGACCGATGCTGGTCGTCGACTTCGTCGAATTTGCCTTGTTCGTCGCGCCGCACGTAACGCTTTTCGGCGCCAGTATCGATCAGCTCGCGTTTGTGTTCGTCTTTGGTTGTCATCGCGATGATCCCCCAAATGAAAGTAAGGAAGCACACCAAGCGACGCGGTCTCGCAAATGGCATACCAGTCGCAGAATCGCCCCTTCGGTCGGCCTAGCTTTTGCACTGGTAGTCCGCGGTCAGGGGGCGGGGACAAGTTCAAGCCGTAGGATCTGCGATCGCCCTGTGGCCAGCCGCGACGAGTGAATCATGGGACTGACTGAGTATCGAACAAAACGGGATTTCCGTATCACCAGCGAGCCCCGTGGACGGCGCATTTCGTCGCACAAAAAGCTCAGCTTCGTCGTCCAGAAACACGCCGCGTCACATCTGCATTATGATTTTCGCCTCGAACTCGACGGCGTCTTAAAAAGCTGGGCTGTGCCGAAAGGCCCATCACTTGATCCGACTACGAAACGGCTTGCGATGCAGGTCGAAGACCACCCGCTTGAATACGGAGGCTTCGAAGGCATTATCCCGGCTGGGGAATATGGTGGTGGGACGGTCATGCTGTGGGATCAAGGAGTTTGGGAGCCAGTAGGTGACCCCAAGAAGGGTTACCGAAAAGGCAGCCTGAAGTTCGTTTTGCACGGCAAAAAACTTGCAGGCGGATGGATGCTGGTGCGAAAAGGCGGCAAGCGCTCTGGCTCCGATGAGCGGCACTGGTTCCTATTTAAGGAGCGAGACGAATTTGCTAATCCATCTGTCGACATTACCGAGGAATCGGCACTGAGCGTCACTACAGGCCGAGACCTAGCGGAGATCGCTGGTGAGGCCAAACGCGTTTGGGGCCGGAACGGTGAGGTTTCGCAGAATGGCCAAATCAATAGCGTCGCAAAAAGAACCGCATCCAAACCAAAGGATGGCAAGGTCTCGGGGCGGACCTCCATCGCGGATAAAGCAGCAATCTCAAAGGCGCTGAAGGCGATTAAAGCGAATAAGGCGGCCTTTCCAACCACGCCCGGTGTTCAACTTGCAACACTAACCAAGGACGCTCCCGGGGGGGATGATTGGATTCACGAGATCAAGTTCGACGGCTACCGCATGCTCTGTCGAATTGAGCGCGAAAAGGTCCGGTTCATTAGTCGAAACGGTCGCGACTGGACGGCGAAGTTTCCGAGTCTTGCGAAAGCTGTGGCGACCCTTCCGCTGAAGACCGCGATCATCGACGGCGAAGTCGTTGTGATGCAATCCGATGGGACGACCAGCTTTCAGGCCCTCCAGAATTCGTTTCTGAGCGACGGCTCGACACCCTTTCAGTTTTATTGCTTCGATCTACTTTATCTGGACGGCTTTGATCTTCGTGCGAAGCCGATTGAAGATCGAAAATCTCTGCTTGCGCAGCTCATTACAAGCGGTGCGCATGGCCCGCTGCACTTCAGTGACCACGTCGTTGGAAATGGACCAAAGTTCTTTGCGGAAGCGGCCCGTCTGCACTTAGAAGGCATTATTTCCAAACGTTTAGGTCGTCCCTATTCGTCCGGTCGAGGATTGGATTGGCTAAAGGTCAAATGCTCGCTACGGGAAGAATTTGTCGTTGGTGGCTTCACCACTCCCGGGGGCTCGCGGACTCACTTTGGCGCGCTGGCAATTGGCTACTACGACGAAGACCATCAGCTCAAATATGCGGGCCGCGTGGGAACCGGCTTTGATGAACGCACGCTAAGCACGCTGCATGCGAAGCTGGCGAAACTCGTTCAGAAGACATCGCCATTTTCCGACCTCTCAGGCGCCACCGGCCAGGCACGCGGCGTAACTTGGGTCAAGCCGTCACTAGTTGCTCAGATTGAATTTTCCAACTGGACCAACGAGCGGCAGCTAAGGCATCCATCATTTCAGGGACTTCGTGAGGATAAGCAAGCCAAAGATGTCGTGAGAGATGATCCCATCTCGGCGCCCACAGTTACATCCTCCAAGAAAGCAGAACGACTGGCAGAATCGCGGCCCCCAACCCAGACCAAACCCTCTCGTTCTCTGTACCCCAGGAAATCTGCAAATGCTGACGGCGAGGTGTCGGGCGTCCGCCTTTCGCACCCCGACAAAATTCTCTATCCCGAGGCCGGGATTACGAAACTGGATCTGGCAACGTATTACGAACAAGTTGCGGAGTGGATGCTGCCCCACGTTGAGAATCGTCTGCTATCGCTAGTTCGATGCCCGGCTGGTAGCGGTCAGAAGTGTTTTTTCCAAAAGCATCCAGGCGAGGGGACGACGGACAACCTGCGACGCTTCAAGGTTAAAGAAAAGACGACGACCGAGGAATATCTCGCCCTATACGACGTGCCTGGCTTGGTTTCGCTTGTGCAAATGGGAGTACTGGAGATTCATCTTTGGGGCTCTCAGGCCGACCAGTTCGAAAAGCCCGACAGGCTTATTTTCGATCTTGACCCAGATCCCAGCGTAACTTGGCCGCATGTCGTCACGGCGGCATTCGAAGTGCGATTGCTGCTTGAGGAGCTCGATCTAACGTCTTTCGTCAAGACGACAGGTGGCAAGGGACTGCACATCGTCGTTCCGATCCGCAGGCGGACAAGTTGGTCAGACGCCAAGGCGTTTTGCCGGAATGTGGCTGACTTTCTGGTGGCAGCTGCTCCGGACCGCTATATCGCCAAGATGAGTAAGGCCGCTCGCAAAGGGAAGATCTTCGTCGATTATCTCCGCAACGATCGCGGAGCGACGGCCATCGCGCCCTACTCAACTCGCGCTCGGCCAGGAGCGCCGGTGAGTGTGCCAATCACTTGGGAAGAATTGAGCGACAAAATGACTTCAAACTATTTCAACGTCCAAAACCTTCCGGCCAGGCTATCACGGCTGAAAAGAGATCCGTGGGCCGCGATGCACAAAACCGAGCAAAGCATCACGGCTTCCATGCTTCGTAAATTGCAAATCTAGCAGTGCAAGCCTGAGGAATCTAAGGAGGATAAGCCATGGCAACACAGCGAAAGAAGGGCAAATCTAAATCGCGGTCAAAGTTCCGCGCCAGTTGGCGCGGTCAGCTTCGCTTTGGATTGGTCTCCTTCGAAGTGCAGGCAATCAATGCCGAGATGAAAGAGAACGCCGAAGTTCACTTCCACTTGCTGCACGAACCTGATCACGAGCGTATTCATTACGCCAAGATCTGTCCAAAGCACGGCGAGGTGCCCAACGACGAAATCGTCGAAGGCTATGAGTACGCCAAGGGAAAATACGTGGAATTCGAAAAAGAAGAGCTAGATACACTTCGCACCGAAAAGGAAAAAGCGCTGACGATCGATGCCTTCGTCACCTCGGACGAAATCGATCCGATCTACTTTGATGGCCGTATGTACTACTTGATTCCTTCCGGCGCCAGCGCCAGCGAACCCTATTCGCTACTGGAGGCAGCGATGGAAAAGAAAGGCCGTTGGGGTATTGGCCAGGTTGTGTTCTCGGGACGAGAGCAACTGGCTGTAGTACGCCCAGTGGAAGGCGTTCTGACAATGGCAATGTTGAATTACGATGCCGAAATCCGTAAGCCGAGCGAGGTCAAGACTGAGTTCACGCGGGCTCACACCACTCCTCGCAAGCTCAAACTTGCCGAGGAACTTGTCGGAAAATGGAACGAAGGCAGGTTTGACTTCAGCGAATACCGAGACAACTATCGCAACAAGATCAAGCAAGCCATCGAGGCGAAGGAAAAGGGAGTCGAGATTGAGGCGCCTGAAGAAGAAGAAACCGAAGTCATCAACTTGATGGAGGCACTGCAACAAAGCGTTGCGCGTGCCGGAAAAGATGGCTCTGCACGGCGCGCCCATTCAGGTCGCCGCACAAAGGCCGCTCCTGCGAAGAAAAAGCCGCATCCCACACATCGGCGGCGCGCCTAGCCATGGCAATGAGCAACGCCCAGATTGCGGAACTACTCCGTCGCTACGCTACGGTGCTCGTGCTCGAAGGAGCGGATCGATTTAAGGTCAAGGCCTATCGGCGGGGCGCCGACACGATCGAGACGCTTAAGCAGGATATTACCAAGTATGTCTCGCAGGGCGAGGATCTGCAGCAACTGCCCGCCATCGGACCAGGGATCAGCGCCACGATTCAGGAAATCCTGAGCACTGGCGCCTTACTTCGGCTAGATAACGCTGTGGGTACGCTGGAGCCAAGCCTAGTCGAATTGTCAACGAAGCCCAGGCTCGATCCAACCAAGGTTAAGCGAATCTACAAGAAGCTCGGCATTCATTCATTGGGAGAGTTGCAGAAGAAGCTCGATAGCGGTGAGATTCGCCAGGTGTTAGGCCCCAGGCTTGATTACCATGTCCGGCAAGGCCTGGATGAGCGCCCGCGGATATTGCTTTGGGCGGCTGAAAAACTGGTTCCCGCAATCGAACATCAACTGATCGAATGCGGCGCTACAAAAGTCGCCCTCGCTGGAAGCCTGCGACGGAAATGTGACACCATCGGAGATCTTGGATTCCTCGTTTCCGGGCGAAGCGCTGTCGGCATTTTTAAGGGCTTCGGGCGGTTCGCGCCACTGCATCCGCAGCAGTCGACGAGCAAACAGGAAAGAAGGTTTCAGCTGTCGGAGGGGCGAACTGTCAGCCTGACGTTTACGCCGAAAGCATCTTGGGGCTTGGCCCAGCTCCATTCCACCGGTTCCGTTGCGCATATCGACGCCCTGAGGGCGTTCGGCAAGAGCCAAAAGATTAGCTTGTCGGTCAAACGCCTCGGCAGAGCAGCATCCGACGAGGTCTCAATCTACGAGAGGCTCGGTCTGAAATTCATCGAGCCTGAACTGCGTGAAGACCGAGGAGAGATCGAGACAGCCTCATGCGGCTCTCTTCCCAAACTCATCGAGCTAAAAGACCTCAAAGGCGATCTGCATATGCACACGACGGAGAGTGACGGAGCCGACTCGTTGGAAGCAATGGCAGAGGCAGCCCAGGAGCGAGGGTACGAATACATTGCGATCACGGATCACTCCCAATCGCTGAAAATCACCAATGGACTCACCGAGAAGCGGCTGTTCCTGCAGATCAAAGCAATCGACAAGCTCAACGCGAAACTACAGGGCTTGACCATTCTCAAGGCCTCCGAAGTCGACATCCTGGAAGATGGCAGGCTCGACTTCTCGGATAAAGCGCTCAAAGAACTTGATCTCACAGTTTGTTCCATCCATTCGCGGTTTGCACTCAACAAGCAGCAACAGACCGAACGAATCATGCGGGCGATGGATAACCCATATTTTAAGATCCTTGGACACGCCACGGGTCGATTGCTCCTAAAACGTGAAGGCTACGAACTGGACATGGACCGCCTCATCAAGCACGCCAAAGAGCGCGGCTGCTTTTTCGAAATCAACTCCAGCCCAGATCGCCTCGACCTGTCAGATGAACACGCCAGATTAGCAAAAGACGCCGGGGTCAAGATTGCAATCAATACGGATGCACACAGCACGCGCGAACTGAGGTTTATTTCTGCCGGCATTAATCAGGCGCGGCGTGGATGGTTGGAACGAGCAAACGTCCTCAACGCTTCGCCGCTATGCAAGCTCCGGTCATTGCTCGATAGCTAGTTTTGACGTCTCATAGCCTAGTCCATAGGCAAACGAGTGCGATTATGTCGGCCGGTCGTTGGCGGACCGGCAATTCGGAGCCTTTGAGCGACTATTAAGAATGCAACCCTAGCTGATAGAGTGACGACAACAATTCCGCCGGATCGGCAAAGACGCGATGGGCGCCTGCTTCAAACAGCTCACTCGGCGCATAGCCTCCCGTCAAGAGCCCAATACTGAACATTCTCGCACGACTGGCGGCCAGTAGATCCCACACCGCGTCGCCGACCACAAAGCATTCCTCAGGTTCCACCTGGAGTTTTTGCTGACATCGAAGAAGCTCATCGGGCTCGGGTTTCCCATGCGGTGAGTTCTTCCCTTCAATTACCACCGTATCATCCGGAATACCTAGGGCCAAAAGCGAGGGATCAATTCCAGGTCGGTTCCCGGAAGTAGCTATTCCAAAGGGGATTCCATCAGCTCGCAAAGATTGCAGAAGCGCGACTGCGCCACGTAGCGGCCGACACTTCGACCGGAAGTTTTCGATCAACTCGCTATGCCGCTTTTCCATCTGTTTAGCCATTTCGGGACGCACTTCGCAATTAAGCTCGTTGCTAAGCGCTTGGAGCATCATTCCTCCGCTCATCCCAATGCGTCGGTTAATGCGCCAAGCATCGACTGACACGTCAAAATCCGCCAGCGCTTCTTGCCAGGCAAGAACATGCGCGTAGACAGAGTCAATGAGTGTGCCGTCGAGGTCGAAAATAAACGCGGTCATCAATGACAGGGTCCTTTCAGGATTAGCGTCGTTCTTGCTTCAGAATACTGATGTCGCCATTGCGCTTTTTAAGCGCCTTGGCAACTTGATTCAGTCGCATGCAATCGATGGGCCTCTTCCAGATCATGAGTGGACATGTTCGTTGATTGCATGTCCTCCGTAACCGGAACGCCGTTGCCGTACAAGTTCGAAAGTATTTCCAATGTCCCGACAAGCGCGGACGAAGCCTCCGCGGTACCGGAGAGCGACGCGTGACCCGTTATTCTTCGACTCAATAGGGGGACCGAGGATAGATCCCACGAGGATAATCGGCCAAGCCGTTGACTCCCGCCGCCAACTCCGCGGCAAAGAACGTGTTGTGCCCGCTCGAAACCGGAACCGTACAACACTTCCCTCCCTTGCAGAACGTCACATTTCACTTCGCGCAATTCGGGAAAAATTCGACATCGCCGAAGAATTCCGGCGCGCAGGTTTCTATCGGAACGGATGGAACGTCGATTGGTCGAATCGTCCCCGGATAAACGTTGCAAACGATGCGCCCAGTTGTCGGGGTCAGCTGGACACGATCAGCCACGCCGGACGGAAAGTTGAGCACCCCCAACTCGTTGCCACGTCCGGTCCCCGAGAACTTTAATAGGCGCAGTGCTGGCCGGATAGAAGCCAACGATGGTTGGGCGCAGGCCATCGTCCGGTCTTCACAAGACCGGTTCACGGTCCTATGCGGCAGGATCGTTTTTTCTACGGCTCGGCAAATGATAAACGACGGCCGGGCGACCGACCTGGTCGGTTGGCACGGATTCTGCGTAGCTTCCGTGCCGTGCCGTGTTCTCTCTTCGCTGGGCGACGTCCGTCGCCCCACGGGCATTTCCGAGCGGGCACTGACGCATTTTCGCGGCGGAATAGGCACCATGAACAGCCGGTTTCTGTGAAGCAACCTCTAACCTACCTAGGCGAACATTGTCAACGTAAGGCTTCACCTCATGAACGATAACGAAAATGCCCCCACTTCTGGCGTTGAAACAATTGTGCGGGAGGAACAAGAGAAAGCTAGCGCAGTCGCCGGTACGCCGCCAAAAGAGAGTCCACCGCCCGTGGTCCTGGTTGTTGATGTCGGCGGCACTAAGTTGAAAATCTTGGCCAGTGGTCAGACGGAGCCGAGAAAGATCCCGTCCGGCGCTCAGTTGACGCCCAAGCTCATGGTCGAGGCAGTCGCACAAGCAGCCGACGATTGGAACTACGACGTCGTTTCTCTCGGCTTCCCCGGCCTCGTCGGCGACCACGGCCCCAACAGCGAGCCAGGGAACTTAGCGGCAGGCTGGGTCGGATTTGACTATGCAGCGGCCTTTGGCAAGCCTGTTCGTATTATCAATGACGCAGCGATGCAGGCGCTCGGAAGCTATGACGGGGGGCGCATGTTGTTTCTTGGACTAGGGACGGGTCTGGGGTCAACCTTGATAGCCGAAAACGTCATCGTGCCATTGGAACTAGGTCAACTTCCTTCTCCCAGGGGCGGGACTTTAGGCGAGACATTGGGACGCGCCGGGCTCGCAAAAATTGGCAAGAAAGAATGGAGGGCCACCGTCGAATCGACGGTTAGTATGTTGACCAAGGCGTTCCTGGTTGACTACATCGTCCTCGGTGGTGGCAACGCGAAGGAATTTCGGGAGCCTCCGCCAGGAGCTAGGCTAGGCAATAATCTCACAGCGTTCCGAGGAGGGTTTCGCCTCTGGCACATTGAGGACGTGCAGACATTGCCCCCGGAAGGCATTCCGCTCCATCCGCTTCCGCCGCCAACTCAGTGGCGATTGATCTAATAAATGACGATTTGCTAAAGCAAGACGAGTTACTAAAGCAAGACGAGTTATAAGAAGCCGATAGCACACAGGAGACAATGTGGCAGACCGAAGTACGGTAAGCGAGTAAGCACGTAGAAGTTGAGAGTCCAGGGCGGCTTAAGTCCTATATTCACGATCGGCTCTCATAAGGAACAGCCACAGTTTCCAAAGCTGACGACGTCACTACCGTCGCTTCTGCTGGACGATCAACTGCCGTCGGACTGCGAGTGCCTTGGTTCGCAATCACCGGCGCAACCCTTTTGCAAGCTATCATTGCGGTTTGCGCGTTGAACAAATAGCTGTCAAAGACCGCACGTTTCTTAGAAGCGTTTATCTTCCGCATTTGGGTTTGCTGGAGCGTTTCGCGCCTCTGGCCTCGCGGCGCTAATCACCGCCCGATCAATCTGGCGAGCCAGCTCCTCCGCGCATGTTTCCTGCGAGAGCGCGGAAGCTTTTTGATTCTGCACGTCGATGCCGGACTTCTCGCAGAGTCTGCGGACAAGTTGCAGCAATTCGGTGTTTTCTTGCTCGGCCAATAAATTGATCTGCAGGTCTAGGCGATTTCGACGCTCGGCGACATGACTCTGGCGGTTCTGGCTCATCATGATGATCGGGCTAGCAAACGCGGCCTGAAACGACAAAGCCAAATTGAGCAAAATGAACGGGTATGGGTCCCAATGGTAAATCCATGCCGTCGCGTTTAGCATCACCCATCCGCAGAGAATCACGGACTGAACAATGATAAAGGTCCAGCTACCAACAACCGCCGCAAAACGGTCGGCGAGCCATTCTCCGGTAGTCCGGCTGGCTTCGGATTCCTGTTCCATTCTGGCCACGGCTTCTACGTTTTGCCTGGTGATTTCGCTGACCGATGCACCCGTCGCCGCCGCCGCGCTCTCAATTCCGCGCTGAAGTAAATCGTTCGGTGTCATCGCGCGGTCCTGCTGTAATCGTTGAATGAGCACAAACGGACAGAGTGCATGGCGAATGCCAACACCGAATTACAATTCTGAAAGCGTCGCTCGAGCGTTGGAGTGGCGCTAACTCGTCAACGTTTGGGCGGCCTCATGCACCAGTTCGCCGAACTGCTCCAGTCCGGTCCGGCAAAAACAGCTCTCGCCTCACAATCAAATGCGAGGCGCAGAAGGTCAGCGGTTGAAACTGCTGAATCTCGATTGTCATCGACGATCAGCACTCGCAGCTGTGTTGGCAATTATGCACCTCGGCGTGCTCAAATTACCTTTCCTGACGCAAGAAAGAGGCTGCCTTCGTCTTAATTCGATCATTGCTTTGCCGATCCCAGTCCAAGCATCGCCAATGACACTCCTAAGACAATAGCTGGCACTCCCCATGTTATGAGGAACTTGGTCGCGGCAGCGGTACCTTGCGTTTGGACCATGTCTGGTCCAAGGCCATCACGCACGGTCCAGACGATAGGGGCGGCTGCAAGCCAGAAAAACAGGCAGCCACTCAAAATCAAGCGGGTGGTCTTCATGGCTTCTCAATCGAGGCGCAATAAAAGACCGCGCTAGGTGGGGCAGGAACCTAGCACGGTCGGTCAAGCATTGCTGCCCAACTTCTCGGATTTTAGCCGCTCGCATTTAGTGGTCAAGCATAACGCGCGGGAGTGCACGGCATACGCCCGCCGCGTTACGATTGCAATCGGCCTATTGGCTGGGGGCGTTATCGAAAGATACAATACCGACGATAGTCAGCCTCCCCTTTCCTGGACAACCCCCGAACTTCGGGGCCTCTTTCTTAGTCCCGGCTGATCAAGGAAAAGGCGCTTCCAATGGAAGGTCCCAATTCGGAACCGCTGCGCGCGCTGATCGTAGATGACCAGCGTGACTTTATCTACGTCATGACTCAACTCTTGGAACGCCTGGGCTGCAACGTAACCGCCTGCCAAGATGGAGAGGACTGCATCACCGAGGCACGTCGAACCCGTCCCCGCCTGATCTTGGTGCAATTTCTAAGCCCGGAAAATCGGCTATTCGATTGCACCTAAGCTACCGAACTCAGACCTTGGATTGTTCTATCTGGTTGCCCATACGGGCTATGGTGGCACGGCCGTTATCGAGCAGTGCGAGGCTGCTGGTTTTGATGCGTACGTATCGAAACCGGCCAGTCTCGATCGACTTCGGGAATTGGTGGCGGCCGCGCGCCGACTAATTGCAGTCTAGTGTGGTACTACCCATCACTAACGCACTCCAATCGACAATTGCCGGGCCGACTGTATCAACGCCGGCAGAACGTCCTCAGAGACCGGCTTGCAGACATGCAAACTGAAGCCAGCCTCAATGCATCGCTGCTTAGTGCTCAAGTCGTCATGGCCCGTCAAGGCTACGAGCAAATGGGGTGGAAGCCTTAGGCACTTTAGATGCTTCGCTACCTCAAAGCCATCCATGAAGGGCATCGCCAAGTCGAGCAAAATCAATTGCGGTTTGATTCTCGCCGCCAATTCAATACCCGCTTTGCCATCCCCAGCCCCGCAGGCGTCACAGCCAAGCAGGGTCAGTAAACGCTGCATTATGTTTCGTGAATCGGCGATGTCGTCAATCACGAGCGCGCGAACGCGATCAGTATTCATGGCTCTTCCCTAGCTGAAACCGATCGATTCGCGTGCACGACGTATGCCAGTGCGGCGAGGAGTCTGATTACAAACTCATCAGCAACGCCCCCCTTCGCGATCCTTTAACGTGGCACGAGAATTGCGTGGCATAGATGCGGGCGTTTCAACAGGGGACTGCGTGATGACTCTCGTCGTTCATATTGACCACGATCCGGATTTGGTGCTGCGAGTGGAAGTTCTGAAGCAATTGCAGGCTTCCACATCTCTCCGGACGACAGATTGCGACATCAAAGCTGGACGAGTCGTCCTTCGCGGACGAGTGGCGTCTTTTGAGTCGAAGCGCTCCGCGTCCAAACTGGTCCGAAATCTTCCGGGCGTCCGCGAAGTTTGTAATTGCCTATCAGTAGGTGCGGTCCTAGCTGTGCAACCGGAGAATGGGTGATGCTCGAACGCAAGTCGCGCAAGCGTGATCAAGAGATTGATGTCAACGAAGAGTGTGACCTTCAGAATTGGGCTCAGTATTTCGGAGTGGGCGAGGAAACGGTCAAAGAGGCAGTGGTGCAAGTCGGCCCTCGCGTTCGAGACGTTGAAAAAGCGTTGTGCGGTTAAGCGCAACGAAAAAGGGCCGGCTGGCACTAAGCCAGTCGGCCCTTTTCCATTTAGTTTGTAGAGTCGTCTAACCGGTCAGCTTCGCGAGCGCGTCGATGGCTTCTTTCGCACGCTCAATGCCGAGCGTATCGACAAGCTTCTTTGCCGCCAGCAATGAGTCGAGCGACAAGCCGTTATTACCACCTGTGGCCTTCTTACCACGCTTTGGCGAACCAAGCTTCGCTTTCAGATTGCTCACTTGGGCAGGGGCAACCTTGATGTGCTGTTTCGCGAGTGCCGCGATCACATCCTTCGGTCGAGCGTCTTTGCCCAGTTCGGCAAACGCTTCTCGAATCTTTTCTGCTTTATTGACGCTTCGCTTGGCCACGGAATCTCACCTCACAGCGAATGAATGCCCAGCTTTAGATGTTTAAAAGATAGTTCGTGACCTATAGCTGTCAATCCTGACGGGCGTGTCGTACCCCCTCCGTTAGTTCGATGGTGACGCCCGTGTAGGTGATAATTACCTATAACAGTCGATAGGTGTATTCTCCCAAGGGCTACCAGAGGCTCATGGCAAGGTCAGTGAACCGGACCGAGGCTTGGACCGAGGCGGTGCGGATGGCGTTGGTTATTAGCGCCGGATGGGCACGTCCAACTTAACAGATGCCTCTGGAAACAGGTCCTGGACGCGAACTCGATCCTCTTCCGTGTACTTGCCATCTGACAAAATGATCCTGGCGATCGGCTTAGCGCCGAGCAGTCTCCAGGTGGTGGGCAGACTTCTCCAGGGCTGCGGTGGCCAATCGCCGTCCGTAAAGACCGAAGCCGCACCAGGGGACGGAACAGTGAGGTATTTGAGGGTTTCCTCACGCTTACGAACAATTCGTAGATTCCACCCCAGCCAGATCGCTGCAACGGCCACGAGAACGAACATTGTTCGCAGCGAGAATCGGAACCAGCGGCAAGGGGTCGAGGATGTGTTCGTCATCCCGCAAGTCTACCGGCGACAGCCACGGCGATGCAATGAAGGACGCTGGTGGGTAGTGTCCTAGCGTTGTGTTGCTGGGGGAGCGGCTTGATTTTCGCTGCGGCTAGCGCAATGCGACGGCTAATGCGAATCCGGCAACCATAATTACCGTGATCACCACCCCCACTCAGAACCGCTTAGAGGCGCCAGGCGTTTTATCAACTGCAAATAGGTGGTCGATGAATGCAGGGCCATGAACCCAGAGCACGCTGCCGACAAGGATGCAGCCCCAGAACACCAGCATCGTTAAGCTCATGTTGGCTACCGTCCAAACTGAAACCAGCGGCGGCGGGGTGGCGTGGGCATGGTCAAATCAATCCAGTTCGTCGAACTCTATTTCGCGCATGGAATCGTCGCACTGCCCCTTCCGCAACCGGGCCGCAAGGCCTTCAGTCCGATTACAGCGGCTCGGGGGCGACACTTTTTCATGATTGCATGCCCGTGGGGTACATTTGCGAACCGGACTATTCGGCGTCATCTCCATACCGGGTAATACTGCGTAGCCCGAGGCGGAAGCCGACCCCACCGAATGACCTATGTTTTGAAGGTAGATGTCGTTGCTCTATGTGGCGGCGACGGGCGCAAAAGGCCATCGGCTGAACATCAAAATGCAAATTGATAACGTTCCGATGATCGCACCACGCGAGCCCGCCGGATGGTTGTCCAATGGGTCCGAAGTTCCACGGAGATGGTCGGAGCGCCTTTGGGTAACGGCCCCGCTCCTCGCTTTATGGGGAGTTGCAGTCGCGTTCGGATGGTACGCGATCGGTTCCTACGGAGCAAAGGCTGGCGGAAGCAGTGGTCCTCCGGAAAGTTGGCCGGCCCAGTCGCAGGTCCATCGTACTGATCGGTTCACTCTACTGCTCTTCCTGCACCCAATGTGTCCCTGCTCCAAAGCAAGCCTGGCTCAGTTCTCGAAACTAGTTGCAGAGTTTCACGGTGAGGTCAATCCGCACGTCCTATTCATATTGCCTGTTGGAGCCGATGACACATGGCAAACTTCAGGTCTGTATAAGCAAGCGCTTGAAATTCAAGACGTGACCGTTGACGTCGACGTGGACCGTCAGGAAGCCAAACTGTTTGGAGCAACGACCTCTGGCGGATGCCTCTTGTTTGCCCCGAATGGCAAGCTGCTATTCGAGGGTGGACTGACAATTGGTCGTGGCTACGAGGGAACCAGCGAAGGACTGCATGCAATCGGCGCGGCCCTAAAAGGGCAAGACGACAAACGGACCACCGCCCCTGTCTTTGGATGCCCGCTATTTGAGCCTGAGACGCCATCGCCAACAGCTGCCGCCTTCTCCGACTAAGAGTGACCCATGCCTGGTTCGATCGACGGACTACCAAAAGCTTCTGAACTGTTGCGCGAGCATCAGCAGTCCGTTTATAAACGGACTGACCGGAATTTCGCGGTGCTGATGATTGTACAGTGGGTTGCCGCAGTTGGCGCCGCAATCTGGGTTTCCCCATGGGCGTGGGCTGGCACTGCAAGCTCACTTCATCCGCACGTCGTCGCTGCCGTCATGCTCGGTGGGATCATTACCGCACTTCCGGTATTTTTGGCAACTACACGCCCTGGACATACGCTCACTCGACATGTAATTGCGGTGGCCCAAATGCTGATGTCAGCGCTGCTGATCCATTTGGCGGGTGGTCGTATCGAAACGCACTTTCACGTCTTCGGAAGCTTGGCGTTCTTGGCTTGCTACCGTGATTGGCGAGTGCTGGTTTCGGCAACGATCGTGGTCATCGGGGACCATTTGTTGCGAGGTCTGTTTTGGCCGTATTCGGTGTATGGAGTCCTCAACGCACCGGTTTGGCGGTCTTTCGAGCATGGTGGGTGGGTACTGTTCGAAGACGTCTTCCTGTTCGTGGTAATTCGTCAAAGCGTAGACGAGATGCGCAGCGTGGCTATGGCCAGACAAGTCAACGCGGAAACGTCAGCGGAGCTTTCGAGATCGGAAAAGGCCCTCAGAAACCAGACGCAAATTCTGGAGTCCGTTCTCACAAGCATGGGCGATGGAGTGGTCGTCGCCGATTGTGCAGGCGCCTATCTGGTTTTCAATCCGGCCGCCAAGCACATATTGCACGCTGGTTGTGCCAACACACCGCCAGAAAATTGGACCGAGGAACTTGGAGTGTTCCTTCCGGACACGACGACGCCCTGTCCAGTCGATGATCTACCTCTCGTTCGCGCGATGCGCGGCGAGTCGATCGAGGCCGCTGATTTCTTCGTCAGCTATCGGGCGGGCCGCGATGGCGGTTGGATCAGCGCCAACGCGAGACCGCTCAGAGATCCAAACGGCTCGCTGATGGGTGGGGTGATGGTTTTTCGCGACATTACTGCCTCGAAGCAGAGCGAGGAGGCGCTTCACAAGGCCAAGCTGAGCGCGGAGGCCGCGAATTTATCAAAGAGCTCCTTCTTAGCCAACATGAGCCACGAAATTCGCACGCCACTGAGTAGCATTCTCGGCTTCACTGAATTGATCCGCCGCGGAATCGGGACTAAAGACGAACAGCGATCGTATTTCGAAACGATCAGTGCCGGTGGGCGGCACCTGTCCGGGCTAATCGACGATATTCTCGATCTCTCCAAGATCGAAGCCGGACGCATCGACTTCGAACGAGTTCGGTGTTCTCCCCATCAGGTCATTAGTGAAGCACTATCGGTGCTTCGCGTACGTGCTCAACAACAATTCCTAAGTCTGGAATGTCGCTGGACGAGCGGCGTTCCCGAAACCATTTGGACCGATCCCGCGCGGCTGCGGCAACTGCTGATGAATTTGATTGGTAACGCCATCAAATTTACCGAGCAAGGCAGCGTCACGTTACTCGCCAGCGTTACCTGGGACGAACCAGAGCCTCGGTTCCAAATCGAGGTCAGGGACACCGGCATCGGAATCCCTCAAGACCGGCTGGAGAGCATCTTCAATCCATTCGAACAGGCTGATAGCTCCATCACGCGCCGCTTCGGTGGGACAGGACTAGGGCTCGCGATTAGTCGACAAATTGTCGAAGGATTGGGCGGGACGCTGACAGTCGAAAGCGAAGTCGGCCGCGGGAGCACGTTTCGCGTCACGCTTGCCACGGGGCCGCTGGATGGTATTCGCATGCTGGAATCACCGCCGAGCGAGGCTCTACATCCAGGCGACGGGATTAGCACAGCCACCGTGGCGGACATTTCCGGTGCTCGGTTGCTGTTAGTTGAAGACGGCGTCAGCAATCGAGAGTTACTCAGTCTGGTACTTCGTGAGGCCGGCGCCGATGTGACCTGCGCGGAGAATGGTCTGGCCGGTGTCAAGGCTGCGATGCAGAGCCACTATGACTTGATCTTAATGGACATGCAGATGCCAGTGATGGATGGCTACACCGCTACACAGCGCCTTCGAGAACTACACTGCGCCGTACCGATCATTGCTCTCACTGCCCATGCCATGCGCAGCGACCGCGACAAATGCCTTGCGGCAGGCTGCAGCGGCTACCTTACTAAGCCAATCGATATCGACAAGCTGATTCGAACCGTTAGCGATGCCTTGCGACCGTCGGGCGTGGCGCCTTGGAAGCAGGTTCGTCCCAATGTGGACTCGGCAGTCGCGACACGTCAGTCGACGGACGGAGCGATCTTCTCCACTCTGCCAACTAAGAATGTATCCTTCAAGCCGATCGTGGAAGGTTTTCTAGTTCGATTGCACGAGCAACGGGACGAAGTCCGACTTGCGTACGCTCAAGCCGACTGGACGAAGGTGGCCGAAATTGGACATTGGCTCCGCGGTTCTGGCGGAACCATTGGGTTTTCATGTTTTACTGAGCCGGCCACCCGGCTCGAACAACTGGCGACAACACGCCAGACTGAACAACTCGATCGGGTGATCGAAGAGATCTCGGCCCTCATCGACCGAATCGAAGCGCCTTCTTAGATTGAGTCGCCAAGGCCAGCACGAAGTGTCACAATTGAGATCGACGTGTCGACGGCGCCATAGCGCCGTCAGATACGGACCAACCTCCAGACCCTGGGGAATCCTACGCCGCTCGAATGCTTGTGCGGCGCCAACAAGTCGATAGGTATAATGAATCACGATTACTCATTCGCCGCATTCTCGTGGACTGGCCAACTAGCCGCTGATCATGATCTTCAGGTCAGCGTGCCTGGTATGTCGTCGCAGTCGGACGCACCCTCTCGCCGCAAGATCATGATGGTCGATGACGAGAAGTTGAACATCTACGTCGTTGCCGAACATCTTAAGAGCGCCGGGTACCACAACTTTGTATACACCGATGACCCACTGGAAGCGCTAAGGGCCGCGAAACGAGATCGCCCGGACGTACTGCTGCTCGACATTCACATGCCCCAACTGAGCGGCCTGGACATTCTCCGGCAGATTCGCGCTGACGCAGTCACTTCGAGGGTGCCAGTCGTAGTGCTCACATCTTCCGTCGAAGACGAAGTGAAGTTGCGCGCGCTGGAGCTTGGAGCAACCGACTTTCTCCAAAAGCCCGTACATAGTGGGGAGTTGGTGGCCCGCTTGCGCAACATTCTGATGGCAAAGGCCTATGAAGATCATTTGAGGAATTACTCCAGTACGCTCGAATCCGCTGTCCGACAGCGGACAGTCGAACTGGAGGCGTCGCGCCAAGACGTCATCCATTGCTTGGCGCGCGCGGCCGAGTATCGTGACAACGACACCGGACAGCACATTCTCCGGGTCGGACGATACGCTCGCATCATCGGTAGCCAGCTCGGTATGGAGAAAGTGTCGCTCGATATCCTTGAGCAAGCAGCCAAGCTGCACGACATTGGTAAGATCGGCATCCCCGACGACATTCTTTTGAAACCAGGTAAGCTTACTTCTGAAGAGTCCGCGACCATGCGATCGCACAGCACGATTGGCGGAGCGATTATCGATGGCGCCGACAATTCCGACCTGCTGCGTCGTCATACCGAGATCGGTTCCAAGATCCTCAAGTCAGGCCAGTCGCTCCTCTTAGTTGTGGCTATGAAAATTGCCCTCACACATCATGAGCGCTGGGATGGCAGCGGATATCCACTGGGGTTGGCCGGCGAGGACATTCCGCTGGAAGGTCGCATTACCGCAGTCGCCGATGTTTTTGACGCCCTCTGTGCCAAGCGTCCCTACAAGGCCGCCTACCCTCTGGAAAAATGCATGTCGATCATGGAGGAAGGTCGGGGCACTCAGTTCGACCCGATTGTGCTCGACGCATTCTTGGCAAGACAAGAGGATATCGTCGAAGTACAAATTGCTTACGCTGACCTTGAGTAGATGGCTGCCGCGGTCGAGCCAGATTGCATTTTCGACGGCTTGAAGTTTACGTACGTGTCCATTCCCAGACCCTGCCATTCATCACGGGCATCGTGTTTTTTTTGCGCACTCCTAAGGCGTTCCGGGTGACTCGAACTCCATCTTTGACGGGACGGCCGCAGGAATGTTCAACTGCGGCGGGTGCCTTGAGGTTGTGTTACTGGGGCCAGCGGGTTGTACAGCAAGGTGCCATCTGACCCGTTCGCGGCCGCCATCCCGCAAGTCTTCGGACGTCCGCATTGCCAGAAAGCGTAAAACGATCCGCTGTCCTCGCCATCAGTCGCCGTCGTACGACGAAGGGAATGGCGTCTGGGGAGCGGTTCTTCTGGCGGTGCTGTTTGGGGTTACTGCCGTTTCGTGGCCGGACTTGATTAGCTCTCTTCTAATATAGTGGCCGGAATAGAGAATCGGCGCGCGCAGACCTGGAGTGGCTGGATTCATAAAAAAACGTCCCTGAATCGGGGATGGCCGGGACAGAATAAGAAGTTCCCGAAATACGGGAGTTGTCCCAAAAGAGGCTCGACCAGCCAGCACGAATGATCACAACAAAAGAGGCCATCGCCGCGCACGGGAGTTTCGGTTCCGTATGCGGCGATGGCGGCAGGGATTTACGCGTGCCCTCGCGTTGCCGGGAACATATTCGCCGAAGCACCTCGGCCCGTCGGCGCTATTTCGTACCAAGTTGCGCCGGCAAATGGAGAGGCTGATATCGCCTGGTTCGGCTTTGAAACACTAGGGTGGCGTCCCGGCGAGTTCCCTTCAAAACTTCCGAGCGACCAATGGGGCGCCCGCCGGTGTCATCCCACCGTCAGCAGCTAGCCGCGTCCAAACCGCCTTCCCGAGTGTCCAAGGCGAGCAGATAGACGGTATAGCCGGCCGCCCGATACACAACTTCCATCTGCCACCCGTCGTTGCGCGCGTCGAGCACGACCTGACCAGCCGTGTGCGGGCCGGAGTCGAAGGTCTTGGTCGGGATCTGTATCGTTACGGGTTGCGAGGCGGGAGGAACCGCTCTCCAGCAGATGCGACCACTCCTATGACGAGGCCGGCGACGGCACCGAAGAACATGCACACAACCGGGCTGTACCCACGATCGAGATAAGCAGCGGCCATGCCCATTAATCCAAAGGTGACCGGTGTGAGCGTAACGGTAAGTGCTCGGATCATGAGTCTGCCACTTGCAAAGACGTTGAAATGCGGAAACCGAGAGCAGATTGTCGCTGTTGGTGGAGATCCCTGCAACAACGATTAGGCACGATGTTACGGATGAACGTCAGCACAATGCTTCCGGTAGTCACGACTCTCCGCCTCTATCGCAGCTCGGGCGAGTTGACTGGAAATCATCATCCGACTGCAGGCGCCGCAGCTGCATTGCCACGTAGCCACGTATATGTCGCCACAGTGCCGAACTACTAACAGCGTGCTGTGGCCTCCGATGCTGATGAACTCGCTGGTGATGTAGTTAGGCTCGTTTAGCATCAGGAAGATAGGAGAAGTTTGTGGCAGGTGGCGGTTAGCTGCGTGGAGTAGTGTCGAGAGCTTTACGTAGGACCTCGATCGTCACGCTACGGGTGCATCTTATCGCAATGACGCGCGATTGCCTCGGATAGCGTCGGCCGGTGAGATGGTCCAGGCAAACATCCCCGCACTCACACGTCCAATTGCAGCCAAAGCCTTGCTCAGTCTTGAAAGCCAACAGCGTCGCGAACGTCGAGCGCACATTGAAACGTCTGCTAAGAACGTATCCCTCGGGATCTGACATGGAGCGTTCCGCCACGTGGAAGTTGGGAAAAAACAATAATCGAACCGCCGGCAGAGGCACCACGACGTGAGGCGCGCGATGCATGCCGGCGGCTCTGCGCCGGGCACGGAGCCGACGGGCCGGCGGTACGCGGACATCACGGATGAGTTGCGGCGTCTTCGCATTGACTTTGATCTTGAACGGCCATTAATGGGGTCGGCGGAGCTACTGTCTCAAAGCCAAAGAACGTGAACAACTTCTCCGCTGTCGCTAGGCTAATTCCCCCGCCGCGCATAAAACGATGCAGCGCTGGCTGGCTAACGCCAGATGCACAGGAGATTTTATTCAGCGAATAGCCGCAGCTCTGAATTGCGTCACGAAGTAAGTCACTGGCTCGCATTTGAGGAACCGCCAATCGCTAACCGTGGTCTTCCGTAACCTTTCGCCATGCGTTCCAGGCGATCGCTTCGGCGATTGCTGGCACGCCAACGACATCAATTGTGTGCGGTCGCCAGTCGATTCGGCGGGGACCACGCCGGTAGAAAAAGATTCGGTGCTTTAGGCCAGTCCAACGTACTTCCATTTCCCATTGGTCGTTTCGAACGTAGAGCACCAGGTCACCATGCTGGTGCGGACCATCATCAATCTTATCGATGAGAATTTGCATGCTAGGCCGTTAAGAATGTTTAGCAGCACAGTGCTCGCGATAATTCGCCTTCCCGTTCTCGGCGGCACTGGCGATCGACAGGCCGCGAACGGGCGATTCTTGTGTCGCCCCACACGAGCAATCCATGTCGCCTCATAGGTGGAGACGGACTGGCGGATTGTGACTTCTCCAGAAGTCTTTCCAATTTTTACTAGTTCACTACAGATGTACATGCCCTGCGATTGCATCTCCCTTTCCCTGAACAAGTGACAGCCCGTAGAAAAGCGGGCCGCCGCAAGAGCCGTGGGGCGTTAAATTCCAGAGTCGGCGGCGGCTCGAAACGTCTCTACGTTGCCCCTGAGCGCTGGAAAATAGATGTTGACTAACGGCACCGCATCAGTCAATCAGATTTAGCGCGAGGTACCTTCGACAAAAGGGAATCGGTAGCCGAAGCACAGCGTCGAGGCGCATAAAAAAGGCCGTTAGGTGGGGCAGGAACCTGACAGCCTTCGTGATGCCCCGAAGGGCTTCATCAAGAACAACTGTAGCTTGCTGCAAAGGTCGACGCGACTATGCCGCTCAGTTGACGAATTATTCAGCCTGGTGGCAGCAGAGCTTCAAGACGTCAGTTGGAATTTTCGGCATTGTCCTCGTCTGACTTTTCCGCCTCCCACGAACCCCATTCCTTCAAAAACCATTCTTCATGGTCTTCGGTGGCGTCAACGGAATCGTCGAAGCCCCGAGGGAACATGCTTTGATATTCGTTCTTCAGGCAGGAATGCCGAAAGACAAGACTCGACCCGGCTAATTTCTTGAAGCCAATCTGCGCCAACTCACGATCGCTCATTTTCAGAAGCGGTCGCCAGGCGACCACAAGCGACGCATACGTGAACAGCTCAAGTGCCGCATTCAGTAGGTGTTGCTCGCACTCGACGATTTCAGGATGAAGCACCACCCGATCCAGCACCACGATGCACTCGGTAGGTTCGTTGAGTCGCAGCTCCGGGATGAAATCTCCGTCTGGGCCAAACATCGCGTCGTAGATGTCGATCAGTTCCTGCGAATCTGAATCGAGCACGTCGTCTTTGGTCCAGTCCGAATCCTCAATCTCGGTCCACAGGACTTGCTTGAAGGCAAATCGACCGATGGTGAATTCGTACACGCAAAATTCGTCGTAGGATTTCACATCAACCTCAACCTCCCGTACGAAATCTTCGGGATCTTGGCGGGTGAGGGATGCGATGTAGCTACAGAACAGATGCATGGGTCACCGGCAGCCGGACGTTTCGACCGAAAGCCAGAAGCCTACGGCACGCCAAACCGTCGAGCAACTGCAAAGAATCTTTCACGTTGACAAGCGGTGGTGCCGAACGCATGATAGGGACCAGAAAAGAAGCGTGGGGATTGGCCGCCCCCGACATTACCACCCTCGTAGGCCATCTTGAAAAGAAATAGGCGTGCGCGCTGCGCGCCATACCACAGACAGCGGCGTCGGCGAGTGGGTGTGCCCGAAAGGGCAAGGTGGGTGTGGTAACTCACCTTTTTCGCATCCACTCGCCGGCGCCCCTCTTTTGCGCTCTTACGCAAAGGAGCCAGGGCAGCTCACCACTGCCAGAAAGGTTGACCACCAATGGCAACCGTCCAGAGTCCCAAGCGTTCCCGTTCGTCTGACTCCCGTTATTTCTTCGCAAAGCTCGGCACTGACCGTGACGGCAATCAGTGCGAGACTGGAGTCGCCGAGTCGCACGAAGCGGCACAGTCGGACATCTTTCCGAAAGAAACCGCTCGCCGAGAGTTCGTGCCGTTGGAGCGAGAGGATCGGTACATCTTTGCCGGCTCCGGCTGCTACGTCGGGTTCGGTGAACGTGGTCCCCGCCACCTGCTGGTTGTCCCCGAAGGCGTGGCGCCCACTGGCGACTGCTTCGACCCGTTGGGGCATGAATGGATGGACCGAGAAACTGGCTGGCGTACCGTCGCTCGATTGAACGCCGAGGCGATGGCGAAAGACGGCACTCGATTCTCGGATCTGTGCGTGCTGCTCGAAGTCGGCAACGAGCTGGCGCCGTCCGTACTGATTTTCGGCTCCGGCCCTGTGGGCGAGCTCAAGCTGGAGCGAACCTTTGCGTTCCGAGTCGTGCATCCGACTGCGGCCGAGATTGCAAAGTTCGGTAGCTTGAAAGGGGGTGACGCATGATTGCAGCAACACAACCAAAGCCAAAGACGTTGCGGACCAAAGCGCAGCGAATCGCCGAAGCCCGGCGTATCACCCGCATCACGGCCGGGACGTGTAACGTCGAGCTGTCGGAGATCACAGTCATCGGCGACGACCCGGACTCGAAAGGACATCAATTCGAGATCGAGGTCATTGGCCACGACCGGTTCAGCATGAACGGTCCCCAATGTATGTGGGCAGACGACCGAGACGGCGACGTCGCAGAGCAAGTAGTGTCCGAACTTCGCCGTGTCGCCAAGTTGTACCGGAGCCTGGCCAAGCAAATCGAGGACGAGGGAAAGGACGGTGCCGTATGAAGCGAGACGCCACCCCCATCATCGACCGACGCCCCATGCCAGCCGTGACGGTCTACATCATCGAAGTCGTCGACCAAGGCAAGTCCAAGCTGGTCTCTTGCATGCTCGAACGGGAACGTGCGGAACGTTGGGTCGAGCGGTTCAACAAGGAAATCGACGAGGACATGCGGCACAAGTCCTGGGTAGACGCTCGGGCGTATATCCACGAGCTGTCGAGCCAAACGCCCGGCTCAATCGTCCTGGACGCCTTTGCCAGCGTAGACGGCGACGAGGTGTTGTCCCTGCATATGACCGAGGACAACGCCAACGCTTGGCTACGTGGCTTCAGACGAACGTACCCCAGACCGACCGACGTCGAGGCCCGTGCGGTCACGGCGACGTTGACGTTGAAGTAATTGAGAACCACCCCGTGGCGCTAGGCAACTGGCGCCACGGGGTCTTTCACCCACGAGCGACATCATGACTGACAAAATCGTTTTCCTGCCGAACGGACAGACGCACCACTACCTGCGGTGGCTAATCCACGCTGAGATTCTCGACCTGCGTTCCATGGTCAGCCGAGCCAAGCACGCAGCAGGCGTCGACCTGATGACCGAGTTGACCGACGAGGGCGAATCGAAAGGGCAAGTCGTGGTCTGCCTCGCACGGCTGCTGCGACAGTTCATCAAGGGCGTGCTGCGAAACAGCCTGGAGACGATGAACACAACCAGGACCATGGACAGCCTGGGGCCTGCGGATTTTCACCACGACTATCCGCTACTGCTGGAGCCGATGCTGATTGAAACCGTTCGCAGCATCAGCTTTGTGGCGCTGGCGGATGCTATGCTGACGCTTGACCAGCGGCAGAAGCGGAATGGGGAGCATTAATCCTGGGGCGACCGGAAAGCCTGCACCCTGGGGATTTAACAAAATCGCCCTGCCACAGCGATGCACCACTGCGACAGGGCCAACTTTGGACCATGCCTTCCTAGGGCGTTCGGGAAGGTCGGAAAGGCGAACGCCATCGGAAACGTACCTCACAGAATCAAAATGCAAATCGTCGTAACGCTCGAATATTGAAAGGCGGGAACCAATGACCGCATCAAACAAAAAACCCCGCCACGGCATTGCACGACCGTGACGGGGCTACTCAACCAGGGGTCAGTCCGATTGAGCGAACTCGCAGCTTAGCCCATCAAAATCCAAGCTGCAATAAATGGCCGAAGGCCGGAAAGAGTGAGAAGATGATCACAACAACGAAACCACGCCCAAAGACAAAACGCCGCGGCAACGGCGAAGGCAGTATCTACCAGCGCGGTGATGGCAGATGGGTGGGCAATGTCACTGTCGGGCGTGACGCGGCCGGCAAGCGGATTCGCAAAGTCGTATACGGAAAAACGAAAACCGAAGTGCAGGCCGAGCTATCCAAGCTCCAGTCTGAGAAGTCGGCCGGCACGCTGACCGCTACGAGCAAGCAGACGGTCGCCGCGTTCCTGACCTACTGGCTGGCGAACTGCGCTAAGCCGACGATCAAAGCCTCGACGTATGCCAACTACGAATCATCCATCCGACTGCAAATCACTCCGAACATCGGTGGCATCGCTCTAGCTAAGCTCCGCGCCGCGCACGTGCAGGGGCTTTACGCCAAAATGACCAGCGACGGATGCAGCCCCGACACAATCCGCAAAGCTCATTGCGTCCTGTCGATGGCGCTCAAGCGTGCGGTCAAGTGGAACATGGCGAGCCTCAACGCCTGTGCGGATGCAGAACAGCCCCGCCTGCCCGAGCGGGAGATTCGCCCGCTCAATGCTGAGCAAGTCGCCATGCTGCTGGAGGCGGCCAAGGGAGACCGCCTCGAAGCCCTATACGTGCTCGCCGTGGCGTCCGGTATGCGGATCGGCGAGTTGTTCGCCTTGCAGTGGGAAGATGTCGACTTCGCCAATGGGGCGGTGACTGTTCGCCGTGGGCAGTCTGAGACTGCCGGCATCTTGACTTTGACCACACCCAAGACGGCCAAGAGCCGCCGGCGGATCGAACTGCCTGACACTGCTATGCGTGCCATGGAAGAACACCGCAAGCTCGCGATGGCGTCAGGCGAGATCGGGGCGGACCGGGTATTCGTCAACACGATCGGCACCGCTCTGCGCCGGACCAACTTTCACTACAACGACTTTCGCCCACTGCTCGACAAGGCCGAGCTGCCGCGCATTCGGTTCCACGACCTGCGCCACACCCATGCCTCCCTGCTGCTCCAGGCCGGCGTCCACCCAAAGGTGGTGTCGGAACGCCTCGGGCACGCCAACATTGGCATCACGCTCAACGTATACAGCCATCTACTGCCGGGAATGCAGCGAGAGGCCGCCAGCAAGCTGGACAGGATCTTTGCGGCGGCGATCAACGCCACGAGTTGCGCAACAGGTTAATCGATTTGCCTAGTGCGCTCACGTATGCCGACACTTAATATTGGTAGGCAGCGCAGCTGCAGGTTCGTGTTACGAACCGGCGTCCCTGCTCACATGGAGAAAGTACATCTCGTACCGTTCCGAGTGTGATGAACAAGATGACGAGTCCAAGTTGTTATTCGAGTCCTGGGCGTTGATCTCCTCGTTCGGACACTTGCGAATTCGGTCGTTGACTCTAAAGCGCCGGATGCGTTCGATATTCCCAATAAACAATGCGGCGAGGCAGTTTGCCTCGGCTTCCTGTCGCCCGAAAACGCAGGTCTCACTGAAGGAATCGGACCTACGTTCAGTCCCATAAGATGGATCTGGAACATGAAATAGAACCGCATGTCCTAATTCGTGACCTAACGCCCAGGGCCACAGTAGGCGATTTAAATCTCGTCGCACATGAATAGACTTGCCTTTTACCGTTTCCACAAGACAGGCTGCGGAGGGTACGTCAGACGAGTATTCACAGTTGATGTCGAGGTGTGATGCAATTGCATGTAAAGCATGCATGCATTCAAACCAGTCACCATTGGTCCCGGCCTTCACACATTCGTTGGTTCGGTCGCATCCGAGCATTGCGTATTTGATGGCTATCTCGTTGAGTGCGCTTTGGCGATACTTTGGAACAGTGCGTGCACATGCTAGCCAACTAGTAAAGGTGGACCACAAAGCGTCCTGCCGAGAATTATCATGCCGATCACCGCACTCGACTTCTGGTGAGGGCGCATAGTCCAAAAACCATGTCGCGTAATCGTCGGAAGCAGCCTCAGACGCTGTCGGCACCGGCTCGCCAAACGCCGATCCCTGTGCATCAACCGCAATGCGTGTCCTGGAAGGCTGGATCGGCGTGCCGGGGCGATGTGCGGCATGGTTCTCCGGGAACATTGGCTGTGCGTCTTTGCACATGCTTACTACTGCCGGATTGTCGACGGTCGTCACGCCATCGATAACGGTGTAATGCGTCGCCGGCCGTGCCGAGGACGGTGTATAGCCGCAGCCAGTGAATGTTGGCTCGGCCGAGGACAGAGAAGAACCATTGGCGACCCGCGTTCGCGATTCTCTATTGACCACAGCACCGCCAATTATCACGGTCTTACACTCGCTATCGAGTTTGATCGTTATAGTGAAGGTGCCTGAAGTAACAGTCGAATCGTGAGGTGTTATCTTTGAGGCGTCGTCTTCACACCTACTTTCGCTGAGTGATTCGTTTATCTCATTTGGGCCTGTCGATGATTTCTCGGCCGTTCTTGATGTCCAAAGCTTTACGACATCGGTGAATTTCTCGCATTCTCTAATTAAAGTGCTGAACGCTAACACTGGTCCCTCGTGTATTACTGAGGCAATAAACGAACCATCATTTCTACCCGAACTCGGTAGTGCAGTGAGTTCGCTGCAATCTGGTTGTATGTCAGTCATTGATGTGATTAGTACGGCGTCGATTGAATGCACAACACCCGACCGCGATTCCAGACACCTCGGGAAGGTGTAATCCGTCGGACACATTTGCAGATCAAGTCGCTCACTATTCAACGAATCGATCTGAACACGTGCATGCGTCGGGATGCCCCAGTACCTCAATGACTTATCCAAATTCGGCAATCGTTTTGTCTGTGCAGCAAGCTCCGTTGCATGCACGACAAAGAGCTGGCGACTCGTCATCGCTTTGAAATGCCTGTAGAGACTATTTAGAAATTTCATTGATTCGCCTCCCATTGGTCGGCTTCGGCGTTCCGAATGTTTCTTTCAGCAAATGCCACCCAGTTGTGAAGCGGTGAACTTGCCATGCCTTCAACTGCTTCCAGCGCAATGGCATGGAATCGCCCTTGTCGAAGGTATCGGCGCAGTCGCTGCTGGCAGATTGCCTTGGTATATTTTCTCGAGCGCCCTGAAAGAAATCCCATAGGCAGAAACAGTGCACGCTCGATGTCCTGCCAAAGATCCTCTCGCAGAGGCTGTTCGGGATGTTTCATCGCATAGTCGACGACGATCTCTGGCACACCAGAACGCTGAGAAAATTCGGGCACCGACATTCGCAATAGCCGTGGTTGGTCATACAGCACCTCCATGTAGCGAGTTGCCTTGCCGACGGCTTGATCAGGATCTCGGTGCAACCAGGGCTTGACGAACTTGTGGCGGCGACGACCCTGCAACCTGAGCATTGTGCGCCGCAACTTTGGCCATGCGACCACAAGTCCCGCACTTCCCAGAAGACCGGCTCCCACCAGCGAGAATCGCAAGTCTTCCACTGCGCCAGCCGCCTGAGGTAACTCAAGCAAAAGTCCGACGATTGCGACGCTGCCGGGACTGATGAGCTTCCTTTTCCCGTTGTTGGATATGGCGTTGCCGTCAGACATGATTATTGGCCTCCGCGCCGCCGAAGCAGGTTCAGGACTGCACGGACTCATTGTCTAAGCACGTAGTGGCAAACACAAACATTTTTACGTTTGCCGTTTACAACTGTCGACGCAAAGCGCCTATCTTCGCGCTGCCTTGGCGCGGGATGGCTACACTGAGGCTACATTCGAGGGAGGTTCGCGTGCCGCCATTCGACAGGTAAGCATCGGACTTCAGGCGACATAAGACGCTGTTGTTATGCCACTTACATCATGTTGGCTTCCCGTACGGAAAGGTACAACACTAGGCAAAAAGAGGCTCGAAAGTACAACCAACATCATGTTGTACTTGGCGTCGATGTCGTCCGCATAGTGAACCAGCAGGGCCTCGGGCGTCATCGGTGGTTTCGGCGAGCCCCATTCGGGCAGGCGCTGGTGCGAGATAATGATGTGCTCCAGCCGCAGCATCAAATCGGGATCGATGTCGCGCCCCGCGGCGGCTTCGCGGACGATGTCTCGCCCTTGCAGGATGTGACCCACCAACCGCCCAGACGCCGTGTACGCGGCGCCCTCGGCCTGCCATTCGATTTCGCGCAGCTTGCCAATGTCATGTAAGATGGCGCCGGCAATGGCCAGCCCACGATCGAGCCGGGGCTTCATGTCCGGATAGTAATCGTCGTACTTGTCGACCAGGTAGATGCAGGTGCGCGTCACGCTTAAGACGTGTTCGAGATAACCGGCCAGGTACGTGTGGTGGTTTCTCGTCGCGGCCGGCAGCGAGAGGAGCTGTTTGCGATTTGTTTCCAGAATCGCCAGCACCAGCTCTTGCAACTTGGGGTCGGTCACTCGCTCGCGGGCGATCGTGATCAACTCGTCCCACATCGCCTGCGGATCAAAACGCGATTGCGGCAGAAACAGTGCGGGGTCGAATCCATCGGCCGCGTCGGCGTCGACCGTTTCGCGGATCTTGCGGATGTCGAGTTGCGGCCCGTAGCTGGTTTCGCGAAAGGTGGCCCGCAGTTTGTAATACGCGCCCGGCTGCCAGTTCTTCTTGCAGTCTTCGGCCCAGGGCGAATCGCCCCAGATTGGGAACGACACTTCGCGGCCGGCGTCACGAAAGCCGACGCGAAAGTACGGCTTGCCATCGCGAGTCTTGAGCTCCTCCTTGGCAGACATCATCACGAACAAATCGGCTTCCTGCCCGGCCGTCATGTCCGAGAGCGCGACAACGCTCGATTGCTTAGTGGCCACAGGAGTTGCCCCGCGAAGAAGTAAACATCAGTTCCGCCGACGCGACTTTCGCGCGGCTAGGACTCGATTGTAAACAGCGGCGCGGTCGAAATCACCTGGGCCGGGGGAGCTTTTTTGCACGACGAGTTTTTGCCACAGAGGGCACAGAGAGTACGGGGCGGCTGTTTGGCCACCACCGACGACACGATGCAACCGCACGTTTCACAGAGGATACGCAGATTTTAAGAAAGACTGAAATCGTGCTTGGTGTGTGAAATCTGTGCTATCTGCGGTTCAAACTCTTCTGTTTCGCCATCGACATCGGGCCGGGGTCTGCCAGCGACTCGCGCCAATTGGCATTGGGCGCACCGTTGCGGAGATTGCGAGCGGCAATGTCGAACGGGAAATTCCTGGTCGGTGGCTGCTGCGTCCTGCCCAAGTCCAAGGTCGTTCACTTCATTTGCCTCGGTGTTCTCTGTGACCTCTGTGGCCAGACTTTTCTTTCACTCCGCGTTCTCCGTGGCTCGGCGTGGAGTCCCTTCGGATGCGCTATCGAGCGAGCTTCGCGGCTCGGCGGGAGCCTCGCCCTCCCTGAACGCGTGTTTGCAAGTCCTACTCTGGCCGTCGCTTGACGATCAGTAGCGTGCGGTCGCGGTTCAGCGATGTGGAGAGTTTTGGCGGCAGATGCAATTTGACCGATGCAGTGAGTTGCTTGGCCGTGTCGGTTGTTTGACGGCCGATCAGGCGTGCGATTGATTCCGCGTCGAAGCCGGCGCTGTTTAGCGTGCCAGGCAGAATCAACTCGCCGCCGGTGATCGTGACCAGCGATTCTTCCGGCTTCAGCATGTGAACCGCGGGGCGGTACCGCGCTTGGGGATCTCTGGCCAATGGCAGCGATGCGCTGCTCAGCACATTGAAGCCTGTCGGATTGACGAGCATGGCCGTGACGTCGCCGGCGGTGGCCAGGCGAATGCGGCCCGATTCGTCAAGGATCGCATAGAACAGCCCGGCCGATTGCAGGCCGGCGGCCGCTTGCCACAACGCGCGATTGACCGCTTCGAGCAGCAGGTGCGGCTCTTTGACGCTAGCCGCGTGGGCGCGGATCGCGGTGCGCATCACGTTGCTGAGCATCGCGGCGGCCACGCCTTGTCCGCTGGCGGCGCCAATGGCCACGCTGAGCCCGTGATCGCCGTGCGGAAACCAATCGTAGAAATCGCCACCCAGCCGATCGCCGCGGAGGGTCCAGGCGTCCACGTCCCACTGGACAGAGCGCGGCACCGCGCGAGGAAGCTGCACTTCCTGCAAGCGCTCGGCTTCATGAACCTGCCGCTTCAACTCGGCCGCGACAACGCCTTCGCGAACCAGCACTTCGCGCTCCAGGTCGCTCGCCAGGCGGCCGGCGATAATCTCGATCACGTTGACTTCGGCGTCGGTGAAATCGCGCTCGCGGGCCGAATAGATCCAGAGCGTGCCAAGCGGCATATTCGCGCTTGAGATCGGCACGCAGACAGCGGCGGCCGCGGCCTCGGGCGCACCCCACTCGGCGCGGATCGCGCGGTTCTTCATCACCACGGCGTGTCCGGCCAGGGCTTCCAGATCCGCAGTCGAGGTGCGCAGTGGGCGCGGCTCAAGCGTCAGGCGTTCGCGTGGCAGTCCCCAGGCAGAGCGCAGCTTCAGCTCGCTGGTGGCCGAGTCCAACAGATACGCGGCCGCGGCATGACAACCTACGGCTTCGGCGCCGCCACGCAGCACGGCTTCGATCCGTTCGGCAACGTGCTCGACGTCTCCGCTGCGTTCGATCACTGGCACGCCGGTCGCCAGTTCGGCTTCGCGTTTGCGAATCTCGGCGCGGGCTCTTTGCAGCTCGGTCGTCAGTTGCGCGATCGACGAGGCCAGTTCGCCGGCGTGTTCCAGATCCAGCCGCGGTCCGGCGGGAGGCGCGTGCTCCGTCGAAAAATCGATCCTGAAGTGTCCGGGAGCGGTTCCAACGCCCGGGTCGACCGGGGCAGACCACAACAGGTCACGATCTTCTTGCGGCGGCTGACCTTCGGCAAAGCTGAGCGACCAACCTGTGGCGCGCTCGAAAGCCACGCAGACGTTTTGAATGGCGCCGTTGGCCGCATCGACCGAACTGTCGCCGGTGTCCAACTGCTCGTCGAACAGCCGCAAATGCTTACTGGAGGACTGGGCCACGATACGCCTATGAAATTGCTGGGCTGGGGTGCTGCGTACGATCGACTTGGGAGAAACTACCGGAACGCTCTGCGAGCTATCACGCGTGCGCTCTTGCTGGCGCACGTCGTTCGCCCGGCGTTTGTCTGTTGTCGAAAACCAAAACTACTGTCGCTTTCGTGGTTCGGTCCGTCCGTGCAGTTTTCCGCGCTATTGCGGCAGATGCGTGGCAAATTTGCCGAGGCTCTTCTGCGCGCAAGATGACAGCGGATCAGCGGACGGGCAGCGAATTCACGTGGACGACGCTCCCGCTTGTTTGCCGCAAACCCCTGGTGCGTGGCGGCACGAGTTCGCCGAGGATCAGACGCTTGTTAACCCGCGCGAGTGGGCGCGACGATCTGCTCGACGTTGGCATTTGGGCGTCGCAGCAAACAGTGGGGCCACCAGCGGTCGCGTCGCAACATCGAAGGCCGGAAACCCGCAGGTCCGCGCGTTCGTGTTTGTCCTCGGTTCTACGTGCAGCGATCAACAGGGCACATGCGGACTCTCGCAAGGCTGAACAAAATCAGGGCGATGTGGGGAAGCGTCAGACGTGGGGGGACGCCCCGCAACTCCGCGCATCGGCTGATTTGTCGTGCTCACGAGTACGAACCGCCTTGGTTTTCGCAGTTCGCCCAGCATCCGTGACCGGCAGAACTTAGCATCGGCCGAGCGTCACGCTCTTCGTAAACCTCGCCGTCGCAATTTCACGCGCGCGGGTTGTAGCGAGTGTGCGGTGGGAAGAAAGACTTGGGGCTTGAGGCGTGGGGCTTGAGGGAAGTGATCGAGGACTTTCTGCATGAACACTAACCCGAAGCGCAAGCGAGGGTTCTTCGTCCGGCAACAATGAACCGGAGGGCTCGCGCCCTGCCGCTGACGAAGAGGGCATTCGCGAAAGCGCGTAATGTAGGCATCACCGGCCCCGTGATGTTTTTTGTTTCCTCTTCTCCGTTGTGCCGTCGACGCCGTTGTGGTGAGCCCATAAATCTCGGCGGGAGGATCGGATCACGAAAGCACGAAAACACGAAAAAGAGCCCGCGGCTAGCACTGTGGGCTATTTCCTCAATAGCTCGAGTCCTCAAAGCCTTCCTCGAAAAACCCTCGCTGGCGCTTCGGGTTAGTGGGCGTGCCGCGCGTGACGAATGCTGGCATGGATGATCTATTCGCGCTGCTGTGATCACCGCGGAGCGTGATGACTACATAAAAAAACGCGCCTACGCGAGTTGGCCTCGCGCAGGCGCGTGGAATTGCACACAAACGTTTTTCGCACGTTTCCGTCGTGGGATGGCCGGCGCACGCGTTCGTTCTGTTGGTTGTCCGTCGCGACGAGCGACAGGACGGGTTGCACTTGCGTTACGTAGCCACGCAAGCTCGGCGTGTCCGGCCCCCGATTTGCTCGACGGCGCGTTGCTGGACTCGGTCTAGAAAAGGCGAATCCTTGCGCGGTCCTGTCTCCGGTGACCGACAGCCCGTAGATCACCGGCCCGACGCAATTGAGCTATCACTTCCTGCTGAGAATTATTGCGAAACCTGAGAGACGATCCTCGTCTCTCGTCATAGCGTCCATGCGTTTGAGAATCGCAACAATCTCCAATAGCTGGCCCTTCCACATGTGGTATTACCATCGCTGGCGGTTGGGTTCGCGTCGGCGCTGTGACAGCGCGCCAATGCAAATCAACGCCGCCAGCGACGAGGACAGGCGCCGGGCCGCAGAGCTTTCTGCAGAAAACTCTGGAGACTGCGAGGAGGTAGAACAAAGCCCCGGTCGCAGTCCCATTCACAACCACGCCTGACTTGCGTCAGTAGCGCGCCTCTGCCCACATGGCTGACGCGGAGTATGACAACGCGCGCGGCCGATTTCTAGCGCAGTTTTTTGTAGAAAACTGCGAGGCGTTGAGGGGTTGAGGCTTTGAGGACTTGAGGTAAGACCTAGCGCAACATTAGTCACGCGAGCTTAAGATCTCATTCGTCTCCCTAAGTTGCGTCTGGAACGGGGCGACCGATCGGTAAAGGCAATTGATCCGCGGTCAAGAGATTTATAGAAAGTGGCTCAAGTCCCATTTTCATCATCGTGGACTGAGCGAGTTCACGCCAATATGGCCACACGTAGAGTAGGCCTGTCGACATTGCGAACGCGTAGCCATCGAACTTTTCAGGATCAACACTGACAGGCAACTCGTACGTGGATTGAAATGCGGCAGTAAGCATGAACACCTTGGCCCCTGGATTTGAATTATGGTTCGAAAGCGTAAGTGTATGGTAGATGTAGAGCAACTTGTGTGACTCTGCTTCGTCGAATCGCTCACATCGATACTCGATAGAGGTCTCGATGTTTTCATTGTTGGGAATATCTTTTCCTCGATCTACCATCATTCCAACAATCGTAACGGCCTTTAGAGCTGGGATCGTATTAGCATCCAATGTTTGAGTGCCTATCGCATTAGTGATTGCATGGTAGACTGCATGTGCAGCTATCACGTGGAGATACGTTTTATCGAATCCGCGATGTGCGGTAACGCGGTTAAGTGCTTCTTCAACGTCTTCATCGTAGTACGCACTTGATCTATTTCGAAATGTCGCCATTCCAATTTGCCATTCGACGTCAGTTACCTGAAATCGCTTTATTTCCCGCTCCCACACCAGGCAAATCGCGACAAGGCGGTTAGAATTTCGTAATGACGCCTCAATCGTCCTTCTAACTTCGAGCTCTCCAACCGCTCCGATCCAAGCTCCCGACGTTCGAATCATCACAATGCACGGCTTGTCTCGGGGCAATTGCTTCCGAGCCTTGGATATCGAGTCCGCTAAAGCACGTGCGGACGGGGACGTTGATTCGAATTTGGCTTTGACTTCGCAACAAATCGTACGTCCAGATCGGGTAGTAATCTCGGCTTCGTAGTCACACCCTCGCCGCTGCGTCCTTCTAACAAACTTAAAGTCGAGTTCGCTTCCAGCGAGAAATGAAAGGCACTCGAACTCAGCTAGAGCCGACTCCAGGGTTCCACTATTCAAATGGTCGATCCGCTCATCAATGCCTTCTGTACCCTGAAGGCGAAATAGCATTTGACTTAAGGACGACACACGAGTGAGATGTAGGGTGTCTGATAATCGTCCTGAGCCATCCGTTACGCGAAGAAAGCGACGGTTCAACGACAATTCGGTAGATGGATGAGATGAATAGCCCAGTACATGCGCATTCGTCCAAACGTCTCCCAGGAAGAACCTGAGAACATAAACCGAGAGAAAATAAGAAATAACGTCGCGATTTCTGCTGATGCTTAACGGTAAAGTCGCGACAGCACTGCGAGCCTGTTCAGCAAGCTCCGCAACAGTTAGCCGCCCAACTTGCTTTGGAAGTTCATCCATGATGCTCAAAAGCAAAATGGCGCGCAGCGCATGCTCACGCCCGACGAGTGGACACTGAGACTATAGAATCTCGCGAAGGACGACCCAGTCGTCCAAAGTTCGTTACCGCCCCGCACAGCGCACTTACTGCTTGATCAAATCCTTCACCGTCTTGCCCGATGGGATCATCGGCAATACGTGTTCTTGGTACGGCACTTCCACGTCGAGGACGAAGGGGCCGTCGTAGTCGATCATTTCTCGCAGCGCGTCGTGCAGGTCCGCCTTTTCTTTCACGTAGCGGGCGCCGCAGCCGAAGCCGCGGGCGATGCCGACGAAGTCCGGGTAGCGCTTCTTGGGGCCGATGCCGTCCCCCTTGCCGATCGCTTCCGGGTTGTCGATCGGGCCGAGATACGTGTGGGCCCGGTTGCTGGCGTGGAAGCGATCTTCCCACTGCATGACCATGCCCAGGTGCTGATTGTTGAGCAGCAGTACCTTGACCGGCAGCTTCTCGCAGACGCAGGTGGCCAGTTCCTGGATGTTCATCAGGAAGCTGCCGTCGCCGTCGATGTCGATCACCAACCGATCCGGGTTGGCCGCCTTAGCGCCCATCGCGGCCGGCAGGCCGAAGCCCATCGTCCCCAGGCCGGAGCTCGAGAGCCAGGTGCGCGGGACGGTGAAATCGAAGTACTGAGCGCTCCACATCTGATGCTGGCCGACGCCGACCGCCACGATCGGCTTCAGATCGCGCGTCATCTTCGACAGTTCGCTGATCGCGTACTGCGGGACGATGCCGGGATAGTCTTTGTCGTAGGTGAACGGATCGCTGCGCTTCCAGGCCGCAATCTGCGCGTTCCACTCGTCGAGGCCGGCCTCGGGCGGCTGCACCACTTTGTTCAGCTCGGCCAGGGCGAAGCGGATGTCGCTGATGATCGGGATGTGGGCTTCTTTGTTCTTGTTGATCTCGGACGGATCAATGTCAATGTGCACGATCTTGCCGTGTTTGGCGAACTCAGAGACCTTGCCCGTCACGCGATCGTCGAACCGGACGCCGAAGGCCAGCAGCAGATCGGCCTCGTTCACGGCGTAGTTGGCGTAGACGCTGCCGTGCATGCCTAGCATGTCGAGCGCCAGCGGATCGTCGGTGGGGAAACAGCTCAAGCCCATCAGCGTGGTGGTGACGGGGATCTGTGTTTTCTTGGCCAGCTCGAATAGCTCGGCGCTGGCGTCGCCGGCGATGACTCCGCCACCGGCATAGATCACCGGACGACGAGCGCGGCGAATGGCGGCCGCCACTTGGGCAATCTGCTCGGGACGAGCGCGGCGATCTTCGACGTGATAGCCCGGCAGGTACATCGGCGCTTTGAAGTCAGGCACCGTCTGCGCCTGCTGGATGTCTTTCGGCAGGTCAATCAACACGGGGCCGGGGCGACCGGTGGTGGCCAGGTGGAACGCCTCGCGAACGATACGGGCCAGGTCGTTGACGTCAGTCACCAGGTAGTGGTGCTTGGTGATGCCACGGCAGACTTCGACGATTGGCGTTTCCTGGAAGGCGTCTGTGCCGATGACGGACGTGCCGACCTGCCCGGTGATGGCGATCAACGGAATACTGTCCATCTTGGCGTCGGCGATTGGCGTGACCAGGTTCGTGGCCCCGGGACCGCTGGTGGCCATGCAGACGCTGACCCGGCCAGAGCTGCGCGTGTAGCCTTGCGCGGCGAACCCGCCCCCTTGCTCATGGCGCGGCAAGATCGTGCGGATGCGATCTTTGTACTTGGTCAGCGACTGGTGCAGCGGCATACTGGCGCCGCCCGGATAAGCGAAGATGATGTCCACGCCGTGATTGACCAACGACTCGATCAGAATATCGGCGCCGTTCATGATGCCGGTAGTAGCCGCAGGGCGCGGAATAGTAGCCACGAGAAAGCCTTTTCGTGCAACGCTAACGCGTCGGCGCCGTTGGTAAAGCCGGCTACGACGCGACGCTGGGGTTGTGGATACGGAATAGGAAAGGGCGGCGCCAACAGCCCGCGTTCCAAACGCGGTTCCCGAGCGAAGGGGCGGCAGTGGCGAATACTGTAAAATACGCCGCGCAGGCGGTTCTTTCAACCATGCGGGGGAGGCGAATTCGAGGGTAGCAGGCTTGTTTCTGGGCAGCCGACGCGGAAATACCGGGGAGGCGGCCTAAAACCCGGCGAACTCTCCGGATTGCAACGGCCGGCGCGCCGGCAGGCGACCCTCTTCAGACAGCGGCCGAGGGGCCGAGGTTCACCCCCGAGAGCGCGACTCCTCTGGCTCGCGCTTCGGCTCCGTCTGGTGTCTTTGGTTGGTGAGTTTCTACCGTCCGCTTTGGACCTCACCGCGGTGGCAAACCCGGCGTCAGGAGACCATCGCCGTCGACATCCGAGGTCGAAGATCAGGCGGCCACGATTCGTTGGCGAATGATCTGCGCGCATAGGAAGTTGATCGCGCATTCGATGGAAACTTGCGCGGGTTCGGCGCGCAACGTCCTGGTAGGATGAAGACGTCGTACTGCGTAATGCGCAACGAATTCGCCTCGTGCCACGGAGCTCCGACCATGATCCAAAATGTCGACCCTGGCGCCGGCGCGCCGAGCGATCTGACACCGCCGAAGAAGTCAGGTTGTTGGTTGTACTCGCTGCTTGGTGTTGTGGCTGTAGTTCTCTTGATTGGATTGTTACTGCCAGCAACTCGAACGTCTCGTGAAGCGCCGCGGCGAGCTCAATGCGCTAACAACCTCAAGCAGATCATGCTGGCTATGCACACATACGCCGATACGTTCGGCGCGTTCCCGCCAGCGTACACGGTTGACGCCAATGGAAAGCCTCTGCACAGTTGGCGGACGTTGCTACTGCCCTACTGCGAAGGGGCCGAGGTTTTTAAGAAGCTGGACTTGTCCAAACCGTGGGATGATCCGGTCAACGCCGAATTGTTCGAGCAATTCACAAAGCAAACTGGCCCGGCTGCATTTCGTTGTCCCTCGAATGATATCCCGCGCGGGATGACTGCCTACCTGGCGATCGTCACGCCCAATAGTTGCCTACGCCCAGGCGAAGGACGACGACTGGAAGACATCAAAGACGACACGTCGAACACGGTGGTAGTGATCGAAGTTCCGGCGGACAAGGCCGTGCGCTGGATGGAGCCTGTTGACGCAGACGAGGCGCTCATGCTGTCGATCGGAGCAGATCGAGATTCGCGTTCGCCGCACCCAAGCGGGTTTATGGTGGGGTTCTGCGATGGCAGCGTCAGACTCCTACGTAATGAGTTGTCGGCTGAAGATCGCCGGGCGTTGATTACCATCGACGCGCGGGACAAGGTCGAACTGCCGTGATGGATTCGACGAAGAGCTTTAACCGCAGATTTCGCAAAGGACGCAGATTTGAAAAGGGTCGATCCCACCATTTGTCTGCTTCGATTTTCCTCTGCGCCTCCGCGCCTCGGCGGTTCCCCTCTTTATCTTTCAAGGGACGAAGAGGTTGAACCGCCGAGGCGCGGAGACGCAGAGAATTCAAGTGTGTCTATCCTGGCGTCGCGCGTTGGCGTCGCTGCGGAGAAGAGGCCTCTATAGAACGAGGGGGGTATCGCATGACTCCTATCAACGACGAATCACCAAGCGGCGTTGGCGGCGCACTACCGGACAAGAAGTCGCAGTACTGGATTGAAGGGATGGTTATTCTAGCCGGCGTGACTGTCGTCGTTGCTTTATTGGTCCCTCTAGACCGAAGGGCAGGGACTGCCGCGTATCGCAACTCGTGTTCGGTGAATCTGAAGAACATCGCGCTGGCCCTGGAGCAGTATCACAACAAACATCATGCCTACCCGCCTGCATACACAGTCGACGCGGACGGAAAGCCATTGCACAGTTGGCGAACGTTGATTTTGCCGTATCTTGAGCAACGAGCCCTGTACGACTCGATCGATTTTTCAAAAGGCTGGGACGACCCGGCGAATGCAGCCGCCTATTTGGCGCCGGCGCCGGAGATCTATCGTTGCCCTTCGTCCGGCAGCCCGGAAAATCACACGACCTACCTGGCCGTCGTGACGCCAACGAGCTGCTTGCGCCCCGCGGCGCCGAGGCCAAAAGCGGATATTACAGACGGGCTGCAGAGCACCGTGGATGTAATCGAAGTGGCGCCGAAGGACTCGGTGCACTGGATGGCGCCTGTCGACGCGAACGAGGCGATGGTGCTGAGCTTGGGGCCGGATTCCAAGCTCTCGCATCCGGGAGGGGTGAACGTCGCCTTCTGCGATGGTCGCGTCATTTTCGTTCCGGCCACCTTGCCAAAAGAAAAGTGGCGAGCGTTGATCTCGATTGCCGGAAACGACGACGCAAGCGAAAAGGATTTCTAGGTGGAACTATGATTGCGGCGCGGCGATGACGCGCTGCGGCTTTTCGCAAACGTTCCTTCACTCAGCCGCCGGCAAGCAATTGCGATTCGGTTCGGGAGCGTGGCTCTTTCGCGTATCGCCCCATTTCAGGCGAGCGTTTGGCGTTTCGCTTTGTTTGCGCGAAAACCCATTCCAGCACTGCCAAGGGCGCCAGCCAGCAGAGCCAGGGGGTGAATTGGTCGAGGCCTTCGCTCGGCACGGTCACCGTGGCTAGTCCGCCGATCAAGCGGATGACGACGGCCGAGCAGAGCAGGGCGTAGCTGCGCGTCATCCAGCGGCGGTGCGATTCGTAGCGGCGCTGGACCGCGGTTCGCCAGCCCATCGCCGTGCAGACTGCCGTTGCGATTGCGAGCGCTGAAAAGCCAAGCTGCCCGCTGAGCCCCGCCTGGGCGTAGAGGGCCATCCACAATCCGCTGGGCGCGAGCGCGAGCAAGATGGTCAGCACTTGCACACGACCAAGCCGGCGATGCCAACGCGGCAGCCGCTGGCGAAACCGCTCGCTCATCAATAGCAGCCCGGCGACGAGCGTGAACGGCCCGGTGAGAATGTGAATGTAGAACGACCAGCCGTAGGCGCCGAAGAAATACGCCTGGCGCCCGCGGAGGAAATCGACGTGAAAGTCAGGCGGCACGTAATTGCGGTAGTTCCAGACGACCGCGGCGGTGACTTTGAGGATGACGAGCGCCGCGGCGAGGGAGAGTGCGCGTCGCAAGATTCGCGCTGGCGTCGCCGATGTGGCCTCCATTGGGAAGAACCCTCGCTGGCGCTGCGCGTTTGGTTTGTTTGGTTCGCCGTGCGCAGCGCTGGCCGGCGCCCCGGCCCTCTCCCGACGGGAGAGGGGGCATTCGCAGACCACGCTCGCCCGGCCTACGCCTTAAACCAGCATTTCTTTGATTGTCTTCAGCTCTTCGTCGTCGATGCCTTGCGACTTCAGGTTGAGCTTTTCGAGGCCGTCGATGCCGAGGCCGATTTTGATTCCGTGCTTGATGAATGGGTTTTCCCACACAGAATAATTCTGCAAGCGGCGCTCGGTGCCGTAGCGCTTGAGCACGGCCACGCCCGTGGCGTCGGCCGCGATGCGGTCACGGCTGGCGACGATCAGCTTCGGTTCTTCGGTATCGCCGTGCGATGGGCCGCCGAAGACGAAGCTCTTCGAGCCGTCGAGAATATTGAGCGCTGGTTTAATGCCCAGGTTCAACTCGGCCACGCGGTTGACCATCGGCTCGACCTCTTCGACGTCGAGCTTGCGACCTTCTGGGCCCACGCGGCGGCGGCTGCCCGAGGCCTTTTGGTCGAACAGGTTGTTATTCCCTTTGAACGACGTGTGGAATTCGCGGCGACTGCGGTGATGGCTCATGCCGACGAAGGCCTTCATCGACATCGTGAACCAGGCCTGAAAGTGGGTCTTGATCACCGGAACGTTGATCACGTGGTCGACCGCGAAGAGCAGCTCGGCCAGCTCAAAACCGTTCGG
>Ga0070665_100000557_pt1 | contig 51932 bp, 37 predicted proteins | sample KBSS13metaG_FD_65862 | JGI IMG/M metagenome (GOLD analysis project Ga0070665, IMG submission 65862) | Switchgrass rhizosphere microbial communities from Kellogg Biological Station, Michigan, USA - KBS S1-3 metaG | ecosystem: Host-associated > Plants > Roots > Rhizosphere > Soil ...
GGTGTCGAGGACGTGGGGCAGACGCCGCTCTTCGCCATCGACGTCGCGACCGGCAAGGTGACCAGGCTGGTGGCCCAGGGGCACGTCCGCGAGCCGAAGCTCGCCGGCGACCGGATCGTCTACGGCCTCGACACCCTGATCTCGCCGGTGGAGCTGTACACGGTGGGGCGCGACGGCTCCAGGGTGGACCAGCTCACCCACGTCAACCAGGAGGCGCTCGCCGCCATCCGCATGGGGGAGCCGGAGCAGTTCTCGTTCAAGGGGGCCAACGGCGACACGGTCTGGGGGTGGGTGACCAAGCCGGTCGGCTTCCAGGCGGGAAAGAAGTACCCGCTGGCCTTCCTCATCCACGGCGGCCCCCAGGGGTCGTTCAACAACGAGTTCCACTACCGCTGGAACCCGCAGCCCTACGCGGGGGCGGGGTACGCGGTGATCACCATCGACTTCCACGGCTCGACCGGCTACGGCCAGGCGTTCACCGATGCCATCACCAAGGACTGGGGGGGCAAGCCGCTGGTCGACCTCCAGAAGGGGCTCGCCGCCGCCCTCCAGCGCTACCCCTGGATCGACGGCACGCGGGCGTGCGCCCTCGGCGCCTCCTACGGCGGCTTCATGATCAACTGGATCCAGGGCAACTGGCCCAACGCCTTCAAGTGCCTGGTCGATCATGACGGCACCTTCGATCAGCGGATGATGTATTACAGCACCGAGGAGCTCTGGTTCCCGGAGTGGGAGATGGGCGGCACCTACTGGCAGCACCCGGAGCTCTACGAGAAGAACAACCCGGTGAATTTCGTCGGCCGCTGGAAGACTCCGATGCTGGTCGTCCACAGCGCCCTCGACTACCGCATCCCGGTCACCCAGGGGATCGCCGCCTTCAACGTCCTCCAGCGCAAGGGGATCCCGAGCCAGTTCCTCTACTTCCCCGACGAGAACCACTGGGTGCTCAAGCCGGCCAACAGCATCCTCTGGCACGACACGGTGCTGGCCTGGCTCGACCGCTGGCTGCAGCCCGGGGGGAACAAGTAAACGATTTTTTGTTTCTTTGAGCTCCAAGGGCGGCCCGCGGGCCGCCCTTCAACGTTTGCAGGTTTTTTTGTTGAGCATTGGGGATAGTGATCCGCAAACCCCCGAAAAACGGGCTCTCGAAAGAAATTTCGGGATTTTTGTCCCGGAAAACCCCTCAGCGGAAACGAAGGTATTAGAGGCGAAATGAACAGGCCGTCCCGATCACTCGAAGTGTAGGGGAGGGCCGACCCGTCGCCGGTTTCACCGAAGAGGAGGACGAGCCATGTTTCCGACGACCACCATGCCCATGCCCGGCGCCTTGCGACTGAGGGCTCTGCACCCCCTGATCGAGGGGGACGGCTCCTGCAGCCTGATCTACGACCTGGAGCGCGCGGCGGTGGTGGAGGTTCCCGAGGACCTGCAGTTCCACGTCGCCCCGGCGCTGGAGACCGGGGATCTCGACGAGGCGCTGCTCGGCTGGCTCGTCAACGAGGATCTGCTGACCAGCGAGGGGGGCGCGGGCTGGAGCATGACCGCCGGCGCCGTCCAGCTCCCCGAGGGGGGGTGGTGGAGCCTGGGGGCGATCTACCGGATCGACGACGAGCTCCACGTCCGCATCGACCAGGCGCGCGAGGACGCCGCCCTGGAGGTGGTGGGGTTCGTGTTCAAGCAGGGGTTCGGCGCCAGCCGCGTCAAGCTGCACCTGAACTGGGGGGGCGCCTTCCCGGGGACGGCGCTGCTCGAGCGGATCGTCGTCGAGTCCTCCCGCCTGGCCGCGCTGCTCGGGCAGGAGATCGCCTTCGAGCTGACGCTCGCCGCCCGCGAGGTGACCGCCGTCCGCGCGGCGTTCCTCGCCGGCTACGGCTTCCAGGTGCGGCTGCTCTGCGGCAGCTACCCGGCTCCGTACGCCGGCTTCTACGCCGATCTCCGCGATAATGAGGGAACGTGGGAGGCGGAGGCGCCGTTGCGCCTGCTGCACGAGGCCCTGAAGGGGCGGCTGACCGTCCACTGCGTGCTCGACCGCGGCCGTCTCCTCGACCTCTGGGAGTGGGCCAAGCGGACCGGCCTCCGCCACCTGGACGCGACGGTGCTCGAGGACGCCGCGTTCGGCGACGGCACGCCGCGCCCCGGCCGCCTGCGCGAGGTCCGCAACGACCTGCTGTCGGTCTGCGACGAGATGGCCGACGAGCTCGGCGCCCAGCGCCTGCCGGTCGAGTTCAAGCCGCTGACCCGGATCGTCGACCGCCTGATGCGCAGCGAGCCGCTCGGCCAGGCCTACGGCGAGCGCGGCAGCTTCGCCAGCAGCTTCGCCGGGATGATGATGCCGATGGCCGACGCCTGCCCGCGCTCCTTCTTCGACAGCCTCGACCTGCGCCCGCTGCCGGACCTCCCTGACGGGCTGGAGGAGCCGCGGGGGGATCTGGAGATGGAGACCTCCTGCCTCGGATGCTGGGCCCGGCACGCGTGCGGCCACAGCACCTACGTGACCTCGCCGCAGGACGACGACACGCGGGGAGCCGCGGAGGACCGCTGCCCGCTCTGGCGCACCGAGGTCGAGGTGGCGCTCCGCTTCTACCACCGCCTGGCCCACATGGACCCCGTCCAGGTCCGCCAGTTCTTCGATCAATCCCTCCGCGAGCCGGTCCCGTCGTTCGGCCGCCGCGAGGACCTCGGACACCTGAGGATGCCGTTCTGAGCCCCGCTCCGGCATCTCTCGCCCCATCTCCCCTCGGGTAGAGGCAGCCCCCTCCGGGCTGCCTCTGCCCACCCTTTTTTCCCGTTTTCCTCTCTGTAGTAGTCTCCCGTCCATCGTGCCGTCCAACGCCTGGCTCCGTTTCCGCTATTCGTTCTGGGCTCCCCACTACGACCGGGTGACCAAGTTCCCCGACGAGCGGCGGCGCTCGATCGAGCTGCTCGGCCTGCGCCCGGGGGAGCGGCTGGTGGTGATCGGCTGCGGCACCGGCGCCGATCTCCCGTTCATCCCCGAGGAAATCGAGGTGCTGGCGGTGGACCTCACCCCGGCGATGCTCCGCCAGGCGATGGCCCACGCGCGGCCGGGGATCGAGTTCCGGGTGATGGACGGCATGGCGCTCGACCTGCCGGACGGCTCGTTCGACGCGGCGATCCTCCACATGGTGCTGGAGGTGATCCCGGACCCGGCCCGCTGTCTCGCCGAGGCCGCGCGGGTGCTCCGCGTCGGGGGGCGGCTGGCCGTCTTCGACAAGTTCCTCCCCGACGGGGAGCGCCCCGGTCCGCTCCGCCGCGCCGGCCTCGCCCTGCTCGACTTCGTCTTCACCAGCACCAACCGGCGGATGGAGGAGATCCTCGCCCGCTCCGGGGCCCCCTTCGCGGTGGAGCGCGACGATCGTTCCGTCGGCTCCTATCGCCACCTGATCCTGCGCCGCGTGTAGGATAGACGCCATGGAAAACGACGCGCGGTTCCGGGGCGCCGGTGGGACGCCGGGAGGGCTGGGGGAGTTCCTGATCGGGCTCGCCATGGCCGCCGGCGGCGCCTACCTGCTGACCCAGCAGGTCACGGTGACGAGCGGCTACTGGAACGTCTGGGGGCACAACGCCTTCGGCCTGACGCTGCTCCCCCTCCTCTTCGGCGTCGGCCTGCTGTTCTTCAACGGCCGCTCGGTGCTCGGCTGGCTGCTGCTGATCGCCGGCGCGGCGATCCTCCTAGCCGGCATCCTGATGAACCTCCAGATCTACTTCCAGAGCACCAGTCTGTTCAACACCCTGATCATTCTGGTCCTGCTCTTCGGAGGCCTCGGGCTGATCGCCCGCTCGCTGCGCTCGCACTAAACTTCCGCCCTCCTACTGCGTAAAACAGGAAACTATTTCCTGAACAAAGTGGAGGAGGCGCTATGGATCGACGTCAATTCCTGAAAACCCTGGGCCAGGGCGCGGCGGTCGCAGCGGCCTCGCGAGCCTTGCCTGGCGGAATCATGCCGGCCGAGGCGGCGCTGCCGAACCGCATGACGCTGGCGGCGGTGGGGGACTGCATCATCACCCGCAAGCTCTCCCAGCGGCGGGATCCCGACTTCCTCGCCCTCGTCGAGCTGCTGCGCGGCACCGACTGCACGTGGGGCAACTGCGAGCTCGTCTTCGCCGACTACCGCCAGGTCTACCCCGCGCCCAAGGGGGGCGATCCCCACACCATCGCTCCTCCATGGGGGGCGGACGAGCTGGCCTTCCTCGGGGTCGATTTCGTCGGGGTGGCCAACAACCACATCCTGGACTTCGGCAACGAGGGGCTGTTCTCCACCCTGGAGAACCTGGAGCGGGTGGGGATCCCCTACGCCGGAGCGGGCGCCGACCTGGCCGCGGCCTCCCGGCCGGGCTACGTCGACACCACGGCCGGGCGGATCGGGCAGGTCAACTGCGCCTCGACCTTCCCCGGGTACTTCGCCGCCGGTCCGGCCCACCCCTACCTGAAGGGGCGGCCGGGACTCAACCCGATCCGGCTCGACCAGCGGTTCCAGGTCGACCGCGATCTGTTCGAGAAGCTCGGCAAGGCGTCGGCGGCCTTCGAGGAGCTCCTGGGCGGCAACGAGTTCGCGTCGATGCGGGGGGAGCAGCCCAAGGATGTGACGTATGTCGGCGAAGCGCAGATCGTCCCCGGCAAAGGCAAGGAGCTGGACGTGCTGAGCGCCGCCGTGCCCGGGGACCTGGCCCGCGTCACCGAGGCGATCAAGATCGCCCGCAACAACTCGCGCCTGGTCGTCGCCTCGATCCACGCCCACGAGGCGCGCCACAAGCTGGAGATCGCCGACCCCTTCCTGCAGCCGTTCGCCCGCGCCTGCATCGACGCCGGCGCCGACGCCTTCTTCGCCGCCGGCCCCCACGTGATCCGCGGCTTCGAGATCTACAAGGGGAAGCCGATCTTCTACTGCCTCAGCAACTTCGTCTTCCAGTACGCGTCGAGCTGGCCGACCCCCGCCGAGGACTTCGCCACCTACGGGCTCGAGCCGGGGACGCTCGACTCCTCGCTGTTCGAAAAGAAGGTCTTCTACCGCGAGCAGAAGCGGTTCTGGCGCAGCTTCGTCCCCCGCATCACCTACGAGGGGGGGAAGGTGGTGGAGATCGAGATCCACCCGGTCTCCCTCGGTTTCGGCCAGCCGGACTTCGAGCTGGGTTTCCCCACCCTCGCCCGCGGCGGCGAGGCGAAGGAGATCCTGGAGGACATCGCCGCCCGCTCCCGGCCCTACGGCACCACGATGACGATCGAGGACGGCGTCGGCAGGGTGGTTCTCGGAGCCGGCTAGAGACGCCAGAGCAGCATGGCCCCGGCGGCCAGGACGAGGGAGGCCAGCGTCACCGGCAGGCCCACCCGCAGGTGCTCGCGGAAGCCGAAGCGGACTCCGAGCCTCCCCGCCTGCTCGGCCACGATCAGGTTGGCGATGCTCCCCACCAGCACCGCGTTGCCGGCGAAGGTGCTGGCGAGCGCCATGGCGTAGCCGGTCGCCGGCTGCCGTCCGACGAACGGCAGCAGCAGCATGACGGCCGGCACGTTGCCCACCCCCAGCGACAGCAGCGACACCGCCACCACCAGCGCCGCCGGATGCGCGAGGTCGGCCCCCGCCGCGGCGAGGGCGCCGCGGGCGGTCTCCGTCCAGCCCGAGACCTCGAAGCCGCGCCCGACCACGAACAGGCCGACGAAGAGGGCGAGGAGATGCCAGTCCACCTGAGCCAGCATGTCGCGCGTGCGCATCCGCCGGCTGGTCAGCACGAAGCCGGCGATCCCGAGGGCGGTCAGCGGCGCCGGGACGGGGGAGAGGAAGAGGGCGATGGCGGCCGCGGTCAGCAGGATCGCCTTGGTCGCCTGCCAGCGGTGGAGCGGAATGTGCTCCGCTTCGGCAGCGGCGAGGTCGACGGCAGCGTTTACTCCCTCCGGCTCCCGGAGCCGCGGCGCCACGGTCAGGTAGAGCACGCCGAGCGACAGGACGACCGGGGCGGCGCAGGCCAGCACGAAGGGGAGGAAGGGGAGGTGGAGGCTCTGCGCGATCAGGATGTTCTGCGGGTTGCCGATCGGGGTGAGGGCGCTGCCGAGGTTGGCGGCGCAGGCGAGGGCCAGCAGGTAGGGGAGGGGAGGGCGGCGCGAGGCGAGCAGGGCGCCGGCGAGCAGCGGGGTCAGCGCGAAGCAGATCACGTCATTGGTGAGCACGGCCGAGAGCAGGGCGGTGACCACGATCGTCCCCAGCAGCAGCCGGCGCGGGTCGGCCACCTGGGCGAGCCGGCCGCCGATCGCCGAGTAGAGCCCCGATTGCCGGTATTGGGCCGAGAGCAGCATCATGCCGAAGAGCACGGCGAGGGTCGGCGCGTCCACCGCCTGCTTGGCCTGCTCGACGCTGATCGAGCCGGTGGCGAGGAAGGCCACCGCCCCCAGCAGGGCGAACCCCGTGCGGTCGAGCGCCAGCCCCGGCACGCGCCCGAGGGCGAGCCCGGCGTAGGTGAGGACGAACAGGATCAGGGGGAGCAGCGGCGGGTGGCCCATGCGGCCGGGATCATCTCATGAGCCCGCCATATTATGAGATCATAAATCGTTGCCGGCGGGCGCCGGTTCGACGGAGCTGTCACAACAAGGATTCGGGACGTTCCATGCTTCGCTTCGTAGTAGCCCTGCAGGCCGAGGCCCACCCGCTGGTGGCCCGGTTCGGCATGGCGGCGGTGAGCGAGGCGCCGTTCCCGGTCTACCGGGGCGAGGAGGCCTGGCTGATCGTCTCCGGCCACGGCAAGGCGGCGTCGGCCGCGGCCACCGCCTATCTCCACCTGATCGCCGGCGGCGCCCCGGGCCGCGCCTGGCTCAACGCCGGCCTCGGCGGCCACAGCCAGCGCAAGCTCGGCGAGGGGGTCCTGGCGCACAAGATCTCCGACGCGGCGAGCGGCGCCTCCTGGTACCCCCAACTGGTCATCGACAGCCCGGGCCCGACCGTGCCCGTGCTCTCCGTCGAGCGGGTGGAGGAGGAGTACGCGCCCCCCTGGGTCTACGAATCGGAGGCGGCCGGCTTCTTCCCCACCGCCTGCCGGTTCTCGGTCGCCGAGCTGGTGCACGTCTACAAGGTGATCTCCGACAACCCGGACGCCACCCTCTCGCGGCGCCTGTCGAGCCGGGCCGTCGAGGCGGCGATCGCCAGCAACCTGGACCGGATCGTGGCCTTCGCCCGCGGTCTCACCGATCTCGCGCGGGAGCTCGAGGCGCTGGCCGCCGAGCCGCCGGGATACCCCGAGGCGCTGGCGCGCTGGTCCTTCACCGCCGCGCAGCAGCTCCGGCTGCGGCGGCTGCTGCGGCGGCTGGCGGCGCTCGATCCCGCGAGCTCGCGCGACCCGGACTACCTGGAATCCCTGTTCGGCGGCGCCCGCGCCGAGCGCGAGGTGCTGCGCGCGCTCGAAGCGCGGCTCGCCGCCATCCCCATCCGACTGCCCCCGCCAGGAGCCGCCGCCGATGATCTACGTTGAGGAAGAGATCCTGGCGCATCCGCGCACGCTGCAGATCCAGAGCCGCTTCCCGGACGCCGAGGTCGTCCCCTGCTCGCGCTACAGCGAGATCTTCAACCGGCGGGCCCAGCACTTCCGGCTGCAGAAGCGCCGGCCGTCGCTGATCCTGGCCCGCAGGCACCGCAACTTCGTGCAGGAGGCACCGGCGGGTTTCGGCGTCAAGGGGACGCGGAACTTCGTCTTCTCCCACATGCACAACTGCATCTACGACTGCCGGTACTGCTTCCTCCAGGGGATGTACCGGTCGGCCCACTACGTCGTCTTCATCAACTACGAGGACTACCAGTGGGCGATCGAGGAGCGGCTGCGGATGCTCCCGCCCCTCGGTACGATCGCCGGCATCCCGGCCTGGTTCTTCTCCGGTTACGACTGCGACAGCCTGGCGCTCGAGCCGGTGACCCGCTTCGCGGCGAGCTTCGTGCCCTTTTTCGCCCGCTTCCCGGGGGTGTTGCTCGAGCTGCGCACCAAGAGCACGCAGATCAAGTCGTTGCTCGACATGGAGGCGCCGCCGAACGTGATCGTGGCGTTCAGCTTCACCCCCGAGGAGGTGCGGGCGTCGGTGGAGCACCTGACCCCCTCGGTCGACCGCCGCATCCGGGCGATGAGGAAGCTCCAGGAGCGCGGCTGGCGGCTGGGTCTCCGCTTCGATCCGCTGATCTACGACGAGGGCTTCCGCGAGCAGTACCGGCGCCTGTACGAGCAGGTCTTCGGCGCCGTTCGCGTCGAGAGCCTCCACTCGGTGAGCCTCGGGCCGTTCCAACTGCCCGGAGAGCTGTTCAGGAATGTGACGCGGCTCTACCCGGAGAGCCCGCTGTTCGCCGCTCCCCTCGACGAGACGGGCGGCCGGGTAGGCTACCGGCGGGACCTGGAGGAGGAGATGGTGGGGTTCTGCCGCGAGGAGCTGCTGCGCCGCATCCCGCCGGAGATCTTCTTTCCGGGGTTGAGCGCCCCGCCGGCGGCCCAGGCCGCGGAGGCGGCTTCGCCGATCGGCGAAGCCGCGATGTAGCCGCTTTTCTACGAGCCGCCCGCCCCTGTCACGCCCGCCCCCTTCAGATACTTGTCGAGGAACTGCAGGGTGGCCGTGTAGGCCTTCTCCTGGGTCTCCTTGCGGGCGAAGCCGTGTCCCTCGTTGGGGAAGAGGAGGAACTCGACCGGCACCCCCTTCTTCTTGACGGCGTCGACGATCTCCGACGATTCCGCCTTCAGCACGCGCGGGTCGTTCTCCCCCTGGAGCACGATGAGCGGCCGCTCGATCTGGTCGGCGTGGAAGAGCGGCGAGATCTTGCGCAGGTAGTCGGCGTCGGCCTTGGGATCGCCGAGCTCCTTGTAGAGGGAGTCGCGGGTCGGTCCCCACCAGGCGGGGATGCTCTCCAGCGTGCGCAGCCAGTTGGAGACGCCGTAGAGGTCGACGCCGGCCGCGAACTCGGTCGGCCGGAAGGCCAGCGCGGCGAGCACCATGTAGCCGCCGTAGCTGCCGCCGATGATGCCGATGCGGGCCGGATCCACCCAGCCGGTGGCGGCGAACATCTTCTTGGTCGCCACGCAGTCGTCCAGATCCCCCTCGCCGTGCTTGCGGTCGTCCATGGCGTAGAAGGCCTTGCCGTAGCCGCTGCTCCCCCGGTTGTTGATGGCGTAGATGGCGTAGCCATGGTTGACCAGATACTGGATCAAGCCGCTGTAGCCGACCCGCGACTGGCCGCCGGGGCCGCCGTGGACCCAGACCAGGCCGGGCACCTTGGAGGTGGGCGAGGCGGTCAGCGGCTTGTAGAGCAGGCCGGGGATCTCGGTGCCGTCGAAGGACTTGAACCGCACCACCTGCGCGGGCACCAGATCCTTGGGGTCGATCGCCGCGTTGAGCGCGTGGGTGAGTTGCCGGACTTTGCCGGTCTTGAGGTCGCTGACGTAGAGATCGCGGGGCCCGGCGGACTCGGCGTAGAAGGCCATCAGCGAGCCGTGCGGCTGGAAGTTGAGGCCGGTGATGTCCGCCTGCATCGCGGGGAGCTTCACCGGTTTCATCCCCGCCGCCTCGAAGACCCGCAGCTCCGTCCTGGCGTCGTTGTTGATGAGGATGGTGAACCAGCGGCCGTCGCGGGAGAAGCCGGCCCCCTGCACGTCCCATTGCGGGCGCAGCACCTCGGTCCGCTGGCCCGACGCGAGGTCGTAGCGCACCAGATAGGCGAACTGGGACCCCTTGTCGGTCGTGTAGTAGAGGCTCTTGCCGTCGGGGCTGAAGTCCGCGGGGGAGTTGGCCACCTCGGCGCCGGCATCCTCGTGGGAGACGATGGTGGTGAGCTTGCCGGTGGTGCGGTCGTAGAGGTCGATGTCGGAGGCGGCGTTGGTGACCGCCTTGGTGAGCGCGACGTAGCGCCGGTCCGGCGAGACGGCTTCGGGGAGGTAGGCCCCCTCGTTCTTGTAGAGGAGCTTGCGCTCATAGCCGTCGAACGTCATCTCGTAGACGTCGAAGGCGCTCGCCTCGCGCTCGTTGGTGGCGAGGAAGAAGCTCTTCTCATCCTGCGCCCAGCCCATGAACTGGGTCTTGAGATTGTCCCCCGGGGTGAGGTCGCGGACCTTGCCGTCCGGCGACTGCACATAGAGGTGATTCTTCTCGTTCCCGCCCTGGTCGCTGCTGTAGAGGAAGCGCTCGTCGTGCGGGAAATAGCCGATCGGCTGGATGGCGCTGACCTTGGAGTCGGTGAGCTGGACGGGCTTGCCGCCGTCGACCGGGATCGCGAAGGCGTTGATGACGCCGGTCTGGTTGCTGCCCACCAGGATCTTGCGGCCGTCCGACGAGAAGGAGGAGCCGCCGTAAGCGGTGTTGGCGAGAAACTGGTCGATCGTGTACTGCTTGACCTGCCGCGGCGCCTCGGCGGCGGCCGGCTTCACCGGTGGTTTCGCGCTCGCGGCTCCCGCCAGGAGAGCCACCAGCGCCACGGCGGTCCATGCGTTGCGAAATAAACTTTTCATCAAATGGATCTCCTCAAGGATTTGCGTGCATCTTCTCACGAGTGGCGAAAAGCCGTGCCGGGGTCCCGCCGGTGAGAAGAGGATGAGGAGGCATTCTCCACCCCACGCGGCGGGCCCGGCACGGGTACGTCGTGCGGGCGTGAAGGTTGCGCTCGCACACCCTCCCAACGCACGGGGGCGGGGTGTTCTTACCGGCTGCCCGCGTATCCCGTCAGCTCGACATACCCGGAACCCCGGACGGGCCTGCCGCGATGGGTCCCCGTGATCTCGACCGCCCCCTCCCAGTAGCGGAAAGAGACGTCGAGCTCCTGGTCGGCGAGCAGCGGGCGGACGTCGAGGTCCAGGCCTTCGCCCGGGACGCTCACGTGCCAGCGCGCGGGGTATTTCGCGCCGCTCCGTGGGCTGCGCCATTCGCCGGAGCCGGCGATCTGGAACTCGGCGAGCGCGAGCGGCCGGGATGCGCCGTCCGGTTGGATCACGGTGCCGCTGCTGGCGGGATCGGCGGTGCCGTCTTTTCGGCGCAGCCGGTAGAGCATGAGGTCCGAGCCGTCCGCGAGCTGGAGGGAGAACCAGTCCCAGCCCACCTGATCCTTGCCGAGCGAGCTGGTGCTCCATTCGCGGTCCATCCAGGAGGCGCCGGTCACCGCGAAGCGCTCCCCGCCGACGCGCACCATGCCCGCGGCCGGCATGCGGGTGAGAGAGTAGTAATAGGAGGCGTTGCCCGGCTCGGCGCTCTTGCGGCTCAAGCCCCGCTCCCCCTGGAGCACGGGGGGCTTCCCCGCCTGCAGGAGGAGATCGATCGCCACGTCCCCCTCCGCCGCGCGCAGGCGCATGGGGAAGACCGGAGCGCCCTCGGCCGTCCAGTCCTTGACCCAGACCCGGAAGGGCGTGCCCTGCGCTCCCGCGAGCCCGACGGCGTCCCGGCTCCAGCGCTCGAAGGAGTGGAACGTCTTCCCGTCGACGTCGCTCACCGTGAAGTGGGCGAGCCAGGCCTGCCGGGTGGCCCAGGCAGACGCCCGCGCCGGCATCTCCGGCGCCAGCGCCGAGCGGAAGAAGGTGAGCTGAAAGCCGAAGCGCCGCCCCTCGGCCGTCGCGAGGTTCCCCGTGTAGTACCACCACTCGGTGCGGAACTCCGGATGCGGTCCATGATCGGTCGGAAAGTGGAACTCCCGCGGCGCCAGCGCCCTGGCGTACCCCCGGTCGTCGGCACTTCGCAGAGCGCCGGCGACGGAGAGGGAGGCGCGGGGCTGGCTCGGTTGTTCCCGACAGGCGAAGAGGCAGAGGCTGGCGAGGAGGATTGGGATGGCTGTACGGGTCCGAAGATTCACCCCGCCAGCATAGCCTCAGCGAAGCTCATGGCGCTTCAGAAAGGTCGGCAGATTGAAGTAGAGCTGCCGGCAGAGCTCCTCGTAGGTCCGGTACTGGATCCGGAAGAGTCCCTGGAGGTCGGAGGGAACGCTCCCCGTATCGGGGATTTTCTTCCTAGCGGCCGTGCTGCCCGCGTACTCGCAGACCAGCATCGGCTTGCCGAGAGCGTGCGCGATTCCGATCTCGATATAGACATTCGGCCGGTTCAAGGTGCCCAGGTTGTCGAACACACAGAGATCCGCCCCCTGGATGCCGTGGACGATCTCGGCGAAGACGTCTCTGGCGCTGAGATCGTACCCGGACCAGCGGAGGTCGATTCCATGCGGCGACAACAGGTGCACCAGGTTGAAACGCAGAGAGTGCTCGATGTTGTGGAGAAATCTGTGGCCCACGAAGCAGGTCAGCCGCTTCTGGTCCGAAGGTACTGACTTCGTCAAGCCCTGCAGGAACGGGAAGCGGCTCCCGTCCGGCTCTCGAAGCTCGATGACGCGCAGCAGGCCGTAGCCATCCATGCGCACCGGCTCGGGCGCATCCCCGAACAGGCGCCGGCTCATCGTGACGAATTTCTTGTCCTTGCGAATGGCGGCGAGCCGGTCGTGATACTCGTCGACCGAAATGGCTCCGTTGAGGAGCCGGCTCTCGAAGAGGCCGGTGACAAATTCGCGCAGGAAGGCCGCGGGCTCGACCGGATAGGCCACGCTCAGCCGAGACGCTGGAAGTACTTCGCGAAGACGGAAAGGGCATCGAGGGACTTATGATCCTCGAACCACTTTTTTTCCGCTTCCCAGGTGGAATCCCGGACGAGTTGCCGCGCTGGAGGGATTTCGCGCGCTTTCCTCGGACGATTTGACTTCTCTCCAAAGATGTCGGCTTTCCTCTTCATGGGCTCTCCAGTCGTCTGAGGGTAGAACAGCGGTACCGTCAAGTCAATCCCTCGGGGGAAGCTCACTCCTCCCGCAGCGCCAGCGCCGGCGAGGTCCGCGCCATTTTGTAGGCCGGGTAGAGCCCGGCCAGCAGGGCGGCGGCGAGGGCGAGGAGCAGCGCCTGGAGGAGGACTCCGGGAGCGAGCTCCATGCGGATCGTCCAGCCGAAGGAGCGGCGGTTGATGACGTAGATCATCACCGCCGCCAGGGTCATGCCGACCGGCAGCGAGAGCAGGCCGGCCGCGAGGCCCATCAGGCCGGTCTGCGAGTTCACGAGCTGCCAGACCTGCCCGGGGGTCATGCCGTTCGCCCGCAGCACGCCGAGCTCGCGGGCGCGCTCGAGCTGGAGCGCCATCAGCGACGAGAGCACGCCGATGAACGCCACCAGCCCCGCCAGCAGGCGCAGGACCGAGGTGATCAGGAAGGTGCGGTCGAAGATCTCCAGCGAGATCTTCTTCAGCGAGCGGTTCGACTGGACCATCAGCGCCCGCTCCGAGCCGATCGCCGTCCGCAGCCGCTCGGCGACCCGGTCGGGGTCGGCCCCCGGCGCCAGATCCAGCGCGAAGCCGGTGAGGAACGGGTCGTTCCAGTTGCGCCGGTAGGTCGCCCCGCTCATCAGGACCACCCCCTGGTCCGAGGCGTAGTCGTAATAGACCCCCATCACCCGGAAGTCGCGGTCCCCGCGCGCGGTTCGCAGGCGGATCGACGCGCCGGTCCCCAGGCCGGTGCGCGAGGCGAAGGGCTCGGAGACCAGCACCGCGTCGCCGCTCTGAAACGCCGGCCAGGCTTCGGCGGGGCGCCCCTCCTTGAGCTCGAAGGTGCGGGCGAGCTTGCGCTCGCCGGCGCCGATGGAGACGATGCGGACCGGCCCGGAAGGGGAGGCGAGCTCGACGCGGCGGAGAGTGTGCCCCCCCGCGACCCCCGGCAGCGCCAGCGCCCGCTGTGCAACCGCCGGATCGAGGTCGGCGCCGCTGAACCCCCCCGCCCGGCTGGGCACCGTGGCGTAGACGTCCGACTGCAGCGTCATCTCGAGCCAGCGCACCACCGTCTGCCGGAAGCTGTCGACCATCACCCCGATGCCGACCGTCACCGAGACCGCGATCACCAGGGCGGCGATGGCGACCGCCGTGCGCGAGAGAGAGGCGACGACCCCGCCGGCCGCCATCCTCCCGAGCACGCCGAGAGTGGCGCCCAGCGGCCGGCGGAGCAGCCGCATCAGCAGGACGGTGGCGACGGGGGAGAGCAGGGCGCACCCCAGGATCACGGCGAACAGCCCGACGAAGCTCACCGCGAGGTTGCGCGGCGCCAGCAGCCCGGCGCCGGCGGCGAGCAGGCCGATCCCCCAGGCGGTGACGCGCGGCAGCGAGCCGCGCAGCCGCGCCTCCAGTGTCGAGCGGAGCAGCGCCGCCCGCGGCGGCGCCTGGGTGGCCTCGATCGCCGGCACCAGCGCCGCCAGGAGCGTGGCCCCGATGCCCAGGAGGGCGCCGATGGCGAGCGTCGCGGGCGGGATCGCCAGCTCGCGCACGGAGACCACGAAGTAGAGATCGTTGATCGTCTGCGTCACCAGCCGCACCAGCCCGCGCCCGAGGAGCACCCCGGCGCCGAGGCCGGCGGCGGTGCCGAGCACGGCCACCGCCGCCGCCTCGCCCAGCACCAGCGCGAAGATCTCGCGGCGGGAGACCCCGAGCGCCCGCAGAGTGCCGATCCACTGCCGGCGCTGCACCACCGAGAAGGTCATCGTGTTGTAGATCAGGAAGGCGCCGCAGACCAGCGCCAGCATCGAGAGGGCGGTAAGGTTCAACCGGAAGGCGCGCGTCATCTCCTCGGTGGTGCGGGTGCGCCCCGCGGCGGGGAGGATCTGGACGCCGGGGGGCAGCACCGCCCGCGCCCGGTCGAGCTGGCGCCGGCCCGCGGCGCCCTCCTCGACGATGAGATCGATGCGGTCGATCCGCCCCACGCGCCCGAGCGTCTCCTGGGCGGAGGCGATGTCCATCACCAGCAGATCAGCGATCGCCCGGCGGGTGTTGGCGTCCTCCGGCGCCAGCGTGCCGGCGAGGGTCAGCCGCCGCTTGACCCCCTGAGCGCGGATGGTGAACGGGTCCCCCAGGCGGAGCCCCAGCTCGCGCGCCGTGCCCGCCGCCAGCACGCCGGCCCCCGGGCGGGTGAGCAGCGGGCCGAGATCGATGGAGGTCCCGCCCTGCCGCGAGCCGCCGGTGGCGCCGCCGAGGTAGGAGCGGAACGGGCCTTCCGAGAAGGGATCGACGCCGAGCAGATGGAGCGGGCGTCCCGGCGTATTGGGAGAGCTGGAGGGGATCCCCACCCACCCCTCGACCACCGGCGCCGCCGTGTCGAGGCCAGCCTCCAGCTCCAGGCGGCGGAAGGCGGCGTCGGGAATCCCGCCGGGGCCGCCGATCACCTGGTGCGTGGCCCTGCCGGTGACGGCTTCCGTCGACAGCGTAAAGGCGCGGCTGGCGCTGGCGTTGGCGAGGCCGATCGACACCACCACCGCCACTCCGAGGGCGACGCCGAGCACCGCGAGACCGAACTGCCAGGGGTGGCGCAGGAGGTAGCGCAGGCTGGAGCGCCAGAGGAGGTTCACTCCGTGCGCTCCACCAGCCGGCAGTCCTCGATGCGAAACACCCGGTCCGCGAGCCCCACCACTTCCGGGCTGTGGGTGACCATCACCATGGTCTTGCCGGCCTGTCGGGTCAGGCGGTCGAGGAGGTCGAGCACCTGGAGGCCGGTTTCGAGGTCGAGATTGCCGGTCGGCTCGTCGGCGAGCACGAGCAGGGGATCGTGGGCCAGGGCGCGGGCCACCGCCACCCGCTGCTGCTCGCCGCCCGACAGCCGGTCCGGATAGCTGGACGCCCGGTCCGCGATCCCCACCTCCTCGAGCAGCGCGAGCGCCGCGCGCCGCTGTGCGGGGCCGACACGCCCCTTGAGCTCCATGGGGAGGAGCAGATTCTCCTCGACGGTGAGGGTGGGGATGAGGTTGAAGAACTGGAAGACGAAGCCGATCCTGTCGCGGCGGAAGAGCGTCCGCTCGCGCTCGGAGAGGGAGGAGATGGCGACGCCGTCGATCACCACCTCGCCGGAGCTGGGCTGGTCGATCCCGGAGAGCAGGTTGAGCAGCGTCGACTTGCCCGTGCCGCTCCGCCCGATCAGGACCGCGAACTCACCGCGCCCGATCGTGAGGTTGGCGTCGCACAGCACCATCCGCCGCCGGCTCCCCTCCAGATAGTCCTTGGTGAGGTTCCGCAGCTCGATGAGGGGGGCGGGCATGGCCCGGGGATGGTATCAGGCTGGGTGAGCCGCCCGTGGATCGGGACCATGCTGAGGAGCCTGTGCGGCAGAAACCAGAACAGGGACACAAGGGACAAAAGAGACGTCAGGTAATCAGTGTCCCTGTTGTCCCTGCAGTCCCTGATGTCTCTGTCAGGTTTTTTCCACCAGCCACGCCACCGCCGCGAGCAGCTCCGAGGCCTCCACCGGCTTGGCGACGTGCACCTGATAGCCCGCCTCCAGCGCCCGCTTCCGGTCCTCGGGGCGCGCCAGGGCGCTGACCGCGGCGGCGGGGATGGCGCCGCCCTGGTCCGGCGGCAGGGACCGCAGGCGGCGGACCAGCTCGTAGCCATCCTCGCCCGGCATGCCGAGATCGCTCACCAGCACATCCGGACGGCGGCGGCGGATCGCCGCCAGGGCCTCGGCCGCCGAGGCGACGGTCTCGACCTCGGCCTCGCACTCCGTGAACACCCGTTCGAGGAGCTCGCGGGCGTCGTCCTGATCGTCCACGACCAGCACCCGCACCCCGTTCAGCGTCACGCAGGCCTCGTCGGCCGCGGCGGCGGAACCGGCCGAGGACTGGCGGGCGGGAGCCTCGCCGGCCTGCTCGGGCGCGATGTGCGGCAGGAGGATGGTGAAGGTCGCGCCCTTTCCCTCGCCGGGGCTGGCGGCCGTCACCGTGCCGCCGTGCAGCTCGACGAACTGCTTGACGATCGCGAGCCCCAGCCCCAGGCCGCCGGACCGGCGGGTGATCGAGGCGTCCGCCTGCCGGAAACGGTCGAAGAGGTAGGGCGCGAACGCCGGATCGAACCCCTGGCCGGTGTCGCTGACGCGGATCTCGACATGGCCGGCCGCGCGCGCCAGCTCGACGCGCACCATCCCCCCGGCGGGGGTGAACTTGATCGCGTTCGAGAGCAGGTTCCAGACCACCTGCCGCAGGCGGTCCGGATCGCCGGAAATGATGCCGTCCTCGCGGTCGATCGCCTCTACGATGCCGATTCCCTTGGTCTCGGCGGCGAGCCGCACGGCTTCCGTGGCGCTCTCGACGACCGCGGCGAGATCCACCGCCTGCACCTCCAGGCGCATCTTGCCGGAGATGATGCGGCTCATGTCCAGGAGGTCCGAGATCATCTGTGACTGGACGCGCGCGTTACGCTCGATCACCTGGAGGCCCTGGTCGACCGCCTTGAGATCCTCCTTCTTCCTCTGCAGGATCTGCGTCCAGCCGAGAATCGCGTGCAGCGGCGTGCGCAGCTCGTGCGAGAGGGTGGCGACGAAATCGTCCTTCAGCCGGTTCGCCCGCTCGGCCTCGCCGCGCGCCGCCCGCTCGCTCTCCAGGAGCTGGAGCCGCTCCTCGGTGGCCTGCGTGCGCTCGTGGATGTCGATGTGGAGCCCCGCCCACTCGCGGATGCCGCCGGCGCCGTCGGGGAGCGGCACGGCGCGGGCCACCATGTAGCGGTATTCGCCGTCGTGGCGGCGCACCCGGTGCTCCACCTCGTAGCGGGCCCTCTGGCTGATGGCCTGGAACCAGGCCTCGCGAGTCTCGGCGCGGTCGTCCGGATGGATGGCGTCGAGCCAGCCCCACCCGCGGAGCTCCTCGAAGCTCTGGCCGGTGAAGGCGCTCCACTCCGGCTGCCCGGTCTCGAACTCGCCGGTCGCGGACCGGCTCCAGACCATCGCCGCGATGGCTTCGACCAGAGTGCGGTATCGCTCTTCGCTCTGGTGGAGGAGGCGAGGGCCGGCTATGAAGGACCCGCTGATCATCTTGATGAAACCCCGAGTCGAGAAAAGCGCGAACCCTTCCCTGAGTCAGGTGGGTGCGGTTGGATCGCCCCTTCAAACATCCGGTGCCGGGAGGACATTCCTGAAGAAGACTCCGAGTTGTCCCGCAATCTCGGCATCCTGACACTCTGGGTGTAAGCTGACGCAGTTTTGCAGGGTTCGTCGTATATCGACGTTTATGAATGTTTTGTTTTCCGCCGTCTCTCCGACGGCGATTCCTTGGGGGGAAACCGATGAGCAGAGCACTGCCCGAGCCGTGGCGCGTCAAAGTCGTCGAAAAAATCCAGCTCCTGCCGCGCGAGGAGCGTGAGCGCCTCCTGATCGAGGGGGGATTCAGCCTGTTCAAGATCCCTTCCGAGGCGGTGTTCATCGACCTGTTCACCGACTCCGGCACCTCGGCGATGTCCGACTGGCAGTGGGCCGGCATGATGCAGGGGGACGAGGCCTACGCCGGCGCCCGCAATTTCTTCCATCTCCAGGAGTCGATCCAGGACGTCTTCGGCTTTCCGGCTTTCCTTCCCGTCCACCAGGGGCGCGTGGCCGAGAACCTCCTCTTCTCGACCCTGCTCACCCGGCCGGGCATGGTGATCCCCAACAACAGCCACTTCGACACCACCCGGGCCAACATCGAGGTCAATCACGGCATCGCGCTCGACCTCGTCATCCCCGAGGGGCGGGACGCCCAGGCCCGGCACCCCTTCAAGGGGAACATGGACCTGATCCGCCTGCGCAAGCTGTTCGTCGAGGAGCAGGGGAACATCCCGGTCTGCATGCTGACCCTCACCAACAACTCCGGCGGCGGCCAGCCGGTCTCGCTGGCCAACGTCAAGGCCGTCTCCGCGCTCTGCCGCGAGTTCGGCATCCCGTTCTACATCGACGCCTGCCGCTTCGCCGAGAACGCCTGGTTCATCAAGCAGCGCGAGCCGGGGCAGGCCGACCGCTCGGTCGCCGAGATCGTACGCGAGATCTTCAGCTACGCCGACGGCTGCACCATGAGCGCCAAGAAGGACGGCCTCGCCAACATCGGCGGCTTCCTGGCCAGCCGGAACGAGGAGCTGCTGGAGACGCTGAAGCAGCGGCTGATCGTCATCGAGGGGTTCCCCACCTACGGCGGCCTCGCCGGGCGCGACCTCGAGGCCGTGGCGCGCGGCCTGCGCGAGGTGCTGGACGAGAACTACCTGCGCTTCCGCATCGGGCAGGTGGAGAGCTTCGGCGCCCTGCTGACCTCGGCGGGCATCCCGATCATGCAGCCCACCGGCGGCCACGCCGTCTACATCGACGCCAAGCAGCTCCTGCCGCACATCCCGGCGCTGGAGTTTCCGGCGCAGGCGCTCTCGGTGGCGCTCTACCGCGAGGGGGGGATCCGCGGCGTCGAGATCGGCAGCGTGATGTTCGGCAGCGAGCACCCGGAGACCGGCGAGCCGATCCCGGCGCCGATGGAGCTGATCCGCCTCGCCGTGCCCCGGCGCGTCTTCACCAACTCCCATCTGGAGTACGTCGCGGGCGTGCTGGAGGACATCCGCGACCAGCGCCACACCCTGCGCGGCCTGCGCATGACCTTCGCCCCCAAGGTTCTCCGCCACTTCTCGGCCCGCTTCGAGGAGATCCCGGCGCGGGTGGAGCAGCCGGTGGCGGTGGAGCAGCCGGTCGCGGTCTGATCGCGAATCACCCGCCGTCGAGCAGGCCGCGGATCAGATTGCGCTTGGAGAAATCCCCCAGGCTGGCGTAGGTCAGCAGCGCTTCGCGGCCCAGCAGGCGGCGGGCGATCTCCTCCACGGGAAGGCCCTGGTCCCGCAGTCCCCGGGCCTTCCCGGCCAGTTCCTCCCACCACTGGATCTTGCGGGCCAGCCGCCCCTGGGCGTCCTCGAGGATGCCCGCGTGGTCGCAGATCAGCAGCTCCGGCTCCAGCGCGAGCACCCGCCGCAGTGAGTCGAGGTGCTGCCGGACATTCTCGATCCGCCGCAGCAGCTTGACCCGCTCGTGGACGTAGAGGTCGCCCGAGAACAGCCACCGCCGCCCCTCCTCGAAGAGGGAGACATGGCTGAACGCGTGCCCCGGCGTCGGCACCACCCGCAGCCGGTACCCCGGGCCCTCGACCACCTCCCCCAGCGATTCGGCGCGGAACGTCCGCGGCTGGCCGCCCCAGACGACCTTGCGGTAGAGCGGCATCCGCAGCCCCTCGGCGAAGATCGGCACCGCCCCCGCCGGCCCGAGGACCGGCAGGCCCAGCTCCTCCGCGAGCGCCGCCGCGCCGCCGATGTGGTCCTCGTGATGATGCGTCAGCAGCACCCGCCGCACTGGCCCGCCGCGGGCCCACGCCACCAGCCTGGACGCCGTCGCCGGCGGACCGGTGTCGATCAGCAGGTCCGCGAACGCGTAGGCCGACACCTCGCGGACCGGCCGGCCGAAGAGCGTCGGCGCCATGCGGAGGCGGGTGAGGGAATCGTGGGAGGTGGGCTGGAACACGGGCCCATTATCCACGCCCGCCGCCGGCCGGTTTCCAAATGACGGTATAATCTACGACCGAAGCCCCGACAAGATGCGTTCCGAGATCCTCGATCCCGCGAGCTACGCGTTCAACGCGTACGCGATCCCGCTGCTTGCGACCATGGTCGCGATGCTGCTCCTCGGCGTTTTCGTGATGTTCCGCGAGCGCGGCTCGCGGGAGGCGGTGTGCTTCTCCCTGGTCGCGGGGAGCATCTCGACCTGGCTGGTCTGCTTCTCCCTCATGTACATCGCCGCCGACGAGCGGGTAGCCCTGGTCTGGGCGCGGTCGGCGTATCTCGGCATCTGCCTGATCCCCGCCGCGCTCTATGGCTTCGCGGCCGCGGTGACGCGGTCCCGGCGCCGCTGGCTGGTGCGGACCGGATGGCTGCTCTCCATTGGCTTCGCCCTGGCGAGCGCCGGCACCGGCGCGCTGGTGCGCGACCTCCACCACTACTGGTGGGGTTTCTACCCGCGCTTCCGCTGGCTCGGCGTGCCGTTCCTCGCCTTCTTCTTCGTCATGCTGGCGCTGAGCCTGCACGAATACTGGCGCGATTACCGGATCTCGAGCCCGGGGATCCACCGCCTGCGCACCCGTTCGCTGATGATCGGGTTCGCGATCGCCTATCTCGGCTCGTTCGACTATGTGGCGGCCTACGGCGTGCCGCTCTACCCTTTCGGCTACCTGCCGGTCCTCGTCTTCATCGCCATCGCCGCCCGTACCATCCGGCGCTACTTCCTGGTCGACCTCACTCCCGCCTTTGCCGCCGGGCAGATCCTGGCCACGGTGGCCGACCCGGTCATCGTCTGCGATTCGGGGGGCATCATCCGCTTCACCAACGACGCGGCGTCGACGGTCTTCGGCTACGAGCCGGGCGCGCTCGCCGGCGCCCCGATCGAGCTGCTGGCGGAGCCGTTCACGGGCTCTTCCGTGCTCCTGCTGGTGTCGGCGGGCGAGGTCGTGCGCGACGCGGAGATGGTCTTCCGCACCCGGCAGGGAGAGCGGGTCGAGGTCGGGGTTTCCCTCTCCCCCCTCGCCGACGATCTCGGGGTCGGCGTCGGTGCCGTCCTCGTCGCGCGCGATATCCGCGCCCGCAAGCGCGCCGAGAGCCAGATCGCCTATCAGGCCTGTCACGACGCCCTGACCGGCCTGCCCAACCGCCTGCTCTTCTACGACCGGCTCACCCAGGGGCTCGCCCGGGCGAAGCGCCATGGCGGCCGCCTCGCCGTGCTGTTCATGGACCTCGACCAGTTCAAGGTGGTCAACGATTCGCTCGGGCATGCCGCCGGCGACCGCCTGCTGATCGAGATCGCCAGCCGCCTCCAGCGGACCCTGCGCCAGAGCGATACCGTCGCCCGCGTCGGCGGCGACGAGTTCACCTTCCTGCTCCCCGGCATCGAGCGCGGCGAGGACGCCTCGCGGGTGGCGCAGAAGATCCTCGAGGCCGTCTCCCGGCCGCTCGAGATCGACGGCCACCAGCTCTACGTTACCCCCAGCATCGGCATCAGCCTCTATCCCGCCGACGGCGAGGAGGCCGAGGCGCTGCTCAGCAGCGCCGACATCGCCATGTACCGGGCCAAGGACCTGGGGCGCAACGGCATCCAGATCTCCAGCCCGGCGATGAACGCGAAGTCGGTGGCGCGGCTGAGCCTGGAGCGGGACCTGCGGATGGCGATCGAGCGCGGCGAGTTCACCCTGGTCTACCAGCCGCAGGCCGGCGTGCTCAGCGGGCGGACCGTCGGGGTCGAGGCCCTGCTGCGCTGGAACCATCCGCGGCGCGGGGTGGTGCTGCCGGGGGAGTTCATCGCCATCGCCGAGGAGACGCGGCTCATCCTGCCGCTCGGGGAGTGGGTGCTGCGGACCGCCTGCGAGCAGGCACGGCAGTGGCAGAGGGGGGGCGGCTCCGCGCTGCGCGTCGCCGTCAACCTCTCGGCGCTGCAGTTCCGCCAGCGCAACCTGGCGCGCACGGTCCAGACAGTGCTGGGCGAGAGCGGGATCCCGCCCGGCTCCCTGGAGCTCGAGATCACCGAGAGCGCCGCCATGCTCGACGCCGGAATGACGATCGAAGTGCTCTCGGAGCTCCGCGAGATGGGGGTGCGCATCGCCATCGACGACTTCGGGACAGGGCACGCCGCGCTCGCCTACCTCAAGCGGTTTCCGATCGACATGCTGAAGATCGACCGCAGCTTCATCGCGGGCATCGAGAACAGCCGCCAGGACACCGCCATCGTCGCCGCGATCACCGGGCTCGCCCATGGGCTGGGCCTCAAGGTCCTCGCCGAGGGGGTCGAGAACGAGAGCCAGCTCGGCCTGCTCGCCGCCTGCGGCTGCGACGAGTACCAGGGGTACCTCCTCAGCCGGCCCCTCGCCCCGGCGAGCGTTTCCGGCCTCTTCGAACGGCCGAAGCACACCGCCGTGATGCGCCTGCCGATCCCCCTGCCTTAGAATCCGGACGATGAGCAGGATTCTCTGGATCGCCCTGGCGGCCCTCCTCTGTGGGGCCCCCGGTGTCGCGGCCGAGCTGCCGCGCGGAACTCTGGTCGAAAAGGTGACCTGCGCCGGCGCGCCGGGTCAGGCGTATGCCCTCTATCTGCCGTCCAACTACAACCCGGAGCGGCGCTGGCCGATCCTCTATGCCTTCGACGCCCGCGCACAGGGCCGGCGGGTGGCCGAGCTCTTCCAGCAGGCCGCCGAGACCCATGGCTGGATCCTGGTCAGCTCCTGGAACACGGCGAGCGACGGACCGGCGGAGCCCAACTTCACCGCCATCCACGCCCTGTGGGCCGACACCCACGCCCGCTTCGCCATCAACGACGCGCGCGTCTATGCCGCCGGCTACTCCGGCACGGTGCGTTTCGCCTGCATCCTCGCCCTCACCGCGCCGGGGACGATCGCCGGGATCATCGGCGCCGGCGCCGGCTTCCCCTTCGGATCGCCGCCGAAGAAGGACAACCCGTTCGCGTTCTTCGGCACGGTCGGCGACCGCGATTTCAACTGGTACGAGATGAATGACCTCGACCGGGCGATGGGAGCCCTCGGCCTCCCGCACCGCATCGAGCATTTCTCCGGTCTGCACGACTGGCCGCCGGCCGACCTCGCCATGAAAGCGGTGGCCTGGATGGAGCTGCAGGCGATGAAGGCGGGGAAGCGGGAGAAGAGCCCCGCGCTCGTCGAGGCGGAGTGGAATCGCGATCGCGAACAGGCCAAGGCGCTGACCGCCGCCCACCCCGCGGATGCCTTCCACACCTGGTCCGCGATGGCGGCCGACTATGCCGGGCTGCGCGACGTCGCCGAGGCCGAGCGGGAGGCCGCGGCCCTCGCCGCCGCGCCTGCTTGCCAGAAAGAGCTCCGCGAGCGCGACGAGCGGGACCGCCGCGACAAGGAGCTTCTCGCCCAGGCGCCGGCTATCCTGGCGCGCGCCAACCCGGTCAACGGGCCGGTGACCGCGGCACAGATCGCCGCCGAGCTGAAGATCCCGGAGCTCCGAAAACGCGCCGCGTCAACCGACCTTGAGGAGAGCCTCTCCGCCAAGCGGATCCTCAACACCTACCAGGGGCAGACGATGTTCTACCAGCCGCAGTCGTTGCTCGAGAAGAAGGAGTACGACCGCGCCATCTTCATGATTTCCGTGGGCGCCGAGATCCGCCCCGAGGACCCTGGCCCGTGGGTGGAGATCGCGGCGATCCACGCCCGCAAGGGGAAGTCCGGCCGTAAGAAGGCGCTGGAAGCTCTGCGCACCGCGGCGGACAAGGGGCTCGCCGATCCCGCCGCCCTGGACCGGGAGGCCTTCAAGGACCTGCGGCAGGACGAGGAGTTCCGGCGCATCCTGGCCCGGGTGGCCGGGCGCAAGAGCGCCGGATGAACCGCTCGTCAGCAGACGGTCGAATTGCAGAGGCAGGTATCGAAACACGCCGTGTTGGCGCCCGACCCGCATATCCAGGGGCACGTGTCCGAGCGCCCGCCGCCGGCCTCGCGAAGGTCGGTCCCCGCGAGGGAGCGCAGAGTCTCGCGGCTGAGCTCGAGCTTCTTCTGAATTCTCTTCTTCATGGGTACTCCTCCTTGGATCTCCTGAAGGTTTGCCAACAGCCTTATCATGGGACCATACGCGTTCTATTTGCCACCCTGTGGCGGGAGATTCCCTCATGCTCATCCTGTCTGGACGATCCCTGCGAATCGCGCCGTTCTTCCTGGCCGCCCTGCTGGTGCCCGCGATGTCCGCCATCCATTCGTCCCGACTTCTGGCCGCCCAGCCGCCGGCCCTCAAATGGGTCAAGGGCAAGATCACCCAGATTCTGGTACAGCCCAGAGAGAGCTTTTATACGTTCATGCTGCGGGACACCAACGGCGCCACGACCTTGGTCCGGCTCTGTGATCCCGATACTGGCAAGGCGACCCCGGTGAAGGCGGACGATCCGGCCTACGACCTGCTGCGGGAGTCGTTCTTCCGGGGACGGGAGGTACAAGCCGGGGTGCGTGACTTCGGCGAGGATCCGCAGAGCGGCACCAGGAAAATCTGCCTGGACCGTGTGAGCCTTTCCAAGTAGCGAGCGCCGGCGGAATCGGAACTGATCAGGGTTAGTAAATTGAAATCCGATCTCGAACCAAAACATATTCCGCTCAATAAAAAAACGGCGGAATCCAAGCTCCGCCGTTCCTCCCGAAACTGCCCCGTGTGCCTTACGCCGCTCAAGAAAATTGCACCGAGAACCAGGATCATGAAGATGTGCTCGGCATGCCAGGCGCACCCATCACCGGGCAAATCATGTGCGCGCTGCTCCTCTCAGGAGATCTGGGAAAACAAGCAGGCCGCGGCATGCCGCCAGTGCGGTCTTCACGGGGCCAAGTCGGTCGTAATCTCCCAAGCAGGTATCTGACGCTTTTTTATCAATCCCATGGAGGCCGGTCTCTCAGCCCCGCAGGGGCGTCAGGAATTAGCCCGGTGGCGTGAGCCCCGGGAAGAGGATGTCCTCCCACACCGGCCGAAGCCCCGCCAGGGGCGGCAGGAGCCTCGCGCGGCTTCCTGTCGCCCCGGGGCTGGTCTGCCTAGCGGCGAGGCTGAGGCGCTGTCGCTCCCCGGCCGCCCACCAGCGGCTTGACCGAGAACGCCGCCGGTATTACTCTCTGTTCGAGAGGTATTACGGACATGAAGACCCTGTCTCTGAAACTTCCGGACGCTTTGGATGATCAGCTTGAATCGCTGGCGGGCAGGCTGCGGACCAGCAAGTCGGCGGTCATTCGCGAGGCGATATCCGGCTATCTAAACGAGAACAACCCTCCGGACCGAGAGTCCTTTGCAGCGCTGGCTCAAGATCTCTCCGGCTGTGTTGAGGGTCCCGAGGATCTCTCGGTGAATCCGGACTATCTTGCTGGCTACGGCAAGTGAGGAGGGAAACCCTCATCGATACGGGGCCGCTCGTCGCTTTCCTCAACCGGCGAGACAAGTATCACACCTGGGCGAAAGATCAGCTCCAGGAGTCCGTGCCTCCATTACTGACTTGTGAGGCGGTCTTGTCGGAGTCGTGTTTCCTGTTGAGCGGCTATAAGCAGGGGCCGGAGGCGGTGCTCGATCTCGTAGAGCGGGGTCTCCTCGCCATTTCGTTTGATCTGGAGCAGGAGGCGGCTTCTCTGAAGCGACTTCTATCACGGTATGCCGGGGTGCCGATGGCGCTGGCGGACGCTTGCCTCGTGCGAATGTCAGAGTTGCACCCGGACGCGGTGCTGCTGACCCTCGATTCCGATTTCAGGATCTACCGCAGGAATCGCCGGGCCGTGATTCCGACATTGATGCCCCCGGTCCGCTGATTCTGCCCGGTTGGCACCCTTGCCCCAACTCTGGTAAACCTTCCCGGGACGTTTGCCGCCCTTTCGTGGCGTGGCAGGCGATCTGCACAGCGGGCGCATGGGGGGATTTGGCGCATGCGAGACGAAGCGGGGCGGCGACGGGTCGTCATCGACAAGGTCAGGCCGGAGATCGACGGCGGACGGTTTCCCATCAAGCGGGTGGTGGGGGAGAGGGTCGAGGTGGAAGCGGACGCGTTCACGGACGGCCATGACGCCATCGTCTGCCGGCTGCTCTGGCGCCCGGCGTCGCAGCCGAAGTGGAACGAGGTCGAGATGGAGGAGCTGCCCAACGACCTCTGGCGGGCGGAGTTCACCGTCTCCGAGCAGGGGCGGTGGCTCTATTCGGTCCTCGGGTGGGTGGATCACTTCAAGGGGTGGCGGCGCGATCTCAAGAAGCGGGTGGCGGCCGGGCAGGACGTGGCGCTCGACCTGCGGGTGGGCGCCGCCCTGGTCCGCGAGGCCAGCGAACGGGCTCGCGCGGCGCGGAAGAAGGCGGATTCACGGGTCCTGGCCGAGCTGGCCGGCGGCCTGGAGGATGGCAGGGACCCCGCCGAGCGCCTCCATCTCGCCCTGGAGGACGAGCTCGCCGAGCTGATGGACCGCCACGCCGACCGCCGGTTCGTCACCGCCTACCCCCACCAGCTCGGCGTCGTGGTGGACCGCGTCAAGGCCCGCTTCTCGAGCTGGTACGAGATGTTCCCCCGCTCCTGCGGTCCCGAGGGGAAGCACGGCACTTTCCGCGACTGCGAGAAGCGCCTCCCCTATATCGCCGGGATGGGCTTCGACGTCCTCTACCTGCCCCCCATCCACCCGATCGGCAGCGCTTTCCGCAAGGGGAAGAACAACTCCCTGACCCCCGAGCCGGACGACGTGGGGAGCCCGTGGGCGATCGGCTCGGCGGAGGGGGGGCACAAGGCGATCCTGCCCGAGCTCGGCACGCTGGCGGACTTCCGGCGCTTCCTCAAGAAGGCGGCGGGGCACGGAATCGAGATCGCCCTCGACCTCGCCTACCAGTGCTCGCCGGATCACCCCTATGTGAAGGAGCATCCGGAGTGGTTCCGCAAGCGGCCGGACGGCACCATCCAGTACGCCGAGAATCCGCCGAAGAAGTACCAGGACATCTACCCCTTCGACTTCGAGACCGCCGCCTGGCGCGAGCTCTGGCAGGAGCTGAAGAGCGTCGTCGACTTCTGGGTGGGGGAGGGGGTGCGCATCTTCCGGGTGGACAACCCGCACACCAAGGCGTTCCCGTTCTGGGAGTGGATGATCGCCGAGGTCAAGCGCGAGCATCCGGACGTGCTCTTCCTGGCCGAGGCGTTCACGCGGCCGAAGATCATGTACCGGCTCGCCAAGCTCGGCTTCACCCAGTCCTACAACTACTTCCCGTGGCGCGTCCAGCGCTGGGAGCTGATCGAGTACTTCACGGAGCTGACCCAGACCGAGGTCAAGGAGTTCTTCCGCCCGAACCTCTGGCCCAACACGCCGGACATCCTCCACGAGGCGCTGCAGGTGGGCGGCCGGCCGGCGTTCGTGCAGCGGCTGATCCTGGCGGCCACGCTCGGGGCCAGCTACGGCATCTACGGGCCCCCGTTCGAGCTGATGGAGCACCTGCCGCGCGAGCGGGGGAGCGAGGAGTACCTCGACTCGGAGAAGTACCAGCTCCGCCAGTGGGACCTCGGCCGGCCGGACAGCCTGAGCGAGCTGATCGGCTTGGTGAACCGCATCCGGCGCGAGAACCCGGCGCTGCAGAGCGATCCCAGCCTGCGCTTCCACAAGGCGGAGAACGAGCAGATCCTCTGCTATAGCAAGATCGAGGCGGACAATCTGATTCTGGTGGCGGTGAACCTCGATCCTCACCACGTGCAGGCATCCTGGATCGAGCTCGATCTCGAGGAGCTGGGTCTCGCGCCCGACCAGCCGTTCCAGGTGCACGACCTGCTGACCGGCGCCCGCTATCTCTGGCACGGATCGCGCAACTTCGTCCAGCTCGATCCGCACCAGGTGCCCGCGCATATCTTCCGGGTGCGCCGCCGGGTGCTTTCGGAGCGGGATTTCGACTACTTCGTCTAGAGGAAAGCGATGACGACATTGACGGAACGAACGGAGCAGGCGGCGGTCGTCGTCGAGGAGCCGAGGCGGCGGGGGGGCGACGACCCCCTCTGGTACAAGGACGCGATCATCTACGAGGTCCACGTGCGGGCCTTCGCGGACTCGGACGGCGACGGCCGCGGCGACTTCCAGGGGCTCACCGCCCGGCTCGACTACCTGCGCGATCTCGGGGTGACCGCCATCTGGCTGCTGCCGTTCTACCCCTCCCCCTGGCGCGACGACGGCTACGACATCTCCGACTACACCAGCGTCCACCCCGCCTACGGCTCCCTGGAGGACTTCCAGCTCTTTCTCGACGAGGCCCACAAGCGGGGCTTGAAGGTGATCACCGAGCTGGTGATCAACCACACGTCGGACCAGCATCCGTGGTTCCAGCGCGCGCGGCTCGCCCCTCCCGGCAGCCCGGAGCGCGACTTCTACGTCTGGAGCGACACCGACAAGAAGTACGCCGGCACGCGGATCATCTTCACCGACACCGAGACCTCGAACTGGACCAAGGACCCGGTGGCCAACGCCTTCTACTGGCACCGCTTCTTCTCGCACCAGCCGGACCTCAACTTCGACAACCCGCTGATGCAGGAGGAGCTCTTCAAGGCGCTCGACTTCTGGATGGAGATGGGGGTCGACGGCCTGCGGCTCGACGCCATCCCCTATCTCTTCGAGCGCGAGGGGACGAACAACGAGAACCTGCCGGAGACCCACGAGTTCCTGAAGAAGCTGCGGGCCCACGTCGACGCGAAATTTCCCGGCCGCATGCTATTGGCCGAGGCCAACCAGTGGCCGGAGGACTCGATCGCCTACTTCGGCGATCCGGCGACCGGCGGCGACGAGTGCCACATGTCGTTCCACTTCCCGGTGATGCCGCGCCTGTTCATGGCGCTGCGCATGGAGGACCGCTACCCGATCATCGACATCCTCCAGCAGACGCCGCCGATCCCGGAGACGGCGCAGTGGGCGATCTTCCTGCGCAACCACGACGAGCTGACGCTGGAGATGGTGACCGACGAGGAGCGGGACTACATGTACCGCGTCTACGCGGCGGACAAGGACCAGCGGATCAACGTCGGCATCCGCCGCCGCCTGGCGCCGCTGCTCGGCAACGACCGCCGGCGGATCGAGCTGCTCAACGGCCTGCTCTTCTCGCTCCCCGGCACGCCCGTGATGTATTACGGCGACGAGATCGGCATGGGGGACAACTTCTATCTCGGCGACAGGAACGGCGTGCGCACGCCGATGCAGTGGAGCGCCGACAAGAACGCCGGCTTCTCGCGCGCCAACCCGCAGCGGCTCTACCTGCCGGTGATCGTCGATCCCGAGTACCACTACGAGGCGGTCAACGTCGAGGCGCAGCAGGCGAATCCCCATTCGCTGCTCTGGTGGACCCGGCGGGTGATCGCCCTGCGCAAGCGCCATCCGGCGTTCAGCCGCGGCACCACCGAATTCCTGCAGCCGGACAACCACCGGGTGCTCGCCTTCCTGCGGCGCACTCCCGAGGAGACGCTGCTGGTGGTGGCGAACCTCTCGCGCTTCTCGCAGTACGCCGAGCTGGATCTGACGGCGTTCGCCGGCATGACCCCGGTCGAGATGTTCGGGCGCTCGGCGTTTCCGAAGATCGGCGCTCCGGCGTGCTACGGGCTGACGCTCGGCCCCCATTCCTTTATGTGGTTCTCGATCGTGCAGGACCCGGCGCAGTTCGGCCGCGTGCGGCAGGCGCCGAAGGGGGGCGCGGAGAGCGGCGCGCCGGCGCCGGCGCTGGCGATCACCGGGTCCTGGCGGAGCTGTCTCGAAGGGAGAGGGAAGCGCGATCTCGAGAGTCTTCTGCTCGACGTGCTGCCGGGGCGCCGCTGGTTCGCCGGCAAGGCGCGGACGCTGCGCGGCGTCGAGATCCAGGAGACCATCCCGTTCAGCGACGGCGCGGTCCTGGCGCTGCTGCGGGTGGACTACGCGGAGGCCGAGGCCGAGCTCTACGCCCTGCCGCTCGCCTTCGTTCCCGACTCGGACCCCGGGCGGCCGGAGGGGCTGCCGCAAGTGGCGCGGCTCGAATCGGATTCGCCGGAAGGCACCGGTCTGCTCTATGACCCGTTCGGCGATCCGGAGATCTCGCGCCAGTTGCTCGCGGCGGTCGAGCAGGGCGGGCGCCTGCGGGGCGAGCGCAACGAGCTGGCCGCCACCGCCTCGCCGGTGTTCGCCGAGATACGCGGCACGGGGGACCTGGAGCCCGTGCCGCTCAAGGCCGAGCAGAGCAACACCTCGGTCCGTTTCGGCGACCGGCTGATCCTCAAGCTCTTCCGCAAGCTGGAGCCGGGGATCAACCCCGACCTCGAGATCGGCCGCTTCCTGACCGAGCAGACTGATTTCCGCCACAGCCCGCGGGTCGCCGGCGCGCTGGAGATCCGCGACCGCCGCCACGAGCCGATGACGCTCGGCATCCTGCAGGAGTTCGTCGCCAACGAGGGGGACGCCTGGAGCTACACCCTGGACTCCCTCGGCCGCTTCTTCGACCGCGTGCAACTGGCCTGGGGGCAGCAGGACGGCGCGGTGCCGGTGCCCGCCGAGCCGCTGATCGACCTCGCGGAGCGGGAGATGAGCGCCGACGACTTCGAGCGCATCGGCACCTACGTGCCCACCGTGCGGCTGCTCGGCGAGCGCACGGCGGAGCTGCACGTCGCCCTCGCCTCGGGGCAGGGGAAGGATTTCGCGCCGGAGCCGTTCTCGGAGCTCTATCAGCGGTCGCTGTATGATTCGATGCGCTCGCTCACGAAGAAGAACCTGCGGCTTCTCCGTCAGCGCCTGTCCGCGCTGCCGGAGGCGTCGCGGCCGGCGGCCGAATGGGTGCTCGCGGCGGAGGAGCGGCTCCTCGGACGCTTCCACCGCCTGACGTCGCGGAAGCTGGCGGCCGAGCGCATCCGCACCCATGGGGACTATCATCTGGGGCAGGTGCTCTACACCGGCCGCGATTTCGTGATCCTCGATTTCGAGGGGGAGCCGGCGCGGTCGCTGTCCGAGCGGCGGCTCAAGCGGTCGCCGATGCGGGACGTCGCGGGCATGATCCGTTCGTTCCAGTACGCGGCGTACTTGGCGCTGTTCGAGGAGGCCGCGGCGGGCATGGCGCCGCCGGAGGCGCTGCCGGCGCTGGAGGGGTGGGCGCTGCACTGGGAGCGGTGGGTCTCGGCGACCTTCCTCCAGGCCTATCTCCAGCGGGCGCGGGGAGCGGGGTTCCTGCCCCCCTCGCCGGAGGAGCGGGAGATTCTGCTCGACTGCTACCTGCTCGAGAAAGCGATCTACGAGCTGGGCTACGAGCTCAACAACCGTCCCGACTGGGTGCGGATCCCGCTGCAGGGTATCCGTCAGATTCTGGGAGAGGGTGACGAAGTTGGCGAATGAACGCGAAGACCTGCTGACCCTGGCCCGGCTCTACGGAGTCCAGACCTCCTATCAGAGCGCCATGGGGCACCATGTCGAGGCCAGCCCTGAATCCCTGCTCGGCGTGCTGCGGGCTCTCCAGGTACCGGTCGAAGGCATCGAGGACGTGCCCGAGGCGCTGCAAGAGCGGCGCGAGGAGCTCGCCGGACGGATCATCGAGCCGGTCGTCGTCGCCTGGGACGGCCACGCGCCTTCGATCGAGCTGCGCCCCGGGGCCGCCAGCGGTTCCGTTGCCTACCACCTCGATCTCGAAGGGGGGGAGCGGCGGGCCCAGATGGCGGATCTCCAGAGCCTCCCCGAGACCCCGCCCGCCGAAGGGTCGCCGTACCCGGGCCGGCGGCTGGCCCTGCCCGAGCCGCTGCCGTTCGGCTATCACCAGCTCACCGTGGAGCTCGGCGGCCGGACCGCGGAGTCGCTGGTGATCTCGGCGCCCAGCCGCTGCTTTACCGGTGACAAAGCGGGCGAAGGCAAGCCGCTGTGGGGCGTTTTTCTTCCGCTCTATGCGCTGCGCACCTCGCGGAGCTGGGGGGCCGGGGACTTCTCGGACCTGGAGACGCTCGCCGAATGGACCGCCGGCCTCGGCGGCGGCGTGGTGGCGACGCTCCCTCTGCTCGCCACCTTCCTCGACGAGCCGTTCGAGCCCAGCCCCTACGCTCCGGCGTCGCGCCTGTTCTGGAACGAGCTGTACATCGATCCCCGCCGGCTGCCGGAGATGGAGGACTGCCCGGCCGCCCGGCGGCTGATCGAATCGCCCGAATTCCAGCGCGAGGTCGCGGCGCTGCGCGCCGCCCCGCGGGTCGACTACGCGCGGCTGATGGCGCTCAAGCGGCGGGTGCTGGAGGAACTGGCGCAGCGCTTCTTCTCCCGGCCGGGGGACCGGCTGGCCGAGTTCGAGAGCTTCGTCGCCGACAAGCCCGGCCTCGAGGACTACGCCGCCTTCCGCGCCGTGGGGGACCGCCGCGGCGAATCCTGGCAGAGCTGGCCCGCGCGGCTGCGCGAGGGGACCCTGGCCCCCGCCGATTACGACGAAGAGGACCGGCGCTACTACCTCTGGACGCAGTGGGCCGCCGACCAGCAATTGAGCTCGCTGGCGAAGGAGGCACGGCGGCGCGGCCCCGGCCTTTATCTCGACCTGCCGGTCGGCGTCCACGGCAGCTCCTACGACGTCTGGTGCGACCGCGACCTCTTCGCCCTCGACGCCGCGGCCGGCGCGCCGCCGGACTCCTTCTTCACCAAGGGGCAGAACTGGGGTTTCCCGCCGCTCCAGCCCGACCGCCTGCGCGAGCGCGGCTACGACTACCTGATCAACAGCCTGCGCCATCACCTGGAGCACTCGGGCATCCTGCGCCTCGACCACGTCATGCAGCTCCACCGGCTGTTCTGGATCCCGCGGGGCATGGACGCGTCCGGGGGCGTCTACGTCACCTATCCGGCCGAGGAGATGTACGCGGTGCTCTCCGTCGAGAGCCATCGCTACCAGGCGATCGTCGTCGGCGAGAACCTGGGGACCGTGCCCGGCGAGGTCTACGAGGCCATGGACCGCCACGAGCTGCTCGGCATGTACGTGGTGCAGTACGAGCTGCAGCCCGGCAGCCAGGGGCTGCGCGAGCCGCCGGCGAAGACCGTCGCCAGCCTCAACACCCACGACATGCCGACCTTCCAGGGGTTCCTGCAGATGAAGGACGTGGACGATCTCGTGAGCCTCGGCTTCTTCACGCCCGAGCAGGCGCGGGAGGAGAAGGAGCGGCGCGGGGCGATCCGCCAGGCGATGGAGGAGTCCCTGCCGCCGGACGAGCGGCGGCGCGGCGCGAAGACCGACAACATGCTCCTGCGCGAGCGCCTGGATCACCTGGCGGCGAGCCCGGCGCGCATGGTGCTGGTGAACCTGGAGGATCTCTGGCAGGAGACCGAGCCGCAGAACGTGCCGGGCACCCACACCGAACGGCCCAACTGGCAGAGGAAGGCAAGGTTTTCGTTCGAGGAGTTTTCGACCCGGGCCGATGTGGTGGAGCCCCTCAAAAAAGTGGACGAATTGCGCAAGCGGCGCGGTTGATTTTAGAGCCCCGTAGGGGCGAAGGCATGTAGCCCGGGGCGTCAGCCCCGGGACAGGTGTCCAGATAGAATCAGAAGCCCCGAAGGGGCGACGGCAGCCTTCGGAGCCGGAGCCGCCGTCGCCCCTTCGGGGCTTTAAAGGTTTATTCGTGCGGCTTTCCCGGGGCTCACGCCCCGGGCTACATGCCGCCGCCCCTACGGGGCTCACCGCGAGCGGGGAGGGAATCATGCCGAGTCCGATCACCGACCAGGATCTCTATCTCTTCAACGAAGGCACCCATTTCCGCCTCTACGACGTGCTGGGCGCTCACGCCGGCACGGACGGCGACCGCGAGGGCACCTGGTTCGCCGTCTGGGCGCCGAACGCGGCGGCGGTCTCGGTGATCGGCGAGTTCAACCGGTGGGACAAGCGGGCCAACCCGATGGCCGAGCGGCAAACCTCCGGCATCTGGGAGGTCTTCGTGCCGGACGTGACGCCGGGGGCGACCTACAAGTATCACGTCATCTCCCGCTACCGGGGCTACCGGGCCGACAAGGCCGACCCCTTCGCCTTCTACGCCGAGATGCCGCCGGCGCGCGCCTCGGTGGTCTGGGATCTCGAATACGACTGGTGGGACGCCGACTGGATGCTGGCCCGCGGCGGCAAGCAGTCGCTCGCCGCGCCGATGTCGGCCTACGAGGTCCACCTGGGCTCCTGGCGGCGGGTCCTGGAGGAAGGGAACCGCTTTCTCACCTACCGCGAGATGGCGCCGGCCCTGGCCGAACACATGAAGACGATGGGCTTCACCCACGTCGAGATGCTCCCCGTGATGGAGCATCCGTACTACGCCTCCTGGGGCTACCAGTCGCTCGGCTACTTCGCGCCGACCAGCCGCTACGGCACGCCGCAGGACCTGATGTACCTGATCGATTACCTGCACCAGCAGGGGATCGGCGTCATCCTCGACTGGGTGCCCTCCCACTTCCCGGGCGACGAGCACGGTCTGATCTTCTTCGACGGCACCCATCTCTACGAGCACGCCGATCCACGCAAGGGGTACCACCCCGACTGGTCGAGCTACATCTTCAACTACGGCCGCAACGAGGTGCGCAGCTTCCTGATCAGCAGCGCCCTCTTCTGGATGGAGAAGTACCACGCCGACGGCCTGCGGGTGGACGCCGTCGCCTCCATGCTCTATCTCGACTACTCGCGCAAGCAGGGGGAGTGGATCCCCAACGAGCACGGCGGCCGCGAGAACCTGGAGGCGATCCAATTCCTGCGCGCGCTGAACCAGGAGGCCTACGACCGCTTCCCCGACGCCCAGGTGATCGCCGAGGAGTCGACCGCCTGGCCGATGGTCTCGCGGCCGATCTACGTCGGCGGCCTCGGCTTCGGCTACAAGTGGGACATGGGGTGGATGCACGACACGCTGGACTACCTGGCGAACGATCCGATCCACCGCCGGTACAACCACAACAAGATCACCTTCCGGACGATGTACGCCTTCAACGAGAACTTCGTGCTGCCGCTCTCGCACGACGAGGTGGTGCACGGCAAGGGATCGCTCTACGGCAAGATGCCCGGCGACACCTGGCGGAAGCTCGCCAACCTCCGGCTGCTCTACGGCAACATGTTCGCCCAGCCGGGCAAGAAGCTCCTGTTCATGGGCGCGGAGCTGGCCCAGATCCGCGAGTGGAACCACGACGCGAGCCTCGACTGGGACCTCCTCGACGATCCGGGGCACGCCGGGATCGCCCGCTGGCTGGGGGATCTCAACCGCCTCTACAGCGACGATCCCGCCCTGCACGAGCTGGACTGCAATCCCGACGGCTTCGAGTGGATCGACGGCTCGGACGCCGAGCACAGCGTCATCGCCTTCCTGCGCAGGGCCAAGGCCCCGGCAGAGCCGATCGCGATCGTCTTCAACTTCACCCCGGTGCCGCGCGAGAACTACCGCATCGGCGTTCCGGGGCGCGGCTACTGGCGGGAGCTGCTCAACAGCGACGCTCCCGAGTACGGCGGCAGCGGCATGGGAAACGAGGGTGGCGTGGAGGCGGTGCCGATCCCCATGCACGGCAAGACGCACTCGCTCACCCTCACCTTGCCGCCGCTCGCCGTGCTGTTCCTGAAGCGGGACGCACCGGCCGCCGAACCCGTCTTCGACGAGATCGAAGAGGAGGATCTCGAGGCCGGCGACGAGGAGGAGTAGGCAAGCATCTTGTATGAAATCCGGTTCCCTTTGCGTGTGGCGGGGGATTGGAGGTCTGTTTGCCGGATTTGAATTGGGAGCCGAGTCTTGGAGCGATCTATCATGAAAACGAGCGGTGCCGGTTCCGGGTCTGGGCTCCCCGGGCCCGCCAGGTGGAAGCCCACCTGTGCGGCGGCCGCCGCATCCCCCTGGAGCCCCGCGAGCACGGCTACTTCGAGGCGGCCGTGGAAGGCGTCCAGCCTGGAACCCGCTATCACTACCACCTCGACGGTGGGGAAGGGCGCCCCGACCCCGCCTCCCGCTTCCAGCCGGACGGGGTGCACGGGCCGTCGATGGTCGTCGACCGGCGGTTCGACTGGAGCGACGAGGATTGGAAAGGGATTCCCCTCGAAGAGTACGTTTTTTACGAATTGCATGTCGGAACGTTCACGCCGGAAGGCACCTTCGACGGTGTGATTCCCCATCTCGACCGCTTGGTGGATCTAGGGATCACCGCGGTCGAGCTGATGCCGGTCGCGCAGTTCCCCGGCCGGCGCAACTGGGGGTATGACGGCGTTCTCCCCTACGCGGTCCAGAATTCCTACGGCGGCCCGGACGGGTTGAAGCGGCTGGTGGACGCCTGCCACGCCCGCGGCCTCGCGGTGGTGCTCGACGCCGTCTACAACCATCTGGGACCCGAGGGGAACTACCTCGGCGAGTTCGGCCCCTACTTCACCGACCGTTACAAGACCCCCTGGGGGCTGGCCCTGAACTTCGACGGCCGGGAGACCGACGCGGTGCGCCGCTATTTCGTCGAGAACGCCCTCCACTGGATCGCCGACTTCCATCTCGACGGCCTGCGGCTGGACGCCGTCCACGCCGTCGCCGACAACTCGGAGCGCCCCTTCCTCCAGGAACTGGGGCAGGAGGTGAAGGCGCTGGCCGCGCGGCTGGGCCGTCCGGCGTACATCTTCCCGGAGAGCGATCTCAACACGCTCTTCTTCCTGCGCCCCCCCGAGCGCGGCGGCTGCGGCTTCGACGCTCAGTGGACGGACGATTTCCACCACTGCCTGCACACCCTGCTGACTGGCGAGCGAAGCGGTTACTACGCGGACTTTGGCGGTCTCGATCAGATGGCGAAGGCGATGGCCGGCGGCTTCGTCTACACCGGGCAGTACTCCCCCTTCCGCCGGCGGCGCCACGGCGTGCCGGCGGATGAGATGGAGGGTAGCCGCCACGTCGTCTGCAGCCAGAACCACGACCAGACGGGGAACCGGATGATGGGGGACCGGCTCTCGACCCTGGTCGATTTCGAGAGCCTGAAGCTGGCCGCGGGCGCGGTTCTGCTCTCCCCCTTCCTGCCGCTCCTCTTCATGGGCGAGGAGTACGGCGAGACGGCCCCCTTCCTCTACTTCGTGGACCACTCGGACCCGGATCTCGTCCAGGCCGTGCGCGAGGGGCGCAAGGAGGAGTTCGCCGCCTTCGGCTGGCGGGAGGAGCCGCCGGACCCGCAGTCCGAGGAGACCTTCGCGCGCTGCCGGCTGATCCAGTGCCGGCACGAGAGCGGCCGGCACAAGACGCTCCACGCCTTCTACGGAGAGCTGATCCGGCTGCGCAAGAGCGTGCCCGCGCTGGCCGATCTCAGCAAAAAGAACGTCGAGGTGACGGTGTTCGAGCCGGAGGGGGTGATCGTGGTGCGGCGGGGCGGAGAGGTGGTGATCGTCTACAACTTCGCGGAGGAGGCGCGGGTCCTGCCGCTGCCGGGCGAGGCGTGGCGGAAGGTCCTCGATTCGGCGGAGGAGCGGTGGGAGGGAGCGGGGAGCGGGGAGGGGCTGGGGCGGCGGTCGGTGGCGGTGTTCGTTCGATAGGCGCGGGAGTGTTTTTTTCCTCCACCCGGAACGGGGGGAGGCCAGGAGGGGGGCCTTCCGGAGTCCGGGACCGCTCCTTGTCTGGGGCGCCCCCTCCTGGCCTCCCCCTGAAGGGGGAGGAAAAAAGCGGCCGCGTGCTCGTGCGCTGAGTTCCCGGGCGTCTGCTACGATCCCCCTCGCACAATGCAGCGCTATCTCTGTATCCACGGCCATTTCTATCAGCCGCCGCGGGAAAACCCGTGGCTGGAGGCGATCGAGGTCCAGGATTCGGCGCGCCCGTACCACGACTGGAACGAGCGGATCACCGCCGAGTGCTACGCCCCCAACGCCGCCTCGCGCATCCTCGACGGCGAGCATCGCATCGAGCGGATCGTCAACAACTACTCCCGGATCAGCTTCAACTTCGGCCCCACCCTGCTCGCCTGGATGGAACAGAAGGAGCCGGAGGTCTATCGCGCCATCCTGGCGGCCGACGCCGAGAGCCGCGAGCGCTTCTCGGGGCACGGCTCGGCGCTGGCTCAAGGCTACAACCACATCATCATGCCGCTCGCCAACCGGCGGGACAAGCAGACCCAGATTCTCTGGGGGCTCGCCGACTTCGAGCGCCGCTTCGGCCGCAAGGCGGAGGGGATGTGGCTGCCGGAGACGGCGGTCGATCTCGAGACGCTCGACCTGCTCGCCGAGTCCGGCGTTCGCTTCACCGTCCTCGAGCCCCATCAGGCCGGGCGGGTACGGCGGATAGGCAAGGGGAAAGAGGAGTGGCGGGACGCCGGGGGCGGGCGGATCGATCCCTCGATCCCTTACGAGGTGAAGCTCCCCTCGGGACGGCGGCTCGCGGTCTTCTTCTACGACGGCGCGGTCTCGCGGGCGGTGGCGTTCGAGGGGCTGCTGATCAGCGGCGAGCGCTTCGCCAACCGGCTGATGTCCACGGTGCCCGCGGACCCGGAGCGGGACCGGCTGGTGAACATCGCGACCGACGGCGAGACCTACGGCCACCATCACCGCTACGGCGAGATGGCCCTCTCCTATGCCCTGCACCATATCGAGGAGAACGGGCTCGCCCGGCTGACCAACTACGGGGAGTACCTGGAGGCCCATCCGCCGGACCATGAGGTGGAGATCGTCGAGAACACCGCCTGGAGCTGCTCCCATGGGGTGGGCCGCTGGCGCGAGGACTGCGGCTGCCACACCGGCGGCGGCCCCGGCTGGACGCAGGAATGGCGGGCGCCGCTGCGCCAGGCGCTGGACTGGCTGCGCGACGAGCTGTCCCCCGGTTGGGAGCGCGAGGCCGGGGTGTTCTTCGCCGATCCCTGGGCGGCGCGGGACGCCTATATCGACGTGCTTCTCGACCGCTCGCCCGCGGCCGTCGACGCCTTCCTGATCCGCTTCGCGGCGGGTCTGGTCCCCGAGGGGAGAGACCGGGTGCGGGCGCTCGAGCTGCTGGAGCTCCAGCGCCACGCCATGCTGATGTACACGAGCTGCGGCTGGTTCTTCAACGATCTCGCGGGGATCGAGACGGTCCAGATCCTTCGCTACGCCGGCCGCGTGGCGCAGCTCGCGCACGAGCTTTTTCAAGCGCCGGTCGAGCCGGAGCTCCTGCGGCGCCTGGAGAACGCGAAGAGCAACGTGCCGGCGGAGGGCACGGGGCGCGATCTCTACGAGAAGCTGGTGCGGCCGGCCATCGTGGACCTCCCGCAGGTGGCCGCTCACTACGCCGTGGCATCGCTGTTCCGGGAGTATCCCAATCCGGCGCCGGTCTATGGCTACGCGGTCGAGCGGGAGAACGGGCGCACCTTCCGCGCCGGCCGCTGCCGCCTGTCGATCGGCAAGGCGCGGGTCACCTCCGGGCTGACCGGCAAGACGGGAGCGTTCGTCTTCGGCGCCCTCCACTTCGGGGATCACAACCTCAACGCGGGCGTGGCTCCGCTGGAGGATGCGGAAGCCTACGCGGCGCTGATCGCGGAGGCAGGCGGCGCTTTCGAGCATGGCGACCTGCCGCAGGTGATCCGCCTGCTCGATCGCTACTTCGGAGACGTCTCCTACTCGCTCAAGTCGCTCTTCCGCGACGAGCAGCGCCGCATCCTCGATCACATCCTGGCCTCGACGCTGGACGAGGTGGAGGACGAGTTCCGCGACGTCTTCCGGCATCACGGGCCGCTGATGCGCTTCCTGAAGAGCCTCGGTACGCCGCTCCCGAGGGCGTTCGCCGCCGCCGCCGAGTTCGTCCTCAACGTGGACCTGCGAAAGGCCGTCTCCGATCCGGCGGCCGATCCCGAGGAGGTCGAGCGTCTCCTCGCCGAGCGGGCGGCGCTCGGCGTCGAGCTGGACGTCCCGGAGCTCTCCTACGCCCTGAAGCAGGCCCTGAACGCCCAGGTGGACCGCCTGCGCGAGCGGCCGGAGGACCGGGACCTGCTGCGCCGGATCGACGCCACCGTGGCCCTCGCCCGCTCCGCCCCCTTCGACGTCGATCTCTGGCACGCCCAGAACCGTTGCTACGAGCTGCTCCAGACGGTCTACCCGGAGCAGCGGGAGAAGGACGAAGAGGGGGATGCCGAGGCGGCGGAGTGGGTCCGCCGGTTCCGGAAACTGGGGGAGCGGCTGGCGGTGCGGGTAGGGTAGGCTGGGTATCGTGACCAAAACCCCCCTCGCCACCTACCGCGTCCAGCTCCGCTCCGAATTCGCCTTCGACGATGCCGCCGCGATCGCCGGGTATCTCGCCGATCTCGGGGTGAGCCATCTCTACAGCTCCCCCTATCTGCAGGCGGCGCGGGGGAGCACGCACGGGTATGACGTGGTCGATCCGACCCGGGTCAACGAGGATCTGGGGGGCGAGGAGGCGCACGCGCGGCTCTGCCGGACGCTCGGCGAGGCGGGGCTCGGGCAGGTGCTCGACATCGTTCCCAACCACATGGCGATCACCGAGCGGCGCAACACCTGGTGGTGGGACGTGCTGGAGAACGGCGCCGCGAGCCGCTACGCCGACTACTTCGACGTCGACTGGAACTCCCCCCACGCCCGGCTGCGCGACACGGTGCTGCTGCCCATCCTCGGCGACCACTACGGCCGCGTGCTGGAGAATGGCGAGCTGGAGCTGGTGCGCCGGGAGGGGAAGTTCGAGATCCACTACCACGAGCACCGGATGCCGGTGGCCCCCCGCTCGCTCGACGCGCTGGTCGAGAGGGCGGCCCGGCGGTGCGGCTCGCCGGATCTCGCCTTCATCGCCGACTCCTACGGCCAGCTCCCCCTCGCCACCGCCACCGACCGCGCGAGCATCGCCCGCCGGCATCGCGACAAGGAGGTGCTCGCCGGCCAACTCGCCCGTCTCCTGGGAGAGAAACCCGAGGTGGCACGGGCGCTGGACGAGGTGGTGGCCGAGGTCAACGCCGATCCCGACGCGCTCGACGAGCTGCTCCAGCGCCAGAACTACCGCCTCGCCTTCTGGCGCACCGCCGGCCAGGAGCTCGACTACCGGCGCTTCTTCGACGTCCATACCCTGATCGGCCTGCGGATGGAGGACGAGCGGGTGTTCGCCGACACCCATGCCCTGGTGCTGCGCTGGCTGAAGACGGGCGTGATCGACGGCGTCCGCATCGACCATCCGGACGGCCTGCGCGATCCCGAGGAGTATTTCGAGCGGCTGCGCGACGAGGCCCCGGAGGCCTGGATCGTGGTGGAGAAGATCCTGGAGCCGGGCGAGCCGCTCCGCGAATCCTGGCCGGTGGAGGGGACGACGGGCTACGACTTCCTCAACCAGGCCGGCGGCCTGCTGGTCGATCCCGCGGGGGAGGAGCCGCTGACCGCCCTCTATGCCGAGCTGACGGGGGAGAGCGCCGACTGGCCGGCCCTGGTGCGGGAGAAGAAGCTGCTGGTGGTGGGGGAGCTGCTGGCGAGCGACGTCAACCGGCTGGCCGAGGTGTTCCTGGAGGTCTGCGAGCGCCACCGCCGCCACCGCGACTACACCCGTTTCGAGCTGCGCCAGGCGATCCGCGAGGTGGTCGCCTGCTTCCCGGTCTACCGCACCTACGCGCGGGCGGAGATCGGCGAGGTCACGGATCTGGACCGGCACTACGTCGGCGAGGCGATCGAGGCCGCCAAGACCCATCGCCCCGACATCGCTGCCGATCTGCTCGACTTCTTCCGCGATCTCCTGCTGCTGGAGGTCCGGGGGGAGCGGGAGAGCGAGCTGGTGATGCGCTTCCAGCAGCTCACCGGGCCGGCGATGGCGAAGGGGGTGGAGGACACCGCTTTCTACAACTTCCACCGCCTGATCTCGCTCAACGAGGTGGGGGGGAGCCCGGGCGAGTTCGGCCTCTCCGCCGCCGGGTTCCACCGCCTGGCCGCCGACGCCCAGCGGATCTGGCCGGCGGCGATGCTCGCCACCTCGACGCACGACACCAAGCGCAGCGAGGACGTGCGGGCGCGGATCAGCCTGCTCTCCGAGATCCCCGAGCGCTGGGGCGAGGCCGCGCGCCGCTGGTTCGAGCGCAACGCGAAGCACCGCCAGGGGGACTTTCCCGACCGCAACGCCGAGTATCTGCTCTACCAGACCCTCGTCGGCGCCTGGCCGATCACGCCCGAGCGCGCGGCGGCCTACATGGAGAAGGCCACCCGTGAGGCCAAGGTCCACACCTCCTGGACGCGGCCCCATCCGGAGTACGAGGCGGCCCTGCGTGGATTCGTGAACGCCGTGCTCGCGGATCCGGAGCTCGTGGCCGACCTCGAAGCCTTCGTGGCCCCGCTGATCGAGCCGGGGAGGATCAACTCCCTCGCCCAGACGCTGCTCAAGCTCACCGCTCCGGGCGTGCCCGATTTCTACCAGGGGACGGAGATCTGGGATCTCTCCCTGGTCGATCCCGACAACCGCCGGCCGGTCGACTACGATCTGCGGCGCCGCCTGCTCGCCGACCTGAAGAAAGGGATGACCCCGGAGGAGATCCTGGCCCGGATGGAGGAGGGGCTGCCGAAACTCTGGGTGATCCGCCAGGGGCTCCATCTCCGCCGCCGGAACCCGGAGCCGTTCGGGCCGCGCGGGGATTACGAGCCGCTCCGGGTTTCCGGATCGCGGGCTGACCATGCGGTCGCCTTCGCGCGCCGCGGACAGGTGGCGGTCGTCGTCCCCCGACTGCCGCTACGCCTCAATGGAGACTGGCAGGGCTCCACCGTTGAGCTGCCGGCGGGCGTATGGCACAACGAGTTGACGGGGGAGGCGGTCGAAGGGGGGGAGCGGCCGGCGGCGGAGCTGCTGGCGAGGTTCCCGGTTGCATTATTGAGCCGGTCACCGAGCCGTTCCAAGATGTAGAATTCAGCAAGCCATGACAGACGACGAGATCGACGAGGAAGTTCCGGAGCTCCCGCCGGAGGACCCTATCACCGCCATGCTCGAGGGGCTCGACGCTCTCGAGGGGACCGGCGCTCCCGGCGAGGGGCCGCCGGCGGTCCCATCGCTGAGCCACCGAGAAATTGACGACCTGGTCAATGAGATCCTGGACGACGAGCTGAAGCGGCTCAGCGAGCGGAAAGGCTAGCCAGCACCTCGGCGGCCAGATCCGACGTCTCGGCGTCCTCCTGGGCATCGTTCGCGTTCGCCGGCGCCGGGATTCTCGCGCCCCCCTCCTCGGGCATCATCGCGTTCACCTCCATGCCGGTGTGCGTCTGGCGCTCCAGCAGCTCGACCGCGGAGTCGAGCGGCAGATAGCCCAGCCGCTGGGCGATGTCGACGTAGTAGCCGACCTCGCGCAGGCGGCGGCTGGCCTCGTCGAGCTGGCCGCCGAACTGCTCGCCCGGCACGGCGCAGGCGCGCGCGATGGCGGCGGCTGCCGAGTGGGCGGCCGACTCCATGCGCGCGGCGAGCGCGCTCGCCTCTCCTCCTGGAATCTTCCCGACCGCCTCGTGCACCGCGAGCACGAGCTCATGAACGTGTTGGAAAGCGGGAAGCGGCCGGTGATCCCTCATGGTGTCTCCTCTGATGCGCCTGCGGGTTGTCCGTCCTTGCCGTCGGTCGCGGCTGTCGTCGAGCCGCCCGCCAGCGGTGGCGACCCTCCACTCGATGGGGAGCCACTGGCGGACGAATAACTGCAAGATCCGAACCTGCCTTCGATCGACCCTTTTCCCGCCTCGCCGTCGTACCGCCCGTGGAACGTGCCGTCGATCAGCGCGACGGCTCCACCGCCGGCCGGTAGCCGCTGCCGCACGTCGACGTCGGCCTCGCCCGCCGAGGTCACCAAGCCGCCGCTGAGCGAGCGGCCGGTCACGAACAGGCGGGCCTGATAGGGGCCGCTCCCGGCGTAGCTTTCGATCCGTACCGCCACCGTCGGCAGGTCGGCGTTGCCGGTGCGGAAGTCGACCTGCAGCCCGCCCGCGGCGTGCGGCACACAGAAGAACGAGCTCGTGCCCTGGAAGGCAGGCCGGCCGGTCACGGTCAGCACGGCGCCGGCCGCCGCGGTCCCGGGGGTCTCCTGGCCCGCGGCATCCGCCGGCCGGGGCTCGGCGGCGGCGGGCCCCGGCGGCGCCTCCTCGGCGCGGCAGGCGGCGAGGAGGAGCGCGAGCAGGACGATCGGGAGCGGGCGGACCGGAATCTGCACGAGGTCGGGGCCGTCTGGTTCTACTCGGCCTGCTCGGCCTGCCCCTTGATAAAGCAGCGCCGGAAGTTGCCGTTCAGCGTCCCGGTGCCGCCCTGCCCCTGGTAGGTGCCGTCGAAGGTGCCGTTGAAGGCGGTGCGCTTCTTGCCGCCCAGCTCGCGGCTCTTCACGTCGACCTTGGCGGTGCCGTTCCACTCCCGGGCGGCTCCGGAGGTCTCCTTGACCACCACGGCCGCCGTGTACTGGCCGTCGGCGGTGAAGGCGGGGAGGCGCATCTGTACCTGGGGCGCCCCCTCCTGGCTGAAGGTGACCTCCAGGTTCTTGTCCGCGGCCAGATCGCAGCCGGCGGCGACGTCGCCGTCGAACGTGGTGGCGCCGGCGAGCGTCAGGTGCGCCTTCGGGCCGCCGTGCCGGCGCCCGCCGCCGCCGCCCTGCTTCTGGTCCGGCGCCGCCTCCGGGGCCTGGGCGGTCTCTTCCTGGGAAGCCTTGGTCTCTTTGTCCGCCCCCGAGCCACAGCCCGCCATGGGCAGGAGCAGGAGCAGGGAAAGTGCGGGCAAGGAACAGTGTCGGAAAACGGTGCGCGGTCTCATAGATCCCCCTTCACGGAGCCCCAGGCTCCGGCGGTAGAAAAATTTTGCAGGAAGAATGCCACGGATTTGCGGCTTTGACACGTCACGTCTTGGTCAGCAGCCCCCAGAGGAAGGCCAGCCCCGCGAATCCCATCAGCCACCACCCCCAGGGGGAGCCGGTGTGGAGCATCACCCCGGCGATCAGCAGCCCCCCGGCCACCACGGTCCAGGACAGCCGGTGGATCGAGCGCTCGAGGCGTTGGATGGTCTTGCGGGCGTCCGGGCTGAGGGCCGACTGGATGGTGAGGGTCCCCCGCTCGGCGCGGGTGAGCACGGCGTCCACCCGCCGCGGCAGGGTCAGCAGGGTCTGGAGCTGCGCCAGCCCCTCGCCGAGGATCTGCCGCCAGTCGCGCCGCAGCTCCTGGGCCGCCAGGCGCTGGGCGAAGGGGAGGGTCTCGGCCCAGGGGTCGAACTCCGGGTCGAGCTGGGTTGAGAGGCCGGCGAGCAGCCCCACGGCGCGGGAGGCGAAGAGCAGGTCCACCTGCACCTGGAAGGGGAGCTCGTAGAGAATGTCCCGGTACTGCCGGAAGAAGTACTCGGCCTCCGAGAACGCGGTCTCCCGCAGGTTGCCGATCCGCACCCCCCAGAAACGCTGGAACAGCTCCTCGTGGACCTCCTCCAGGCGGCGCAGGTCCGCTCCGGGGAGCAGCACGCCGGCGGCCACGTAGGAGCGCACCATCCGCTCGGCGTCGCGGGTGCCGAGGGCGATCGCGTACTCGCGCAGCGCGCCGCGCAGCCGCTCGGGGATCTCGGCCACCATGCCGAAATCCACGAAGACGATCTGGAACGGCCGCTCCTCCCCGGCCGGCGGCGGGGGCACCGGGGCGCCCGGCGCGAAGGGGGTCTCGTCGCCGACCGGCAGCGGACGCACGAACAGGTTCCCCGGATGGGGGTCGGCGTGCACGAACGAGTGCTCGAAGATCTGCAGCAGGTAGACCCGGTAGAGCACGCGCGCCAGCTCGGGCCGGGAGATGCCGGCGCGCTCGAGGGCGGCGAGATCGCCCATCTTGATCCAGCCGACGTTCTCCAGGGTCAGCGTCCGGCGGGCGCTCCAGTCCCAGAAGACCTTCGGCAGGTAGACCCGGGAGTCGCCGGCGAAGTTGGCCGCGAAGCGCTCGGCGTGACGCCCCTCGGCCACCAGGTCGAGCTCGGCGAGGGTGGTGCTGGTGATCTCGGCGCCCACGCGGTTGAGGTCGATGCGCCGCCTGATGGTCTTCGAGAACTTCAGCAGCCGGGCCGCCAGCCGCACCGCCGCGAGGTCGGTCTGCACCAGCACGTCGATCCCCGGCCGCAGCACCTTGACGACCACCTCCTCGCCGGTGGGCAGGCGGGCCGGATGGACCTGGGCGAGCGAGGCGGCACCGATCGGCTCCGGGGCGACCCAGGAGAAGACCTGGGCGAGCGGGCGTCCGAAATCCTCCTCGATCTGGCGCACGACGTCCGCGAACCGTTCCGGCGGCACCTCGTCCTGGAGACCCGCGAGCTCCTGGGTGATCTCCGGCGGCAGGATGTCCACCCGGGTGGAGAGGAACTGCCCGAGCTTGATGAGGACGCCGCCCATCTCGCCGGCGAGGGCGCGGTAGCGCCGCGCGATCGCCTGGTAGCGCAACAGCGGCGGGCGCCGGAACCGCCGCAGCCCGGGGACGTTGAGCACGACGTCCCACCAGACGACCTGGAGGAAAACGCCGGTCACGAAACGGCGCACCTTGCGATAACGCCGGAAGTCGATCCCCGTTGCCATGGTGGGAACCATGTCCCAATGGGGTGCCGGGGTCAATGCGAGCGTGCTTATGACAAGATTCGCCCACGCCATGGCCCCCTCGAATTACCAGAAGACCGACCCCGATGGCCTGACCTTCCGGCCGCTCTCGTCGGTGCCCGACTTCGCGGCCTGCGTCGAGCTCCAGCGGGCCACGTGGGGGCGGAGCTTCTCGGACATCGTTCCCTTGAGCATCCTCAAGATCACTCAGAAGGCCGGGGGGATCGCCGCCGGGGCGTTCTCTCCCGAGGGGCTCCTGCTCGGCTTCGTCTACGGCCTGACCGGCTATGTCGACGGCCGCCCCTTCCACTGGTCCCACATGCTGGCGGTCGACCGCGCGGCGCGGGACCTCGGGCTCGGCACCCGGCTCAAGCTCTACCAGCGGGAGCTCCTCCTGCCCGTGGGCGTCGAGGAGGTCCGCTGGACCTTCGACCCGCTGGAGGCGCGCAACGCGCACCTCAACTTCAATCACCTCGGGGCGGAAGTCGCCGAGTACGTCGAGGAGATGTACGCGGGGGAGGAGGGGAGCGAGCTGTTCGAGGGGATCGGCACCGACCGCTTCATCCTCTCCTGGAAGATCGCCGGCGAGCGGGTGGAGCGTGCCCTCGCCGACCGGCGGGCCGGCGCCGAGGAACCGTTCCGCGAGGCGCCGGTCGTCAATCCCGGCGCGGCGATCATGAATCTCCCCGAGGTCCCGCGGGTGCGGATCGAGATCCCGGAGAGCATCCAGGACCTCAAATCGGGGCGGCCGGAGGTCGGGGGGGCCTGGCGGGAGACCACCCGCCGGGCGTTCCAGGCCTATCTCGCGCGCGGCTACCGGGTCGAGGCGTTCTATCGCGACGAAGGATCTTGTTGGTATGGATTGGAAAAAAGCGGAACTTGAAAGGGACTGACATGCTGCGGATCGAAAGCCTTACCCTGCGCGAGATCTCCCTGACCTTGAAGGAGCCGTTCCAGATCTCTTCCGGCACCGCCAGCGAACGGCGCATCCTGCTCGTCGAGCTGGAAGGCGGCGGCCTCGTGGGTTGGGGGGAGTGCACGGCCGGCGAGCTCCCCAACTACGGGCCGGAGACGATCGACACCGCCTGGCACGCCATCCGCGAATGGGTGGCCCCGCGGGTGCTGGGCCAGACCTTCGCCGGTCCGGAGGAGATCTCGCCGGCGCTCGACCTCAACTTCCGCGGCCACAACATGGCCAAGGCGTCGGTCGAGATGGGGGCCTGGGAGCTGGCGGCGCGGATGGAGGGGGTGCCGCTCTCCAAGAAGCTCGGCGGCACGCGCGACCGCATCCGGGTGGGCATCTCGCTCGGCATTCAGAAGAGTCCCAAGGCCCTGGTGGAGAAGGCCCGGACGGCGCTCGAACGCGGCTACTGCAAGGTCAAGATTAAGATCAAGCCGGGCGCCGACGTCGAGTACATCCAGGCCGTGCGCGACGCCCTCGGCCCTGAGGCGCCGCTGATGGCCGACGCCAACAACGCCTACACCCTGGAGACCGCGGACAGCCTGGTGGCGCTCGACGAGCTCAAGCTGATGATGATCGAGCAACCGCTCGCCTGGGACGACCTGACCCGCCACGCCGAGCTCCAGAAGCGCCTGAAGACCCCGATCTGCCTCGACGAATCGATCACCAGCGTCGACCGCGCGGCGGACATGATCGCCCTGGGCTCCGGGCGGATCGTCAACATCAAGCCCGGCCGGGTCGGCGGCTTCCTGCAGTCGATCGCCATCCACGACCTCTGCGCGGAGCACGGCATTCCGGTCTGGTGCGGCGGCATGCTGGAGAGCGGCGTCGGGCGAGCCCACAACGTCGCCCTCGCCTCGCTGCCGAACTTCACGATCCCGGGCGACGTCTCACCGAGCGAGCGCTACTGGGACGAGGACATCGTGATCCCCGAGTGGACCATGGACAAGGAAGGGTGGATCGACGTTCCCCTCGACCAGACCGGCATGGGGGTGAGAGTGGATCGGGACCGTTTGGAAGAGCTGACGGTGCGGCAGGAGGTGCTGCGGGTTCAGTGAGAAGGGGAAGGGGAGAACACGGACCAACAGGGACGAATACGGACCCACAAGGACAGGAAAACCTCGGCTTTTTTATTTCCTGTTGGTCCTTGTAGGTCCGTGTTAGTCCGTGTAGGTCCGTGTTCTCCCCAGCAGCAAAGCCACCAGAGCCACCGCCAGCAACCCCCCCGCCACCCAGGCCCACACAGGCACCGCGACCCCTCTTCTCCCCCCCGGCAGGGGCACCAGGCCGCCGTCGCCGAGAACGACGAGCCCGGCCCAGGCGGCGGCCGGGGCGCCGGCGGCGATCATGTCGCGCTGGGCGGAGCGGAGGGCGGCGGCCACGCTGAGCCCTTTCCCCAGATGGCGGTAGAAACGGTCGAAGAGCTCGGCGGCCTCGTCGTCGCGCAGGCGCCAGAGGCTGGCGACCACGGTGTGGGCGCCGGCCTGGAAGAAGGCGCGGGCGAGGCTCATCACCCCTTCCCCTCTGAGCAGGGCCCCGGTGTTGCTGCTGCAGGCGGAGAGCACGACGACGCGGCCGTCGAGGCCGAGGTCGACGATCTCGCGGATCTGCAGCAGGCCGTCCTGATTGGCGGCCCCGGGGGCCAGCAGCACCCCGGAGCGGTCCGGATTAGTCTCGTCGGTCACCGCGTGGGTGGCGAAGTGCAGCACTCCGAACCGCTGGAGAGGGGTGGTCTTCACGAAGACCTCGGAAGCGTCCTCCCCCAGGCGCTGGACGCTGCCGCCGCCGAGGTCGCGCACCACGGAGCGGCTCTCCGCCCGGGCGTAGGGGAGCGGTCCCAGGCGGACGCCGGAGGCGAAGACGGCCACGGCGGCGCGCTCCCTCGCGGCGGCGAGCTGGACTCCCGAGTCCCCGCCAGGCAGGGGCGGATCGGCGAGGGCGAGCGCGGGGATGGGCGCCACGGCGGGCCGCCGCCCCTTCCAGCTCAGCCAGAGCGTGGCCGAGGGCACCTCCATCAGCTCGTAGCGGGTGGCGAGCGGCGGCGCCTTGGGCCCGGAGCGGAGCGCGGCGAACGGGAGCTGGTGAAGGGCGTCGTCCGGCACCAGGATCAGCCGCCGGATGCCGGGGGGGAGCTCGCGCAGGGGCTGGTCCAGCAGCCGCCGGTAGAGGCCGGCGGCGGGGGCCGCCTCGGAGCCGTCCCGGCGGTCGAAAGTGCCGTTGAAGAGGCGGACCGCCGGCCGCAGCTCGCCGCGCCCCGGCAGGCGGTAGGCGCGGGTGCCGCCGCGGGTCGTCACCAGCAGCCAGGAACCGCCGGCAAGGTCCCCCCGCTCGTCTTCCCAAGAGGAGATCTGGAAGGAGAGAAATGCCTCATCCTCGGCAAGCGACTGACGCACCCGCACCAGGGTGGCGAACTGCGGGCGTCGGGAGACGTGAAGAGTGGGGGCGGTGCGGGCGAGTTGGTTGCGCAGATCCGCCTCTTCTATCTCCAGCCGTTCCAAATCCTGGTTAGCGGCGGCACGCTCGGTAGCCGGCAAGGCCGGATTGAGCAGCCGGCGCTGTACGGTCGAGATCTGTTCGAGGGTCGCGCCCCGCTTCTGCCGGATAGGCGCTGCGGCTGCCGGCAAGGCATGCGCGGCCTCGAGAGTGTCGATCAGCGAGCGAGCGCGCAGGCGTTCCGAGACCTGGAAGGCCTGCTCGAGCTTTTCCGGCTTCCTCTCCTTGAGGCCGGCGTCGATCAGCCGGCCGGAGAGCCAGTAATAGTCCTCGGACCAAGTGGAGAACGCCTCGGCCTTGCCGGATGACCCCGCCTGCAGGTCCCGCATAGCCTCGATAGCGTCGAGGGCCGAGCGTGCACCCTCGATGGCTCTTCCCGCCTCCCAACTCACCCGCATCTGCTCACGCCAAGCGAAGGTCATGGCCCAGGGGTCCTGGGCTTGACGGGCGAGCTCGAGGGACCGGTCGATCGCCCTCTGCGACGCGCGTGGATCAGTTGTGGAGAGAAGGCGGGCAAGACCGTTGAGGCAAAAGCTCTGGTCCCTCGCCGTGAGGGCGGCTGCCAGGCAGGCGTCAAAATGGTTTCGAGCCGCTTCATCCTTGGACAGGAATCCGAGGATCAGATGCACATTGGACAGGATGGCTCCGTTCTGAGCAACAACCGCAGAATCGAGCGCCTGCTGTGCTAGCCGGGCAGCCTCTTGCCGGCCCTCTTTGCTCGGTAGCTCACCGGTCTGGTCCAGCACCGCGCGGGCCATGCCGTAGCGAGCGTTGGCCTCGGAAAAGAGATCGCTCTGCTTCGCGGCCAACTCGGCCAAGCGCCGGAAAGCGTTGAAACCTTCCTGGTAACGACCGAGCTCGAGGTTCAGATTTGCCATCGCGAGCAGGCATTCCCTCTGAGCGGGGTAAGGACCACCGGGGAAGAGTGCGGGCTCGGCTTGGCGGAGCAGGAGGTCGGCTCCCTCCAGATCCTTGCCCGTGCCCCAGAGAAACCGGGCTTTGAGGACCCGGGCTCGGGCGATCAGCTCGGGGTCGCCGGAGGCCTGAGCCACCTGGACCGTCCGGTCCACTTCCACTCCGGCTTCGTCCACCCGCCCCGCGTTGAAGAGCAGCCGGTAGAGATTGACCCGGGAAGACACCTCTCCTCTCGCAATCCCTCGCGAGGCGAAGCCGGCAGCCAGACGGGAGAGCGTCGTGGGATCGGCATCCCGGTAGACGAGAAAGTACGTGGGCCAAAGGCTCCCTGGATACCGCTTCAGCAGTTCCTGAAGCCTTGCCTTCGCCTCGTTCGGTTGCTTCAGGCCATCGCCGGTATCGACAAAGCAGCGGCCCGTCGCTTCGCTTTCCGGTTCGCGGGCCGCAAGCTGCTCGCAGCGATCGAAGCTGGGGAGTGCGGCGGGAGGGGTGATGGACGCGGGGGCCGCCAGTGCGATGAACAAAGGCAGGGCGCGAAGCATGAAGGAAGCTTACCGCACCGCGGCAAAAACAAGACGAGCGGCTCGCCAGAGCCGCTCGTCTTGGGGGAAGCGCGAGAGAGATCAGATGCCTGGGCCGGGGTCACCACCGGTCGGAGGCACCGTGCAGCAGTTGGGGTCGACGGTCTTTTTCGGATCGTCGGGGGTGGTGGTGGGCGCGGTCGTGGTGGTCTGGCTCTGCGTATCGCTCATGATGTTCTCCTCATTGATTGCGGTCGTCATTTTGGGTTCCGGTTGCTTCTCGTTTCATCCCTACTGTCTAG
>Ga0070665_100000558_pt1 | contig 51892 bp, 48 predicted proteins | sample KBSS13metaG_FD_65862 | JGI IMG/M metagenome (GOLD analysis project Ga0070665, IMG submission 65862) | Switchgrass rhizosphere microbial communities from Kellogg Biological Station, Michigan, USA - KBS S1-3 metaG | ecosystem: Host-associated > Plants > Roots > Rhizosphere > Soil ...
CGCCGACGTGCTCGACATGACGATCGAGGATGCCGAGGAGTTCTTCAAGGCCGTCCCCCCGATCCGCGACCGCATGCACATGCTCAACGAAGTGGGCCTGGGCTACGTCAAGGTCGGCCAGCAGGCGACCACGCTGTCGGGCGGCGAGGCGCAGCGCGTGAAGCTCGCCAAGGAACTCGCCCGACGCTCCACCGGGCAGACGCTCTACATCCTCGACGAGCCGACCACCGGCCTCCACTTCGAGGACGTGCGCAAGCTCCTCGAAGTGCTCCAGCGCCTCGTCGACCAGGGCAACTCGGTGGTGGTGATCGAGCACAACCTCGACGTCATCAAGGTGGCTGACTGGATCATCGACCTCGGCCCCGAAGGCGGCGTCCGCGGCGGCGAGATCGTCGCCACCGGCACCCCGGAGCAAGTCGCCGCCAACCCGGCGAGCTTCACGGGGCGGTATTTGAAGCCGTTGTTGGAGAAGGGTAAAGTGACCGAAGCTTAGCGAAGCTGTTTCGTCTGGCAACGCCGCGTGATGGTTGGTTGTGGGAGGATTGTGCCGCACATGTTAAGATATGTAGCATCTGATGCCAATAGACTCTTTTTACCATTGTCCAAATACTTCTAAAGTTACAAGATAGCAGCAAGTTTTCTGATATACATGAATTTAACGGTTATAGATTGAAGGATCTGGCTGTTGAGTAACACTGCACGAATCTTCTCTGAAATTTTGAGCATCGACGCTTGGAGATCTCAGGCGTCCTCGAATGCTAAAGAGGCTAAAGTGCATGTAGAACTCGCCTTTCATCATGGTCGCTTAGGTGGTGATGATTTCAGCATTCCTTTTACATTCTCTATATACTTGAAACGTGCTGTCTTGAGCATTCAGGTATCTTCGCCATTGAAGATCGACCGTGATAGCATCGCGCGCGGGGTTCCCGAGAAGGAAGTGGAGCTCACCAAGCTCAGGAATATACGCGAGAGCATAGTGACATCAGGGTCAGGCAGATTGTCCATAAATCCTGCTATTTTCTTCGCGCAAATGTCCGGCGGCGTTAAAAGTGCGAAGGAGATAACTTTGGAGGAGCAGTCGAAGGTTATCGAGACTGTCCCTCCAATTTTGATACGCCCCTCACCAACTGGGATGCGCGGCGAGTATCGCTGGGAACTTGAACCGTCTTATTTGCCGTATTTGGACGGACAACCCTGGGATCCGGTTGGTTCGCCAAGACTTAGCATCCAAGACCTTACAGAGGCAGGGGATGAAGCTCTCGTCAAGGTCTTCGTGTCTTGCAAGTTAGAAGATATCGAAATAAAAGATTTAAAACTTAAAGATGGATGCTTTGACGCCAAACTGTCTCAAGCTATTTACGGCGATATGAATCGTGCCGCTGCCGTTCAATACATTAAACATGCTTTGAGGTATGCTAGTCTTGAGCCTGGAATGCTTGATAACAGGTTCTCATCTGTTCTACTTGCCGATATTTTAGCTATCTCGGGATAATTGACGTGGATTTGTCACGCGCAATAGATCTACTTTTGGCGGAGAGCAGCTCGTTGAAGGAACTTGCTGCTATATCGGGCATTCCCTCGGCAATCTTCTATAATGGTGCCGATCTGCGCGATTTGGATCTTAGAGACCAAGATCTTAGAGGCTTGAACTTCCAGGGTGCTGATTTACGTGGATCGCGCTTAGAAGGTGTATTGTATAATATGGGGGCGTTTAATGGCGCCCTACTTAACGAGGAATTCAATAATCTTCATGACGATTATACGTTCTACGTTGATGATATGCTGTTAGGTCCGCTAGAACGATTTTATTTTTATGTATCCTTTCGTTCTATTAGTATTGAGAACTTATTGGCATTTGCAGGTAGATCATACGCTGCATTCGCAAATCTTGCTGAGATAGGCATAAAATCACTTAGGCGGGCTCGAAGGGGCCATCCGGTTTCTAGCCCGACGGCTCTACGTATTTGTCGAGCCTTAAAGGAGCTCGTTCCCTCGGATATAGGCGACTCGTATGTCAAATCAATGTACGTGTCTATATTTAGTCAACCTTTGATGAAGTTTCACGGGTTAGATTATGTAAGAGACAAGATACCTCATGAAATCGATCGCGAGAACTTCTTAAAGCTATTTATGATGGATACCGGATGGGTGCCGCCGTTGGAGACCAAGGCGCGGGTTACCGTGTATCTAGATGAAAGTCTCGCGATGAGGTTTCGAAGCCGATAGCACGTGGAAATCCATTTCCTACACCCCTCCCGATGAAGTAACCAATTTGGCTCAGCCCTGTTTGCTACGTGCTGGGTGTGAGTTGGAGATGGACTATGTCGGACCGTTCAGAAGCAAGCGGCTCAGAGCCAAACTACCCCACCTCCTTCGGCCGCGGCTGGATACCAGTCGAGCGGGATATTGGCTTGCCGGACGATGACTGCGCCGACTTGCGCGAGTGGGCTTCGGCTGCGCCTCCGCTTCAGGGCAGCGGGCCAGAGAATGGGGGCTCTGCAGCTCGGGTGTCACTGGGGTGGTGAGAGCCGCCAATCCGATCCCTCCGATGAAGCGGTGGGGCTGACCGCCGCCGCCAATCACAACTCGTGGACGCCGCAGCGCAAGGCGGCGTTTCTGCATCATCTGGCGGAGAAGGGGAACGTGCGCTCGGCGGCGGCTCGGGTGGGGTTGTCGCACCAGTCGGCCTTTGTCGCGCGGCGTCGCCGATCTTGGGAGCGCGAGGGCGATGGCCCTCGCATCATGTTCTTGCTTCGTTCAAAAAGCATTTTCCTACACCTTGCTCGTGTGATTTAACCTCAGCGGTTTTTTTCGAGTCCGAGCCATTGTGGCCGACGGGCTTTTGTCGCGAGGTGGATCATGGCGGGTGAGATCGACGAACGGGCCGGGGCAGGGGTGGCGCGCTATCCTTCGAGGTTCGGGCGCGGGTGGATCCCGGTGGAGCGGGATATCCGGTTGCCGGGGGAGCACGTTGGCGCTCTTTCCGACGAGGTCGGGCCGACGAGCGCCGCTTCTCCCCTTCCGCTCGCGGGAGGGGCCGGGGGTGGGTCTGCCGTTTCGGGCGACGACGCCTTTTCTGGGGGCGAAGGGCCCACCCCAAACCCCTCCCGCATGCGGGAGGGGCTTCATGCGTCCCCAATCAACCACAACTCGTGGACGCCCGCGCGCAAGGCTGCCTTCCTGCATCATCTGGCGGAGAAGGGGAACGTGCGCTCGGCGGCGGCGCGGGTGGGGTTGTCGCACCAGTCGGCCTATGTCGCGCGGCGGCGGGATCGGGTGTTCCGTGTCGGCTGGGAGGCGGCGCTGGTGCTCGCGCGCGAGGCGGCGGCGCAAGTGCTCGCCACGCGCGCGCTCGACGGGATCGAGGAGCCGGTGTGGTTTCGGGGCGAGAACGTCGGCACGCGGGTGCGGCATGACTCGCGGCTGCTGCTCGCCCACCTTGCGCGGCTCGACAAGGCGGCCGAGGAGACCGACGCGGGCACTTATGCCGAGCGCTTCGACGAGCTGGTCGCGCTCGTCGCCGGCGAGGCGGTCGAGGACGAGATGCGCGACACCGGCGAGAGCTGGTCCGATCCCGATCCGCTGCTCCCCAAGACCCGCGAGCGCTATGCCGACCGCCGCGCCCAGGTGGCGCAGATCGACGCGCGGCTGCAGTGGGAGGAGGACGTGCGCAAGCGCCGGGCGACGCGCGCCGACGAGCCGAGCGATATCCTCACCCCCTGGTTCGACGCCGCGCTTGCGGAGTGGGACGCCTGGCACGCGCGCGCCTGCGCCGCGGTCGACGCGGCGGTCTCGGCCGAGAGCCTGCCGCCGCCCAAGGCGACGCTCCCCAAGGTGGAGTTCGACATGGCCGCCTTCTACGCCGCCGACTTGGACGACGAGGACGGCGAGGAGGCTGTCGATGCCGCGCGCGAGCGGTGGGACGCGGCCTACTCGCAGGACGACGTGCAGATCGAGTACAAGTCGCTGGAATTGGGGCTGGGGCCGGCCTCGGCTCGATCCTCCCCTGCAAGGGGAGGTGGCGCGCGCGCAGCGCGTGACGCAGCGGTGTCACCGCCGGAGGCAGGGCGCGCCCGAGAGGGTTACACCCCTCCACCGCCTGCGGCGGTCCCCCTCCCCTTGCAGGGGAGGATCGTTGCCTCCTCTGGACACCGGCAACTGCGGCAACCTGGCGTGGGGTGGGTCATGAAAAAGCCCCCGCTTGGCGTACCAAGCGAGGGCCTTTCGGTTCCTTGAGGAACGCTCAGGCTCAGGCCTGGGCGTCGTCCTCTTCGACCACGATCTCGCCCGGCTCGAGGCTGGGGTCGCGGCGCTCGGTGAAGCCGCTGGTGTCGGCTTCGAACATCGAGGCCATCACGTCGACGCCCTGCGACTGCAGCTCGGCCTCGTCGGGCGAGCGGGCGACGTTGACCTTGACGGTGACCGACACTTCGGGGTGCAGGCTGACGCGCACGTCGAAGATGCCGAGCGTCTTGATCGGGCGTTCGAGCACGATCATCTGCTTGCTCACCTTGGCGCCGTCGGCATTGAGCGCGTCGACGATGTCGCGCACCGAGACCGAGCCGTAGAGCTGGCCCGAGTTCGACGAGGCGCGGATGAGGACGACCTGCTTGCCCTCGACGCTGCCGGCATCGGCTTCGGCGTGGGTGCGGCGCTCGGCGTTCTCGCTCTCGATGCGGGCGCGGTTGGCCTCGAAGACCTGCTTGTTGCGATCGTTCGCGCGCAGGGCCTTCTTGTTGGGAAGCAGGTAGTTGCGCGCGTAACCGTCCTTGACGGTGACCACGTCGCCGATCGCGCCGAGCTTCTCGACGCGCTCCAGGAGGATGATGTCCATGCCGGCTGCTCCTTACTTCACGATGTACGGAAGCAGGCCGATGTGCCGGGCGCGCTTGATCGCCTGGCTCAGCTCACGCTGCTTCTTGGCCGAGACCGCAGTGATGCGGCTGGGCACGATCTTGCCACGCTCGGACATGAAGCCCTGCAGCAGGCGCACGTCCTTGTAGTCGATATTGGGCGCGTTCTTGCCCGAGAACGGGCAGGACTTGCGGCGGCGGAAAAAGGCACGGGCCATGGATCAGGCTCCTTCGCGTTCGCGGCGGCGAGTGCGCTCGCGGTCGGACTTGCGCATCATGACCGAGGGGCCGCCCTCGTGCTCGTCGACGCGGACGGTCATCCAGCGGATCACGTCCTCGTTGATCGAGGTCTGACGCTCGAGCTCGGCGACGGCTGCGCCCGAACCCTCGATGTTGAGCATCACGAAGTGCGCCTTGCGGTTGCGCTTGATCTTGTAGGCGAGGTTCTTGAGGCCCCAGGTCTCGGTCTTGGTGACCTTGCCCTCGTTGGCCTCGACGATCTCGGTGGCGGTGGTGGCCAGCGCATCGACTTGCGACTGGCTCAGATCCTGGCGCGCCAGGAACACGTGCTCATATAGAGCCACGGCAGCTTCCTTCATCTGTCTAACCGATCGCTGGCTGATCCGCACGATTGCGGGGCCCCTCCGGCTTTCTTGAGCTTCCCGGCACGCGCGGGGCGGCGGGGAAGGGCGGGCACATAGCGGATTTCGCGGCGAACGCAAGCACGGACCTGCCGGAACGATGCCGGCGAGCGGGGCGTTAGCCTGGTTCAGCAGGACAGGACAGGCCGATGACCGCAAGTTCCGCGACGGGCAGGACCTGAGCGCCATGCCCGATCATGCAAGCAAACTCGACGCGGAGGAGCAGCGCCAGGCGTCCGACCAGGCACCGCCGGCCGCCAAGGTCGTCCATGCGGCGATCATCAAGTCGGGCGAGGAGGAGCTGGAGCGGCCGACATCCTCGCTGTTCTGGTCGGCGGTGGCCGCGGGCATCGCGATCATGGCTTCGGTCTCGGTCAGCGGCGCGCTGCACAATCGCTTGCCCGAGGCGCCGTGGCGCGAGGTGGTGGTGGCGCTGGGCTATCCGGCCGGCTTCCTCATCGTCGTGCTCGGGCGGATGCAGCTGTTCACCGAGCAGACGGTGGTGGCGATCCTGCCGCTCGCTCGCGAGACCACGCTGCGCAACTTCGGCCGGGTCGCCCGACTCTGGGCGCTGGTGCTGGCCGGCAATCTGCTAGGTACGGCGGGCGTGTCGGCAATCGCTGCGTTCGGGCATGTGCAGTCGCCCGAGGTGCTGGACGGCATGACTGCGGTCTCGGCCAAGCTGCTCGAGCGCGGCGGGTGGGAGACGCTGGCGCAGGCGATTCCGGCCGGCTTCCTCATGGCGGCAGTTGCCTGGGTGCGCTCGGCGGAGGACGAGTTTGGCTTCTGGATCGTGCTGGCCTTGACCTTCGCGGTCGGCGTGTGCGGGTTCGCACATGTGGTGGCAGGGGCGGCCGAGGCCTGGCTGCTGCTGTGGACCGGGCATGCGAGCTTGGGCTGGGTGTTCGGCGGTTTCCTGCTGCCCGCGATTGCGGGGAACATCATCGGCGGCACGGGCCTGTTCGCCGTGCTGGCCCATGCGCAAGTGCGCAACGAAATCTGATGGGCAAATCTGATGGGCAGCGGCTTTTCCCCCGTTCGTCCGCGGACCTGTCCACAGGAGGGAGTTGCATTGGGAAGACGGCAAGAACATAAGTAGAACGAACTTGCTATCCGGAACTGCGATTCGATGCTTACCTTTAGCCCTAGAGCGAGCCGTGCTCCCCAAACGGAGACTTCCCTCCCATCCGCCGCCGAGGTTGCCTCGCCCACACGCGTGGCCGAGTGGCACCCGGGGCTGGCTGTCGCGGGAACCGTTCATGTCGAAATCTTCGCATCGCCCGACGATGCCGCCGGCGCGGCCCTGGCCTTGTCCTTCGCGCTCGACCATGTGCGGACGGCAAGGGCCGATCCGCTGGCCGACGCACCCGATGAGCGCGCCTGGCTCTGGGTGCAGGATCGCGAAGCGCTGCGCCGCACCGGACGTCCCTATCGCCCCGGCTTGCCGCGCAGCTTGCGCCATCGCCTGGTGCACGTGGCCGCGCGCACGCCGCAGGATGCCCTCTTCGCGTTGGAGGAGGGCCTGCGCTGCCGCGAGCTGGCGTTCGTGATCGGCGAGATCAGCGGCAACCCGCGCGCGCTCGATCTCACCGCATCGCGCCGGCTCGGCCTCGCGGCGGAGAAGCATGCGGTGCCCTTGTTGCTGGTGCGGCTGAGTGCACAGCGCGACTTGTCGTCGGCCCGCCAGCGCTGGTCGGTGCAGGCTGCGCCGTCGCCCGCGCCGCGCTGGAACCCGGCGGCGCCGGGCACGGCGAGTTGGCGAGCCGAGCTCTTCCGCGCGCGCCGGCATCCCCCCGGCACCTGGATACTGCGCGACGATGGCGTGTTGGTCGCCGAACGCTCCGCTGCCACCGTCGCAAGCGAGGCCGGGATGGCGCCGCGTCTTGCGCGCTCGGCACAGGTCTACCTGCCGCAATTCCGGGCTTCCCGCGAAAGCTAGGAGGCCAATAGGCGAAAGAGACCACCGCCATGACTGGACCTTTGCTTGAGAGTGCCGTGCCGGAGAATGAGGCAGGCGGCCGCCGCATCCTCGCCGTATGGTGCGCCTGCCTGGCGATCGACCGCTGGCGCCTGACGCTGGGCGTAGCGGCAGGCGAGGGCGCCGATGCCACGCCGCTGGCGCTGATCACCGATACCGCGCATGGCCCGCGTATCGCTGCCGCCAACGGCGCCGGCCTCGCGGCGGGCGCGCAACCCGGCATGATGCTCGCCGATGCGCGCACGCTTTGCCTCGACCTGGCCGTGGCTCCGGCCGATCCGGCGGGGGATCTCGCATTCCTGGAAAAGCTGGCGGTGTGGGCGCAGCGTTGGGGGCCGTGGAGCGCGCTCGACCCGCCCGACGGAGTGATCGTCGATGTTACCGGTTCGAGCCATCTGTTCGGCGGCGAAGCGGGCCTTCTGGCTGACGCGCGCCGCATTTTCGCACGGCGCCGACTGACGGTGCGCCTGGCGATCGCGCCGACCGCCGGCGCCGCCTGGGCCTTGGCGCATCATGGGCCGTCCGATTGCGTGCTCCATCCCGCCGACGATTCGGCTCGTCGCTTGGCCGAATTGCCGGTGGCGGCGCTGCGCCTCGACGACGACACGGTGACGCTGCTCAAGCGCCTGGGCCTGAAGCGCCTGGGCGATCTCCACGGCGTCCATCGCGAGGCGCTGGTGCGCCGCTTCCGCAACCGGCGCTCGGCCTCGGCCAATCCGCTGATCCGCATGGATCAGCTGCTGGGCCGAGTGCCCGAGCCGCTGCTGCCGGTGCTCGCCACCGAGGCGCCGCTGGTGCAGCGCCGGCTGATGGAGCCGATCCGCCACCGCGCCTTGCTCGACCGGGTGGTCGCCGATCTCAGTGCCGACATGGCGCGGGTGCTGGAAGGGCAGGCGCTCGGCGCGCGGCGTCTGGAACTGGGCTTGTGGAAAGTCGATGGCGAGGTGGTGGTGCGCCGCCTGGAAGTCGCCGCGCCAAGCCGGGACCCGGCGCACCTGGCGGGCCTGTTCGGGCGCAAGCTGGAGGACGTGGACGCAGGCTTCGGGATCGAGATGGTGCGCTTGCGCGCTTCATGGACCGAGCCGCTTGCCTTGGCCCAGCGCGATTTCGAGGCAGCGGCCGAAGTCCATGGCACCAGCCTGGCGGCCTGTCTCGATCGGCTGACGGTGCGGCTCGGGGCCGAGGCGGTCCGCCGTCCGGTCCCGCGCGCCAGTCACATCCCCGAGCGCGCGCAGCGCTGGGAGGGGCTGCTCGACCCGGCAAAGACCGTGCAGAGCGAGTTCGAATTCCACGCGCGCCCGGTCAAGCTGCTCGACCGGCCCGAGCCGATCGGCGTGATCTACGAGACGCCCGATGGCCTCCCGCGAACCTTTCGCTGGCGCGACGCGGTCCACACCGTCGCCCGCGCCGAAGGGCCTGAGCGGATCGCCCCCGAATGGTGGCGCGAGCGCTCGACGGCCCGTCTGCGTGACTACTATCGCATCGAGGACAGCGAGGGCCGCCGCTACTGGATCTATCGCAGCGGCGTGGCCGGCGACGGACGCGGCGGCGTTCCGGAGTGGTTCCTTCAGGGGCTATGGGGGTGAGGGACGAGCCGTACGCCTCAAAGCGGCTGCGTGGCGATCATCTCGGCGGTCATGAGGTCGATCATTTCCTGCCGGTTGTCGACCACCTCGCCGCCAAGGAAGCGCAGCAGGTCCTGGCACAGGCGCTGCGTCTGGGTCGCGAAGACGGCGTGCGGCTCGCCGGGATACTCAACCAGCTGCGCGCCTGGCACTTGGTCCGCAACGACCCGGCCAGTGGCTTCGAACGGCACCGTGCGGTCGGCCGTGCCGTGGATCACCAGCGTGGGCACGGTGAAGTGGGGCAGATCGGGCCGGAAGTCGGTGTAGGCGAAGGCGGCCGCGGCTTGCAGCGTCGCATACTGGCTGGCCTTCATCGTCGTCATCCAGGCCCAGCGCAACTCTTCGTCGCTGACCGGGTGAGTGAGCAGGCCGACGCCGTAGAAGTCCCGGAAAAAGCCGGTGAAGAAGTGCCGGAAGTCGTTCTTCATCCCCTCGGTCATGTGCTGGAACACGCTGTCCGGCACGCCATTGGGATTGTCGTCGGTGCGCAGCATGTAAGGCACGACGGAGCTGACCAGCACGGCCTGGCTGACGCCGCGGCCGGCATGTCGGGACATGTACCGGGCGATCTCGCCGCCGCCCATCGAAAAGCCCACCAGGGCAACATCCTGCGTCGCGCCGGTCGCGGCCATGACGTCGGCCAGATCGTCCGCGAATGTGTCGTAGTCGTAGCCGGAAGGGGCATGGTCCGAGCGGCCGAAGCCACGCCGATCGTAGGCAATGGCGCGATAGCCGTTTTCAGCGAGCGCCATCATCACCGGATCCCAGCTGTCGGCGGAAAGCGGCCAGCCATGGATCAGCAGCACCGGCCGTCCTTGTCCCAGCGTCTTCGCGTAAAGCTGAGTGCCGTCACGGGTTTCGATCATCGTCACCACACGATCTCCTTTGCAGGGCCCCACCGCACAACGGGGCGACGGGACCGATGTTCCTGGTGGCGGGGCCGATGCGGCGGGCTCGTGCCCTCAAGGGCCAAAACGAGTGCTCGCTCTAATCGGCTTGAGAACATAAAAGGAACGATCTTGCTTCCGATTCCGTTGGTTCATCGTGCCCGAAGGTCCTGTCACTCCCGATCGCCGCCGGATCGACATCGATCCCGACAGTGTCGTGCCGCCCCAGCAGGCGGCGTTCGTGGAGCTTGGCGTGGCGAGCTGCTTCTCGTTCCTGCGCGGCGCTTCGGACGCGGCGCAGCTGGTGGAGCGGGCCTGGCAACTGGGGTACGACGCGATCGGCATTGCCGATGTCAATTCTATGGCGGGCGTGGTGCGCGTCCATACCGAGTGCGAGAAGGTGAAGCTGCGCCCGGTGATCGGCTGCCGGATCGAGACCGTCGAAGGGCTGGTCTTCCTTGCCTATCCCTCAGACCGCGCCGCTTATGGTCGCCTGTGCCGGCTGATCTCGGCCGGGCGCATGGGCACGCTCTCGGGCGAGTGGCAGGAGAAGGGCGTGTGCGAGATCTCGCTGGAGATGCTCGCCGCGCATGCCGAGGGCGTGCACTTGGTGCTGGTGCCCCCGCGCGATCTGACGGCGCGGTTCGCGGTGGAGGCGACCGACAACTTTGACGACGTTGTCCAACTCCTTCCCCATCTCGTCGCGCTGTTTCCCACGATGCGGCACATCGCCGCGTGCTACCTCCATGCGGGCGACGACCTCGCCCGGATCGAGGCGCTCGACGCCATGGCGCGGGAGAATGGGCTGTCGCTGCTGGCGACCAATGACGTGCTCTATCACGAGCCCGAGCGGCGCCCGCTGCAGGATGTGATGACCGCGATCCGTCACAAGACCACGGTGGCGCAGGCCGGGTGGCTGCTCGAAGCCAATGCCGAGCGGCACCTGAAGTCCCCTCAGGAGATGATCCGCCTGTTCGCCCGCTGGCCGCACGCCATCGCCGCCGCGCGCGATCTGGCCGATGCCTGCGCGTTCGATCTCGAGCAGCTGCAGTACGAATACCCCGAGGAGATCTGCCCCGACGGGCTGGAGCCGCAGGCCCACCTGGAAAAGCTGAGTTGGGAAGGCGCCGCCCGCCGCTATCCCGCGGGCATGCCCGAAACGGTGCGTGAGGCGGTGGCGCGCGAGCTTGCCATCATCGGCCAGATGAAGCTCGCACGCTACTTCCTGACCATCAAGGATATCGTTGATTTCGCACGAGGATGTGATCCGCCGATCCTGTGCCAGGGACGCGGATCGGCGGCCAATTCGGCAGTGTGCTATTGCCTGGAGATCACCTCGGTCGACCCGGCAGTGCATTCCTTGCTGTTCGACCGCTTCATCACCGTCGAACGCAACGAGCCGCCCGATATCGATGTCGATTTCGAGCACGAACGCCGCGAAGAGGTGATCCAGTACATCTACCGTCGGTACGGCCGCCACCGCGCCGGCCTGTGCGCCACCGTGATCCACTATCGCCCGCGCATGGCGATCCGCGAAGTGGGCAAGGCGATGGGCCTGACCGAGGACGTCACCGCCGCGCTCGCGCGCACCGTCTGGGGTGGCTGGGGCAAGGAGATCGGCGAGAAGCACGTCACCGAAACTGGCATGGATGCCACCGACCCGCATCTCAGGCGGGTTCTGGCCTTGACCGAGCAAATGATTGGCATGCCTCGGCATTTGAGCCAGCATGTCGGCGGCTTCATCCTCACCCAGGGACCGCTCACCGAAACCGTTCCCATCGGCAATGGCGCAATGCCCGAGCGCAGCTTCATCGAATGGGACAAGGACGACATCGACGCGCTCAAGATACTCAAGGTCGATGTGCTGGCGCTCGGCATGCTCACTTGCATCCGCAAGTGCCTCGACCTGCTGGAAGCGCACCACGACCGCAGCCTGACACTCGCCACAGTTCCGCGTGAGGACCCGGAAGTCTATGCGATGCTGCAGAAGGGGGACTCGCTCGGCGTGTTCCAGGTCGAGAGCAGGGCGCAGATGAACATGCTGCCGCGCCTGCGCCCGCGCGAGTTCTACGACCTCGTGATCCAAGTGGCGATCGTGCGGCCCGGGCCGATCCAGGGCGACATGGTGCACCCTTATCTCAAGCGCCGGCGTGGCGGCGAGCAGGTGGTGATCCCCGCCCCGTCGCCGCAGCACGGCCCGCCAGACGAACTGTCCTCGATCCTGGAGCGCACGCTGGGCGTGCCGATCTTCCAGGAGCAGGCGATGAAGATCGCGCTCGATGCCGCCAAGTTCACCGGCGCCGAGGCCAACATGCTGCGCAAGGCGATGGCGACGTTCCGCAGCCGCGGCATGGTCGACGTGCTGCAGGAGCGCATGGTCGGCAAGATGATCGAGCGCGGCTATGATCCGGACTTTTCAGAGCGTTGCTTCAACCAGATCAAGGGCTTTGGCGAGTATGGCTTTCCCGAAAGCCACGCGGCCAGCTTCGCCCACCTGGTCTATGTCTCGAGCTGGCTGAAGTGCCACTTCCCCGCGGCGTTCGACTGCGCGCTGCTGAATTCGCAGCCGATGGGCTTCTACGCTCCGGCCCAGATCGTGCGCGACGCGCGCGAGCACGGTGTCACGGTGCTGCCGGCGGACGTGAACGGCAGCGACTGGAATTGCACGCTGGAAGGGTTGTGTCCTCCCCGGCACGGGGAGGGGGACCATGCGCAGCATGGTGGAGGGGAGTCGCCACAAGCGCTGCGTTTGGTTGAAAGTCCCCTCCACCACGCCGCTATGCGTCGCGGTCCCCCTCCCCGTGCCGGGGAGGACAAGGCCCGCCTCGACAAACACGTCGCCTTGCGCTTGGGCCTGCGCCAGATCGATGGCTTTCCCGAAGCCGCCGCCGCCAAGCTGGTCGCCGCCCGGCTCGAGGCTGGGCCATTCCGCGACGTCGCCGAATTGCGCGAGCGGGCTGGGCTGTCGCCGGCACTGATCGAGCGGCTTGCGGCGGCCGATGCGTTCGGCTCGATGGGGCTCACCCGGCGGCAGGCCCTGTGGGACGCGCGCAGCCTGATCGCCGGGCCGGACCTGCCGCTGTTCGCCGCCGCCGTGGCGCGCGACGAAGGTGCCGAGCGGGCGCTCACTCGCCTGCCGGCGATGCCGCTCAGCGAGGAAGTGGTGGCCGATTACCAGACCCAGCGCCTCAGCCTGAAGGCGCATCCGCTCGCGTTCCTGCGCGCCAGCCTGGCCGAGCGCGGCTTCGTGCGCGCCTGCGACTTGAGGAAGCGCAAGTTCCGCGCGATGGTGCAGGTCGCGGGCGTGGTGCTGATCCGCCAGCGGCCGGGCAGCGCCAAGGGCGTGTGCTTCATCACCCTGGAGGACGAGACCGGCGTGGTGAACCTCGTCGTCTGGCCCGATCTCAAGGAGAAGCAGCGCCGCGTGGTGATGGGCGCCCGGCTGATGGAAGTGCGCGGCCGGGTAGAATACGACGACGAGGTCATCCACGTCATCGCCGCGCACATGACCGATGCCACGCACGAGTTGCACCGCCTGTCCGAGGATCTGCTGCCCGCCACCATCGCCCGCGCCGACCACTGCAACAACCCACTGCCGAGCCGATGGGGCCCCAAGGACAATCTGCGCGAAGGAAAGGACGATCCGTTCCGCCCGATCGAATACGACCAGTGGACGCCGCCTGGCCCGGGCAATCGCGAGTGCGGCTTCCATCAAGGTCACCCGCGCGACGTGCGCGTCATTCCCAAGTCGCGCGATTTCCACTGAGCGGAGCCAAAGCCGTTCGCCGAGACTTCCTCTTCCATGCGCTTCGCCGTCGATAGCTGGCTGCTCGCCGCCCTGCTGCTGCTCGCGGCCGTCGTCGGCACGCGCGCGTGGCTGCACGATCATCCGCAGTACGATCCCTGGGCGCCGCTCTCCCTCAGCGACAACCCCGATGGCTGGGCCACGCGCCGCAAGCTTGCGCGCCTGCGTGACGACACGGCCGAGTGCCGCGCCTTCCTCACCCGTAGCGACATCGCCTTCACCCCGCTGCCGCCTGCCGGCGAGGGCACTTGCCGCCGCGCCGACCGGCAGACCCTTGCCCCCGAGCGGCCGCTTGGGCTGGTGCTGCATCCTGCCGGAGCGGAGGCCACCTGCGCCGTCGATGCCGGCCTGGCGCTGTGGCTGCGGCATGGTGTGCAACCCGCGGCACATGCATTCCTGAACACGAGGATCGTTGGCCTGGAGCATTACGGCACCCAGAATTGCCGGCGGATCGGCAACGGCGCGACCGGCCGCTGGAGCGAGCACGCAACGGGCAACGCCATCGACATCGCCGGTTTCATCCTGGCCGACGGACGCCGCGTCCGGGTGCGGCGAAACTGGCGCGGCAGCGATGATGCCGCGCGCTTTCTCCATGCCGTGCGCGATGCGGCCTGCGACCAGTTCGCGACTGTCCTTTCGCCCGACTACAACGCCGCGCACGCCGATCACCTGCATCTCGATCAAGCGCGGCGCGCGAGCATGGCGGGTTCATTCTGCCGCTGACGCGGCGACACGATCGCCCTAAGGAGCCCCATCTTCTCGGAGCCTTCCTGTATGACCGCCAAGCTGATCGGCCTCTTTGCAGCGTCTCTTTCGCTGGCCTCGCCGGCCGCCGCGCACGTCGTCTTCTCCCAGGCGCAGGCGCAGGCAGGCGGCTACTATACGGGCTTCCTGCGGGTGACGCACGGCTGCGGTGATTCGCCCACGGTCTCGTTCCAGGTGACGATTCCCGATGGCGTGATATCGGCGCGGCCGCAGCCCAAGGCGGGATGGACCTTGCGCATCGACAAGGCGCCGCTGGCACAGCCGATCACGGGCGAGGGCGGCAGCTCAATCAAGGAGCGGGTGACCGCGATCACCTGGACCGGTCGCCTGCCGGCCGACCAGTTCGACGAATTCGGCCTGTCGCTCAAGCTGCCCGCGGCAGCCGGCCCGCTGTACTTCCCTGCGGTCCAGCGCTGCGAGAAGGGCGAGAACGCGTGGACCACCATCCCGTCATCACCCGAGCACTGGCACCACGTGCCAAATCCAGCGCCGATCCTGATCCTCAGTGCGCCCGGCGAGGATATGCCTCACGGTCACTGACGCGCGCTCAAAAGCGCCGTGCGAACCCGATGTAAACGCGCACATCAGGCGCGTTCGCGTTCAGCGCGAACTCGGATGCAAAGTCGAATTGCGCATTCTCGCTTAGCGAAAAGCCGGCCGCGATGCCGCCGATGGTTTCGGTCGCGCGCCCCTGCGGATCGTCGTCACGCAGCACCTGAGCCTCGATCGCGAGATTGATGGCCTCGCCGAGCGAGATCGCCAGGCCCGCCGCGCTGCCGTAGGCGAGATGGCGGCCCTTGCGGTCCTCGTCCGTCGCGGCGTCGATCTCCGGTGCGGCGATGAAGGCGATGCTGTCGCTTATGGGCACATTGACCGGGATGGATAGACTTGCACTCCAGTCGCCGCTGCCGATCGCGTGACCGCCCGTGGGCAGAGTGACCAACGGCAGGAGCGCCACCGAGAACGATTTGCCCTCGGGGTCGAGCAGGTTCTGCTTGATGCCGAGCGTCACGTCGCCAGTGCCGGACTGTCGCGAAATGTCCCCGCTGATCCGATCCTTGCTCCGCATGTGTCCGTAGGCGGTCCAGCCAAGCCGTAGCTCGGTGCTCTCGCCCAGGCCATAGCGTAGCGCCAGATCGCCGATGATCACCGTATCGTCGACTTCATCGGAGCTGCTGTCGTGCGTCCAGTCGCCGAACGAGGCTTCGGCCGACAGCTTGCCAGGCTCCATCGTGCAGGGCGGCGTGTTGATACCGGGGCGGTCGGGGCAGTATTCGCGCGCGTGGCTGGGCACCGCCCCGAATGTCGCCGACGCTGCGACAGCCAACAGGAGCGCGCGCAACCCGTTCGCTCGATCCTGCGTGGTCATCCTCAATCCCCCGTCTGCCTCGCAGTCAACGTCGACGAGGAAGCAGCGTTCCACGGGAAAGCGTTCGAAATCAGTTCCGGCGTCCGTAGCTTGCGAGGATCGCCATCATCGCCTCACCGCCCTTTCTTTGTGATCGAAGCCGTGAAGTCCGGGTCCTTGTTCGCGACCCAGTCGACGAACTTGCGCACGTTCGGGTTCGCCAGCAGTACCTCGACGTCCATCCCGGCGCGTTGCAGTTCGGAGTTGGTGAAGTTCGCCGTCAGCGTCTGTTGGCAGATCGGGTGCATCGGCACGACGTCGCGCCCGCCACGGCTCTTGGGTATGGGATGGTGCCAGACCACGGTCTTACCGGTCGGCCGGCCGCAGAGCCAGCAGGGGACGACCTCGACCGGCGTCTCTTCTGGATCGGTATGGAGGTCTTCGCGGGGGCCGTGCTTGGAATACTTGCGCGCCATGGATCTGCCTGGGCTGGAGTTGCGCTGGCGCGATAGCGGGATCGTCAGGCTTTGGCGAGCAGGGGCGCCGCGCTTGGCGGCGCCCCAGCAGGATTACTCCACGCGGGCTAGCTCGCTCTTCGGCTCCGCGAGGCGGCGGTGCATTTGGGCCACCATGTCGGCGGGTAGGATGTCCGAGAACACCGCCTGCACCTTGTTCATGAAGCCGCTGACGATCTGGTCGTCCGCCTTCAGCAACGCGTGGTAGCCGTCGCGCGCGACCTTCGCCGGGTCGGCCTTGCTGCCCTGGCCGGCCTTGGTGTCCATCATGTCGGCGCGCTTGAAGAACTCGGTATCGGTGGGGCCGGGTTCGAGCACGCTGACGACCACGTCGGTGTCCTTGAGTTCGTTGGCAAGGCCGATGCAGAAGTCGTCGATGAAAGCCTTGGTCGAGTTGTAGACCAACTGGAACGAGCCCGGAATGTGTCCCGCGATCGAGCCGGTGACAAGGATGCGCCCCTCGTTGCGGGTGCGCATTTGCCGCCCGATCGCGTGGATCAGGTGCGTCGTGCCGACCACGTTGGTGTCGATCACGTGGCGCGCCTGGTCCCATTCCTGGTCGAGGAAGCCATGACCGAGCCCATGTCCGGCGTTGGCGAAGAGCGCCGCGACCGGCCGCGTGCCGATGGCGGAGATCACTTGCTGGACGCCGTCATCGGTCGCAAGATCGACTTGCAGGGTCTCGACATCCTGCGCGCCGCCGGCGCGTACCGCGCTCTCGGCGTCGCCAAGATCGGTATCGGCGACCAGCAACAGGGAGACCCCGTCCGCCGCCGCCAGCTTCGCCAGTTCCAGTCCGATGCCGGTGGACGCACCGGTGACGACGACGAAGCCGCTTAGTGCGTCGATGCTGTGCTTTGCCATGTTCCGTTCTCCGTCTTGTTCTGATCCATGCCCGGCTTCAGGACCACCTTGGTCCAGCTGTCCTGCTGCTGCTTGAAGTTCTTGTAGCCCTCGGCCGCCTGCTCGAGCGGGAGGCGGTGGCTGATGAGGAAGGTAGTATCGAGCGTGCCGTCCTCGATCTTGGCGAGCAGATCCTTCGTATATTTCTGCACGTGCGTCTGGCCGGTGCGGACTTGCAGCCCCTTTTCCATGACCGCGCCGATCGGGAACTTGTCCGCGAGGCCGCCATAAACGCCCGGGATCGAGACGCGTCCGCCCTTGCGCACCGCGAGGATCGCCTGGCGCAGCGCGCTGGCCCGGTCGGCGCCGAAGCCGATCTTCTGCTTGGCGGTGTCGAACACGTTGTCGATGGCGAAACCGTGCGCTTCCATGCCGACGGCGTCGATCACCGCGTCCACGCCGATCCCGCCGGACATCTCCATCAGCGCCTCGAGAACGTTGGTCTCGCGGAAGTTGACGACCTTGGCGCCAAGCTTGCGGGCGAGTTCGAGACGGTGCGGGTAGTGGTCGATGGCGATGACTTGCGCCGCGCCCATGACCAGCGCCGACTGGATCGCGAACAAGCCAACCGGACCGCAGCCCCATACCGCGATGGTGTCGTCGGGCTCTATCTGGGCGTTCTCCGCCGCCATCCACCCGGTCGGCAGGATGTCGGAGAGGAACAGCACCTTGTCATCCTCGAGGTGGTCGGGAACGACGATCGGGCCGACGTCGGAGTAGGGCACGCGCACGTACTCGGCCTGGCCGCCCGAGTAGCCGCCGGTCAGGTGCGAATAGCCGAACAGGCCCGACATCGCGTGGCCGTAAAGCCCGGCGGACAAGTCCTGCTTCTCGACGGGATTGGAATTGGAGCAGCACGAATACTGCTGCACGGTGCAGAAGAAGCACTGGCCGCAACTGATGGTGAAGGGCACTACGACGCGCTCACCCTTCTTGAGCGTGCTCTTGGGGCCGGTCTCGACGACTTCGCCCATGAACTCGTGGCCCAGCACGTCGCCGGGAAGCAAGCCGGGGATCACGCCGTCGTAGAGGTGCAGGTCGGAGCCGCAGATCGCGGTCGAAGTGATCTTGATGATCGCATCGCGCGGGTTGATGATCTCGGGGTCGTCGACGGTGTCGACCTGGACCTTGTGAGTGCCCTGCCAGGTGAGCGCGCGCATCAGGCCATCTCCTCTTGCTTGGATTCCTGCTTCGCGGCTCGGGTCTGGTCCTTGCGCCGCGCGGAGGTCGCGATCTCTCCGGCCTCCATCATCATCTTGAAGCGCTTGAGGTCGTGGCGCGCCTGGATCGCCGGCTCACGCAGGAAGAGCTTGGCGACCAGGCGGCCGAGTTCGCCCGCGGGGGGCTTGTAGGCGATGCGGGTGCTCACCCGGGTGCCGCGCTCGCCCGGCGCGTCCTTGAAGGCCACGCGTCCCTCGGTCTCGATGTCGGAGCCCGGCACCGAGCGCCAGGCGATCAGTTCGCCGGGCTGCTCGCGCACGATCTCGGTCTCGATCTCGACGGTGCGGCCGGCCGGTGCCTTGATCGTCCACACCGCGCGGCCATTGTCGCCGGTCGGTTGTACCGAGACGACATTCTCCATGAAGGTCGCCAGGTTCGTGAAGTCGCGCCAGAAGGCGAACAGCTCCTCGCGCGGGCGATTGATGGTGACGGTGCGGCCGACGACGTCGTATTCGCCGAAAGAGCGCCGCCCGGTGAAGCCGGGCGCATCGTCGGGACTGCGGCGGCTGCCCGATTTCTCGTGGCGCGTCGCGATGATCGCCCCGGCGCCGGCGGCGACCAGCAGGCCGATCAGGCCTGCCTTGGCGCCGAGGCCGCTTCTGAGGTCATGGTCCATCGGTTTCTCCTGATCGGGGGCCGCGCTCGGGCATCGGGAGGGCGCCGGCGCGGCGAAGGCGTGAGCGGTCATGCTGGTCTTGTAACCACAGGCGGGCAGCCGAAGTTGCTGGACGGCGGGACGGCAGGGCGTACGTGCGCCACGCTTCGTCGGCACGGCCGATACCGAAATAAAAATACGACAGATGAGCTACTTAGTGTCCTGACCTGACAACCCGCTCCTGTCCGATCGGGGAACCATCGTGGCCGGCCGCGCATAGCGATGGTGCAGGGCCGAGGAGTACGTTCGGCAAATGCAGGAGAAAGCCATGACCAGCCCGAAGCGCGACGCGCCCAACCATGTCGCAAACCGCAAGCAGAGCCGCGAGACAATCCCGACCTCGATCCAGCAGAGCGGGAGCCTCGCAGGAGACAACGCCGGCATCGCGCAAGGCCGCAAGACCGAGGATGACGTGTCGCGCAAGGTCGTCGATCAGGATGGCGGGTGGAACAGCAACACTTGATCACAGCGCACGCGAGAGGAACCGAACTTTGGCCCAAGGCGTTGTAACACCCTGATAAAAGGGCGAGAGGATGTCTGAAACACTCGACAGTGCATTGCACGACGATGCGCTCGACCGCGCCGAGCGCGTGCTGGAAGAGTCGTGCGACAAGGGCCTGACATTGGCCACGGCAGAGAGCTGCACCGGCGGCCTGCTGGCGGCGCTGCTCACCGACATTCCCGGGTTGAGCCATGCCTTCGAGCGGGGCTTCGTCGTCTACTCCGAGGAAGCCAAGAGCGAACTGCTATCGATCGACCGGGAGCGGATAGCTCGCTTCGGCGCCGTCAGCAAAGACGTGGCGATCGACATGGCACGCGGTGCGCTCGAAGCCTCGCACGCGGATATCGGCGTGGCGGTGACTGGGTTTGCCGGCCCCGGCGCGCCGGGCGACGAGGAAGGCCTGGTTCATCTCGCGTGCGCGCGAAAGGAGGGGCGCATCGACCATCGTGAAGCGCACTTCGGCGCGATCGGCAGAGCGGGCGTGCGGCGCGAGACGATCGACCTGGCCCTGGAAATGATCGAAGACGCGCTAACCCAATAACGTGTTGCGGATCGCCGGGCTAGGGTCGCCCGGCGATCCGAATACAGTGCTATTCGCGGCTCTCGGCGCGCTCGGCTGCCGTGGGACGCTCGCCGTTCGCCAGCGGTGGCTCGCGATCCTCGTTCCGCCAGCGCTCGGGCGTTTCGGAGGCTTGGCCCGTCACGTTGCGCGAGTCCGCTGGCTCGTATTCGCCGCGGGGCCCTTTGGTGCTCTCCTGCTCGCGCCAGGACTTGTCGTGCTCGCCCTTGGTGCCGACCACCTTGCGCGAATCCTGGGGTTCGTATTCTCCGCCACCTGCCATGACCGGTCTCCTCTCTGTCGCCCGGCAAGAGCGCCGGGCCTGCTGTCGAGGGAGCAACCGCGGCGCGCTTGGGTTGGTTGCCGTGCCGGACGGCGAACGCGAGCGATGCGCCTTCACGTCAGCCAAGTCGTTGTCGCGGCGTCGTTTGCCCGGTCAGAGCCGCAGCCGGCTCCTGCGGCTCAGCAGCTCGGACGCGGCGAGAGCGAGCACCGAAAGGACGATCGAGATCACCGCCAGGCGCGTCACGGCGAGATCGCCGCCCGGCACTTGCAGCGCCGAGTAGATCGCCAGCGGCAGCGTCTGCGTCTCGCCCGGAATGTTCGAGACGAAGGTGATCGTTGCGCCGAACTCGCCCAGCGAGCGAGCAAGGCCAAGCACCGTCCCCGCGATGAGGCCCGGCGTCGCCAGCGGCACGGTGATCGTCCAGAATGTGCGCCAAGGCCCTGCGCCGAGCGTGCGGGCGGCGCTCTCAAGCCGCGTATCGACCGCCTCGATCGAGATGCGCATGGCCCGAACCATCAGCGGCAGCGCCATGATCGCGGCGGCGAGCGCCGCGCCGGTCCACCGGAACATGAGGCTGATCCCCAGCCAGCGCGAGAGCGGCGCGCCGATCACGCCGGTGCCGCCGAACACCAGCAGCAGCAGCCAGCCCGTCACCACCGGCGGCAGCACCAGCGGCAGATGGACGAGCGCATCGAGCAGCAGCTTGCCCGGCATGCGCGAACGGGCAAGCACCCAGGCGAGCGCGAAGGCGAGGGGGATCATGCCGCCGACCGCGACGAGGCTCACCTTCAGCGACAGCGCGACGACTTGCCATTCTTCCGGACTGAGCACGCGCGTTCCCGTCAGCAGGTGTATCCCGCCGTATATGGCTCGCCGAGCCGGGACGCAATCTCAGGCGCGCGGTCAGCCGCCGGGGTCCTTGACCGTCTCCATGGCGACGTAAGTGGACGTGCTGGCGACATGGGGCAGGCTGGAGATCTTCTCGCCCAGAACCATGCGATAGCGGCGAATGTCGGGCGTGCGGACTTTCAGCAGATAGTCGAAGCTGCTGGCGATCATGTGGCACTCCTCGACCTCGGGAATGCGCTGGACCGCGGCGTTGAACTCGGCGAGCGCCGCCTCGCGCGTGTCTGACAGCTTGACCTCTGCAAACGCCACGTGGTCGAGCCCGAGCTTGGCCGGATCGACCAGCGCGGTGAAGCCGCGGATGACACCAGACGCGATCAGGCGCCGCAGCCGCACCTGGCACGGTGTCTTCGACAAGCCGATGCGCTGCGCAAGATCGGTGACGGAGATGCGCCCGTCCTGGCGCAGGACAGCGATGATCTTGCGGTCGAAGTCGTCCAGATCGACTGTTTGTGGCATCGGCATAGTCTAGGCGAACTGCCGCATGGCTCGCAATAAGGCGATGTGGCAAGCGGCGGGCTGTCGAAAAGTCGGAACGCCAAGGCATGCCGGACTATATTGGCTGGATGGACCCGACCGCCCCATTCGCCGCCTTCGCGCCGCCGATCAGCACGCCCACGCCGCTGCGCGCCGCGATCACCGCCGCCTACCGCCGCCCGGAAGGGGAAGCGATGCAGCCCCTCTTGGCGGCTGCGACATTGGACGAGAGGATGCGGGCTGAAATCGCCGGCACCGCGCGCCAGCTCGTTACCGCACTACGGGCCGGGCGCAAGACCTCGCCGGTCGAGGGACTGGTGCAGGAATACTCGCTGTCCAGCGAGGAGGGCGTGGCGCTGATGTGTCTCGCCGAGGCGCTTTTGCGCATCCCCGACAGCGAGACCCGTGACGCCCTGATCCGCGACAAGATCGCCGATGGCGATTGGGCCGCGCACCTGGGCGGCGGCAAGTCGCTGTTCGTCAACGCCGCGACCTGGGGCCTCGTTGTCACCGGCAAGCTCGTCGGCAGCGTCGATGATCGCGGCCTGGGCTCCGCACTGACACGGCTCGTCGCGCGCGCCGGCGAGCCGGTGATCCGCCGCGGCGTCGATCTCGCGATGCGGATGATGGGCGAGCAGTTCGTGACCGGCGAGACGATCGAGGAGGCGCTCAAGCGCGCCAGGACGATGGAGGCGAAAGGCTTCCAGTACAGCTACGACATGCTGGGCGAAGCGGCGATGACCGCGGCCGACGCGCAGCGCTACTATGCCGACTACGAGCAGGCGATCCAGGCAATCGGCAAGGCCTCCGCCGGGCGCGGGATCATCGGCGGCCCCGGCATCTCGATCAAGCTTTCGGCGCTGCATCCGCGCTACGTCCGCGCGCAGGCCGATCGGGTCATGGGCGAACTGCTGCCGCGCGTGCGCGAACTGGCGCTGCTTGCCAAGAGCTACGACATCGGCTTCAACATCGATGCCGAGGAAGCCGACCGCCTGGAGCTTTCGCTCGACCTGCTCGAAAGTCTGGCACTCGATCCGGCGCTGCAAGGCTGGGACGGGCTCGGCTTCGTAGTGCAGGCTTACGGTAAGCGCTGTCCCTTCGTGATCGACTGGATCGTCGACCTCGCGCGCCTGGCCAAGCGGCGGATCATGGTGCGCCTGGTGAAGGGCGCTTACTGGGACGCCGAGATCAAGCGCGCGCAAGTCGACGGGTTGGCGGACTTCCCCGTCTACACCCGCAAGGTCCACACCGATGTCGCCTATGTTGCTTGCGCCAGGAAACTGCTGGCCGCGCGCGACGCGGTGTTCCCGCAGTTCGCCACGCACAACGCGCAGACGCTCGCGACGATCTACCGTCTCGCGGGGCCGGACTTCGCAGTCGGCGACTACGAGTTCCAGTGCCTGCACGGCATGGGCGAGGCGCTTTACGAGCAAGTCGTCGGGCCCGACAAGCTGGGCAGGCCATGTCGCATCTACGCGCCGGTGGGTACGCACGAGACGCTGCTCGCCTACCTCGTACGCCGGCTGCTGGAGAACGGCGCGAACTCATCCTTTGTGAACCGCATCGCCGATCCCGCGGTGCCGGTGGAGGACATGATCGCCGATCCTGCGCAAGTGATGCTGGGGATGCCGCAGCCCGGGGCGCGGCACGACCTGATCGCCCTGCCGCGTGATCTCTATCCCGAGCGGCCGAACTCGCAAGGACTGGACCTCAGCAGCGAGACCGTGCTCGCCGAACTCGGCGAGGCTTTCCAGGCAAGCGCCGGGACGAGTTGGAGCGCGGCTCCGGCCGAAGCGCAGCGCCTGGAGCGGGCGGTGCGCAATCCCGCGGACCGGCACGATATCGTCGGCAAAGTCATCGAGGCGACACCGGAACAGGCGCGGGAAGCCGCCCGGAAAGCGGCTGTCTCGACCTGGGGCAAGACGCCTGTCGCCACCCGCGCCGCGATCCTTGAGCGCGCGGCCGACGCGATGCAGGCACGCATGCCCGAGCTGATGGGCCTGGCAATCCGCGAAGCCGGCAAGTCCGCGGCCAACGCGATCGCCGAAGTGCGCGAGGCGGTCGACTTCCTGCGCTACTACGCGGCACAGGCGCGCGGCACGTTCGGACCGGCGCAAGCATCGCTCGGGCCAGTGACTTGCATCAGCCCGTGGAACTTCCCGCTGGCGATCTTCACGGGGCAAGTCGCCGCCGCGCTCGTCGCCGGCAATCCGGTGCTGGCCAAGCCGGCCGAGGAAACGCCGTTGATCGCCGGGGCGGCCGTGCGCCTGCTGCACGAAGCGGGCGTGCCGGCCGATGCGCTGCAACTGCTGCCGGGCGATGGCGAGATCGGCGCGGCGCTGGTCGCGGCGCCCGAGACGCAAGCGGTGATGTTCACCGGCTCGACCGATGTCGCGCGGCTGATCCAGCGTCAGTTGGCGCAGCGGCTTTCGCCAGACGGCAAGCCGATCCCGTTGATCGCCGAGACCGGCGGGCAGAACGCGATGATCGTCGACAGCTCCGCTTTGGCGGAGCAAGTGGTGGCCGATGTGATCGCCTCGGCCTTCGATAGCGCCGGCCAGCGCTGCTCGGCACTGCGCATCCTGTGTCTGCAGGAGGACTGCGCCGACCGGGTCCTGGCAATGCTCAAGGGTGCGCTCGCCGAACTGCGGGTCGGAAGGACCGATCGGCTCGCCAACGACATCGGCCCGGTGATCACCGCCGAGGCGCAGGGCAACATCGAACGCCATGTGGAGTCGATGCGCGCGCGGGGTCACCGGATCGAGCGGCTGCCGCTCGAGCCGGAAACCGAACGCGGCACCTTCGTAGCGCCCACGATCATCGAGATCGACGCCATCGCCGATGTCGAACGCGAGGTGTTCGGGCCGGTGCTGCACGTGCTGCGCTGGCGGCGCGAGTCGCTTGGCGCGTTGATCGATGCGATCAATGCGACCGGTTTCGGGCTGACCTTCGGCCTGCATACGCGTCTGGATGAGACGGTCGCGCGGGTGACCCGGCGGGTGAAGGCGGGCAACCTCTACGTCAACCGCAACGTCATCGGCGCGGTCGTGGGCGTGCAACCGTTCGGCGGGCGCGGGCTCTCGGGCACTGGGCCCAAGGCCGGCGGGCCGCTGTACCTCGGGCGCCTGGTGCGCGAGCCGGCGCCGCTGCCAGTGGTGGCGGACCACCTCGCGAAGCCGCTCGACGACTTTGTAGAGTGGCTGGAGCGACGCGGGGAGCACGAGGCGGCGGCGCGGGCCCGGCGTCTTGGCCGGAGCTCGGCGCTCGGTGTGGAGACGGTGCTGCCCGGGCCGGTCGGCGAGCGCAACGTCTACACGCTGCATCCGCGCGGGCACATCCTGCTGCGGCCCGCGACCGAAGCCGGGCTCCACGCGCAAATGGCCGCGGTGCTGGCGACCGGCAACACGGGAAAGATCGAGGGCATCACGCTTCCGGCCGGTCTGCCGCCTCGGGTGGCGGCGGCGTTCGCCGACAGCGACCGGCCCTTTGCGGGCGTTCTCGTGGAAGGCGACACGCCGCGCATAGCGGCGACGATCCGCCAAGTCGCCGAGTGGCGCGGCGCGATCGTTCCCGTCCATGCGGCGTCCAGCGAAACGCTGGACTGGTGCTGCGACCGGCTGCTGGAGGAGGTGTCGATCTCGATCAACACGACCGCCGCCGGCGGCAATGCAAGCCTGATGATGATCGGTTAGGCGTCGTTTGATCGGCGGAATGGCGTGCTGGCAGCCTGGGCTCCTCGCTGACAAACTGGTCCCGCGTCGGGCCCGGGACGACGTCAGATCCAGGAACCGATCTGAACGATTGCGGCGCGGCGGCAATCGGCCCATATTTGCCCGCATGAACGCGCAGGTGCCCGGCAGAGGCGGTGAATTGGTCGCAGCGGGGCGTCCGCTGCGCAGCGGGCCGCGCTGGCTCGCCTGGTTGTGGTCCGGCGGCGTTCACCGGGTTCTCGACAGGATCGATGCGGGCCTGGAGCGTGGCTCGATCATGGCCGCTTTGCCCGACGGCAGCAGCCGGCTGCTGGGCGGACGTATCGAGGGGTTCCACGCCGAAGTCGAGCTGCGCAGCCTGCGTGCGCTGCTGCGCCTGGCGACGGGCGGGTCGGTGGGCTGGTACCAAGCCTGGGAGGCGGGCGAGTGGGCCAGCCCCGATCCGGTACCGCTTTTCGCGCTGTTCATGGACAATGCCGCGAGCCTGGGCGACGCGGCGCGGGCGCGCGGGCCGTGGCGGATCGCCGCGCGCCTGCTCCATCGGCTGCATCGCAATTCGCGTGACGGCGCCCGGCGCAACATTCACGCGCACTATGACCTCGGCAACGATTTCTACCGGCAGTGGCTGGGCGAAACGATGCTCTATTCAAGCGCGATGTTCGACGTCGAGCCGAGCCACCCCAGCGCTCGCTCGCAATTCTTCGACCAGCTTGAAGCCGGCCAGTCCGCCAAAGTCGCCGCGATCGACGCGCGACTTGGCCTGAAGGATGGGGCACGCGTGCTGGAGATCGGCTGCGGCTGGGGCAGGCTCGCGGCCTGCCTCGCCGAACAGCACGCGGCCCACGTCGATGCGATCAGCCTTTCGGACGAGCAGCTCGACTATGCCTGTGCCCGGTGGAACCCGGCACGTGGCGCGGTCGACTTCCGCAAGCAGGACTATCGTGACGTTTCGGGCCAGTACGATGCGATCGCCAGCATCGAGATGGTAGAGGCCGTCGGCCGCGAATATTGGGGCGAGTTCCTCGATTGCATCGTCCGGAACCTCAAGCCGGGCGGTCGCGCGGCGCTGCAGTACATCAGCCTGCGCCACGACCAGTTCGAGAGCTATGCACGCTCGGCCGATTTCATCCAGACCTACATCTTTCCCGGCGGCATGCTGCTCGACGAGCCGGAGTTCCGCCGCCTTGCCGAAGCGCGCGGGCTAGTATGGCAGGACCGGCAGGCGTTCGGGCTCGACTATGCCTGTACGCTGTTCCTGTGGCGCCATGCGTTCGATCAGGCGGTCGAGGATGGCCGTTTGCCGGCCGGCTTCGACGAGCGGTTCGTGCGGCTCTGGCGCTATTATCTCATGTATTGCGAGGGTGGTTTCCTGGGCGGCGGCATTGATGTCGCGCAAGTCACGCTCGTGAAGCCGGCGTAGAGGCTGTCCGCTTGAAGCGGAATCGGCACCGGCCCACGCCCCCACCCGACCTCCCAAGGATAGTAACCTGCGGGAGGTCGGATGGGGGCGTGGGCCGGTGCCGCTCAAACAGGACAGACTCTAGGGCAAGCGGCGTCGCTCAGCCGCGGTAGACTTGTTCGCCGCTCCAACGAGACAGCACCTTTTCGCAAGCGATCGGGTCTAGCAGCTGGTCGAAGGCGCAACCGACGTGGCCGTTGTCCCACCACACCGCACGGGCCTGCATGCTCTCAAGCCCGGGCAACGTGAGCCAGCAGGTCACGCCGACGTGGATGCGCGTGATCGCCGTGGCCGAGAAGCCGGACAGCGAGAGATCGCGCACGACAGTCTGGAAGCTGCGAGAACCCGAGGGGCGCAGCGTCGCGGGGATCGTGATCCTCGTGCGCAGGGCACTGCGGTCTTCCTGCGCGGCCAGCGCGTAGCGTTCACCTTGGGCGGCCGTTGTCATAGCCATCTCCTTGACACCTCATGCATGCCGGCTCGAACGAGGCCGGGCAGGGTGCCGCGAGCATCAGCGTGTCAGCACGGCGTTACCGAGAGCTTATCGCACTTGGTTAACGTCTTCGCGGTAGCCGCTGCTAAATGGCTCGTTCAAAAGGGAAACGATCCGTTCCGCGACCACTTCGGGCGGTTTCACCGAAGCGGGATCTTCGCCCGGATATGCGCGAGCGCGCATGGCCGTTCGCGTGGCACCGGGATTGAGGAGGGCGACGCGAACCTTGGCGATGTTCGCCACTTCCTGGCCGTAGCACTGGAGCAGCATTTCGAACGCGGCCTTGGTCGAGGCGTAGGCGCCCCAGAAGGCGCGCGGCGCTTGGGCGACCGTGCTGGTGAGGCCGATCACGCGCGCGTCGGCACTCTTGCGCAGCAGGCGATCGAAATTGGCGATCAGCGCCTGCGTCGCCAGCATGTTGACGGTGATCGCCTTGCCCCAGGCCTTCTGGTCGATGTCGGCGACCGAGGTCAGTTCGGGCAGGAGCGCGGCGTTGACGACGAGGATGTCGAGCTTGTCCCACCGCTGTGACACGGCCGTCGCGAGCCGGGCGATGCCGTCCGGCTCGGCAAGGTCGACCGGCGCGATCGTGGCCGCGCCGCCGGCCTGGAAGATCGCGTCCTCCACGGCTTCGAGCGCCTTGGTGTCACGTCCGGTGAGGATGACGTGCGCACCGGCGGCGGCGAGCGCCTGCGCGGTGGCGGCGCCGATGCCCTTGCTCGCGCCGGTCACCAGCGCGTTCTGTCCTGCAAACGGGAGAGTGGTCACGCGACTTTGTGGACCGGCAATGTCAGCAGATCGGGCGATTCGCGCTCGGCCAAGTCGGTGAGCGAGGTCGGGTACTCACCCGTGAAGCAGGCGTCGCAGAACTGCGGGCACTTGTTGTTGCGCCCGGCGGCGCCGACCGCGCGGTAGAGACCGTCGATGGAGACGAAAGCCAGGCTATCGGCCTTGATGAAGGCGGCCATCGCCTCGGTGTCCATGTTCGCGGCGAGGAGTTTGGACCGCTCCGGCGTGTCGACGCCGTAGAAGCAGGAGTGCCCCGTCGGTGGGCTGGCGATGCGCATGTGCACTTCGGCCGCGCCGGCGTCGCGCATCATCTCGACGATCTTCATCGAGGTGGTGCCACGCACGATCGAATCGTCGATGAGGATAATCTTCTTGCCCTCGACGATCGCGCGGTTGGCGTTGTGCTTGCGCTTCACGTCCGCGTGGCGCGCGCCTTCGGAGGGCTGGATGAAGGTGCGGCCGACATAGTGCGAGCGGATGATGCCGAGCTCGAACGGGATGCCCGATTCCTGCGCGTAACCGATCGCCGCGGGCACGCCGCTGTCGGGCACCGGGATCACGATATCCGCGGCGGCAGGCGATTCCTTGGCGAGCTCGACACCGATCTGCTTGCGCACCGAGTAGACCGAGCGCCCATCCATCACCGAATCGGGACGGCTGAAGTAGACGTGCTCGAAGATGCAGGGGCGCGGAGCCGGGTCGCCGAACGGGCGATGGCTGGAGACGATGCCGCGATGATCTACCTGGACCAGTTCGCCCGGCTCGATCGAGCGAACGAACTCGGCGCCGACGACATCGAGAGCGACCGTCTCGCTGGCGAACACCGTCGCCTCGCCGAGCCGGCCCATCACCAACGGGCGAATTCCGAGCGGATCACGGCAGGCGATCATGCCCTGGTCGGTCATGCAGATGAGCGAATAGGCGCCCTCGACCATGCGGAGCGCGTCGACGAAGCGGTCGATGAGCGTGGGATAGCGGCTCGTCGCGACGAGGTGGATGATCACTTCGGTGTCGGACGTCGATTGAAAGATCGCGCCGCGCCGCACGAGTTCGCGCTTGAGATGGCTGGCGTTGGAGATGTTGCCGTTGTGCGCGATCGAGAACCCGCCCGAGGACAAGTCGGCGAACAAGGGCTGCACATTGCGCAGGCCCGAGCCGCCGGTGGTCGAGTAGCGCACGTGGCCGGAAGCCATTTCGCCCGGCAAAGTCTCGGAAATCGCCTTGTCGGAAAACACCTGCGCGACGTGGCCAAGGCCACGATGCGAGTAGAACTCGCGCCCATCGTACGTGGTGATGCCGACGGCCTCCTGGCCGCGATGCTGCAAGGCATGGAGCCCGAGAGCGGCGATGTTCACCGCCTCCCGCGCGCCGATAACTCCGAAGACGCCGCACTCCTCGCGCAGCTTGTCCCCGTCAGAGTCGCGGAAAGGGTGTGTCATGTTCATGGAGTCATCCGGCCCGGTGGCGCGTCAATCGTCGCGCATGTGAGCCATGCGGACGGGAAATGCAAGGGCGCAGGGGGCTGTCATCCACCGCAAGTGCGTGACCACATAATGACGGTGCGCAGGATTTTCGGATGATACCGACCTGGATGCCGTGATGCGTCAGTCAAGCGGGAACCACGGCGCACCCCTTTCGTTTCGCAGCCGGTCCGGCTCGGCTCGTCGCTTGCCACTCGCGCCCGGACTGCCTATTCGCCGCTTCTTCCTCGTCATCCACGGACGCCGCCAGCTTGATCCTGTCCCCTTTCGAATGGATGATCGCCAAGCGCTACATGCTTCCCGGCAAAGGCGAGGCGTTCATCGCGCTGGTCGCGGGGATCAGCCTGGTCGCGGTGATGCTGGGTGTCGCCGCGCTCGTCATTGTCATGAGCGTGATGAACGGGTTTCGTGCCGAGCTGTTCGACAAGATCGTCGGGCTCAATGGACATGCCATCGTCCAGGCCTACGGCGGTCGGCTCGACGACTGGCAGACGGTGCTCAAGGATGTGCGGCAGACGCCGGGCGTCACGCGCGCCTCGCCCCTGATCGAGCAGCCACTGCTCGCCACCTTCAATGGCCGGGTCGAGGCGATCCTGGCGCGCGGCAACACGCCCGAGGACATCCGCCGCATCCAGCCCCAGCTCAAGGCCGGCAGCCTGGCCCCGCTGCAGCCGGGCGCCGGCATGGTCGCGATCGGCTCGCGTCTGGCGCAGAACCTGGGCGTGCAGATCGGCGACACGATCACCGTCATCAATCCGCAGGGCCGCTCGACGCCTTTCGGCACGGTACCGCGCCAGATCGGCTATCAAGTGGCGGCGATCTTCGAGATCGGCGTCTACGACTACGACGAGGCCTTCGTCGTCATGCCGATGCAGGACGCGCAGACCCTGCTGCTCACCGGCGACACCGTCGGTATGATCGAGGTGACGACCAACGATCCCGATCATGTCGAGCAGATCCTCGCGCCGGTGAAGCGCAAGCTCGCTGGCCAGGCGGTGGTGACCGACTGGAAGACGATCAACGCCTCGCTGTTCGAGGCGCTGGCGGTCGAGCGGGTGGCGATGTTCGTGGTACTCTCGATCATCGTGCTCGTCGCGGTGTTCAACATCCTCTCCTCGCTGATCATGCTGGTGCGCGCCAAGACACGCGACATCGCGATCATGCGCACCATGGGGGCGACGCGGCGCTCGCTGATGAAGATCTTCGTGACGACCGGCTTCGTCATAGGTGCGTTGGGAACGGTTGCGGGGGTGCTGATGGGCTTCGTCTTCCTGTTCTTCCGCCAGCCCATCGTGCGCGGCGTGGAATTGCTGACGGGACAGAACCTGTGGGACCCCTCGATCCGCTTCCTCACCGAACTGCCGAGCCGCACCGATCCGGTCGAAGTCTCGGTGATCTGCGTGATGGCGCTGGTCCTCAGCTTCCTGGCGACGCTCTACCCGGCCTACAAGGCGGCGAGCACCGATCCCGTGCAGGTGCTGCGCTATGAATGATGCGGTCGTTCACCTCGACAAGCTGACCCGCAGCTTCGAGCAGGGCGGCGTGCGCATCGACGTGCTGCGCGGGGTCGATCTCGACGTGCGGCCCGGTGAGATCGTCGCGCTGCTCGGCCCATCGGGCTCGGGTAAGTCGACGATGCTCCAGGCGATCGGGCTGCTCGAGGGCGGGTTCGGCGGTAAGATCGCCATTGCCGGGGTCGACGCCTCGGCGCTGGGCAAGGACCAGCGCGCGGCGGTACGGCGCGACCACATCGGCTTCGTCTACCAGTTCCACCACTTGCTGCCGGACTTCTCGGCGATCGAGAATGTGGTGCTGCCCCAGCTCGTCGCCGGCAAGCCGCTGGTAGAGGCGGAAGGCCGGGCCCGCGAGCTCCTGAGTGCACTTGGCCTCGCGCAGCGGCTCGACCACCGGCCGAGCCAGCTTTCGGGCGGCGAGCAGCAGCGCGTCGCAGTGGCGCGCGCGCTCGCCAACAAGCCGCAGCTGGTGCTTGCCGACGAGCCCACTGGCAATCTCGACGAGGCGACCGCAGATCGCGTGCTCGGCCAGTTCCTCGAACTGGTGCGCGGCGAGGGTTCATCGGCGCTGGTGGCAACGCATAATGAGCGGCTCGCCGCGGCGATGGACCGCGTGGTGCGGCTGCACGAAGGACAACTGCAAGAGCTCGCGGATTGAACTGGCCCAGGCCGAACCAAATTAACCCAAGAACAAGCTTGATCATGTTACAGATTAATCAGGAGCAACCAGCGATGAGCGATATCCCCACCACCTTCCAGGGCGATTCGGGCGGTCCGGTCGGGGTGGGCTGGAACGACGCGGCCGAATTGCACAAGTGCGAGGACGGTGGCGGGCTGTTCCACCGCTTCAAGACGATCCGCCGCGGCACGCTGCGCGAGCTGATCGGCTTCGTGATGACGCTGCCCGAAGCGCAGCAGGCCGACTATGCGATCCAGAAGGAAGGCGACCACCGCCTGGGTATCGGCGAGATCCGGCGGCTGAGCCGCCGCGCCGACTATCCGGCGGACCGCGCCTGACCCTAGCCGGCGCGCGCCTTGTCGCGGGGCGGTTGCTCGTCAACGTGCATGGCCTAAGGAACTGTAATCGCGACCGAATGTGAATGCTGGGGTAACCATGACAGGAACAGACGCCGGACCGCTCGATCGACCCCTTGGATCAAGCTTGCGCCGGCCAGAGACCATCGCGGACTTCGTGGTGACCTCCGGGTCGGGTCGTAGTGTCGACCTGGCGCACAGGGCGGGCAAGGTGCTGCTGGTCGTCAACACCGCCAGCAAGTGCGGTTTCACCCCGCAGTACACCGACCTGGAAGCACTGTGGAAGCGCTACGGCGACCGTGGGTTCGAGGTGCTGGCCTTCCCCTGCAACCAGTTCGCCGGGCAGGAGCCCGAGAGCGACGATGCGATCGCCACGTTCTGCGACGTGCACTTCGGCCTCAGCTTTCCCTTGATGCGCAAGGTGGAGGTCAATGGCCCCGCCGCTGATCCGCTGTTCGAGTGGCTCAAGCAGGAGGCGCCCGGCGTATTCGGAACGCGCGCGATCAAGTGGAACTTCACCAAGTTCCTGATCGGCCGGGACGGCAAGGTGGTGCGCCGCTATGCGCCCACCGTAAAGCCGAGCAAGATCGCCAAGGACATCGAGGCTTTGCTCTAGCGTCGCCCGGGGACGACGGGGGAGCCATCCACTGTTTCCGCTCGCTCAGCCTTGATCGCGTGCGCCCCAGGAGCCACACTCCACCGATGGCTTTCGCGCAGTTCGTACCTCTCCGGATCTTCTCCAGCTTCACCATGCTCGACGGCGCGATCGAGCCCAAGGCGATCGCCAAGCTGGCGAAGGAGCGCAAGTTCCCCGCGGCGGCGATCTGCGATCGCAACGGGCTCTACGGCTCGGTCGCATTCGCCAGTGCCTGCAAGGGCGTCGGCGTGCAGCCTGTCATCGGCACGTTCCTGGCGGTGGTGCGCCCCGGCACGCCCGCGCAAGGGCAGGAGGCGCCGATCGACTGGCTGGCGCTCTATGCGCAGAACGAGTCCGGGTGGAACAACTTGTGCCATCTCGTGAGCCGGGCGCACCTGGACCGGCCGCTCGAACGTGATGCGCATGTCGCCCTCGCTGACCTGGAAGGCCGGACCGAAGGGCTGATCTGCCTGACCGGCGCAGGCGAGGGCGCACTCGCACGGCTCCTAGCCGACGGGCGCCCGGGGGAGGCGCAGCGCTATTGCGAGAGCCTGCAGCGCTACTTTCCCGGCCGGCTCTACATCGAGATCGCGCGCACCGACGACCCGCTGGAGGACGCGTCCGAGGACGCGTTGATCGACTTGGCCTATGCGCGCGACCTGCCGCTCGTCGCCAGCAATCCCGCGCAGTTCGCCGAGAAGCACTTCCACGCGGCGCACGATGCCATGCTGTGCATCGCCAACTCGACCCACGTCGATGCCGCGGACCGGCCGCGCTCGTCGCAAGAGCGGTGGGTCAAGCCGGCCGAGATGATGGCCGAGGCCTTCGCGGATTTGCCCGAGGCGCTCACCAACACGCTAGTCGTCGCGCAGCGCTGCGCCTTCGCGCCGCCCAAGCGCAAGCCGATCCTGCCCAGCCTTGCCGGCGACAAGGAAGGCGAGGAGCGCATGCTGGTCGCCGATGCGCGGGCCGGGCTGGCGCGGCGCCTGGCGCTCTACTGGCCCGAGACGAGCGTCGAAGAACTCGACGCGGTGATGGCGCTGGCCGAGGAGGAGCGGCGCGACGCCTGGGGAACGCGACTGCGGCCTCAGGGTGTGGGCGAGGACTTCCTGGAATACGCGACGCGGCTCGATTTCGAGACCTCGATCATCATCCGCATGGGCTTTCCCGGCTACTTCCTGATCGTGGCCGACTTCATCAAGTGGGCCAAGGACAATGGCATTCCGGTAGGCCCGGGACGCGGTTCGGGTGCGGGTTCGGTGGTCGCCTGGGCGCTCACCATCACCGACTTGGACCCGCTCAAGCTCGGCTTGCTGTTCGAGCGCTTCCTCAACCCCGAGCGCGTCTCGATGCCGGACTTCGACATCGACTTTTGCGAAACCCGGCGCGGCGAGGTGATCCGCTACGTCCAGGCCAAGTACGGACACGACCACGTCGCGCAGATCATCACCTTCGGCAAGATGAAGGCCCGCGCCGTGCTGCGCGACTGCGGGCGCATCCTGCAGATGGGCTACGGCCGGGTCGATTCGCTGTGCAAGATGGTGCCCAACCATCCGACCGACCCCTGGACGCTCGACCGTGCGGTGAACGGCGCGGCCGACTTCCGGCGCGAGTATGACAACGACAACGAGGTGAAGCGCCTCGTCGATCTCGCCCGCCAGCTCGAAGGCCTGCCGCGCAACTCCTCGACTCACGCGGCTGGCGTGGTGATCGGCGACCGGCCGTTGTCGCAGCTCGTCCCGCTCTACCGCGATCCGCGCTCGGACATGCCGGTCACGCAGTTCGACATGAAGTATGTCGAGGATTCCGGCCTCATCAAGTTCGACTTCCTGGGCCTGAAAACGCTGTCGGTGCTGCGCAAGGCGACCGACCTGCTGGAGCGCCGCGGCATCCGCATCGACCTGGCGGCGCTACCGTGGGACGATGCCGGAGTCTACGAACTGCTCAAGCGCGGCGATACCGTGGGCGTGTTCCAGCTGGAATCGGAAGGCATGCGCCGGACGCTGGCGGCGGTGAAGCCGACAAACTTCGGCGATATCATCGCACTCGTCTCGCTCTACCGTCCGGGGCCGATGGACAACATCCCGCTGTTCGGCCAGCGCAAGAACGGCCTCGCCGAGATCGAGTACCCGCACGAGAAGCTCGCCGGCATCCTGGGCGAGACTTACGGCATCTTCGTCTACCAGGAGCAGGTCATGCAGGCCGCGCAGATCCTGGCCGGCTATTCGCTGGGCGACGCCGACTTGCTGCGCCGCGCGATGGGCAAGAAGGTCCAGGCGGAAATGGACGCGCAGCGCCAGCGCTTCGTCGATGGCTGCAAGCTGCACTCCGACATCGACAAGGCCAAGGCCAACGAGCTGTTCGACTTGATCGACAAGTTCGCCGGCTACGGCTTCAACAAGTCGCACGCGGCCGCCTACGCGCTGCTGGCCTATCACACCGCCTGGCTCAAGGCGCATTATCCCCACGAGTTCTACGCCGCCTCGATGTGCTTCGACATGCACCAGTCGGAGAAGCTGGCGATCTTCGTGGACGATGCGCGCCGCAACGGCATCGAACTGGCCGCGCCAGACATCAACATGTCGGAGGCCGAGTTCACCGTCGAGGAGACGCGCGATGGCCACGCGGTCCGCTACGCGCTCGCCGGCATCCGCAACGTCGGCGAAAAGGCAATGGACGCGATCGTTGCCGAGCGGGAGACGAACGGCAAGTTCGCCAGCCTCGACGACGTGTTCCGCCGCGCACCGGCGGGCTCGATGAACCGGCGCCAACTGGAGAGCCTTGCCGCCGCCGGCGCTTTCGATGCGCTCGAGCCGAACCGCGCCAAAGTGCTCGCCAACGCGGACACGCTTCTGGCCGAGGCCGACCGCGCCTCGCGCGAGCGGACCAGCAGCCAGCACGGCCTGTTCGGCGGCGAGGACCATGTCGAGCAGGGCCTGCGCCTGATCGATTGCCCGGCCTGGAGCCGCATGGACCAGATGGCCAAGGAGCGCGAGAACTTCGGCTTCTACTTCGCCGCGCACCCGGTCGAGCAGTGGCGCGCCATCGCCACCGCGAACGGCGCGCGCACCCACGCCAGCCTTGTCGCCGGTGGCGCCTCGGGCCGCGCGGGCGCGGTTATGGCCGCGCTCGTGGAGAACGTGCAGAAGCGCAAGACCCGCAAGGGCAAGGACTTCGTGATGGCCGATTTCTCGGACCAGTCGGGCCAGTTCAGCGCCTCATGCTTCGAGGAAAGCCTCGTCGACAGCTTCGTGAAATGGGCCAAGGAGGGCACTTGCGTGCTCCTCAACGTCGAACTCGACAGCCCCAGCGCCGATGAACCGCCGCGGGTGACGGTCCGCGGCGCCAAGCCGCTGGCGGATGTGAAAGCCGATGCGCGGATGGTGCTGAAGCTCGATATCGAGCGCGCCGAGGCAGTGAACGAACTTGCTCTGCTGCTGAAAGGCGGCGCGAAGGGCACCGGAGAAGTCTTCGCACGGCTGCGGATCGATCCCGAACGTTACCAACTGGTTCGGCTTGGGCGGCAATACGCGCTCGACGGCGAGCTTGCCGAGCAGGTCACGGCAATCGAGGGTATCGCCAATGTTTCCCTCACCGCGCGTCGCAGCGGCGAGCATTTGCGTCTGGTCGCTTGATCGAACCGGTCGCGCGCTTCCGTTCCGAGGGCTGAGGGTCGAGGGAGCCGGAAAGACGCGCCGACAGGTTCGAGAGCTTAGTTGGTCGCCTTGTCGGCGGCATCTTCGGCCGCGTTGCCGACCTTCTTGGCCGCGCTGCCGACATCGCTTGCGGCGCTGGCGATGGCGTTGTTCTTCGCTGTCGTGCTCGAGGTCGACTGGCTGAACAAGTAGATGCCGGCAACTACCGCGATCAGCAGGACGACCGCCAAGAGGATGCCTGCGCCGCTGCTGCCGCGCGGCTCGCCATCGTGGATGATGGTGGTGTGGGTGGTGGGTGCGGCTTCGCCTTCAACGGTGGTGATGCGTTCCTCGGCCATGACAGCCTCCTCTTGATGTCTATCAAGCGCTGCAACGTCGGATCGGCCAAGAGGTTGCGATGATTACCTAACCCGCGCCATCCGCGTGGCACCTTGGCTTTCAAAGGAAGGAAAGCTGACCGTCGGGGCTCGGCCGGCGGAAGGCCGCGCAATCGAGGCGGATGTCCGGCCGGGTCATGCCATGCCGGCGCATGGCAATGGCGAAGCGCTTGCGGAACAAGTCGGCCCAGACGCCTTCGGGCTTCATCCGGGTGCCGAAGCGCGGGTCGTTGTCACGGCCGCCGCGGATCGAGCGGATCGTCGCCATGACCTTGCCGGCGCGATCGGGAAAGTGCGTCTCCAGCCACTCGCGAAACAGCGGCGCCACTTCGTGCGGGAGTCGCACGATGATCCATGTCGCGGCGCTTACCCCGTGTCCCGCGGCTTCGGCGAGGATCGCCTCGATCTGGTGGTCGGTGATCGAAGGGATGACGGGCGCGATCGACACATGGCTGGGCACACCGGCCGCGACTAGCGTGCCCAACGCAGCGAGCCGCTTGGCCGGCGCGGCCGCACGCGGTTCGAGCAAGCGCGACAGCTTGGCATCGAGGCTGGTGACCGAGATGCCGACCGCAATCAGATTCATGCGCGCCATTTCCGTCAGGAGGTCGAGATCGTGGAGCACCCGGTCCGACTTAGTCGTGATCGTCACCGGGTGGCGCGCTTCCCGGCAGACTTCGAGGATCGAGCGGGTCAGGCGATAGCGGGCCTCGATGGGCTGGTAAGGGTCGGTGTTGGTGCCCATCGCGATCGGCGCGGGGCGGTAACTCGCCTTCGCCAAGGTCTCACGCAGCAGCCGTGCGGCATCGGGCTTGGCGAACAGCTTGGTCTCGAAATCGAGGCCAGGCGACAAGTCATGGTAGGCGTGGGTCGGCCGGGCGAAGCAGTAGATGCAACCATGCTCGCAGCCGCGATAGGCGTTGATCGAGCGGTCGAACGGGACATCGGGCGAGGTGTTGAAGCTGACGATCGCCTTCGGATGTTCCTCGGTGACGGTTGTCCGCAGCTTTTCCACAGGGCCATCGACAGTGTCATGCACATCCAGCCAGTCCCCGTCGCTCTCGCGCGCGGCGAGGCCGAAGCGCTGCGGCACGGCGCTCGACTGCGCGCCACGGCCACGGGAGGGGGCGTTTGCTGCCATGCCTTATTAGAACATAGCGAGAACTAATCTGCAAGCGCTGGCGAGCGCGCGCGCTGCGGCCTAGGACGCGGGCATGGATCTGACCGGCTATCTGACGCGCATCGGCCTTGACGCCCTACCCTCGGTGACGAGCGACGGCGTGGCCTTGCTCCAGAGCGCGCACCGCGCGGCCATCGGGTTCGAGAACCTCGATATCCCGCTCGGCCGCGGCATTCGGATCGACTCGGCAAGCGTCTACGACAAGCTCGTCAGCCGTCGCCGGGGCGGATATTGCTTTGAGCACAACAGGCTTTACGCCGATGCCCTGCGCGCACTCGGCGTGGAAGTTCGGCCGCTGCTCGCGCGTGTGCGATTGGGCGTCGCGCCGGATGTGACGCCGCCGCGCACCCACGTGTGCCTGCTGCTGGCGATCGGGGGACGACCATGGCTCGCCGACGCGGGGTTCGGTGGAAGCAACTTGCCGCCCTTGCCGCTGGTCGACGGGGCGCAAGCGGCCACGTCGGACGGCGCTCGCCACCGTTTGCTCCACGTCGGCGCTCCGGGCGACCTCGGCGGCGAGTGGCGCCTCGAACGCGCCGGCCCCACGCAAGCGACTGACGGCCGGGCTGCTGACCACCTCGAATGGCAGGCGCAGTACACCTTCGATCTGGCACACGTCGCGCCCGATGACCTGGAGCAGGCGAACCACTGGACTTCAACCCGGCCGGGGACGCGCTTCACAACCCTGCACATCGCCAGCATCCCGCTGGTGGACGGGTTCGCGACGATGACCGATCGCGAGCTCACGATCTACCGCGTCTCGGGGACAGAGCGGCGGACACTCGACACGCCTGCCGAATACGCCGCCGTCCTGCGCGAGATCTTTCGGATAGAGCTGACCAAAGCGGAAGCGGCGCAGCTTCTGCTATTCGCTTAGACCTCGCGCAGGCGGGGCATCAGTTCGACGAAGTTGCAGGGTCGGTTGCGGCTGTCGAGCTGCTCGGCGAGGATGCCGTCCCAACCGTCTTTCACCGCACCGTTGGAGCCGGGCAGGGCGAAGATATAGGTCCCGCGCGAGAGCACGGCGCAGGCGCGGCTCTGGACGGTCGATGTGCCGATGGTCTTGTAGCTGATCCAGCGGAACAGTTCGCCAAAGCCTGGAATGTCCCTTTCCTTCACCCGGTCGAGCGCCTCGGGCGTCACGTCGCGGCCGGTGAGGCCGGTGCCGCCAGTGATGATCACGGCGTCCACTTCGGCATCGTCGATCCAGGCTGTCAGCCGTGCGGCGATCGCCTCGACATCATCGCGCAGGATCAGGCGTTGGGCGAGGGTGTGCCCCGCCCCGGCGATGCGCTCGGCCAGGATGTCGCCCGAGGTATCCTCGTCCGGCCCCCGCGTGTCGGAGACGGTGAGCAGGGCAATGCGGATCGGCTTGAAGGTACGCGATGGGTCAACGGCCACGCAGGATCGCTCCGTTCGCGCTCATGCGCACGCCCTTGGCGCTGCCCAGGCCCGGAAACGTCGGCCACATGTCCTGCGCCAATGCCTCGCGGCTTTCGGACGCGCCGCCGGCTTGGCGCTCGTACATCCAGTAGTTGCGCATGACGATGTTCACGTAGCCGCGCGTCTCCCAATAGGGGATTGATTCCATCCACAGCAGCGGGTCGCCCTGGTCGCGGATCTCGCTGTTCCAGCGGCCGATCGGCACCGGTCCGGCGTTGTAGGCGGCCATGACCTTGGGCAGCAGCCCTTGCGTGCCGGGATCGTTGCGCAGTGTCTGCAAGTGACGCTGGCCGAAGGCGAGATTGACTTCGGGCTTGTTGAGATCGCTCGATGAGCCGGTGTAGCCGAGCGTGCTGGCGTGGTCCTGCGCCGCGGCGGGCATGATCTGCATCAGGCCGCGCGCGCCGGTGGGGCTGACCGCCTTGGCCTGGAAGACCGACTCCTGCAGCACGTGCGCGTAGACAAGCGCGGGATCGACCTGCCAGCCACCGACCGGCGTCCACTTGGGCGTGGGGAAGCGGGTCGCCGGCGCGGGCTTGCCGCCGAAAGGCGCGTTGTAGGCCATCCAAAGTTGCGTCGAGGGCAGCCCGAGATCGCGGGCGAGGCGGGTCAGCGGCTCGAACTCGGACGGACTGCCGATGCGCGCCTGATGGCGGAGCACTTCGTCGGCCAGGCTGTCGCGACCGATCTCGGTCAGCGCGACGGCGACGCGGATATTGTCCTCGCTGCGCAGCTTCTGCCAATCGGTCTGCGAGAAATCGGCGGCGGAGTGCTGCTCGGGCAGGCGCAGGCCGAGCTGCTCGGCCGCCAGCATGCCGTAGAGCGTCTCGTCGCGCACCGCGGCCTTGCGCAGGATCGCGGCGGCTTGCTCGGGCTTGCGGCAGCGCACCAGGGCGCGGCTCTGCCAGTAGTACGCGGCCGAGGTCAGCTCCGCGTTCTCGGAGCGGGCGACGGTGTTCTTGAAGGCGTCGGCGGCGCCGTCGCAATCGCCCAGGCGCCAGGCGGCGAGGCCGGCGGTCCACCAGGCCTCGCCCACCCATGGGCCAGTGCCTTGCGCGGCGAGCTGCGCCTGTTCGTAGGCCGGCGCGTCCTGGTTCTCGATATAGAAGCCCCAGGCGACGCGCTGGCGCCACTCGGCGCGGGTCGAGGGGCTGAGCGAGGCGTCGATCCCGTCGAGCAGCACGCGCGCGCCCATCGGATCGTCGGCCTTGATCCGGTCGATGATCCCGGCCGAGATCGAGGCGGGCATCGTGCCGTCGTCGATCGCCGCCGGCTTGATCCGCTTGGGCAGCGAGGGCAGGCGCGCGAACTGCTGTTCGGTCGGGATCGGCGGCAGGCTGGAGGCGCCGCGCTTCAGCGCCAGGCGGCCAATCTGGTCGGCATCGGGCAGCTGCGTCCCCCGCGCGAGCCAGGACTGCAGCTCGGAGACGTCAATCTTGGGCGAGCCGGACGCAAGGTAGTATTCGGCGCGGGCCTGCTGGTGCAGCGGCCCATCGGGCTTTTGCGCGAACAGCTGCTGGACCTTGCCCCAGTCCTTGTGGTCGATCGCGTCGAACACTTGCTGGTAATAGTCGCGCTCGTCGTTGCTGAGCAGCGTGGGAACCGCGGTGCGATCGGCGCGAGTGCGGAAGTAATCGACCGCGGCGCTGTTCGCCCAGGCGGGCGTCGTGCCGAGCAGGGCCGCGCACAGCGCAGCGGCCAGGCCGGCCTTGGCAGCTTTCTTCAAGGTGTCACCCCAAATCCCGTTCATACCCGCCGGATCGCCCGGAGGACCGGCGCGTCACGCCGCTTGGTCCGTCCAGTCGAGCCAGGCCCGCCACAGCACGGACTTCCAGCGCGGCTGCGAAGCCGCGGCCGGAACCATCCGCACCGCCAACATCGGTATCGTCATACCTTCGTGGTTAAAAATAGATGAAATCAGGGAGCCTTGAGCCGAGGCGTGGCCAAGAAGCGGTAAGATGTTCATGCCGAGCACCAACAGCCGCCGCGGACGGGCCAGTGCGACGTGGTGGCGCAGCGCATGGGCAAGCACTCGTGCCGTGGCGCTCGACCAGTCCGCGCCCGGCGAGTGGCAGGGCAGGACACTCGCGCGATAGACCGCCGTATCCTCGATGCCGGCCGCGGCCAGGAAGGCGTCGAGCATGCGGCCCTGCTGGCCCGAAAGCAGACGCTCACGGTCGTCGTGATCAGGCGAGGCGACCAGCACCATCACGTCCGCATCGACGCTGCCGCGCGGCGCGATGCGGCCGGTGAGGTGCTCGGAGTCCAGGCTCGGCTCGCTCAGCCACCAGGCGTGGAAGGCGGCGAGGTCTTGCGGAAGCTCGGCCGATGGCGGCGGCGAGGATGGCGCGGGCGGCGCGGCGCTGCGCCTGGGGGGAGCATCGGATGGCCGGGCGCCTGGAGGGGGTGTCTTGACCTCCGGCGCGATCCAGCTGCGGGGCGCATCGAGAAAGTCGAGATCGACTCCCGCATCCCGCCACCATCCGAGCGCGGCCGCGAATTCACGCGTGAAATTCGGATTTGCCCCGTGGTCCATTCCCTTACGCTCTTGACCTGCCGCACTCCACCAATCAAGGCGTTTGGACGATTAATCGCGCGATTGAAGCAAGGTGCGGGGACCGGTCAGGCCATGAGTGAACGTGAATCGATGCCCTTCGACGTCGTCATCGTCGGCGGCGGTCCAGCAGGTCTGTCCACCGCGATCCGGCTGAAGCAAGTCAATCCCGAGCTCAGCGTCGTGGTGCTGGAGAAGGGCTCGGAGATCGGCGCGCACATCCTCTCGGGCGCGGTGATCGATCCCAAGGCTCTCGACGAGTTGCTGCCGACCTGGCGCGAGGACGGCTGCTTCCTGGCCGAAACGCCCGTGACCGACAACTGGCACTGGTACCTGACCAAGACCGGCAAGCTGCCGATCCCGCACGTCTTCATGCCGCCGTTCATGTCGAACCACGGCTGCTACACCGGATCGCTCGGCAACTTGTGCCGCTGGCTGGCCGAGCAGGCCGAGGCGCTGGAAGTGGAGATCTTTCCCGGCTTCTCCGCGTCCGAAATCCTCTATGACGAGAACGGTGCCGTCACTGGCGTCGTTGCCGGCGTCATGGGCATCGGTCGCGATGGCGAGCACAAGAGCGACTTCGAGCCGGGCATGGAGCTGCTGGGCAAGTACACCGTCTTCTGCGAAGGCGCGCGCGGTCACCTGACCAAGCGGTTGAAGTCGCAATTCAACCTCGAAGCCGATTGCGAGCCGCAGATCTACGGCATCGGTATCAAGGAACTGTGGGACATCGATCCGGCCAAGCACGTGCCGGGCCGCGTGCTCCACACGCAGGGCTGGCCCCTGTCGGAAAGCAACACCTGGGGCGGCGCCTTCCTCTACCACCAGGCCAACAACCAGGTCGCGCTGGGGCTGGTGACGGCGCTCGATTACGAGAACCCTTACGTCTACCCGTTCGAGGAATTCCAGCGCTGGAAGACGCACCCCGCGATCCGCGAGTTGCTCGAAGGCGGCAAGCGCGTGGCCTACGGCGCGCGCGCGATCAACGAGGGCGGCTGGCAGTCGGTGCCCAAGCTGGCGTTCCCAGGCGGCGTGCTCGCGGGCTGCTCGGCCGGCTTTGTCAACGTGCCGCGCATCAAGGGCACGCACACCGCGATGAAGAGCGGCATGCTCGCGGCCGAGGCGATCGCGGCCGCCATCTCGGCCGGGCGTGAGCAGGACAGTCTCGACGAATACGACGCGAACTTGCGCGAGAGCTGGATCGCCAAGGAACTCAAGCAGGTCCAGAATGCCGAGCCGCTGACGGCCAAGTTCCACGGCGACCTGTTCGGCTCGGCGCTGGCCGACATCGACATGTGGCTGCGCTATCTCAAGCTGCCTGCGTTCCCGGTGATGAAGCATCACCGCGATTCCGATGCACTGAAGCGAGCCGACTTGTTCCAGCCGATCGCCTATCCCAAGCCCGATGGCGTGTTGACGTTCGACCGCCTGACCAGCGTGTCCTATTCCTTCACCAACCACGAGGAGGACCAGCCGGTCCACCTCGTGCTGAAGGATCCGGACTATCCGCTGGAGACCGAACTGCCGGTCTTCGCCGGGCCCTCGACACGGTACTGTCCGGCGGGCGTGTACGAATACGTGCCGAACGAGGCGACCGGTGGCGTGAAGTTCCAGATCAACTCGCAGAACTGTGTCCACTGCAAGACCTGCGATATCAAGGACCCAGGCCAGCAGATCGTCTGGACCGCGCCTGAGGGCGGCGGCGGGCCGAACTATCCGAATATGTGAGGCACAAGCGGCCCTGCCGCGCTGGAGACCGCGTGCCTACAGAGATTGCCTACGCCAAGATCAACCTCGCGCTGCACGTGCGGCGTCGGCGCGAGGATGGCTACCATGAGCTGGAGACGCTGTTCGCCTTCGTCGACGACGGCGACCGGCTGAGCGCCCAGCCTTCCGCGCGCGACAGCCTCCACACGACCGGCGAGTTCGCGACCGCCATCGACGACCCGTTCGGCAACATCGTCGCCAAGGCGCTCAACACCCTGCCGCATGGCCAGGGCTGGGCGGTCGATCTCGACAAGCGCCTGCCCGTCGCGGCGGGGCTTGGGGGGGGCTCGGCGGATGCGGGCGCCGTGTTCCGTCTGGTCGAGCAGGCGCAGGGACTGCCCGAGGACTGGCTGCACCGCGCCGCCAAGCTCGGCGCCGACGTGCCCGCCTGCGTGCTTTCGCGCGCCTGCATCGGCCGGGGCACCGGCACCGACCTGGAGAGCGTCGACAACGATCTTGCGGGTACGCCGGTGCTTCTAGTGAACCCGCGCATGCCGGTGCCGACCGGCCCGGTGTTCCAGGCCTGGGACCGGATCGACCGCGGCCCGATGCCGACCGGTCCGCTGCGCATGATCGCGCTGGAAGGCCGTAACGACCTGGAAGCGCCCGCCATCTCGATCTGCCCGCCGATCGCCGAAGTGCTTGCCGCGCTCGCTCGGACCGCTCCGTTCCTGGCGCGCATGTCGGGCTCGGGTGCGACGTGCTTCGCGCTCTACGATACGGCTTCGCAGCGCAACGAGGCCGCAGCGCGGCTCCGGCAGGATCATTCGGCGTGGTGGCAGATGGCAGGCGCTTTGCGATGAGCCGAGCCGACGGCGACGTCTACCGCCTGCTGGGCGAGCCGCGCTTCGGCGGCATCCTGATCGTGGCCGACCACGCCTCCAATCGCGTGCCCCCCGGCATCGATCTGGGTATCGATGCCGATCTGCTCGACCGGCATATCGCCATCGACATCGGCGTTGCCGGCGTCGCCGAGCGCATGGTGCGTCTAGGCATCGCCGCCTACCTCGCCAACGTCAGCCGCTTGGTGTGCGACTTCAACCGCGATCCCGACGCGCCCGGCATCCTTCCCGAAGCGAGCGACGGGCATGCTATCCCCGGGAACCTGCTGGATGCCGCCGGCCGGTCCGAGCGCATCGCGCGCTTTTTCGAGCCTTACCATGCGGAGCTTGCCCGGCTGTTGGACGAATGCCCGCCGGCGCTGATCCTGTCGCTGCACAGCTTCACCCCGGCGCTGGCCAGCGACCCGACGCAACAGCGCCCCTGGCACTGCGGTGTGCTCTACAACGAAGACGACCGGGCGGCGCGCCTCGCCATTCCGCTCCTTCAGGCAGAGGGGCTCATCGTCGGCGACCAGCAGCCCTATTCGGGCAAGCTGCTCAACGCGACGATGAACCGTCATGCCGAGGCGGACGGGCGGCCATACCTCGGTATCGAGATCCGCCAGGACCGGATCGCCGAGCCGCAAGGTCAGGCCGAATGGGCCTCGCGCCTCTCGCGCATCTGCAACGAAGTCGCGCTGGCGCTGAGCTAGTCCGGCTCGGCGAGAACCGCCGCACGCGTTTTTCCGCTTCGATTGCAGTGGCGCCTGGAGTAGGGCGCCCCACATCGTTGCAAACGCATTCGCCTGAAAGTTCTGGGAGCCGTTCCATGCCCGCCTATCGTTCCCGCACCACTACTCACGGCCGCAACATGGCCGGCGCGCGCGGGCTCTGGCGCGCGACGGGCATGAAGGACTCAGACTTCGGCAAGCCGATCATCGCGGTGGTGAACAGCTTCACCCAGTTCGTGCCCGGCCACGTCCACTTGAAGGACTTGGGGCAGCTGGTCGCGCGCGAGATCGAGGCGGCGGGCGGCGTCGCCAAGGAATTCAACACCATCGCGGTCGATGACGGCATCGCCATGGGCCACGACGGCATGCTCTATTCGTTGCCGAGCCGCGACCTCATCGCCGACAGCGTCGAGTACATGGTCAACGCCCACTGCGCCGACGCGATGGTCTGCATCTCCAACTGCGACAAGATCACGCCGGGCATGCTGATGGCGGCGCTGCGGCTGAACATCCCTGCCGTGTTCGTCTCGGGCGGGCCGATGGAAGCGGGCAAGGTGATCCTGAAGGGCAAGGAGCATGCCCTCGATCTGGTGGACGCCATGGTCGCCGCCGCGGATGAGTCCTACTCGGACGAGGACGTGGCGACGATCGAGCGCTCCGCCTGCCCGACGTGCGGTTCGTGCTCGGGCATGTTCACCGCCAACTCGATGAACTGCCTGACCGAGGCGCTGGGCCTGTCGCTGCCGGGCAACGGCTCGATGCTGGCGACCCATGCCGACCGCGAGCGCCTGTTCCTGGAGGCGGGCCGCACCGTCGTCGACTTGTGCCACCGCTACTACGAGCAGGAGGACGCCTCCGTGCTGCCGCGCGCGATCGCCAGCTTTGGCGCCTTCGAGAACGCAATGAGCCTGGACATCGCGATGGGCGGTTCCACCAACACTGTCCTGCACTTGCTCGCCGCCGCGTACGAGGCGGGCGTCGACTTCACGATGACCGACATCGACCGGCTCAGCCGTAAGGTGCCGTGCCTCTCCAAGGTCGCCCCGGCCAAGAACGACGTGCACATGGAGGACGTCCATCGCGCCGGCGGCATCATGGCTATCCTGGGTGAGCTGGATCGTGCGGGGCTGATCAACCGCGATCTGCCGACGGTCCATGCCAAGTCCATCGGTGACGCTATCGCGCGCTGGGACATTGCGCTGCAACCTTCCAGCGACGTGCGCGAGTTCTATGCCGCTGCCCCGGGTGGTGTGCCGACGCAGACCGCGTTCAGCCAGGCACGCCGGTGGGAGAGCCTGGACATCGATCGTAAGGCGGGCGTAATCCGCTCTGCCGAACACGCCTTCAGCCAGGATGGCGGCCTCGCCGTGCTCTCGGGCAACGTCGCGCTCGACGGCTGCATCGTGAAAACAGCGGGCGTCGATGACAAGATTCTGAAGTTCACTGGTCCCGCGCGCGTCTACGAAAGCCAGGACGCGGCGGTTGCCGGCATCCTTGGCGGTCAGGTGCAGGCTGGCGACGTGGTGGTGATCCGCTACGAAGGGCCACGCGGTGGGCCGGGCATGCAGGAGATGCTCTATCCCACGAGCTATCTCAAATCGAAGGGCCTCGGCGCTGCCTGCGCGCTCATCACCGACGGACGCTTCTCGGGCGGCACCTCGGGGCTCTCGATCGGTCACGTGTCACCCGAAGCGGCCGAGGGCGGCGCGATCGGCCTGGTCGAGAACGGCGACACCATCGCGATCGACATCCCTAATCGCACCATCCACCTCGCCATCTCCGACGAAGTCATGCGCGAGCGGCGGGCGGCGATGGAGGCGAAGGGCGGCGATGCATGGAAGCCGGTGCACCCACGCCCACGCAAGGTTTCGGTCGCGCTCCAGGCCTATGCCGCGATGACCACCAGCGCGGCGCGCGGCGCGGTGCGCGACGTGACCCAGCTGCAGCGCCGCTGATGCGCGTATCAGGCATGCTCGTCGGCGTGCTCCTCGCCGCCGTGTCGGGCTGTTCGTCGCAGGAGAGCAAGGCGCCTCCGCCCGTGGCCGCCGGCGACGAGCACATCCCTTGTGCCCTCGCCGGCGCCGCGCAATTCACCGATGCCTGTGCGATCGAACGCTCGCGCCAGGATGACGGGCTGACGCTGATCGTGCGCCATCCCGACGGTGCGTTCCGCCGCTTCACCGTGGTGTCCGACGGGCGCGGCCTGATCACCGCCGATGGTTCGGAGCCGGCGGTCACCGCCTTGAAGAACGGCAAGCTGGCGGTAAGCGTGGGCGACGATCGCTATCTCTTCCCGGCCACGGTGAAGGCGCGCAGTGCCGACGCGAAATCATGACCAGATCCTGACCGTCGTGCAGATGCGCGCGGCCGAGGACGCGCTCATCGCGGGCGGCAGCAGCGTCGAGGCGCTGATGGACCTCGCCGGCCGCGGCGCGGCCGAGTGGGTCTGGCGCATGGCCGGGCGCGAGCGCGTGACGGTGCTGTGCGGCCCCGGCAACAACGGTGGCGACGGCTATGTCCTTGCCGAGGCGATCCGGGAGAAGGGCGGCAGTGTCGGCGTGATCGCCGCGTACCCTCCGCGCACACCGGCGGCCGCGAACGCGCGCAGCCTGTATCGCGGCGACGTGCTGGAGCGCGGCGTGGCGGCTTCGGGTGAAGTGCTGGTCGACTGCCTGTTCGGCAACGGCCTGACGCGGCCGCTGGCAAGCGAGGACGTGGGGCTGCTCGCCGCCCTGGCAGCGACGCACCGGCAGCGCGTCGCCATCGATTTGCCGAGCGGCGTGCAGTCGGACAACGGCATGCTCCTGAACGCGGGACTGCCGCAGTTCGATCTGACCGTCGCGCTCGGCGCCTGGAAGCTTGCCCACTTCCTGATGCCGGCTGTGCGGATCATGGGCGCGCGCAAGCTCGTCGGGATCGGCGTGGCTCCGGTGGACGGCGCCGCCATTCCGCTTGGGCAACCGCATCTCCAGCCGCCATCGCCCGAGGCGCACAAGTACACGCGCGGCCTCCTTGCCGTCGTTGCCGGGGCGATGCCGGGTGCCGCCGTGCTCGCCGCGACGGCGGCGCAGGGCGCTGGAGCGGGCTACGTCAAGCTGCTGGCCGAGCAAGCGATCGAAGTGCCGTGCGATCTCGTGCTCGAGAGGTCGCCACTCGGCGAAGCGCTGGACGATCAACGCATTCGCGCCATGCTGGCCGGCCCCGGCCTTGGCCGGGATGGCACGGCACGCGCGCGGCTCTCGGCCGCTTTGGGCACCGCGCGTCCCGTGGTGCTGGATGCCGACGCGCTTCTTCTGCTGGATCGTCACGGCCTTGTCGGTCGAAGTGCGCCGGTGATCGCCACTCCGCATGAGGGCGAACTCGCTGCGATGGAGCGGACGTTCGGTTGCGTCGGCAGCGGAAGCAAGCCGGAGCGCGCGCGTGATCTTGCTCGATCGACGGGAGCGTTCATCGTCGCCAAGGGGCCGGACACGGTCGTCGCCGCACCCGACGGGCGACTCGCCTGCGCCAACCCGGCAACGAGCTGGCTCTCGACCGCCGGGACGGGCGACGTGCTCGCCGGCACCATCGCCAGTCGCCTCGCCACCGGGGCCGATCCGTTCACGGCGGCCTGCGAGGGCGTCTGGCTCCATGGCGAGGCGGCGCGGCTGTGCGGACCGGCATTCACCGCGGCTCATCTGGCCGCTGCCGTCCCCGCCGCCCTGGCAGCCTGCCTGTGAGCGAGGAGACCATCGTGCGTGTCGCCGCGAAGGGCGACGGCGTCACCGAGAGCGGCCGCCACGTGCCCCGCGCTGCGCCGGGTGATCGCATCGGCGCCGACGGCACGCTCATACCCGGCCCGCATCACGCCGTGCCGCCGTGCCGCCACTTCGGGACTTGCGGCGCCTGCCAGTTGCAGCACCTCGACGATGCGACCCTCACGCAGTTCGTGGCCGACCGCGTCGCCAACGCGGCGGCAGGGCAGGGGCTTGATGCGGCGGCGCTGCTACCGCCGCACCTCTCTCCGCCCCGCAGCCGCCGCCGCGCGACAATGCATGCGCAGCGGATCAACGGCCGCATCGTACTCGGCTTCCACGAGGCCGGTTCGCACCGTATCTTCGACATGCACGAGTGCCATGTCCTGGCGCCCGCGCTGTTCGCACTCGTCGCTCCGCTGCGCCGGGTGCTGGCCGCGCAGCCGGGCAGGCTCGCGGTTGAGATCGAGATGACGCTCACGTCCCAGGGCGTCGAGCTGGGACTGAAGGGTCTGAAGGTCGAAGGGCTCGCCGCGACCGAGGCGATGCTCGATTTCGCCAGGGATCAGTCGCTCGTCCGATTGACCCTCGATCAAGGCTTCGGGCCCGAGACGGTGTGGGAGCCGGAGCCGGTCACGGTCCATCTCGGCGGCATCGAAGTGCCGCTCCCGCCCGGCAGCTTCCTCCAGGCGACGGCCGACGGCGAGGCCGCGCTGATCGGCGCCGCGCGTGAGTGGCTCCTCGGCGCGCCGACGATTGCCGATCTGTTCGCCGGCCTCGGGACTTTCGCTTTCGCGCTGGCCGAGCAGGGCACGCGAGTGCTCGCCGTCGAGGCGGCGCGGGACGCACACCTTGCGTGCAAGGCGGCCGCTGGGCGTTCGGGCCGGCAAGTCCACGCCATGCACCGCGACTTGTTCCGCAATCCCTTGCAGCCCGACGAGCTCAACCGCTTCGGTGCGGTCCTGCTCGATCCGCCCCGCGCCGGCGCACGCGAGCAAGTGGCGCACATCGCCGCGAGCACTGTCGCGCGGGTGGTCTACGTCTCGTGCAATCCCTCAAGCTGGGCCCGGGACGCCGCGACGCTGCTGGCGGGCGGCTACCGATTGATGGAGCTGCGCCCGGTGGGCCAGTTCCGCTGGTCCACCCACGTCGAACTGGCGAGCTTGTTCGTCCGCGCCTGAGGCTAGAACCCTCCGGCCTTGTCCATCATGTCCATGAAGTCGCGCGCGGCCTCGCGGTCTTCGGCATCCTTGAACGCGACATCGAGGTCCGGCGCGGCGCCGAGCATGTACATCAGCGACCACAAGGCGAAGCGCCGCCCCCGATCCTTCTCCAGGCCGAGGTCGACGCGCATGCGCTCGACGCCCGCGAGCATCGCTGGGTGCTCGATGCGCTCCAGGTCGGCGGTCCCGAAGTAGCGGCGCAGCTGATCGTCGAAGTCCATGTCAATCGCTCCCCAACAGCACTTGGGCGAACGCCGCAGGATCGGTGTTGCCGCCGGAAAGAAGAATCGCGGTTCGATTCGTGACCGCGACTTTGCCGGCCAGCACCGCCGCGAGCGCCGCCGCGCCGCCGGGCTCGACCACGAGATGGAGCCTGGCGAACGCGAGGCGCTGGGCCGCGCGCACCTCGGCCGGAGTTACCGTCGCGGCTTGCGTCACGCGCGGTTGTAGTACCGCGAGGTTGAGGGCGTTCGTAGCCGGCGGTTGCAGCGAATCGCACGGCGTCGGTGGTGGATTGGGGCCGACCGGCACCACCTTCCCGGCAACGAGGCTCTGCCCGACCGTGTCCCAGCCTTCAGGTTCCACGGGCACGACGCGGGCATCGGGGCAGGCAAGCGCCAAGCCGGCGGTCAGCCCGCCGCCGCCACACGGGCAAACGATCAAGTCGGGCTCGCCGCCGGCAAGCGGCTTCATCTGCTCCGCGATCTCGATGCCGGCGCTGCCTTGCCCCTCGATGATCCAGGAATCGGCGAAGGCGTGGACGAGCGTGGCGCCGCTCTCGTGGATGAGGCGGGCCGCCACCGCATCGCGGTCCTCGCCGCCGGGACGGTCATAGAGCACCACCCGCGCGCCGAGCGCTCGGGTTGCGTCCAGCTTCACTTGCGGCGCGTCGGAGGGCATCACGATCGTTGCCTTGATGCCGAGCCTCCGCGCCGCCCAGGCGACGCCTTGTGCATGATTGCCGCTGGAGACCCCGACGACCCCGCGCGTCCGCTCGTCCCCGGACAAGTCGGTCAGGCGATGCCAGGCGCCGCGGATCTTGAAGGCGCCGACTGGCTGCAGCATCTCGGCCTTGCACCACAGCGTGCGGTCATCGAACTCCAGCGGCAGCTGCGGTGTCGGCGGCAGGATCGCCGCGACCTTGGCCGCGGCCCGCAGAACGCCGTCGCGGGTCGGCTCACGTGGGGAAATCGAGGTCATGGCGCCGGTTACGCGCACAACCCGGTCGGGGGCAAGCGCGGCCCGCCGTCATGCAGTTGTCTTGTCATGGACGCAGCCTATATGCGCAGCTTCGCGCGGGGGCGGACCCGTAGCCTGCGTTTCGAGGAGAACGGCAAGTGAGCAAGGTTCTGGTGATCGGCG
>Ga0070665_100000559_pt1 | contig 51888 bp, 48 predicted proteins | sample KBSS13metaG_FD_65862 | JGI IMG/M metagenome (GOLD analysis project Ga0070665, IMG submission 65862) | Switchgrass rhizosphere microbial communities from Kellogg Biological Station, Michigan, USA - KBS S1-3 metaG | ecosystem: Host-associated > Plants > Roots > Rhizosphere > Soil ...
AGGCTTATGAAATCGAATTTGACGAGCGCTACGTGTGGGACTGAAGCCTCTCGCGGCCTTTCAGGCCGCCGGGAGGTGGCGCCCGTGAACCCAGGGCATCGGCCTTCGGCCTCAGCCCTGGGCTATGCTCTCCCGGCCCGTTGGGCCGGTTTTGTTAGGCGCTTTTAACCTGTCAATCCTGCTATCACAGGCAAACAGAACCAAGAGCCCGCGTAAGGTACCCTTCATCGGAGGCGGTTCAGGTTTCTGCTAGAGGTCATCCTGAATATCCTCGAACCGAAGGCCAGGGTCGTATTGAGCGCGAAGGAAGTAGGCCACAAGTTTGCGAGCAAATTCCACAGTCACGACTTCGCCTTCCACCGCATCCAGGAAGAGTCTAAGGGCTGCCAGAGCGCCTTTATGTACTCCCTGAGCTCGGAATACTGGCGTCATCTGGCGAGCCAGCGTGCGGACTTCTGAGGTTCTTTGCTGCTCTAGATAAAGAACCGCCAGCTCCAAAGAAACCAAGGCCATGTCATAGGCGATGCCACGAGAAGTGAACTCCTCCCTCACACGGGACAAGCCCTCAATTGCCTGCTCTGTCCTGCCGAGTCCTGTCGATACCCGCGCCTCCAACCAATGTAATCTGACGAAGTCGAGATCTTTCCCTAATTGGTTTACCAGCTTCCATAGTTGAGGCATTAATGCCTCGGTATCGTCATAGCGGCCTAAAAAATAAAGATTAGCAGCGAGGTTGAACTTCAAGGCAAAGAGAAGACGAGACTCACCATCCGCTTCGACAAGTGGCGTTGCCTGGCGGAGGATGGCAATGGCTTTTTCATAGTCTCCGACACCAAGCAGAGCGTTCGCTTTGTTGACCAGGAGATGCTTCGTCAAAACACCCCGGTCAACCGCTAGCGCTCGATCAAGAAGATCTAACGCTTCCGCAAACCGCGTTTGATCCCGGCGTAGGGAGGCTTCCAAATCCAGCACCCGCGCCTCATCGAGCAAACCAGAATCCCCATGCGAGCCGGCGCTCCACAACCTCTGAGATCTTCCGAACGCCTCCTCTGCTCTCGGCAGATCCCCCTTCACCCGCCGCGCGTTGCCTACATGCGCCCAGGCGTACCCTTGCACCCGCGAACGCCAGGCTTCCTTCCCAGGGGTCAGCTCGGCCACGCGGAGAGCGAGATCGGCCAACTCCAGGGCCCGGTCCGCGCTGTCTCCTGCCGCCTTGATGCTCTCGTCGCAGAGAAGCTCACAGAGCGCCCAGGTCCGGAGCTCCGCGCTCTTCTCAACGAGAGCCCGCCGCTGGGTCGCGGGGAGGCGCTTGAGCCGCGCCCAGAGCGCCCGGGCCTGCTGCCGGGCTTCCAGGGCGCACGCCTCGGCGGTCAGCATTCCCAGCAGTGAGCGGGTGAAGCCGGCCATCATCCGGCCGGACTCGGCGGCGACCGCCTCGATCCGCTGGCTCTGGGCGCTCGGCGGGCCGGCCTCCCCGGAGCCCGGACGGGTCTTCTGGAGGAAGTCGAGCGCCGAGTCCACCGCCTTGGACCTGAGCCCCATGACCGCCACCATGGACTCCAGCCGCTCGCGGGAAAGCGTCTTGCGGCCCCGCTCGTAGTCCGAGATCAGGTTGGCCGGGATGCCGGTGGCCTCGGCCAGCTTCTTCTGGGTCCATCCCTGCCGGGTGCGCAGGAAATCGAGCGCAAGGCTCAGCGGTGGGGGAATCGTCGGCTCCATGGATCCTCCGGAGGTGTCGCCTTCTAACGATAAGTGTGCTCGATGTGGTCCCCGCGTGACAACTCCCCATGCCGGGATACGGGTCCGGATTCCCGGTTCACGAACTTTTTCCACACCCGGTACGCGATATCACCGGGTTGCGATTCCGCAGAACCCCGCTCGGCTTTCCGCCCCCCGAGCGCCCCGAGTAAGTTCCCGGCCTGGAGGGACTTCTATGACGCGAGAGGAAGAGCAGGCGCAGGCGGCGGTCCGGGAGGCGATGGAGGACCTGAAGAAGGTCCGGTCCCGGCTGCGGAACATCGCGGCGGCCCTGCCGGCATCGCCACAGGAAGCGTTGATGGATGCGGGAGACGAGGACCCGGACGTGGCGACCGAGGTCCGCTCGATCATCGAGTGCGTGCTGGCGGATCAGATCGAACCCGCGGTGAGGGATCTCGGCGCGGCGGCCGAGTACCGGGTGAAGGAGCGGAAGGCGGGGTAGGGCGTCAGTCTGCCCTTCGAGGGCTTTTATCTCCCCTGCGTCCGCACCGGCGGCGCGCGATCGAGGCTTGCCTTCCCCGTTTTCCGTGAATACAATGTAATCACTCAGGAGGAGCTATGAAAGCACGCCTCGTACGTATCGGCAACTCGCAGGGGATCCGCATCCCGAAACCGCTCCTCGAGCAGACAGGGCTTCGGGATGAGGTCGAAATCGAGGTGGAAGGCAATCGCCTCGTCATCTGTGCCCTCAGCCATCCGCGGGCGGGCTGGGATGAGGCGTTCGAAGCCATGGCACGCCAGGGCGACGACGTGCTCCTGGACGGTGGCGAGCTCCTGCCGACCCAGTGGGACGAAAAGGAGTGGGAGTGGCGGTAGAGAGATCGGACGTCTACCTCGTCAATCTCGACCCCACGATCGGAAGCGAAATCAAGAAGACCCGCCCTTGCGTGGTGATCTCGCCGGACGAGATGAACCGGCATCTTCGCACCGTCATCGTTGCCCCACTGACCAGCCAAGGCCGCCTCTATCCCACGCGCGTCCGTTGTCTTTTCGACGGCAAGGAGGGATTGGTCGTCCTCGATCAGATCCGCACCGTGGACATCACGCGGCTCGTGAGAAAAGTGGGCCAGATAGAACCGGCAACCATGACGGCCGTTTTGATGGCCTTGGAGCGGATCTTCGCGGAGTAGAAAGCACGAGGGTAGGCCAACCAGCAGCCCTGCCCGCGGTGCGGGATCTCGGCGCGGCGGCCGAGTACCGGGTGAAGGGGGGAAGAAGGGGTAGGAGGCGGAGGGGAACATTCGCCGATCTCACTGTGCCGGTGCGCTAGCCTGGTGCGCTAGTCTATAGGCGAGGTGAAGAAGAGATGACTCGAGACGAATTGCTGGCAAGAATCTCGATCGACACGAATATCTGCTTCGGGAAGCCTTGCATCCGGGGGCATAGGATCTGGGTTTCCCTGATCCTCGACTTTCTGGCATCCGGCGCGACGCCGCGGGAGATCCTGGAAGACTATCCCCAGCTCGAAGAAGCGGACGTGCTCGCCTGTATCGCCTATGGAGCGGAGATGTCCCGAGAGCGGTACGTGGAGATCCCCCTCGGTAAGGCCTCTTGAAGCTCAAGCTTGACGAGAATCTGGGACGCCGTGGGGCCGCTTTGCTACAGGCGGCCGGGCACGACGTGGCCACGGTGGTCGAGCAGGGCCTGACCTCGGCTCCAGATGACCATCTGATCACGGTCTGTCGCCAGGAAGACCGCTGTCTGGTGACGCTCGACCTGGATTTCTCCAATCCGCTACGTTTCAACCCCAGAGAGTTCTCGGGGATCGCCGTCCTGAGGCTCCCGGCACAGACGAAGCCGGACGACCTCGTGAACGCCCTCCGCACCCTTGCGGGGGGACTCGCGAGAGGTGACATCTCCGGCAGGCTCTGGATTGTTCAGGTGGGCGTGATCCGGGAGTACCAGCCGGACAACTAGGCCTTCCCTCCCCCGGTTTCCCGGGGGAGGGAAAGCGCGCTTTTTATCTCCCCTGCGTCCGCACCGGCGGCGCGGGGCGCTTCGGGAACTTCTTCGGGCTCTCCTGGAGCTTCTTCATCACCTCGGCGACGCCCCGCTCGAGCTGCGGGTCACGGCCGTCGAGGATGGATTGGAGGTCGTTCTCGACCACGATGTCGGGATCGACGCCGTGCCCTTCGATGATCCACTCGCCGGCCATGGAGACGGCGCCGGCCTCGGGGACGAAGACCTGGCCGCCGTCGATCATCGGGCCGTGATCGTTGATGCCCACCACGCCGCCCCAGGTGCGGGTGCCGATCAGGGGGCCGAGGCCGAGCTCACGGAACATGTAGGGGAAGATGTCGCCGTCCGAGCCGGACCCCTCGTTGAGCAGGCAGGCCATGGGGCCGTAGAAGACCACCTGCGGGTAGGGCTGCGGGTCGGCGTTGGTGCGCCCGTAGTCCACGCTCAGCGGCTTGCGGGCCAGCCGCTCGAGGAGCATCGGCGAGATGAAGCCACCGCCGTTGTTGCGGACGTCGACCACCAGCCCCTCCTTGCGGATCTGGCCGAAGTACCACTTCACGAACTCCCGCATCCCGTCCTCTCCCATGTCGGGGAGGTGAATGTAGCCGAGCCGGCCGCCGCTGAGCTTCGCCACCCGCTCGCGGTTCCGGCTCACCCAATCCATGTAGATCAGGTGCTCCTCGGTGTCGATCGGCTGGAAGGTGATCTCCCGGGAGCCGTCGAGGGTGGGCCGGGAGTTCACCGTGAAGCGCACGGGGCGGTCCGCCTTGTGGCGCAGCAGGCGGTAGGGGTTGTCGTCGGCGGCGAGCTCCTCGCCGTCGATCGCCAGCACGTAGTCGCCGGGGTGGACGTCCACCCCGATCTCGGTCAGCGGCGAACGGTAGAGGTCCTCCTCGTTCTGGCCGACGAAGATCTTGGAGATCCGGTAGCGGCCGGCCGCGCGGTCGAGCTCGAACCGGGCGCCGGGGAGGGCCACCCGGGGCCGCGGGGGCAGCTTGTAGTCGCCACCCGCGATGTAGGCGTGGGAGTTGTTGAGCTCGGCGATCATCTCGCCGATCACGTAGTTCACGTCCGAGCGGTGGCCGGCGTAGGCGAGCAGCGGCTCATACTGCCGGCGCAGGGCCTCCCAGTCGTAGCCGTTCATGTTCTCGGTGTAGAAGTAGTCGCGGTACCGGCGCCACGCCTCGCGGAAGACCTCCGCCCACTCCTCGGCCGGCACCCGGTCCACCACCATGCCGCCGGTGTCGATCGTCTTCTTCGAGTCCTTGCCGCCGGGGGTGGCGTCGTAGACGTTGAACTGGCCGTCCTGGACCGCCAGCACCTTGCCGCCGTCCTGGGACAGGGCGTAGCCGGCGATCCCCTCGGCGAGCGTGGCGGCCTTGCGGTCCTTGAAAGTGAAGATCTGCAGCGCCGGCTGCGACGGCGGCTCGCCGAATCCGTTCGCGGGCTGCTTGACGTAGAGCAGCTTTCCCTCGGCGGCGCTCAGAGAGCCGTAGTTGTCGGACGGCACGGGCACCCGGGCCACCCGCGAGGCGAGGCCGTCGAAGTCGATCCGGGTGAAGGCGGGCGCCTTCTTTTTCTCATCCTTGTCATCCTTGCCCGGCTTCTTGTCCTCATCCTTCTTCTCCTCGCCGACCGTCACCTTGTCCTCCTCGGGAGGGAAGGGGTTGGCCACGTCCTTGCGCAGGCCGAGGGCGAAGACGCCGATGTTGCGGTCGGCGGCGAAGTTGAGATCGAAGGCGTCGAACCGCGGCAGGTAGGAGCGGGCGGACAGGTAGTAGAGGTAGTCCCCCTTGGGGTCCCAGGCGGGGCTGGAAGCGTGGAACTGCGGGTCGGTGATCCGCCGGAGCTGGCCGTCCTCCACGCTCCAGATCCAGACCGAACGGAAACCGCCCGGGTTGGCCATGCTGAAGGCGAGATGGCCGCCGCAGGGGGACCAGGCATAGTCGCGGATCTCGCCGCGAACGTCGCGGGCCACCTCGGCGAGCTTCCTGCCGGCCACGGTGACCACCCAGAGCCGGCCGTCCTTGTCGGAGAAGGCGAGCCGCTTGCCGTCCGGCGCCCACTCGGGGGTGAAGCGCAGGGCCTTGCCGCCGGTGGTGAGCTGCTCGGGCTGGCCGGCCCCCAGGGCGTCCGCGAGGTAGACCTCCTCCTCGCCGCTGCGGTCCGAGATGAAGGCGATCCGCCGGCCGTCGGGGGACCAGCGGGCCCACTTGTCATGCGCTCCCGAGGAGCGGGTCAGGTTCCGGGTCACCCCCTTCTCGATCGGCGTGTTGAAGACGTCGCCGCGGGCCACGAACACCGCGCGCTCACCCTTCGGGGAGAGGGCGGCGTCCTCGATCTGGTCGTTGGCCCCGATCTGGGACGGCCGGGTGTCGAGGCCGTCGCCAGGGACGTCGATCGCCAGGTGCCGCGACTGCCCGGTGCGGGTGTCGAAGACGTTCAGCTCGCCGTTCATCTCGTAGGCGATCTGGCCGTCCGCGTCGGCGCTGGGCCAGCGGACGTCCCACTGCGTGCTGCTGGTGAGCTGGACGGTGGCCCCGTTCGCCGGGTCGTAGGAGTAGAGATTGAGGGTGCCGGTGCGGTCCGAGTCGAAGTAGATCTTGTCGCCGATCCACATCGGATCGCGCTCGGTGCGCGGGGTGTCGGTGATCTTCTTCGTCGCGCGGGTGGCGAGATCGAGGATCCAGAGGTCCTGGGCCCAACCCCCCTGGTAGCGCTTCCAGGTGCGGAAGTCGCGGGCGAACGGGGTGTAGACGACCTTCTTGCCGTCCGGCGAAAGATCGGCGCCGCCGCTCAGGGGCATCGGGAGCGGCTCGCCGAGCCCGCCGGTCACCGGCACGGTGTAGATCCGGCTGTCGCTGTGATGCCAGCCGTCGCGCAGCGAGCGGAAGACGACGGACTTGCCGTCCGGCGTCCAGCCGAAGACCTGGTTGTCGTACCCCCACCGCGGAGGGAACGGTCCACGGGCGGGATAGAAGGTGAGCTGCTTGGGAACCCCGCCGGCCGCCGGAATGACGTAGACCTGCTCGTCGCCGTCGTACTGGCCGGTGAAGGCGATCCACTTGCCGTCCGGCGAGAACCGGGCCGACATCTCGAGGCCGGGATGGGCGGTGATGCGGGTGGCCGTCCCCCCGGTCGACGGGGCGGTCCACAGGTCGCCGGCGTAGGTGAAGACCACCTTGTCCTTGTGGATGTCCGGGAACCGGAGCAGCTTCGTCTGGGCGGAAGCCGCGCCGGTGGCGAGGCCGGCGGCCGCGGCGAGGCAGAAAACGAATCGGGTGACGCGATGCATGGGATCTCCCCTTGAGCGGTTCAAGCGTTCAAAATGACAGCGCTCTGGGGAGTACGAACGGGAAAGGGTGGAGTTGCAGGGTTTGGCTACAAATGTCGTCACCGCCCCGCGAACCCCACCCCCGCCGCGGGTCAGCGGGCGTTGCTCAGCATGACCGGAGTCTCGCGGTAGAGCTGCGGGTAGACACTCTTCAGGGCGCCGATCTTGGGAAGATCGTTCCGCACGATGTAGGGGTGGTTGGGGTTGTGGATCAGGAAATCCTGATGGTAACCCTCCGCCGGATAGAAAGCCTTGAGGGGCTCGATTTTCGTGACGATCGGGCTCCTGAAGACGTTCGCCTTGCCGAGTTGCTCCACGTAGGCCCTGGCGATGCGCTCCTGGGCCGGGGAATTGAAGAAGATCTCCGAGCGGTAGCTGGGGCCGGAGTCCGGACCCTGGCGGTCGAGCTCCGTGGGGTCGTGGGCGACCGAGAAGTAGAGCCGCAGGAGCTGCCCGTACGAGATCCGCTTGGGATCGAAGGTGATCTCCACCGACTCGGCGTGGCCCGTCTTCTCGGTGCCCACCATCTCGTAGTGCGCGGTCTCCCTGGTGCCTCCCGAATAGCCGGCGACGACCTTCGTCACCCCTTGCACGTGCTCGAACATCCCCTGCAAACCCCAGAAGCAGCCCCCGGCGAGCACCGCGGTCTGGAGCCCGGCCGCCTCGGCGGCGGGCGTGTCGAGCGTCGGAGCGGGGATCGCCTTGTTGACGGCGTCAGCCCCTGCCCCGCAGGCCCATCCGAACGCCGCGAGCGCCAAGGCCGCGGCGGTGGTCTTGATCTTGGTATTCATTGCAAGTCCTCTCTGAAGAGCGCGGGCCGGCACGCGAGTGCGCCGGCACACACTCTCAATACGCTCCCCATGAGAGCCGCGGATTCGAGAGAGGGGCTTTAGCCAAGAAGGCGCAGCGACTCTTCCCACAGGCGGCCGGCGTTGCCGAGATCGAGGGCGTAGGGCGCGACGCCGCTCATGTCCGCGGTGCGGCGAGCGACGGGGACGGCTTCGTTGCAATCCACGAAATAGCGGCCGCCGATACCCTCGAGCAGCGGCGAGGCGGCCAGCAGGACCGAGGTGGCGGCGCCCTGCTCGGGCGTCTTCCGGCGCTCCGGCGGGGTCTTGATTCCGCCGGTATGACGTTGCAAATTGGTCGCGATGGCCCCGGGCATCAGGGCGTTGGCGGTGATGCCGTCACCGGCCCAGCGCGCGGTGGCCTCGACCGCGAAGAGCACGTTCGCGGTCTTGGACTGCCCATACGCCCCGATCGGATCGTAGGTCCGGAAGGCGAAATGGATGTCGTCGAACACCACCGGCGACATCTGATGCGCGCTGGAGCTGACCGACACGATCCGCGCGGAGCCGCCGGCGGCGAGTGCGCCGTGCAGGCCGATAGCCAGGGCGAAGTGGCCGAGATGATTGATCGCGAACTGCATCTCCCACCCCTCCGGCGTGTGCTGCTCGGGCAGCGCCATGACCCCGGCGTTGTTGACCAACACGTGCAGCGGCCCGTCCCACCCGGCGACGAACGCGGCGATCGAGGCCCGATCGGCGAGGTCGAGCCCGGCGACGTGGAGATTCCGGTTTCCGGTGCTAGCCGTGATGCCGGCGGCGACCCGCGCTCCGGCCTCGGTATCCCGCACCGCCAGTGTGACCTCGGCCCCGGTGCCGGCCAGCGCCCGCGCCGTCTCCACGCCGATACCCGATGCCGCCCCGGTGACGATCACCCGCTTGCCGGAAAGATCGATCCCCGCCACCACCTCGGCGGCGGTGGAGTGCGGCCCGAAGGGTGTCGTGATGCGTGTCATGGTCTGCTCCTGTGCCAGATCAGTAAGGAGCTACGAGAGCGCCCAGAACGCGCCGGCCAGTCCGTGCCGCTCGAAGATCGCGGCCGCCTCTGCGGCGCTCGCCCGCTCCCAGAGAAGATCGAGACGCGTAGCGTACCATTCCGCCCCGAGCTCATATACGGTCTGTGGCGCGACGACCGCGCCCGGCCTCAGGCCCTTGGCACTGAGCCATTCTGCCAGCTCGCCCTCCGACCGGAAGGCGGTGATGTTCGCTCACGTGTAGCCGATAACGTTCTCCTGCCAGAGCCCGTTCAGGGTGTGCCGGCGCCACTCCCGGCTTGCGTTCGCTTTTCAGGCAGCCAGCGGCTGAGGAGCTGAGCCAGACCCTCGACAACGAAGACTACAGCCCCGAGCATGAGGAGGAGCAGAATGAAGTGGTACAAGAAGCCTGGATGCTGAAGTGACCTGGCATGCTGCAAATACGCCGCCGGGCTCGTGTCAATCTGATTGAGATTGCGCAGGGCAACACCAGAGTAGAACCAGGCCAGTGGAATAGAAAGGAGAATCACCGCGAGAAAGCGGGAGAGCGAGGATGCCTTCATGAAATAGCTCCGTGAGGCGAGAAGGGCCCAGTTGATACGTTAGCCAGCTCACGCCCCGGCTTCTGTCGGCAGCTTGGCGGCAAGCCAGCCGCTGATCCCCGCCGACATGACCCGTACGTCTCCATACCCCATCTTCTCGGCTCGGCGAGCGGCATTGGGCGCTTTTCTGCACAGGGGATTCGAGCAGTAGAACACCAGGCTGGCTTCCTTGTCCGGCGGCAGATCACCGGCGGTGTAACCGGCAGGATCGAGATTCAAGGCGCCGGGAACCCGCGCCTTGATCCAGCTTTGAGGGGAATTGACGTCGAGGACCGTCACCGGCTGCTTCCGCATCATTTCATGCAGTCCGCCGGGCGAAATGGTCTTGAGCCCCATGAGTAACGCAAACATGTTCTTGCTCCTGTCGGTTGAGGTCAGAGGCCCCTGCACGTCTTGCGCGGGCCCCCGGGACGCAGCATCAGCGCCGGCCAGGAGGTGATGCCGATGACCGGAATGAGCGTCTTGACGAGGCTCGGGTCGCGAAGAGCCACGATCAAACCCGCCAGCAGGAACGAGCCCCCGATGGACAACGCAATCAAGGACGGGCGTGCCGGTTTTCCTCTCAGCCGGGAGCCCAGCACGTCGGCACCCACGACCGCGAGCGCCAGGACCAGCGGTCCGGCCAGCACCAGCCATCCGGATCCGGCGGCCAGCACCGCGACGAACGTCGCCGCGACGATTCCAACTCCCACCAGCAGGCTGGGACCAAGGTCGAGCCAATACTTTCGTGCCATGTCACTCTCTCCTCACTCCAGGCAAGCCGGACCGCCCAGGTAGAGTAGAGATACGGCGGGGGGCCTGGATTGTTTCCCGGGTTCGCCCGCGGGTGCCGGTTTCCGGTCATAAGGAACGTATCCCTCCCACTCCAAAGGGGTGTAGGCATCGGCAAGGGTGAGGGTCAGAAGCTGATGGAAAATGCTCTCGGCGTTGTCGCTGTTGCTCATCAGGAGCACCCCCATGCCCCTTTCTGGAAAAATGATCGAGTAGTGCTGGAAGCCGTCGCCATGCCCTTCCTTGAACGCACCCCAGCCGTAGGGTGTCCGCAGAAGACCCCAGCCCAGTCCGTAGCTGAGCGCGATGGCCTCGTTCGCGCCGGTTTCTTCCGTGGCGCCCGGACCAAATTGGGTCCTGAAGCGGATCCGGACCTGCGGCCGGAAAATCTCGCGCCATGACGCCTCGCGGAGACCCTCGCGGCGAAGCACTGCCGCCATGAACCGCGCATAGTCCTCGGTCGTGGTCTCCAGCGTGCTCGGCGCCCGCGCGGCGTTGTCCTTGTCCTTGGGATATGCGGTCCCGTCCGCGCGGTGGCCGACCGCGTAATCCCTTTCGAAACGCGGCTGCCAGGTGTAGCTGGAGGTCTTCATTCCGTACGGCCCGAAGATCTGCTCCCGCATCAGTTGCTCGAGCGGCTTGCCCGTGAGCTTCTCGAGGACGATTTGAAGCAGGGTCATCCCTTCGCCCGAATAGCTGTAGCGCTCCCCCGGTTCGAAATGGATGCGCAGCTTTTGATCCGGCTCGAACCAGCGCCAGTTGGGCAGGCCGGTGGTGTGACTGAGGCTCATGCGGGCGGTGATTCGCGAGAGCCGCGGGTCATCGCGCAGATCGCCGAGATTCTCGTGCCAGGACTTGCCCCGGTTTTTCCAGAGCGGCTCGTCCAGGTACTCCTGGAGCGGCTTGTCGAGACCGATCACGCCCTGCTCGACCAGCTTCATGACCAGAACGGAGAAAACCGCCTTGCTGAGCGAGGCTCCGTAGATCTCGGTGTCGAGTTGGAGCGGCTGGCCGGCCGGGAGGCTGGCGGAGCCAAAGGCTCGGGAGTAGACCTTCTCGGCATCGTTGAAAACGGTGACCGTCAAGCCTTGCACCTGGGCCGCGCGCGTGAGCGCCTCGATCCTCTCCGTGAGAATGTCTGGAGCGATCCTCGTGCCGTCCAAACGGACAATCTCCGGGTGCGCCGGCCGTGGCCCGACGGTCGCGCAACCCGTGAGACCCAGCAAAAGCACGGCGAGCAATGCGCGACGTATCCAACCGGTCCCGGTATTCTGCCCCGGGAGATCGCCGCCCAGGGTCAGGCTCCCGCGGATGTGCTCTGTCCGATCCATAAGCGGTTTCCATCCGGATCGCTGATTCGAAACTCCGTGAGGCCGTAGAGGTGACGTCCAGTTCCGGCACGGCCAGCCCGTTCTTCCGGACCTGCTCGTGATACCCGGTAACATCCTCGGGGTACAAATAGAGAATCGAATCGCGAGGCCTGCCTGGATTCGCATTGATCGATTGATCCACCATCAGGCGGCACTCGTCGAAGCGGAGCATGGCCCAGCCCCAATCGTCGTTTCTGCTCTCGACCTCGAAACCCAGCATCTTGCAGTAAAAGTCGACGCTGGCCGGCATGCTCCTGACCGGCAGCATCGGTATCAATCTGTTCATCTTCATGGATTCCGTGTTCCTCTGCTGACGCGTTGAGAGATTCCCGGCGGCGCCCGCCTGGGTTGGCGTCCGGACTGCCAGTATCCTAGTCCAGGATCACCCTTCCCGGATACCGATAAAAAACGGTCTGGATCAGCGCATGACAGTTGTCGTAAGCTTATCCAGACCGTGGAGCGAACCCATGGAAGCAGGAAAATTGCGAGTGTGCGTCGTCGGTGCCGGGGCGTCCGGTCTCACCGCGCTCAAGGAGGTCCTGGAGGAGGGGCACAGCGCGGTCTGCCTCGAGCGCGAGAACGTTCCGGGAGGGGTGTTCACGACGGGCGTGGCCTACGACCCGATGCAGCTCACGGTCTCGCAATACTTCATGGCCTATTCGTCCTTTCCTCCGCCGCTGGAGGAGGAGCGCCGCCATTGGCGGCGCCAGGAGTACGCCGACTACCTCGGGCGTTTCCGTCAGCGATTCGGCCTCGACCCGCACATCCGTCTCAACTGCGCAGTCGAGACGGTGAGCCGCGAGGCCGACGGTTCGTTCGCCGTCGAATTCACGCAGGCGGGGAAGACGGTCCGCGATCGCTTCGACGCCGTCGCGATCTGCCGCGGCGCGTTCCGCGCCGAAGCGCCGCGGATGCCGGACCTCCCCGGCGCCGGGACGTTCCAGGGAGAGATCACGCACACCGCGAAGTACAAGGGCGCGGAACCCTTCCGCGGCAAGCGGGTCGTGTGCATCGGCATGGGCGAGACGTCCGCGGACGTCACCAACCAGATCTCCGAGGTGGCCTCGGCCTGCCATCTGGCGCTGCGGACCTACCCGCTCCTCATCTCACGCCACCCCTATGGCGGGCGCGATACGAACGATGGCTACACGACCCGCCTGCTGGGATGGGCTCCGCGTCAGTCCATGCAGGAATATTACGGCAAGCGCGTCCAGGCGGACCTGGAGTCGGGCGATGCCCACAGGCACCTGATCAGCGACTGGTTCATCAAGGCGGGCTTCACCGGCAAGTCCCTCCAGAAGAATGACGACTTCATCGCCAACCTGCTGAAGGGGAAGATCCGTCACGTTCCCCACGGCGTCGCCCGGCTCGAGGGGAAAACGGTTCATTTCACGAACGGCGAGCACGTCGAGGCGGACGTGGTCATGTGCTGCACCGGCTACGAGGAGAGCTCGATTCCGGCGGAGTGGCTCGGCGGGTTCGAGGTTAAGGACGTGCGCCGGCTGTTCAAGCACGCGTTCCACCCGGAGATGGGGCCTCGCCTGGCCCTGATCGGCTGGACCCGTCCGTTCAACGGTGGCGTGCCGGCCTGCTCCGAGATGATCTCGCGGTACTTCGCCCTGCTGTGCAGCGGCAAGCGCGAGCTCCCCGCCCGTCCGGACCTGGAGAAGCGGATCGAGGAGGACCTCGCGCACGAGGAGGCCGCCTTCTCGCAGGTCCGGCACATCCGTACGCTCGTCGACTTCACCAGCTTCCTCGACAGCGTCGCCGAGCTGGTCGACTGCGCGCCGAGACTGACGGACTACCTGGACGATCCCCCGCTCCTCTACAAGCTGATCTGCGGCAGCGCCATCGCGGCCACCTACCGCCTCCGAGGCCCCGGCGCCGATCGGGAGATGGCGCGCGAGGTGATCCTCCGGCTGCCGGTGGTCCGTGACGCCGTCGACCTCGCGCTGGTCCCCCTCGCGCTCGCGGGCCACGTCGAGGAATCGGCGATCCCCAAGATCCACGAGATCGTCGAGCAGCAGTTCGCATCGGACACGCGGCTCACTTGATGCATCACAAACGAGCGCTCGCGCGTCTCCGCGAGCCGCTCCCGCATCACAAAAGAGGGCTCGCGAGGCTCCCGGAGCTTGGTTTGCGTCACAAGGGAACGCAGAGGCGGTCGCGGCGAGGGGATTCACGACACACCAGCGGGCTCATGCGTTACGGCCCCCGCGGTTTGCGTCACACGCTCCGTGGATTGCGCCACGCAGACCGCGGAGCGCGTTCCGCAATCCGCGGGTCGCGTCGCTCGACCCGCGGATCCTGTGTCGCAACTCGCGGGCTTTGTGATGCGGCACGCGGGTCCCGTGTCGCAACTCGCGGGTCGCATAACGCAATCCGCGGAATCTGTGTCTCAATCCGTGGGTCGCATCACGCATGACGCGGGTCGCGTGACGCAACTCACGGAGCACATGACGCAACCCACGAAATCCGTCACGCAATCCGCGGGTCGTATGACGCAGACCGCGGGTCCCGTGATGAAGCCTTGAGCCGCCAGACTGATTCTGTTCGAGGGTGAATCCGATAGGACGTATTACCCGGGCTCTCTTCCCTGGTAGGCCACGCCTCGGATTCAAGCGTGGGCGGAACCTGTCTCGGTCATCATGCGGCCAATACATTCAGCGGCTGATACCTCGCGAGCTGCTCTTCAAACAGGCGCGGCATGTGACCGTTCTCTCGCGCGAAGATGCGGTAGGTGGCCTGCATCGTGAAGCCGCCGCGAAGCGTGCCGTCAGTGAACTCGATCTGCCAGTCGATGATGCTGCTGACTGGAATCGTGATGTGCCGATCAGAGAGCTCGACCTCGCCGGCCGGGAGAGTTCGCAGGTACACTTTCGCTGTGTCGGAGCCAAGTTCCAGGAGGTCTCCCCAGACATACTCTGTACCCTGCGACGTGGAAATCGGGAACTTCACAATCGAGTCTTCCTTATGTTCAGGGTAGATCCTGGCGAAATCCGCGAAGCTTTCGAGTGCACGGCGCTTCGCCTCGAGCATGAGTGGATCGTCGGCCGACACCGCCATCGCGCCAAGCGCCAGGAAAGGGTCCGCGAATATCCGCCCCCAGACGATGTGCACGAGCACCAGACTGAGCACCACTCCACACAATACGAGCCAGCCGGGGGCAGAGGCCGCTCGCAGCGCAAACACAGTCAAGCCGGCGATGATAAGGTGAAACGCCAGTTTTGCCATTCGCGATACCTCCGAGAGTTGACGCGTACGCTTCTAAAATAGAGCTGCCAAGCCAGGGCTCCGTCAACAGTCAGCCGGTATGGCGGGAGATCAGCGTTCCTCGATTGACGCTTGCTCGATCGCGTCGGCCACCAATTCCCTCGGTTCGGGAGGAAGGCTCGACAGCACGTCTTCAAAATCTTCCGGAGGTGCCGACCGCTGGACATATTCCGTGATCAGTGATGACAAGGCCGGTTGAGTTGCCTTCAGAATTTTGGCTGCACGCTTGAGGACTTTACCTAACATGTAGTCCGTGAGCGCCTGACCATCTTCTTCGCTGAAGTACGCACCGGTGAGGTTTGCCCCGAGAAACGTAGTCGACTCGTCGATGACGGCTCCGTCGAAGAAGGCGCCACTCAGGTTTGCTTCGGTGAAATCCGTACCGATGCAATTCGATTTTGCGAACGCTGCTGATGAGAGGTTTGCCCCCCGGAAGGAACACCCGGAGATGTCGGCGCGGGAGAAAATCGCCTTGGCAAGCTTTGCCTTGTCGAAGCGGCTCCGCTGTAAGGTACAGGTGCCGAAGTAGTTCCTGACAAGATTAGCCCCGGACAGGTCGGCTTCTCGCAGATTGCATTTAACCAGATCGATCGTAGCTTTGTTGCCCTGAAACCGGGAGCTTTCGAGATTACAGCCCCAAAACGACAGAATGGGGGAATCCGCGGGCGCTCTGACAAGGGACAGGTCGGCCCACGAAAGATCCAGCTCGTCGAAGCAGCCGCTAAGGCGAACTCCACGGAGGTCGAAGTGGCTCGGTACTTCCTCCGCGTGGGGAATCGACCTCGCGAGCGCACGCGCCTCCAGGACGACGGTTGCCGGATCAGGGGCGGAGGCGATCTTCGCGTCGAATTTCGCTCTGAGCCCATTGGTCTTGGCGTGAGACCGATGTTTATGGAGCCGACTTAACTCCTGCGCGTACTCCTGAGCGCGAAGAAGCAGGACTCGAACTTCTTGCGCTGAACCGGATTCCCATCGCGTGACGAGCTCTGGTCGTCGTTTCATGATGCCGGCCAACCTCCTGGCTCAACGGTCAAGAATGATCCGAGGTGTTTGGCTGACTTCCAGAAGGGCAGCACAAGTCACCTCGGGTGATACTCGCGTAAATGCGCGTAGCGCGGGGTCAACGTGTCGATCTCGCATGACCCGTCCGTGAACCGGTACGTCGTGTCGAAGTCCTCGTAGCTCCGAGCTCGCCAGAGCTTTCCTGCCGGGTCGACGACGAGCGAGTGACCGACGCCGCCGCGAAAGATCGTAGAGCCGTCCGTGCCCCTGAAGACCGTGCAGGTCCAGGGACGCTCTTCGGGGTGCGCTGCCATGAACCGCGCGATCTCGCCGACGAGTTGCGCGAAGAGACTTGCCCGGTCGGCCGCCGGCGCCAGAAGAGTCTGGGCGATCGCCCGGCTGAGCATCGGCTCGGCGGCCGAGGATACGACGCCGGACTGCAGAGTCTCATCAGGCCCCGTCGCAGTCATGGATGTTTGGCGGCTCTGCTCACGAACTTTGCGCGGGATCTCACGCGCGGGTCAAACTCGAAGTAACCCGCGGAAGCCCCTGGCGGCGTAGTAGGACTGAGCGCCGTTATGGTACACGAACACCTTGCCGTAGCGTCTGTCACAGAAGAGAGCTCCTCCGAGGGCTCGAACGTCGGACGGGGTCTCGATCCAACTGGACGTCTTGGCATCGAACTCGCCGTATTTCTGCAACTCCCGGTATTGTTCCTCGGTCAGAAGGTCGATGCCCATCGCGGCCGCCATCTCGACGGCGCTGCTCTGCGGCTTGTTCTCTTTTCGTGAATCCAGGGCTTCACGGTCGTAGCAGAGGCTCCTGCGCCCTGCCGGGCTCTCCGCGGAGCAGTCGAAGAACGTGTAGTGGCCGGCTTCCTTGTCCTGACCAATGACATCCGGCTCGCCGCCAGTCGCCTCCATCTCGCGAAGGGATCTCAGGGCTTCAGAATCGCGTTCGAGCCTGGCTTGCACTTGGGCCCATACGACCCTCTCGTGACGGTGCATATTCTTCTCGAAGCGAGCCTTTAGTGATTGGAGAAGCTCTTCCTGTTCGTGAGTTGTCATGGTTCTCCCGGTGTGTTCAGGATCGGTTGTGCGGAACAACGCCGCGACGCGGCAGGCCGGAGTCAGCCGTTAGGCCCGTGATCTTCGCGTCACGGGCCTAACCCTTTCAGACCCAGGACTGTTCTAACAGATCAGGGGCAGAGGAAAGGAGCCGACGTGACCGTAAAGGTATAGGTATTGCCCTGCACGTTTGCCTTCTCGTAGACGTAGCTGTACACGCTGGTGCCCGACGGGCAAGTGACCCAGTTCGTGTAGACGGTCAGCGGACTCGTGTAGTAGCCCGACTGCTTGGCAAGCGTCGCCCCGCTGGTCGTCATCAGCCTGATCTCGTAGTAGCCGCCGCAATTCACGTGACCGCCCGCCTCGGCCCAGTGCGTGTAGCTGTTGTAGCGGGGCACATCCGCCGTCGGCTCACAGCCCGTCACCGCATGCGCCGGCGGGGCCTGCAAGGCGAACGCGCCGACCGTTACCAATGCGGCAGCGAGCCGCCGAAGTGACCGTGGTGAGGTAAAAACCAGCATCGCAATCCTCCTTTTTATCCAGTGATGCGCACAGGCGCGCCAGGCACGTAGTTTAGCCCACCGGACATCGACGTCCCAGGGGTGGTTTGCTTGACATGTCGGGACATGCCCCCCTACCATCCACCTACGGAGGTGCATATGGAGCTCACGAAGAAGACGACCATTCTGTTCCCGCCCGATCTGCACGAGCGGCTTTCGCGTCTGGCGGAGCAGCAGGGGACGAGCTTGGGGGATCTTGTGCGCAAAGCGTGCGAGATTCAATATGGGCTGGTGTCTGCGGAGACACGCCTCGAAGCGGTCCGGCAGTTGGCTGCCATGTCTCTCCCAGTCGGAAATCCCGGCGCGATGAAGCGTGAATCGGTCCCCCGGGCCGAGGATCTCCTGCCGTGATTCTGATCGACGCGAACATCTTCATGTATGCGGCCGGCGCCGAACATCCCTATAAAGAGCCGAGCAGGAAATTCCTGGAGCGGGTGGCCCGCGGGGAGGTAGACGCGGCCCTGGATGCGGAGGTGCTCCAGGAGATCCTCCTTCGGTATCGCGCGATCCGGAGATGGCCGGAAGGCCGCAGCGTCTATGATCTCGCGCGGCAGATCGTGCTGATCGTGATTCCCATCACCGCCGAGGTTGTCGACCTGGCGCGGCATTTCCTGGACCAGCATGAGGGTCTGATGGCACGGGATGCCCTCCACGCCGCGGTAGCCCGCATTCATGCCGCTCAGGCGATCTGCAGCTATGACGGTGATTTCGACGAGATCGCCGGCTTGCGACGAATCGAGCCGCCAGCCTTGGAATCCTAGAAGCCGGCGGGGACGCCAGAGAATCATCTGGCATCTCGTCCCCCCCGGAAGTGCGGAGAAAATCAGTCGTCGTCGCCGACCACGAAGAGGTGGCCGTTGTTCTGCGTCAGGATCCTGCCGTCTCCGGCGATGGAGAGCGGAGTGTAGGCGGCGCCCAGGGCGGTATCGAGGAAGAGTTGATCGCGCAGCTTGCCGTTCGAGCGAATGACGTAGAGGCCGCCATCCTCGCTGTTGACGAAGACGTTCCCCTTGCGGTCGACCGCCGGGGCGTTGACGCACCACTCGAAGCCGGCCGGGTGATCGGAGACGCAGCTCACGTTGCCCTGGGGGTCACGGGAGCAGCTCTGGGTGTTGGTGCTCTGAAAGTGCCACTCCGGCTGCAGGTTGCTGTCGAGCTGAGTGATGAAGTAGGCCTCCGGGGAGGCCGGGTTGCTGGCGGTGCGGTCCAGCGGGCAGAACCGATCGATAGGGCAGTAGGAGCCGAAGAAACCGGTGTAATGGTTGTCCTTCGTAATGATCGAGTAGGTGCCGTCGTGCGGGTAGACCGCCGGCGTATCGTCGACGCCGAAGGGATAGGAGGCCAGGAACTGCCCGCTGGCGCTGAACTTCATCAGGTGCCCCTGAAAATAGGGGTAGAAGCCGTCGGCGCCATAGAGGATGGCGCCGTCCGGCAGCACCACCGGCACGGAGGTCGAGTCGTCGAACACGAGGCCGGAGCCGTTCCGGTTCTGCCACGGATCGACGCCGGTGCGAGCGCCGGCGCGGCAGCCGCCAAGCGTGCCGTTGGGTGGCAACGTGACGTTGCAGCCGTCGGTGAGCCGGTTGGCGAGCGAGGCGTTCCACTTCGGCGTCAGGTCGGGGTTGGCGGCGACGAGATACCCCTCGAAAGGGTTGAGGTGCGCGACGGTGATGATGTAGATGGTGCCGTCCGGCGCGATGGCGGGAGCGGAGTTCGCGGGAACCCGCTGGACGCCGCAGATCACCGATCTCGGCACGGCGTCGGGGCTCGGCGGCCACGGCAGCTCGGCGAAGCGAAAGTTGCCGAGGCACAGGTCGCCGGCTCCGGGCGCGCCGGGCGTCAACGAGGCGATGGTGGCGGTCTGGGCCGTATTGCCGGGCGAGACCTTCACCAGGTACGAGGCCGGCGGGTTCACGTCCCAGGGCTTGTCGTGGTCGATCTTGAGCGCGTTGTAGTAGACGTTGCCGGCGGCGTCCGCGGTGAGCGGGCCGGCGACGTAGGTGTCCGGGTCGAGCGTGGAGCCGAAGGGCTGGATGCGCGCCACCAGATGGCCGTCTGACTTGGAAACCTTATAGATCGAGCCGCCGAAGCCCGGGACGTAGACGGAGTCGCCCACCAGGGCAGCATGGAAAACAGGCTCATCGAAGGGGCCTCCGCTGCTCGCGAGGTCGAGGGGCAACGGTTTCCAGTCGCTCTCGAATCTCCACACCTCCGACAGGTGGCCGTGCGTCCGGCGCAGCTTCTTCTCGTTCCAGATCTGGGTGTTCCGGGTCGCGGCGCCCGTGAATGCCCCCGTCTTGAATTCCATGTAGACGTCGTCGCCGTCGGTCAGCGGCGCCTGATAGTGGACGTGCAGATGGCCGCCCCCAAAGACATCGGCTTTCTCCGCCTCCGCGAAGGGATCGTAGATCAGGTCGTCGAGGATCTTCTTCACATGCTGCCCGGCGACGTTCACCGTCCCCGTGTGCTGCGGGTTCTGGCCCCACTGCTGCCAGTCCTGGGACCAGCCGGGCAGGCTGGCCATCAAAAGTACAGCGAACAACTGGGGAAAGCCGCGGCCGAGCCGCAGGGCACGGCGGAATGCCTTTTTCATAACGATCCTTTCTTAGCGCTTCAGTGAGTGGAATACCAAAAGAGGAAAACGCCGGCGGGGCGGCTTTCCCCTCACTGAAGACCAGAAGCTCAGGAGTGAGGGGATTTCCAGCCCCGTTTCGTTCCTCTGGATAAGCGGCCTCAATTTCGAGCGCCGACATCGAAAAAGGAACGAACGATGAAGACCAACCTCAAGGCCCTGAAGAACAAGATCGAGGGTGAGGTCCTGCCGACCAGCGCGCATCGCAGCGCCGTCCTCGACGAGCAGGCTCTCCGCAACGTCAACGGCGGCATGCCGGCGGCCGGCACCACCGTGTCCTGCAGCCCCAGCGCGGACGACAGCCTCGACTAATGCGCGCTCGCCAGCCCCGTGCGGTGCTTCCCGGTGGTTCGCCCAGGATTCACCGCACGGGTCTCCCCTCTCAAGATCCGTTGGACAGGCTGGATAGAAAGGATTATGAAGTCATGATCTCCGAATCGGCTGTCGAGGAGCTCTTTTCGATCGAAGGCATCATGGTCGCCGGCCACCCGGGACAGATCCGGCTCCTGGTCGACCAGGCGGTTATCGACCTCAATGAAAGCGATGTCGTGTCGGCCAGCGAGCTGCCCGGCTCTCTGGGCCTGGAGGAAAGGATCGCGCAACCGGTCCGGCTCGTCCTGCGCCGCGGCGCGCGCCTCCTGGACGTCGGCACCGCCGAGCCCTACCAGGACGTCGTCTGGCAAAAAGTGGAGCTGTTCGCGATGCGGACGCGGCGGGAGGAGCCCGCCTGGGAGATGAGCGAGAGCTACCGGGACCTCGAACGGAAATTCTTCGCCAGCTACGGAATCATGAACGTCGACGAGATCGACGAGGAGGATACGCGGTCATGATCGCCATTGTTTCCACCGCCAAGGACGTGCACTACCGGTGCGTCGCCGAGGAGCTGCGCCGCATGGGGAAGAAATCCTTTCTGGTCGATTTCCCCAAGCTCGGCAACGAGGCCCGATTCACCATGGCGACGGGCGACGAGCGCTATCAGCGCTGGAGTGTCCCGGGTCACGGCCCGGTCGACCTCGAGCAGGTGCGTTGCGTCTGGTACCGCCGGATCTATTCGCCCGTCCTGAAGCCGGCGCCGACGTCCAGGGCCGATGCGGACTGGGCTCTCCGCGAGTGGCGCGAGGCGACGACCGCGGCCTTCGAGGCCAACGGCGCTCGCTTCCTCAGCGCCCCCACGTCCCAGGAGCTGGCGTCCATGAAACCCTACCAGTTGCGCGCGGCGCACCGTCTCGGGCTGCGGATCCCGGACACCATCATGACCAATGACGCCGAGGCGGCGCGCGCCTTCGTCAACAAACACGGGGGCCGTGTCGTTCACAAGGTCGTGAAATCGCCGCGCGACCGCTTCGTCCCCACCCGGCGCTGGCACGCCGGCGACGAAGCCGAGCTGGATACGCTCCATCTGACCCCGACCCTCTTTCAGGAGCAGATCGTCGCGCCCTACGAGTTGCGGATCACCGTCGTCGGGCGAAAGGTCTTCGCCGCGGAATTTCCGGTCGAAACCGGAGTGACCGATGCGCGGCGCCTGCTGGATGTAGCCTATAAGCCACATTCGCTACCCCAGGAAATCGAGTCGCTCCTGCTGCGGCTGATGGACGAGCTCAACGTCCAGTATGGAACCATCGACATAAAGCTCCGCGAGGACGGCGAGTATGTCTTCCTGGAGCTCAATCCCCAGGGGCAATTCCTTTACTCGGAGATCAAGACCGGCCTGCCCATCACCCGGGCGATGGCGGAGTTTCTGTCGGAAGAAGCGAATTGACCAGACCGCGCGGGCCGGTCAGCGGCCCGCGCGGTCCGATTCGAAGAAGGCGCGAAGCTCTCAACCGACGCTGGAACCTGGTCACAAACGGTGTCCTCGGATTGTCAGGCCCACGCTGCCGCGAAGCCCATTACATAGCAGGCAAGAGCCACCGAAATTCCTCGAAATGGCGTGCTGAAGAAATATGCCTTCGCGAGAAGGACATAGCTGACGAGCAGCACGCCGCCGAGCGCTCCCAGGAAGACCGAATGAAAGAGCAGGGCAGGCTCCTGCAGCGCCAGATAGCCGTACACCAAACCGAAGAGAAGGATTCCCAAGCTATGGGTCGCATTGAAGCCGATCCAGGTCTTCCACATCGTGGTCTGGCTCGTGATGACAGGCGAGACCGCCTTCATTCTCGCCTCAAGCTCCGGATCGCGCGGTCTCAGTTTTGGCCCGAAGAAAGTGAAGATCAAATGCGCCGTTCCGAGGATCAGCGCGATGGCGGCAGCGACACCGACGAAAGCCTGGGAAATCATCATGTTTCTCGCCTCGTATATCCATCTTCCCCCGTGCGGTGTCCGGCACAGGCTTCCCTAAAACTGGCGTGTAAACTTGTAGAAGAAGGGCCGCGGCTTGCAGTTTTTCGTCGGGGGCAGAAAGCGTATGCGTTGCAAGTCAGCAACGGCTTCCTGTTCCAAGGCAGGGTCCCCCGACGAATTCTCCACTACGTGGGTGTTGAGGATCTGGGCGTTCGCATCGAACTCCGCTTCAATAACCACGTTGCCGTGTGAAGCCTTTTCTTTGAAGGCGAAGATGGGGGTCTCGACGATGCGGGGCTCGGCGCGATCCATGGTGCAGGTGGGCGCGACAAGGGCGGACGGTTGAATGAAGCCAATCACGCCTGAGGCAGCCGCGACCTGGAGCCAGTCGGTCCCGCGCTGGATCAGGGATAATTGCTCACCAGCAGAGAGCGTAGCGACGACCGGACTCGAAGTCGAGGGCTCCGCATAGAGGAGAGCGCTGTCGGCGTCCAGGGTCAACGTCGCCAGATACTGTCCAGTTGGCGTGGTGGCCGCCGTTGCCGAGGGGAGCTCCGGGGCGCGCCTCGGGGCGGTTCCGCTCCCGCTGGGAGCGGAGGAGCAGCCCGCGAGGGCCAGAACAAGGCCGAGAGAGGCTAACTTGAGAAGCGCTGACATGGGATCTCCTTAGGGGGTTGGATTTCACCGGCAAGCTGGCTCCACTTCCCCATGTATCGTTCGTAGGCAGCCCCGTCGTTGAAGCGGATCTGGTCGATCGCCATTTTGTTTCTCGGCTATTTGGGAGTGCTCGGCCATGCGTCCGGTAGCGCGCTCACGTGCCCGCCCACCACGCGCCAGGACACGCCACCTTCACGAGCCCATACCCGCGTGTAGCGGTACGTGCCTCGCAGGAGGGTGCCGGCCACCTCCACCGTGAGCCGGGCGCGGAGCGCGGCGACCGCGACGTCCGCGCCAATGCGGCGGACGCGCAATTCCTCGGGCTCGTGCCCGCGAAACCGGACCCTTCCCGACTCATGGGCCGCGAGGTCCTCCCCCTTGGTTCCGAGTTGACCATCCGGACCGGTGAACAGAAGCTCTTCGGCAATCAGGCGATCCAGCGCGGCGACGTCCGCTGACAGCTGTGCGGCGCGCAACCGCGCCTCACACGCAACGATCTCCGGGTCCGCGATCCCGACCAGCACGGCCTGCATGGTGGCGACGTCTGAGTAGCTCATGGCGGGTTGAGTATAGTGCCTGGACTGCCGACCCCCAGGGGCAATTCCTTTACGTGGAGATCAAGACCGGCCTGCCCATCACCCGGGCGATGGCGGAGTTCCTGGCGGAAGAAGCGAATTGACCGGACCGGAGTCGGCCGGCCAGCGGCCCGCGCGGATTAAGAGCGGCTATCAAAACCTCTCTGTACCGATAACTGGTTGCGGTCCCACTGTAGAGACGCCCCGTGGGGCGTCTCCGAATCCGGAAGGACGGTCCGTCCTGCCATGTTGTTCCCGCGGCACTCCAAGAGCAACGCGCAGCCGAGATCCCGCCCCAGAGACGCCCCACGGGGCGTCTCTACAGTGGGACCGCACCGCGTAGAGAAACAGGTTTGTTAGGCGCTCTAACGCTGACTAAGCAGTTGCTTCGCCTCGGGATGGGTCAACTCGGGATCGAAGATCGGCGCGCTTGTAAAGTCGCAATTGAAGAACCTGAGGACCCGCAGATAAGACTCGCCGTTTAAATCCGAAGCTCGGCGGCTAGCCAAGCGTGAAGTGCGGTACTCAAGGATGAGTATGTCATTGCCGTCAAGACAAATTCCCGAGGGCGACCAGCCGGCAGGGCTTATATACACTTCTCGCGCCTCTTTTTCTCGAACACTGATTACCCGGCGAAGCGAGAAATCGCAGACTAATAAGTACGCCCTGAATCTTCCGGTGCGTGCCACGACCTCCCTCTCGACCATCTCCATTCCAAGAATCAGGGGCCGTTGCCGCCGCAAGACTTCTCCCAGGGGCTTGCCTCCCAGGGTAGTAACTTCTCCATTGAGATCAACTTTCCGCACCCACGCCCCATCAGTAATGAAGAGGTGCTCTCCCTTCGCCAGAACAGCACTGATCGCCTCGAACCCCGCTTCGTTCAGTCGTCCATCTACCTGGCTCTGGGCACCTCCAACTTCCACTCTATAGGGGTTGTGCTTGCTTGTCACCCTGACCCTGGTATCCGATATTTCCAAGGTGTAGTTCTCGCTGAAGTCGATAAGAGTCTCATAGCCTGGAGGGCGGCTACTGCGCTCATTGGCGCCCAACTCAATCAACTCGGAATCGGCGATGTTCTTTGCGAATTCCCACTTGGCCCTGGCACTACTATAGCCCTTGACCTCCTCTTTACCATTCCTGGAAATATAGAGACCGCGCCACTTGACCCGCTCGTGAGGCTTGAATTTTCCCGTATTTGCATCCAGGACCCAGACAACCTTATAGATACTATCGGAAAGATAGAGGCGCTTCGTGCCCTGCTCTTCCTTGCAGACAAGTCCCCATCCAGGGATATAAGGTTTCGAAATGTAGGCCCATTCCCACCATCGAGCCTTGCCCCTAAACCTATGGGCTGGATTTATATAGAGAAATGCCCTATCCCATGTTCGATCGTCCGCATGAAGATGCGCACCGCATACCAGCGACAAGACGATTACGAGGGCTATGGATATTCCTTGACATAAAAGGGAAATCTTGGTTTGCAGCTGGCTGAATCCATATCCGATCGTTGCCGTGTGGAGGTCGTGAACAAATATTCCTGCCTGCACGGCCAGAGGTATCAAGAAGAGGAAATAGTGAGCGAATCGAAAGGGTCTCAGGTTATCCCATCGGGCGAGGGTCGGTGGAATTGTGAAGACCTGTTCCATGGACAAGGCATGGTAAAGCAGGTTTGCCTTGCTGCCAGGCTGGTCGAAGCATTGCTCGCGATCTGCTATGTCCTGCACCTTCCACATGCAGAGAACCAGATTTTCATGGGCGCGGTGCGTATAAAAGGCCATTACAAGCATTAGAATAGAGAATGTAAGCCCGGCAATGAGTCCGAGGTCATTGATGTCAAAGACCAACCCCAATACGGGCGCTCTTGCATTGATGACATCGTTGATAAATGCCTCTTGCTGTTTTTCGATAAAGGTTCCCGCAGCTTCCTTGGTGTTGATTCCGTATCGCTCAAACCATCTTGCCGCGGCACAGGCTTCTACGCAGGAATCGGAGGTTATCCCGTAACGGGACAGTACAGCCATCTTCTCCGTTTTTTTCGTATCCGGGACCTGATTCAAGAGGTTTTTCTTATCCAAATCATTGGCACAGGAGAACCCATTCTCAACGTTTTTCCAAGCGATGCACCTCTTGACCAAGGAGTAGTTGGTTGCGGCCGTCGTGAGGCGGTGCCGCGACCACCCTTCGGTCCGTCCCCCCCATGCTGTCGCGAAAGCAGCAATGCTAGAGACAACGATCGCAAGCATCACAAACCGAACGCGACTAGATGAGGAGCCGAGAGCTCGAATATATTGTTCGATTTCGAACGCGTGCTCCAATTCGGCAGCACGTAAAGCCTTGCCCTTGGACACAATTCCTCCTATAAATATCGGCGATACTATCGGCAGGAGAACTACCCGAGCAAGCTTAAAGATAAATCAATATATTTATCTTGCGAGAAGCAGCCACGACGGCTCGTCAGGGCGCGAGCAAATACTGTGCGAGCGGCCCGAGCCTCGCGCGCGTCTCGGGTTGCATGCGGGCCGCGAAGTCGGTCCCGGCACGCCCCTCCCGCGGAATGAACGCGCCCTGGATCGATCGGCGCGGCCCGCTCGAAATATTTGCGGTGTGACCATGCCATATGGACCCATTGAACACGAGCAGTGAGCCCGGACCGCCGCACGCCAACACCTGCCCTTCGTATGGGGCCCGCGGATCTGAAATGATTTCCTCTGGGGTTCCCGGCCACCGGTGCGAGCCCGGCACGAAGCGGGTCGCGCCGTTGTCAGGCCGAAATTCGTCGATCATCAGGATGAAGCCCAGGAGCGGCCAATCGGCGGAGCCGCGCCGGACGTCGGCGTGCAGCTCCTGGGCAGGCGATCGCGGCCGCAGAGTCCGCCCGAGCAGCGAGCTGAGCTTGAACGGCCGGCCGATGACGAGGCAGCCGGCCTCGAGCAGGGGCGAAAATATATACAGGCGGTCGAACTCGGCCCCTCGATTCACAAAATCGCACACCCTCGTCGAGGTACTGCCGATCTTGATGTCGTCGCCGGTCGCCGATGCCATGGCGGCGGTGTATGCGCCGGCCAGCCGTTCCATCCGGCCAAACGGCTCCGGGCCGGGAATTACGACGAAGCCGCGCTCCCGCAGTTGTGAGGCGGCATCCATCGGGAGCTCGCTCCCCGCGGCCAACGTACTAAACCGGCCAGATCAGCAGTAGAGCCGCAAGTAATCCGCGCACGTACCCACCGGAGCGCAGAACTGCGCGGGACGAAGCCGGCAGGAGGAGCAACTGCAAGACGCCGCCTGAGCGGTCCGAGGTGTCGTTACGGCGGCGATAAAGAGGAAAACAGAGGTGATCAGTAACAAGATTCTACGAAGCATGACCTCTCCTTCTCGTTAGTCGGTTGCCCACGAGGCTTGGCCGGGCCTGCCCCAGCATAGTGCGTTGCATGGCTAGCTTCAATATGCTTTCGTCGCCCAAGCGTGGGCGGCCTCGCGCAATGCCTCCGCGGCGTTGGCCCTCGAATCTGCCGGAGCGCTCCTCGAAAGGGCGGTTCCGGCCCACGATTAGGCCCGGGCGCCCCTCTCTTCGGTTGCCGGGACGGAGAAAGTACCCGCTCCGGCCCATCAATGGGCCGCTCCGCCCCACGCTTGGGCCGCTCCGGCCCTCTACTGGGCCGGACGGCCCCTCTACTGGGCCGGTCGGCCCCTCTACTGGGCCGGTCGGCCCCACTACTGGGCCAGTCGGCCCCTCTACTGGGCCAGACGGCCCCACTATTGGGCCGGTCGGCCCCTCTACTGGGCCAGACGGCCCCACTATTGGGCCGGTCGGTCCCGCTGCTGGGCCGGACGGCCCCACTACTGGGCCGGTCGGCCCCACTGCTGGGCCGGAGCGGCCCATTGATGGGCCAGACGAGCCCCCGCGGTGAAACTGCGGCGTCATTCCGCCAGGCCAACGCTCTAGATGGACGCGTAAGTCTCTGAAGATAGAGGTGGCAAGGCGGAGAGGACCGTTACAGTATTAAAAGCTCCCTCACCTCCGGATTGACAACCCCAGAGCCATGTGGATACTTCGAAACGCCGGTTCGTAGACGCTCAACCGAAGGATCTCTTCAAAGGGGCCATCATGAAAAAGAACATCCGCCGCCTCAGTCTCAATCGGGAAACTCTCCACGCGCTAGAGACTACCCAGATCCAGGCCGTAGTCGGGGGACTCAGTGCGGATAATACGAGCTGTCATTGTTTTATCAATACGGGCTGCAACTGTACGAATATTTGCTGAGGCGTTGCCAGGGCCGCGCGGGCTCCAGGGTCGCGGAGACGGCGTGCCGCCGCCTCCGTGGCCCATTGATGGGGCGGAGCGGCCAGCGCTACTCCGGCTTGATCGCGGACAGCTCGCGGACCTTGCGGTTCAGGTAGATCAGATAGAGGCCCAGGAGGAGGGTGATCGCTCCGAAGATCACCATCTCGACAGGACTGAACGCCGGCGGGCCCAGGTTCTCGTCGAGCCAACTGCCCGGCGTGTCGAATGCGAGCCCTACCAGAGCAACAATCGTGAACCCCAGGAAGATCATGAAAACCATCCAGGTCGAGGGCACTTGCTTCCAATAGGACAGGAGCAAGCGGGCCTCGGGAGCGACGACCCGCCGGTTGGCCTTCGGTCCGAGCGGTCCGGGCAGTCCGAGCAGCAACACGGCGCCCACCAGGGCCATCATGAGGAAGAGCCCCGCCGCGAAATCCTGGCCGGGCCGGACACCCTCCGGCCCGAAGGCCGCGGCCAGACAGGCATTCAGCGGCGCCCCGAGGTTCAGGCCGAAAAAGGTCACCTGCCAGGCGCCGAGAAGCCCCAGGCCCCCGACCACGAGGAGGGCGATGAGCGCAAGGAGGACAGGCCTCTCGATCTGAGGAGGAGATCCTGAAGGTTTCAGGGCGGTTGGCATGCGATACCTTTCAGGACCGGTCAGGGTCGGGCGTCGATTCCGTCCGCCCAGTATAGAGGAGGAAACGAGGAGGACCAGAGAATCACCTGGCACCTGGTTACGGGCTGGTTACGGGGCTGGCCCCCGAGGTCGATCACTCCGCTGGCTGAAGGATTTCGGCCACTCTCCTCTGCATCACCTTGATCGCCTTCAAGGTTCGAAGCATGACCTTGAAATCGACGATCCGTCCCTCGTCCCCCCAGGTGATCATGTCTACACCGTTCACGCTGACGCCGTCGATCTCGACCAGAAATTCCAGGACAGCGTCATGCTCGCCGACGACCTCGCGAACATAGCGGAACGAATGTTTCGAGAAGATGTCGAAGACCGCGGCCAGGTACTGGCGCGTTATGGCCTTTCCGACCTGAGGTGTGTCTACAAGGGGAGAATGGAAAACCACGTTCTCGGCCAGCAGCGAATCCACGCCGGCAATGTCTTTGGCGGCGACAAGCCGGTGCCATGCTTCCATGGGACTGATCGTCATTCGGCTCTCGACTCCATGGAGCGCATCCTATCTTCTCCTGGGACGGCCCACCAACCTCCTGGCTGAATGTTCAGCCGTTCGCCAGAATGCACCATGCCGCAGCGCGGCAGGAGCCGGAGGGGGCTCCCCGGGCCCGCCCTTGGGTTACAATCCCCCCGTCAGCGGTCTGTCGTCTTCTTATCCCAATCCAAGGATCGCAGTTCAGGAGTCATATGGCTGAGCAATATATCTACGTGATGAAGGACCTGCGGAAGGTCTATCCGCCCAATCGCGAGGTCCTGAAGGATATCTGGCTGTCGTTCTTCCCCGGCGCCAAGATCGGCGTGCTGGGCCTGAACGGCGCCGGCAAGAGCACGCTGTTGAAGATCATGGCCGGCGAGATCAAGGAGTTCGTCGGCGAGGCCTGGGCCGCCAAGGGGGCCAAGGTCGGCTATCTGTCGCAGGAGCCGCGGCTCGACCCGGCCAAGGACGTCCTCGGCAATGTCGAGGAGGGGGTGGCCGAGACCCGCGCCCTGCTCACCAAGTTCGACGAGATCAACGAGAAGTTCGGCGAGGAGATGTCGGACGAGGCCATGGACAAGCTGATGGCCGAGCAGGCGCGCGTCCAGGACGCCATCGAGACTGCCAACGCCTGGGAGCTCGATCGCACGCTGGAGATCGCCATGGACGCCCTGCGGCTGCCGCCGCCGGACGCCGACGTCACCAAGCTCTCGGGCGGCGAGCGCCGCCGGGTCGCCCTCTGCCGGCTGCTGCTCCAGCGCCCCGACCTCCTCCTGCTCGACGAGCCCACCAACCACCTCGACGCCGAGTCGGTGGCCTGGCTGGAGCACTTCCTCGCCGACTACCCGGGCACGGTGGTGGCCGTCACCCACGACCGCTACTTCCTCGACAACGTGGCCGGCTGGATCCTGGAACTCGACCGCGGCCAGGGCATCCCCTGGAAGGGAAATTACACCTCCTGGCTGGAGCAGAAGCAGGAGCGCCTCGCCCTCGAGGAGAAGACGGAGTCGTCGCGGCGGCGCACCTTGCAGCGCGAGCTCGAATGGGTGCGGATGTCGCCGCGCGCCCGCCAGGCCAAGGGCAAGGCCCGCCTCACCGCCTACGAGAAGCTGCTCGCTGAGGACCGCGAATACGACAAGCGGGGCGATCCGAACGAGATCCACATCCCCTCCGGACCCCGCCTCGGCGACGTGGTGGTGGAGACCAAGGGGCTGCGCAAGGGGTACGGCGACAATCTGCTGATCGAGAATCTCGACTTCGCCCTGCCGCCCGGCGGCATCGTCGGCGTCATCGGCCCGAACGGCGCCGGCAAGACCACCCTGTTCCGGATGATCGTCGGCCAGGAGACGCCGGACGCCGGCTCGATCCGCGTCGGCGAGACGGTGAAGATCGCCTACGTCGACCAGAGCCGCGACAGCCTGGACGGCGAGCAACTGGTCTGGGAGTCGATCTCGGACGGCCGCGACGTCGTGATGCTGGGGAGCCGCGAGGTCCCGGCCCGCTCGTACGCGGCGGCCTTCAACTTCAAGGGATCGGACCAGCAGAAGCGGGTCAAGGACCTCTCGGGGGGCGAGCGCAACCGCGTCCACCTCGCCCGCACGCTGAAGGCCGGCGGCAACCTCCTGCTGCTCGACGAGCCGACCAACGACCTCGACGTCGACACCCTGCGGGCCCTGGAGGAGGCGCTGCTCTCCTTCGCCGGCTGCGCGGTGATCATCAGCCACGACCGCTGGTTCCTCGACCGTATCGCCACCCACATCCTGGCCTTCGAGGGGGAATCCCAGGTGGTCTGGTTCGAGGGGAACTACGAGGCCTATGAGGCGGACAAGAAGCGCCGTCTTGGCGCCGACGCCGACCAGCCGCACCGGATCCGCTACAAGAAGCTCACCAAGGCCTGATCGAACCCTCACCCCCGGCCCCTCTCCCGTCCCCTCCCCCCTCCCTCACCGGGAGAGGGGAGACAAGCTCCGTCCCTAAAAAACCTTCGCGAAACGCCCCCCTCTTCTCCCGGTGAGGGAGGGGGGAGGGGACGGGAGAAGAGGGCCGGGGTGATGAGGGCCGCCCAATCTGGCATCGAGGTTGCAACTATATTTTGGTGTGAAGGGCGGTGGGCGGGAGAGGGACCTCGGCACAGCGCGCTGAAAACTTTCGAAAGAGTCGAGGTCCCCCCGAACACCGCAAATGGTTAAGTTGGATGGGCGCCTACCGGGTGCCTTCCAAAGAGAAACTAAATTCGGAGAGGAGCTCGATATGAAGCGTCTAAACCTCATGACCGCGGTTCTGGCCATCGTTGCGGCCCCCGCCCTGTTCGCGCAGAGCACCCTGAACACCAACGCCCCGGGCCCGTCGCAGGAGACGAAGCCGGGCCAGACCAATAACAACCTGCAGAACCCCGGCTCGAACATGCAGCAGGGCAACCAGAACGGCACCATGCAGGAGCACGGCACGGTCGAGGGTACGGCCAACGAGAGCACGACCGGCACCAACGACATGAACAGCCAGACCGGCACCTCGACGGGTACTACTGGCACGACCGGCACGATGAACAACACCGACTCGACCGGCACGACCGGCACGATGAGCAACGATACGGCAACCGGCACCACCACCACGACCACCACCGGCTCGTCCGATTCGATGAACAACACCGACACGACCACCGGCTCGACCGGCTCGTACTCGGGCAGCAGCAGCGCCACCGACACGACCACGACCTCCTCGGCTTCGCTGCCGCAGACCGCCAGCGACCTGCCGACCGTGGCGATCGCCGGCCTCCTGGCCCTGTTCGCGGCTTTCGCGATTCGCACCTACGCGAAGCGGAATGCCTAAACAGATCCGCCGGTTGAACTAGATCACCTGGCGCTACGGCGCCAGGTGATTCTGTTTTTACGGCTCTTTTTACGGCTCCATGAACAGCTCCTCGATCGCCATGAATAGATCCCGTCTGCGCTGGCTCGAGCGCGCCCTGCTGCTCGTCGGCATCCTCTGCCTGGGGATCTGGGCCTGGTCCTGGCTCGACTCCACTTACTTCCAGTACCGCGAGAATCAGATTCTGGACGAGGCGCTGAAGGCCCCTCCCAAGACCACGGCCGCGGCCGAGACGGATTCCCTCGGGAGCTTCAAGCCCCAGCCCGCCGCCATGCCGCCCAAGCCGCTGGAAGACGGCTCGCTGATCGGCCGCATCGAGATCCCCCGCGTCGGCGTCTCCGCCGTCGTGCTAGAGGGGGTGGACACCAAGGCTCTGCGGCGCGGCGTCGGCCACATCCCCGAAACCGCCCGGCCGGGCACCGGCAACGTCGGCCTCGCCGCTCACCGGGACAGTTTTTTCCGTGGCCTCAAGGATATTCGTAAGAATGACATTATCCGGCTGCAGACGCTGGAAGGCACGTTCCAGTACCGCGTGGAGTGGACCGAGATCGTCAAGCCCGAGGACACGAAGGTGCTCGCGGACAACGGCACCTCGGAGCTCACGCTGGTGACCTGCTACCCCTTCTACTACGTGGGCTCGGCCCCGAAGCGGTTCATCGTGCGGGCGCAGCAGGTCGGCGAGGGGGAGGCTCGGGTAGAATGACCCTCCGATGCACCTGTTCCGGCGGCCTTCCGGCCTTCTCCTGATCCTCGTAGCGCTCCTGAGCGTGCCGTTCGCCGCGGTCGCGTGGGAGGAGCCGTCGCCGGAAGCCGAGGCGCGGGAGGCCTTTCTGTCGCGGCCCACGGCCAGACCGGCCGCTCCCGCCGCCCTTGTTTCGGAAACACTTTCTCAGACGCCCTCGCGGGCCGTCCGCACACCCCTCCCCTCGTCTCCCGTCCGCACGTCCGTCCGCGTCCTGACCGGCCGCCTGAACCAATAGACCGAGACCCTCCGTGAAGAAGCTCGCCCGCTCCCCGGGAGCGCGGCGGAAACACGGAAACGATCCGGCGATCTGTCTTCCATCCGGAAGAGCGCCGGTCAGGATCGAGGTCATTTATGTGCGTTAGGTACCTTTTTTCCCTTCTCCTGCTTCTCCCTGCCTGGGCTCACGCCTTCGACGGCCGGCTGCTGCTCGCGGACGGCTCGCCGGCTTCCGGCTACCGGGTCTCCCTCGTCGGCCAGACGGTCTCGGTGACCGCCGGAGCGGACGGCCGGTTCCGCATTCTCCCCACGCCGGCGCTCCCCTTCCAACTGGTGGCCTCGAGCCCGGCCGGGGAGGTGTCGCCGCCATTCGCGGTGGCCGGGCTGCCGGAAACGGGAGCGCTCGATCTGACCATCCCGGCGGCTTTCGAGGACAGCGTCACGGTGGTCTCCGGGGTGGCCCCCAACATCGAGGCTCCCCCCGCCGCGGCGACCACCACGGTCAGCCAGGAGGATCTGGAGCAGCGCCGGCCGCCGCGGCTCGCCGACGCGCTGCAGGGGGTCGCCGGCGCCTCGCGGACGGATGAGAGCTCGACCGCGGTGCCGGTGATCCGCGGCCTGGCCGGCGGCCGGACGCTGATCCTGCTCGACGGCGGCCGGGTCACCGCGGAACGGCGCGCCGGGCCTTCCGCCAGCTATCTCGATCCGTTCACCCTCGGCTCGATCGAGATCGCGCGCGGGCCCGGCTCGGTCGCCTACGGCTCGGACGCCCTGGGCGGCGTCATCCACGCCCGCTCCCGCTTCCCCGAGCCGGGCACCTCGACGGTCAACTTCCAGCTCGACAAGAGCGGCGGCGCGGCGGACGAGGAGGTGGCCGGCGCCGAGGTCTCGGGAGACGTGCCGGGCGGCGCCCTGCTGGGGCAGTTCCACTGGCGCCGCTCCGGCGATCAGGAGGCCGGCGGCGGCGAGCGCATCCCCAACTCGGCCTTCGAGGACCGCGGCGGCGCGCTGCGCTACACCAGCTACACCCCGCTCGGACGCCTGCGGGCCTCGTTCTCCGCCGCCGATGCCCTCAACGTCGGCAAGCCCTCCTCGGACGTCGAGACGGTGCGCACGTACTACCCGAAGGAGAGCTCCCGGCGCTTCCATCTCAATCTCGACGCCGGCCCGCACTGGGGTTTCGAGACGCTGGAGCTCGGCCTCTTCCTCGGCCGCTACCGGCTGGTCACCGACCGCGACCGCGCCGCCACGCCGACCGCGGCGCGCCTGATCGAGAGCGCGGACGTGGACGCCGACGACGCCTCGGTGCGCGCCGTGGCCTCGCGGCCCGCCCTGGGCGGACGGCTGCTCGCCGGGCTGGAGGTGGTCTCGCGCTTCAACCTGGAGGCGTTCACCGGCCGCGATACCCTCGACGCGAACGGCGGCCGGGTCGCGTTCGAAAGGTCGGTGTCGATCGCCGGCGCCCGCCAGGTCGACCAGGCCGTCTTCGTGACCTTCGACCGGCCGCTGGCGGCGCGGACCCTGCTCTCGGCCGGAGTGCGGGGGGACCGGGTGGAGACACGCAACGAGGGGGGCTTCTTCGGCGACCGCTCGACGAACCACGGCGCGCTCTCGGGGTACGCGGCCCTGACAGCGGGACCGTTCCGGGACGTCACCACCTATCTCCAGGTGGCCCGCGGCTTCCGCGATCCGCTGCTGTCGGACCGCTATTTCCGGGGTCCCTCGGGCCGAGGCTTCATCACCGGCAATCCGGATCTCGATCCCGAGACCAGCCTGCAATATGACGCCTCGGTGCGCTGGGCGCGGGGGCGCGGATCGCTGGCCCTGTTTGGCTATCTTTACAAGATCGACGACCTGATCGAGCGCTACCGCCCGGAGCGGGATTTCTTCTTCCGCAATCGGGGCGAGGCGAAGATCGAGGGGCTGGAGCTGGAGGGGCAGACGGCGCTGCCCGCGGGCTTCCGGCTGGAGCTCGCCGCCGCCTGGGCGCGGGGCGAGGCGGTGGACGATGGCGCGGCGCTCGACAACATCGCGCCCCCCAACGGCGCGGCCACCCTGCGCTGGAGCGGGGAGCGCGGCTTCGCCTATCTCCGCGGGAGCTACTCCCTGCGCGACGAGCGACCCGGTCCCACCGAGGTCGAGAGGCCGGGCCAGAGCGTCTGGGATCTGGGGATCGGCTGGCGGATCACCGAGCCCCTGGAGCTCCGCCTCCTCGGCCGCAACCTGACCGACCGGCGCTACCGCGACTCGCCGGACGAGGTGGCGCCGCTGGCGCGCGGAAGGAGTTTTTCGGTGGGGCTGGTGGGGCGGTACTGAGGGTCCGCCAGCGGCAGCCGCACCTCGAACTCGCTCCCCTTCCCCGGCCCCTCGCTGCGGGCGGCGACTTTTCCGCCGTGCATCTCGACCAGGCTGCGCACCAGGGTGAGGCCGATGCCGAGGCCGGCTTCGGAGCGGTCGAGACCCTGCTCGCCCTGGGCGAAGAGGTCGAAGACCCGCGGCAGCAGGTCGGCGGTGATGCCGGCGCCGTCGTCGCGGACCCGCACCACGGCCTCTTGCTCCTCGCGCCGGACGGAGAGCGTGATGTGCCCCCGGGGCTCGGTGAACTTCACGGCGTTGCGCAGGAGGTTCGAGATCACCTGCTCGAGCCGCGTCACGTCGCCGTCGAGCGGCAGGGGGGCGGGCGGGAGATCCACCGTCAGCTCCTGTTCCTTGGCCTCGGCCAGCGGCCGCGAGGCCTCGGCGGCGTGCCGCAGCACCTCGGCGAGGTCGAGGGGCTGCCGCCGCAGCTCGATCTTGCCCTGGGTGATGCGGGAGACGTCGAGCAGGTCGTCCACCATCCGTACCAGATGCTGGATCTGCCGCCGGATGATGGCGACCGGCCGCCCGGTCTGCGGATCGGTGGAGCCCATCTGCTCCAGCAGGTAGGAGGCGTTGGCGATCGCCCCCAGCGGATTGCGCAGCTCGTGGGCGAGCATGGCGAGAAACTCGTCCTTGCGGCGGTCGGTCTCGGCGAGGGCCTCGGCTCGGGCCCGCAGCTCGGCCGCCAGGCGCTCGCTCTCGCGGGTGCGTTCGGCCAGGCGGTCCCGCATCTCCTGGAAGGCGGCGGCGAGGCGGGCGACCTCGGCAATGCCGCTGCTCGCCCCGAGCGGAGCCGCGAGATTGCCGGCGGTCAGCTCGCCGACGGCGTTCGAGAGGTCGCCGAGCGGCCGGGCGATCCGGCGGGCGGCGAAAATGCCGGCGGTCACCGTCAAGGGGATCACCAGCAGCAGGAGGCCGAAGGCGAGATCGCGCCCCCGGCGCACGCCGGCCAGGGCGGCGGTGCGGGGGCTCTCCACCGCCACCCCCCAGTTCAGGCGGGGGACCGGGGCGAAACCCGCCAGGCCCTCCTCCCTCTCCACCCGCTGCTGGCGGTCGCGGACCCGCCGGTCCCAGGAGGGGGGCAGCGGCGGCAGCGTCTCGCCGGGGCGCAGCCCGTTGGCTTCGGCGATCGGGTGGCCGAAGCCGTCGCTCAGCGAGACATGGGCTCCCCGCCGGGAGATCCGTTTCGCCAGAGCCTCGGCGCCGAAGGCGGCCACCAGCGTGCCGGTGACGTCGTTATTGTCGTCGTGGATGGGAGCTCCCAGCAGGAAGAACGAACGCTCTCCCACCCGCACCGGGGTGAGCTGGCTGCGGCGCTCCCGGCTCACCGCCGCGGCCAGCTCCAGCACTTCCCGCGCCGGCAGGGCAACGGCGCCGGCGGCGGCCACCACCCGGCCGTCGAGGGAGACGGTGCGGAGCGCGACGACGCTCGGATAGATCCGCAGGGAGCCGTCGAGCAGCTCGGCCTGGCGGTCGGCCACCATCGGCTCGCGCCCGGCGAAGGTGGCCAGATTGGCCGTCCGGGCGCCGTTCAGCTCGATGTAGTCCGAGACGTTCTGGGCGACCGAATGCGCCTCGGCTCTCTGGCTCGCGATCACCTGGGTCTCGGCCAGATGCTCCTCCTGGGCCGTCACCACCGCCGTCGCCAGGATGAGCGCGAGCGAGGTGGCGATCACCAGGGTCAGCGAGAGGCGGGCGCGCAGGGCCGCGGTTTCCAGGGTCGCCAGCCGGCGGCGCAGCCAGGGCAGGCAGACGATCGCCGCGCCGCCGCCGGCGTAGATGGCGACGCCGGTCCAGGACGCCCGCGGCAGCGAGATGAGGAGCCCGAACGCCAGGAAGGTAGCGCCGCCGAGGAGGTGGACCGGCCAGATCCACCGCGGCCTCGCCCCGGGCGCGAGCTGCGCCGCGGCGAGGGGGACGCCGGTCAGCAGAAAGGCCAGGGCGAAGACCGTGATGCTGTAGGGAAACTGGCCGTAGAAAGAGCCCTGGAAGAACCGCGGCAGCGCCAGCATCAACAGTCCCACGAGGGTGGCGATGATGCCCATGAGGAGGCCGAACAGGTCGCCGCCCCTGGCGATGGCCGGCTGGTCGCGCCGGAGCAGAAAGGCTCCGAAGGTCCCCGACCCCAGGACGGTGTAGCAGACCCCTCCGGAGAGGGCGCCGACCCGGAAGAAGCTCGCGGCGAGCGCGAGCAGCGTCACCCCGACACAGAGGTGGGCGGCGAAGCACCAGGCTCGCCGGGGCCCCAGCACCGCCACCGCCAGCATCGCCATGCCGGAGGCGAGCGAGAGGGTCCCCCAGCCGAACGCGTAGGGCAGCAGGGCGTCATAGGAGGGGGTGTTGAAGCGATGGGGCGCGATGAGCACGAACGCGCCGATGAAGCCGCAGAACAGGCCCATCGCCCACAGGAAAACCTCGGGGGAGAGAGAGCGCACCCCCGGCATGACCCTCACGCGCGAACCTTCGCTCAAAACTCTCGTATCCCTCCCCATGCCCGCGGACTAGAATGCCACAACGTTGTTCACTGACCGGAGGCGCGCCGGACTTTCCGGCGGCCGGAGGAATCCATGTCGACGAGAAGAATCCTGTTCCTGATCCCGGCGCTCATCCTCGCCCTCGCGGCCTGGACCTTCGCCGACACGACTCTACCCTCTTCGGGACCGCTGCTCGGCTTCAGCAATGATCACGCCAGCCAGCAGCGGGCGCTCGAGGCGCGCTTCGACTCCCATCTCGATGCCGCGAATCTGCGCGAGTGGATGAAGCGCCTGTCGGCCCGCCCGCACCACATCGGATCTCCCTACGACAAAGACAACGCCGAGTTCATGGCGGGCCTCTTCCGGTCGTGGGGGTTTCAGACCGAGATCGAGCAGTTCAAGGTGCTCTTCCCCACCCCGAAGACCCGCGTGCTCGAGATGGTGGCGCCGACCCGCTTCACCGCCTCCCTTTCCGAGCCGCCGCTCAAGGAGGATTCGACCTCCGGCCAGACGGCCGAGCAGCTCCCGACCTACAACGCCTACTCGATCGACGGCGACGTCACCGGCGACCTCGTCTACGTCAACTATGGTGTGCCGAAGGACTACGAGGAGCTCGAGCGCCGCGGCATCGACGTCAAGGGGAAGATCGCCATCGCCCGCTACGGCGGCTCCTGGCGTGGCATCAAGCCGAAGGTGGCCGCCGAGCACGGCGCCGTCGGCTGCATCATTTTCTCCGACCCCTCCGGCGACGGCTACTCCCAGGGTGACGCCTATCCCAAGGGGGGGTGGCGCTCGGACCGTAGCGTCCAGCGCGGCTCGGTGGCCGACATGCCCACCTACTCGGGCGACCCGCTCACCCCCGGCGTGGGAGCGGTCGAGAACGCCCGGCGGCTGGACATCAAGGACGCCAAGACGCTGACCCGGATCCCCGTGCTGCCGATCTCCTACGGTGACGCCCTGCCGCTGCTCCGGGCGATGGCCGGCCCCATGGCTCCCGAGGGGTGGCGCGGCACCCTGCCAATCCCCTACCGCCTCGGCCCCGGCCCGGTGCGGGTGCACCTGAAACTCGAATTCAACTGGACCATGGTCCACATCTACGACGTGATCGCCAGGATCCCGGGCTCCGAGCGCCCCGATCAGTGGGTGATCCGCGGCAACCATCATGACGCCTGGGTCAACGGCGCGTCCGACCCGATCAGCGGCATGGTGGCGGAACTCGCAGAGGCCCGCGCCCTGGGCGAGCTGGTCAAGAGCGGCTGGAAGCCGAAGCGCACGATCATCTACGCCGCCTGGGACGGCGAGGAGCAGGGCCTGCTCGGCTCGACCGAGTGGGTCGAGACGCACGCCGACGAGTTGCGCCAGCATGCGGCGGTCTACATCAACTCCGACAGCAACTCGCGCGGCTTCTTCGGCGCCGGCGGCTCGCACCAGTTGGAGACCCTGGTCAATCAGGTGGCGCGCGACGTGCCCGATCCCGAGAAGGGGATCAGCGTCCTCGACCGCACCCTCGCCGGCAACATCGTGTTCGGCGCCCCCGAGCAGGCGGAGGAGGCGCGGACCAACAAGGCCTTCGCGATCGACCCCCTGGGCTCGGGTTCGGACTTCACCCCCTTCCTGCAGCATCTGGGGATCGCCGCGCTCAACATCGGCTACGGCGGCGAGGAGGAGTACGGGCAGTACCACTCAATCTACGATTCCTTCGACCACTACACCCGCTTCGTGGATCCAACCTTCGTCTACGGCGTGGCGCTGGCCAAGACCGGCGGACGGATCGTGCTGCGGCTGGCGGACGCCGACGTCCTCCCCTTCGACTTCGACCGCTTCACCATCACCGTCGGCCGCTACGCCGACGAGGTCCAGAAGCTCGCGGGCACCCTGCGCAAGGAGGCCGAGGACCGCAACCTCGGCCTGGATGACAAGATCTACCAGGCGGTCGCCGATCCGAACCAGACCTGGGTCGCGCCGAAGCGGCTGGACGCCGTGCCCTACATCAACTTCTCGCCGCTGGAGAACGCGGTGGCGGCCCTCAAGACCAGCGCCGCCGCCTACTCCAAGGCGATGACCGCCGCGACCGCCGACGGCAAGGTTCCGCCGCCCGAGGTCCAGCAGCGGCTCGACGAGATCCTGATGAAGAGCGAGCGGGCCCTGACCACGACCTCGGGCCTGCCGCGCCGCTCCTGGTACGTCCACCAGATCTACGCCCCCGGCTTCTACACCGGCTACGGCGTGAAGACCCTCCCCGCCGTGCGCGAGGCCCTCGAGCAGCGGGACTGGAAGGAGGCGGAGCAGCAGATGAGCGTGGTGGCCGGCGCGATCACGGGCTTCGCGAAGGAGATCGACCGCGCCACGGCGCTGCTGGGGGGCGGGGGGACGGCGGCGGGGCGGTAGGAGGGGCCGGGGGGTGAGGATTCGGGGCGGGGGGCTATACGATACCTCCCCATGAGCCGCCCCTTCCGAGTCCCCACCCGCGTCCTCATGTCCCCCGGCTGTCTGCGGCAGCTCCCTGAAATCGTCGCGGGCTACGCTCCGGAGCGGGTCCTGATGGTGACCGATCCCGGGATCGAGGAGACCGGCTGGCCCGAGGGGATCTGGCAGGCGCTGGCGGAGCGGAATATCGAGGCGATCACCTTCGACGACGTCGAGCCCAACCCGCGGGCGGCGACGGTCGACCGCTTGGCGGAGTGGGGGAAGGAGGAGGGGGCGACGCTGGTGCTGGGGATCGGCGGCGGCAGCGTCCTCGACGCCGCCAAGGCCGCCGCGATGAGGATGACGAACCCTGGTTCCGTCACCGACTACGAGGGGCGGGACCGCTACGCCGAGAAGCCCCTGCCGTTCATCGCCATCCCCACCACCTGCGGCACCGGCTCCGAGGTGACCTGGGTCTCGGTGCTCACCGTCCCGGAGCGGCACGCCAAGATCAGCGTCAAGGGGGAGACCATGTTCCCCGACTGGGCGATCGTCGACGCCGATCTCCTGGTCACCCTGCCGGGCCGCCTCGTCGCCTGGACCGGGGTGGACGCCCTCACCCACGCCGTCGAGGCCACCACCTGCCGGCTCGCCAATCCGGTCTCGGACGCCCTGGCGGAGAAGGCCGTCGCCCTCCTGCTCCGCTATCTTCGCCGGGCCTCGGCCGACGTCGCGGCGGATCCCGAGGCGCGCGAGGCGGTGATGCGGGCCTCCACCCTGGCCGGTCTCGCCTTCGGCAACGCCGACGTCGCCGCCGTCCACTGCCTCTCCGAGACCCTGGGCGGACGCTATGACCTCCCGCACGGGCTGGCCAACGCCATCCTCCTGGGGCCGGTCACCCGCTACAACCTCGAGGCCTGCGAGGACAAGCTGGCCACCCTGGAGGCCGCCCTGCCGCCGGGGAGCGAAACCGGCGCCGACGGGGTGCTGCAGGCGATCGAGGATCTGCTGCGGGACCTCGGCATCCCCCAGTTCAGCGATCTCAAGCTCCCCGCCACCGACTACCCATGGATCGCCGAGCAGGCGGCGCGGAACGGCTCGAACGCGTCGAATCCGCGGGAGATGGGGGCGGAGCAGTACCTGGAATTGCTGAACGGGCTGTAATTACAACAACTTCCCCAGCTCCCCCAGCATCGCCTTGCGCACCAGCGGCACCGGCGGTCCGCCGTAGGAAAGAAACCGGTCGTGGAACTCCCGCCAAGCCTCCCGGCCGCCGCGCGGGGCGGTCCAGTCGTCGCGGAGCTTCCGCACCAGCAGCTTCCCCAGGGTGTAGTTGAGATAGCCAGGATCGAAGGCGCCGCGGGCGGCCTGCTGCCGGGCGCTGGCCGGGTCCTGGAGACCCTGCTCGCGGAACATCCGCTCGGCCTCCTCCAGCGTCATCGTGCCGGCGTGGAGCCCGAGGGCCACGAGGTAGCGGACGTTGCGCAGCAGCGCGTTCTGGAGCTGGCCGAGGCGGAGGAAGGGGTCGCCGCCGCCGAAGCCGGCCTCCCACATCATCTCCTCCGAGTAGTGGGCCCACCCCTCGGCGAAGCCGTAGGTCACGAACAGCCTCCCCAGCTCCGACTCCGCCCGGTTCGAGTGGAGGAACTGCAGGAAATGCCCCGGCCAGACCTCGTGAATGGTGACGAACAGGAGGTCCGCCTCGTTCGGGATGTACTGCTCCTGCTCCGCCGGCGACCAGGACGGGTCCGGCGGCGCGATGTAGTAGACGGACGGCAGGTGGCGGTCGTACGGGCCGGGGATGTCGATGTAGGCCGAGTTCCACCGCTGATAGGGGGGCGCCTCCGCGATCCGCGCCTCCTCTTCCCCGGGGATCGAGACCAGCCCCTGCTCCTCGACGAACCGGCGCAGCCCCGCGAGCTGCCGGCGGGCGGCCTCGACCGGCCCCTCCGCGGGCTTGCGGGCGTGCATCCTGGCGAGGCCGTCCGCCACCGGCAGACCCGGTGCGAAGGCGGCGAGCGCCTCGCGCAGGGCGGCCAGATTCCGTTCCAGCTCGCGCCGGCCCGCCGCCTCCAGCTCCGCCAGCGGCATGTCCACCCGCTCCGTCTCCCGCAGCATGCGGGCGAACCGCTCGGCGCCGAGGCGGAACTCGCCGGCGTCCGTGCCCGGCGGCGGGATCTGCTCGTGGAACCAGGCGCCCAGCTCGCGCAAGGCCCGGGCCGCGGCGGCGTTGGCTTCCTGGAACTCCGCCTGGAGATCCGGGTCCGCCACGGTGGCGAACACCGCCGGGACGTCCGACTCCAGATAGCCGGCGAGCCCCGCGAAAGTCATCTCCCCCAGCTCGGCGTGGGTGCGCGGCATCGGGGTGAGCAGTTGGGCCCGCATCTGCCCGGCCGCGCGCGGGACGGCCCGCGCGTAGTCGACGAACGCCCGCATCCGCCGCGCGAGCGGGGCGTAGTCGCGGGCGAGATAGAGATTGGGATCGATGGCGCCGGCGTAGAAGAGCGGATTGCGCCGGTGCCACTCGGCGTCCTCGAGCCAGAAGAGATCGGAGTCGACGATGACGCTCAGGAGCTCGCGCTCGAAGGCCCGCCGCTCGTCGAGCGTCGCGGGATCGAACTCCGCCGCCCGCGCCTTCTCCGCCCGCAGCCAGGCGATCTCCCGCTCGAACCCCTCCGGGCTCCAGTCGGGCAACCGTCCATCGTATTCGTGCCGTCCGGCCCCGGACGCGAAGGTGGGGTGCAGCTCGAAATAACCGTCGAGGAACGAGCGCACCCCATGATCCCACCCGCCCGCGACCACCGAGGCGTCCAGGCACTGCAGGCTCTTGGTCTCCGCGTCCATGGAGGGGAAGTCTAACCCGGTCTGGGATACCATGGCTCCCCGTATCCAGGCAGCGACCCACACAGCCACACCCAGCGGAGGGGATCATGGCCGAGCCACAGAATTTCGCGAACCACCCGAAGTTCGTTCCGGGCTTTCACTTCGTCACCTTCGGCATCCTGGCGATCAACCTCCTCTGGTCGCTCTACCGGCTGGTTTTTCCGACGGGAATGCCGGGGCTGCCGGGAGTGCCGTTCTTCGACCGCCTGCTCGGCTTCGCGGTGGCCGCCGCTCTCGTCCTGCTCTCTTGGTACGCGCGGGTCTTCCCGCTGCGGGCGCAGGACCGGGTGATCCGCCTCGAGGAGACGCTGCGGCTGGAGCGCCTGCTGCCGCCGGATCTCCGCCCGCGCATCGGCGACCTCCGCCCCAGCCAACTCATCGCCCTCCGCTTCGCCAGCGACGCCGAGCTCCCCGAGCTGACCCGCGCGGTGCTCGACCGGGGGATCACGAGCCCCAAGGAGATCAAGAAGATGGTCACGAATTGGCGCGGCGATTATCTGAGGATGTAGACCGATGAAAACATTTCTCATCGCGCTGTTTTTTCTCCTGGCGAGCTCGCCGCTCGTCCACGCTCAGTCCGATCCTACCTCGCGCTCCTGGAATCAGCCGGTCGAGCCGTACCGCATCGCCGGCAACGTTTATTACGTCGGAGCGAGCGACATCACCTCGTTTCTGATCACGACGCCGGCCGGACATATCCTTCTGGACGGCGGCTTCGTGGAGACGGCGCCGAGGATCGAGGCCAATATCAAAAAGCTCGGTTTCAAGCTCGCGGACGTCAAAATCCTGCTCAGCAGCCACGCGCATTTCGATCACGCCGCCGGGCTCGCGGAGCTCAAGCGCGCGACCGGCGCGAAGTTCGCGGCGAGCGAGAAGGAAGCCCCGCTCCTGGCCCGCGGCGGCAAGGGGGATTTCCTCTTCGGCGACGAGAACACCTTTCCGCCCATCCAGGCCGACCGCATCCTCCACGACGGCGATACGGTCACCCTCGGCGGCACGACGCTGACTGCTCATCTGACCCCAGGCCATACGATGGGCAACACGACGTGGACGATGAAGACGAAGGAAGGGAACAAGACGTACGACGTCGTCTTCGCCCCCAGCCTGTCGATCCTCGACGGGGTGAGCCTGACGAAAAACGTGAGCTATCCGGAGATCGGCGAGGATTACGCGAAGACGTTCCGCGTTCTGAAGGCCTTCCCCTGCGACGTCTTCCTCGCCTCGCACGCCTCGTTCTACAGCGGGCTGGACAAGGCGGAGCGGCTGCGCAAGAGGGCGAAGGAGAACCCCTTCATCGATCCGCAAGGGTACCGGGAGTACCTCGCGCGGATGGAGAAGAAGTACCAGGAACAGCTCCAGAAAGAGCGCGGCGCCAAGCCCTGAAAGGGCGAGAAGGAGGACCTCATGCCCCAGGACAGCGTGTCAGGCAGCTTCAAGGCACAGCTCACGGAGACCTCGGCGTCGCTCACGGTGGGGCAGTTCGTCCCGGAGCTCGCACAGACCCCCGGCAACGTCGGGATCTGCCTCAGCGGCGGCGGCTCGCGGGCGCTCTCGGCCGGCATGGGGCAGCTCCGCGCGCTTTCCTACCTGCAGCTCGACGGACAGAGCCTGCTCAGCCAGACGAAAGCGATCTCCACCGTCTCCGGTGGCTCCTGGCTCGGCGTGACCTTCGAGTTCCTCACCTCCGGCACCAGCGACAGCGCGTTCCTCAACGACTACGTGCCGGATCAGAGGCAGCTCGTCCCCACCGCCGAGCCCGGGCATCCGATCGCCGAGATTCTCGATGAATTGCCGGAGGGCAACATCGGATCGGCGGTGGACTCGGATCTCTTCTCCGTTCCCGCGCTGGCCGTCGAGGCCTACATCCTCTACAAGTATTTCAAGACGCCGCCGAACTCCCTCTGGCAGACGCTGATGGGGCTCCACATCCTCGCGCCCTATGGGCTCTACGAGATCGACCCCGGGAACGGGATGCTCCCGACCTCGCTCTTCTCGTGGGATCAGGCGTCGCTCGAATCCGCGGTGACCGGCCCGAACCCCGGGCTCGCGGACGAGACGGCGCATCTGATCGCTACGGGGGCCGGCCGCGCCCGGCGGCCGTTCCTGATCTGCAACATGGGGATGTTCCTGAGCGAGGCGGGCACCGCGATCCAGTATCTCGCGCCGGTCCAGGGCACCGGGTTCATGACCGGCATCGTGGGCTCGCCCACCGGCACGGACGCCAACGGCCGCGCGCCAGGCGGCGGCGGCGTCACCTCGTTCGCCTTCAGCTCCAACCCCACCGCCGTCGCGGGGACCGAGGTCACCGTGAGCCAACCGCGGCAGCTCGCGCTCACCGACATCGTCGGCATCAGCAGCGCCGCCTTCGCGGACACCCTGCAGAACCAGTTCGCCATCTGGGAGCAGGACCCGGCGCAGTTCCTGGAGCTGCTGGTCGAGCTGGCGGAGGACGTCTGGGAATGGCTCGAGGGGCGTCTCGGCGAATACGGACTCGCCGCGTCCCATGCCTTCATCGCCGCTCCCCCGCGGATCAAGACCGTGGAGGACTTCATGGCGCTCAAGCTGGACCTCGGGAGCCTCAAGGATCTGATCCCGCGATACCAGTACTGGCCGGTGGCAAACGCCGCGCCCTATCCCCAGACCCACCCCACCCGCTTCGCCGACGGCGGCAGCCTCGAGAACAGCGGCGTCAACGCCATGCTCTCCTACGTCGACGTCGAAAACGTGATCGCTTTCCTCAACTCGAGCACCGCGATGGCGGCGGTGAGCCTCGGCATGATCGACGAGTCCGGCAACGAGGTGCCGGGCACGCGAGTGGTGATCACCGAGGACATCCCGCCGCTCTTCGGCTATCAGCCGTACAACCCGCTGAAGGGGTATGTCCTTTACGAGGGGGACCCGAACCCCGTCTTTCCGCAGGGGAGAAACAGCCAGGTTTTCGAGCCGTCGCTGCTGGCCGAGGTGATCCAGGGGCTCTGGACGGCGAGCGGCAGCGGCGCGAATGCGGGGAGCGCGATCTACAAGCAGACCCTTGAGGTTCAGGACAACGCCTGGTTCGGCGTCAAGGGCGGGCGGACGGTGAGCGTACTCTGGGTCTATCCGAACCGCGCCCTGGACTGGTTCAGCCAGTTGAGCCCCGAGGTCCAGGCGCTGCTGGCGCCGTTCGACAACCCGTCGACCGGCGACTACTTCCCGCACTACAGCACGCTCGAGACCGACCTGACCCCGACGCAGATCAACCTGCTCGCCAACTTCACGGCCTGGATGGTGGCCTCCCCGGAGAGCGCGCCGCAGTTCCTGGGGATGTACAAACCCCCCGATTAAGGGCAGGTCGCGAACGCGCTCGAATCCTGGATCGGCCGGAAGGCGGTCCCCTGCGGGTTGTCGTAGGTCTTGACCGCGCCGGTCTGGGTGTCCGTCACCGTGAGATGGACCTTCACGCTGGTCAGGCCGCCGGCGTAGACCCAGTAGCGCTGGTTGAAGCCGCAGGCGTTCAGGACCTTGACCACCATTTCGACGTTAGTGTCGGCGAAGAACCAGAAGTAGCCGGTGTCCGGCGTCATCGGGACGGCGTGGGCGGCGTCGCTGGAGCCGTTGGCCGTCCATCGCGCCTCCACCTGGAAACGGCCGCCGTTGAGGCAGAGCCGCGTGCCGTCCGGAACGCAGAGCGCTGTCGCGGCCGGCTTCCAGCCGAGCTGGATCACCTCGAAGTCGCTGGCCTCGAGGCTGGCGAAGGCGGGGTTGAGCACGTCGTTGTTCCAGCGCGTGTCATAGGCCCCGCTGATGAACATGTTCGAGCCGTTGTCGGCCACGATCAGGCCGTAGGTCTTCATCGCCTGGAAGATCCTGCGCACCTCGGGTGTGTATCCGGAGAGATCCTTACCCGCCTTGAGGCGCAGGCGCGCTCCCATCGGCAGGGCGCCGCGGCTGCTCCCGGCGTCGTGAGAGGCGGGGAAGACGTGGCCGTCGCTCTCCTCCACGGTGAAGCGGAAGGCGTGCTGAATGGGCGCGGAGCCGAATGCCTCGTCATAGCGCACCAGTCCGGGGAGGATGGCGAGGCCGGCCGCGTCGGCGCTGGTCCAGCCGTCGGGACGGCGGAGATTCGAGCCGAGCGGGAAGACCGCCCCGGAGCCCGCCTCCCAGCGGTTGAGCGCGGCGTTCCAGCGGGTGTGGTAGAGCTCGAAGAGGAGGCGATGATCGCGGTCGACGATCAGCATGTGGCGGTCGCCGCCGGGGCTGGCGCTGCCGGGATAGCCCCCCTCGATCCATTTGCCTTGAGTCTTCGCCTCGTTCGGGATCGGATAACCGGCGGGCCGGCCCGGCGCCCCGGTGTCGCTCTCGCTGCCGTACTCGACGAAGGTGACCGGCACCAGCGGCTGCGTGCCGGGCACCACGAGGTAGACCATCCCGTAGATTTCGGGGAACGAATCCGCGTCCCCTCCGAAGTCGGGATGCAGCCCGACACCGGCGCCGATGAAATTGATGTAGCTCGCGCTGCGGGAATCGACCGGCGCCGAGCTGACGTCGGCGTTCCACCAGTTGTCCGCCGGGAACAGCGGCAGCGGTCCGGGGAGAGCCCCGCCGGGCTGGGCGGAAGCGGCGGCGGCGGAGAAGAAGGACAGGGTCAGGAGGAGCGCGAGGCGCATGGCGAGGCCCGGCCCTGGCGAGGGGATTCGATTGTTTCCGTTCATAGTTAAGAGTGAGTATAGCTGTCACCTCCCCGTCACGCCCCATGCTAGGATCGCGATCTCTGAAAATTGATCCAGATCCGGCCTCCGTTGAGGCTGGAAAACACTGGAGGGAGGCTCGTATGGTTCGTAAGGTCCAACCATTCCTCTGGCTCTTCCTGTTGATGATCGCGACGGCGTCCTTCGCGGCCGAGACCACCGGCACCATCTCCGGCGTGGTCCGCGGGGCGGACGGCGCGGGGCTGGCCAGCGTGCCGGTGACGGTCAAGGGCGCGTTCCTTCCCGCCGGCCGCACGGTGGTGACCGACAAGGAGGGCGCGTTCAGCTTCCAGCGCCTGGTGCCGGGCACCTACCAGGTGAGCGCCGACGTGCAGGGCATGGGAGGCGTCCAGCGCGAGGCCCTGGTGGCGCTCGACCGCGACACCCAGGTGGAGCTGTCGCTGCAGCCCCGGGTGGAAGGGGAGATCACGGTCACCGAGGCGCAGCCGCTGATCGACGTCAAGTCCACCTCGGCGCAGGTCAACTTCACCAGCGAGGAGATCGAGGATCTGCCCGTCCCGCGCACCTACAAGGGGCTCTTCGAGCTCGCCCCCGGCGTGGCCGAGAACGGGCGGCTGGCGCCCACCGCCGGCGGCTCGCGGATGGACAACCTCTTCCTGCTCGACGGCATCAACATCACCAACCCCGACTACGGGGACATCTTCCCGGACATCACCCAGCTCGATATCAAGGAGGTCAGCGTTATCCGCGGCGGCCTCAGCGCCGAGTTCGGCCGCACGGGAGGCATGGTCATCAACGCCATCACCAAGTCGGGGACCAACGATCTCCGCGGCGAGGCGCGCGTCGAGTACCAGCCGTCGAGCTTCGTGGCCGCCAACAAGAGCTCGGCCGTGCAGAACACCCAGGACTCCGACTTCCTGGGCATCGCGCTCGGCGGCCCCATCCTGCGCGACCGGCTCTGGTTCTACGGCTCGGCGAGCCGCCCCTCGATCACCACCACGGACCGCCGCAACAACCTCGGCTCCGTGCCGGACGAGGAGGTGGTCACCCAGGAGTACTTCGGGAAGCTGACCGCCAACCCGACCCCGAACCAGTTCATCAACGCCGGGCTGCGCTCGCGGGACCGCACGGACAAGAACGCCGGCATCGGCTCGAGCGCGAATCCGAGCGTCGGCAGCGACGACTCGCGCAAGTATCTGCTCGGCACCGCCACCTGGACGTGGAACGTCACCGCCGACAGCTTCGTCGAGGGCAAGTACAACCACGACAAGGAAGAGAACTCGACCGACCCCACCCTGAAACTCGGCTACCGGCCGGCCTTCAACGCGCTGCGCCCGGACCTCACCGGCCTGTTCACCTCGACCTCCGACTTCCTCGTCGGCGGCGCGACCGGGGTGGGGCAGTCGGTGGGCGGCGCGAGCCTGGCGGTTAACAACCAGGACTTCACGCGCGACGAGCTGCGGGGGACCTTCCAGACCTTCCAGACCTGGGGGAACACGCGCCACGACCTGCGGGCGGGGGTCACCTACGAGGAGAGCGAGGAGCGGCTGGAGCGGCTGGCCAACGGCTGGGGCTCCGTCACCTGGAACGCCACCACCCGCCAGTTCACGGCGAGCTACGTCTCCCAGCAGCCGCCGCACACCGGCCGCGGCACCTCCTACGGCGTCTTCGTCCAGGACCAGATCGCCCTCGGCGAGCGGCTGACGCTTACCCTCGGCGTGCTCGACAACCGGGACGACTACTTCGGTGAGGCGAACGGGGCGACTCCCGGCACCAAGCGGAAGCAGAAGATCCTGTCGTTCGGCTGGGGCCAGCAGATCCAGCCGCGCCTCGGCGTCTCTTTCGTCCCCAGCGCCGAGACCGCGGACAAGCTCTACTTCAACTATGGCCGCTACTACAACACCGAGAACAAGTCCCTCGGGCGGGCCGGCTCCCCGACCCGCATCTTTACCACCCGCGCGACGTTCGACGCCGCCGGCAACCTGATCTCCGACGTCCCCGCGGCCAACACCCAGACCAAGACGATCGACAAGGGGATCGACCCGCAGTTCACCGACGAGTATCTCCTTGGCTACGCGCGGCCGTTCGGCACCACCTGGTCGGGCGAGGTCTGGGGGATGTACCGCGACGTCGGCAACATCTATGAGGACATCAGCGCGGACGGGCTCGGCAACGGCCCCTTCCACGTCGCCCAGCTCCCGGGCGCCTTCCGCCGCTACAAGGCGGTCACGCTGGCGTTGAACCGCCGGCCTTTCAACGACCGCTTCTACCGGCTGACGGTCAACGCCAGCTACACCTGGAGCCGGCTGACCGGCAACTGGGACATCGACTTCAGCAGCACCGGCGACTCCCCGTTCTACAACTCCTCGTTCATCGGCGACGGCCCCGGCGTGCTGATCACCGACAACCGCAACGGCATCCTGCGCGGCGACCGCACGCACGTCGCCAAGCTGTTCGCCGTCATCCGGCCCACCGACGCCTGGAGCATCGGCACGTACACCTTCTTCCAGAGCGGCGGCGCCTGGGAGGCGCGGGGTCTCCCTGACCCGAACGTCTCGAGCAGCTCCTACGTGCGCTATCTCGAGAAGGCGGGCTCGCGGCGGATGCCGGACTGGTACGGTATCGACCTGCTCACCTCCTACGAGTTCCGTTTCGGCGGCATCGGCCTGGAGCTCGAGGGGCGGGTGACCAACCTCCTCGACCGGCAGGTGCCGCTCAACGTCGACGACCGGCAGGTCCTCGGCCGGCCGGTCCCCTACGTGCAGAACAATCCGAACTTCGGCAAGGGGACCTTCTTCTCCCCGCCGCGGACGTTCGTGCTGTCGGCGATCGTCCACTACCGGTAGGACGCGGCATGCGGTAGGTTTCCTCGGTGGAGATCCGGGAGTTCGCTCAGAACCTCGTCACCACCGAGGACCTCGACCGCAAGCTCGCGCCGCCCCCGGCCGGGCTGACGGATGAGGCCCCCGGCCCGCCGCTGCGGATCGATCACCCGGGCCGGCCGCCGGGTCTGCGGTTCCAGCGGCGGATCGAGGTGCCGCCGATCGAGGGGATGCCCGATCCGGCGCAGCGCCCGCGCATCCTCCACGCCCTCGCCAATCACGAGCTGCAGGCGGCCGAGCTGTTCGCCTGGGCGCTCCTCGCCTTTCCCGAAGCGCCGCCGGAATTCCGGCGTGGCCTGCTCCGCATCCTCGTCGACGAGCAGCGGCATACCCGCATGTACATCGCCCGGGTGGAGGACGCGGGAGCGCACTTCGGCGACTATCCGGTCAACGGCTATTTCTGGAGCAAGATCGAGACGATCACCTCCCCTTTGCGCTTCCTCTGCGCCATGTCGCTCACCTTCGAGAACGCCAACCTCGACCACACGGTCGAATACGAGGAGGCCGCGCGACGAGCGGGGGAAGCGAAGACCGCCGCGGTGATCGAGCGCGTCCACCGCGACGAGATCGAGCACGTCCGTTTCGGCTGGACTTGGCTCCAGGTCCTGAAACGGGAGGACGAGTCCGCCTGGGACGCCTTCCAGGCCAACCTCACCTGGCCGCTCCGCCCGGCGAAGGCCCGGGGCCGGAGCTTCCACCGCGAGGGGCGCGAGGCGGCGGGGCTCGATCCGGAGTTCATCCGGAAGCTCGAGCAGAGTGAGTCGTGAGGCGCATCCTCGCCAACCTCCTCGCCGAGGACGACCTCGCGGGCGGACGGCGGACCTCGCCCCCCCGCTCCGTGCTGGAAACCGTCGCTCGGATGGCCCCGCTCCTGCGCGTCTTCGCCCGCGAGGGGGATCGGCTGTGGAGCCCGGCTCCGACCGGTCCCGGCCTCGATGAATCGGGGCCGCTGCGCGACCTCCCTCCCGCCGACGAGGCCCTCGCCTGGTGCGAGACGCCCGAGGCCATGGCGCACCGAGGCGGTCCACGCCTCTCCACCGCGATCTCCTGGGACGCTCCCCTCCGCGACCTCCTCTGGCAGCTCCCGACGCCCCCTCCGGCCGTCGTCGCCGCCGTCCACCATCGCGCTTTCTGCCTGCAAGTCGCGGAGGAGATCGGCTGCGCTCTGCCCGGAGCCCGGATGGCGGAATCCCTCGGGGAGTTGGATCGGATTCTCCGGACGGCACCTCCGGCCTGGGTCGTCAAGGCGCCTCTCTCCGCCTCTGGG